>Ga0163163_10004427_pt1 | contig 11978 bp, 5 predicted proteins | sample S65metaG_FD_119766 | JGI IMG/M metagenome (GOLD analysis project Ga0163163, IMG submission 119766) | Switchgrass rhizosphere microbial communities from Kellogg Biological Station, Michigan, USA - S6-5 metaG | ecosystem: Host-associated > Plants > Roots > Rhizosphere > Soil | place: USA: Michigan... | reverse complement strand
GCTCGGCGTGCGAACTCATCGTCCAGATCGATAGATCCGCCTTCCTGCCCATGCATCGCGCGGAATGACTTTGTGTGGAAGTACCACTGGAAGATCTCAGGCCCGCGCTTGCCGAGCGGATCACGCAGGCTCTGCTCCGTTCCTGCGCTGAAACCGTCTAAAGAAACCCCAAATCCCGCAACTCGAACTTTCGGCATATGTGTGTGCGACGCGTCTCCGAAGTTTATGTTATCGCTTTCATTGACGATCCCGTCGGGCAATGACCAGCTCTAATACCCCGCCGTTAGGTCATTCGGCCGATGGCTACAAATGCAAGCTCGATATTCTGAAGCAGGAACTGAGAGCGTCGCTCTGAGGGCGCAAGCGTCGGCGCCAAACTCCTGAAGCAGTTGGCCCCATATCCCGACGTCGCTCCGGCTTCGACGCCCTTGGGCGGCCCAATCATCTTTGAAAGTATCGAAAGATAGGGCGAAAACTTGGTACCAGCTAGTCCGTCCATTCTCATATCCGCGGTGTATACTGACTTCGTCGATCAGGGGACCGACGTAACGAGGAAAACACTATGAACATTAAAAACATTGGATTTCTGGGATCAGCAGCGCTCGCATTCACTCTTCTTGTGCAGCCTGCCAGCGGAGCTACGGAGGTTTTTTCGGCATCGCTGCTAGGGGATAACGAGGTGCCTCCAATTAACAGTACGGGAGCGGCGACGTTTCACATGGAGAACACCGACGGCGTCATTACCTTTACGATGACCTTCTCCGGACTGTCATCGAATCTGGTGGTCTCGCATTTGCACTTTGCGCCGACCAAGGTGGCCGGTGGCGTCATGATCTTCTTGTGCGGGGGAGGGAACCAACCCGCCTGTCCCGCCGCAACATCCGGGACGTTTTCAGGCACAATCGTGTCGGGAAATGTGACCGGGCCGACGTCTCAAGGTATCGTCCCCGGAAATCTAACAGCCGCATTGGAGGCCGTGGATGACGGAGCTTCCTACGCCAACATCCACACTGTAAATTTCCCGGGAGGAGAGATTCGCGGCCAAGTGCGTCGCGGAAAAAAACATACGGACCATGGCGGCGGTAACGACAGCGATTCTCACGGTAAGAAGTAAGAACTGTTTGGAGTATCGAGGTTGGGGCGCGACGCGGCAGGGGCCGTTGACGCGCTCCCTCCTCGACTGCGAACCTAAGGAACACGCCCTTTGAGCAACATGCTCCGCCCGAACAGCACCAGAGCATGTTAGAGCGCCAAATCAGCCGCCCAGGATGACTACCGTATTGCGGATTATTAGCGGCTGACTCTTTCAGGAGTTGGCGGCACCACCACGGTCGATAAACCCGCCGCGCGCATTGGCTTCTGAATCGCTGCCGATGTTTCAGGGGAAGGCTTGAAGTTTCCGAACCTGTAGCCCTCGGCGATCAAAAGGGGCGTCCATCCGCGTTTATTTTTGCTATTCCAAATTTCGACTTTCGCGCCCTTGTCAACCAGGAATTGGACGGCCCCGGGGAGATTCTTATAGGCCGCTCCGTGCATCGCGGTCTCGCCGTTGTTGTCCACGGCGTTGATGTCCGCGCCGAGATCCAATGCCACTTGCATCGCCTCGATGACCTCGCTCTCAGTTCCGGCGTCTTCGCCCGGAGAGCGTGTCCCCAGTCCCGCCGCCGCCATCAGCGGCGTGCTGTTGTCCACGTTGGTCAATAAAGGATCGGCGCCCAACTTCGCGAGGAATCGCATCATGTCGGCGTCCGCGGTTCTCGCCGCCAGGAAAAAGGTCGTCGCGCCGTTGGTGTTTAGGCCGGTCAGTCCCACATTCACACGCTTTGTCATGCGGGCGTTCAAATCTGCGCCATGCGCCACCAGTTTCTTAACGAATTCAAGACTGGTCATAGTCCCGGATCCCTGCGGAGACGGGTCATTGTCACCGCCGCCGGACTTGCGAAGCCAAGTAACCATGTGCAGCGCCGTATAGCCAGGGCCGATGGCGTTCGGGTCAGCGCCGGCATCGAGCAGCACTCCTGCCAATTCATAATGAGCGTTCGCGACCGCCAGGTGGAGTGCGCTGGTACCCGCTCGCGGGCCCCGCTCTCTCGCGTACACGTAGCCCGTGCTCTTGGGAACGCTCACGGGCTGTATCGTCTCATTCACGTCGACGCCCGCTTTCAGGAAAGCCCGAACCGCACCGATCTTTCCTTCTCGAACAGCGAACAGCATCGGTGTAAATCCGGAATTCAAACGGGCATGAATATCGGCCCCGGCCTTTATGAGCGCCTCCACGACATCTACATGGCCTTCCGCGGCCGCCCACATCAAGGCCGTCTCGCCTTTTTGGCTTTCTTTGGCGGCGATATTGGCGTCGGCCGATATCAGCGTATTGACGGTTTCGAGGTTTCCGGAGCGCGCCGCCGTCATCAAGGCAGTCTCGCCGCCGGCCAATGCGGTGTTGGGGTCAGCTCCGGCCTTCAGCAGCAGCTTGACGACAGCGGCGTTTCCATTCGTGCAGGCCAAAGTCAGCGGTGTTACGCCGTACCGATTCGCCGCTTTGACGTTCGCGCCCGCGCGGAGCAGCAGGTTCACCGTCTCCACATCGTCCTGGTATACGGCCCAGTGCAGCGCGGTGGTTCCGTCGACCTGCGGCACATTCACGTCGGCGTGCTTCTCGATCAGCGCGCGGATGGCAGCCTTGTCGGATGCCTTCGCCGCATCTGCAAGGCGCGCCTCAGGGGCGGCTTGCAAGCTGAACACGGATAAAATCGCAGCTGTCCCCCAGGGGACAAAACGTTTCAAGCACATCATGGTGGTCTCCTGGTTTGCTATAAGTGTTTGCTATAAGCGCGGTTGGATCACGCCGTAAGCGGGTCCAGCAACTCTTTCACTTTGCCCTGACTGTCGCCGAAAGCGTCCAGACGGACACCCGCCTTATCCAGTAGCGTCAGGTGAAGGTTGGCCAGCGGAGTCGGCTCAGCATATTTGATGTGACGTCCGCCCTTGAGATTGCCCGCTCCACCGCCCGCGACCAGCATGGGCACATTCACGTGATCATGCACATCGGGATTGCCCATTCCGCTGCCATACAGGTACATGGAATGGTCTAGTAGAGTACCGGCGCCATCCTGCGTTGCCTTTAGCTTCCCTATGAAATAGGCGAACAACTCCACATGGAAGGCATTGATCTTGGCAACCTTAGCCAGCATTTCCGGATTGCCACGGCTGTGGGTTGTCGGGTGATGGGGATCGGACACGCCGATCTCGGGATACGTGCGCGTGCTGGTTTCGCGAGCCAGTTGGAAAGTGACAACGCGCGTTACGTCGCCCTGGAATGCCAGCACCTGCAGATCGAACAGCAATTTCGCATGGTCGGCATAAGCGGCGGGCACTCCCACCGGGCGGTCCAAATCCGGCAAGTGGTTGCCGGCTGCTTCGGCCTCGGCCTTCTGGATGCGGCGCTCCACTTCGCGAACGGTATCCAGGTATTCGCTGACCTTATTGCGGTCGCCCGGGCCGAGTTTCCTCTGGAGGCGGGAAATATCCGCAGTCACCCAATCCAGCAGGCTGGCGTTTTTTCGCAGTTCAGCAGTGCGCTCCGCTGCGCTGCCGCCTTCCCCAAACAGCCGCTCGAAAACCGCGCGCGGGTGCGCTTCGGCCGGCAGCGGCGTAGTCGGCGAGGACCATGAGAGGTTGTTCTGATAAACGCACGCGTAGCCGTTGTCGCATACGCCAATGGGGGTCAGCAAGTCCATCGCGAGTTCCAGCGAGGGCACCCTCGTGTCCTGGCCGATATGCTTCGCTGCGATCTGATCGACGGTGGTGCCTAGGAAGTAATCCGTGCTCTCTGTCCACTTGGCTTTGGCCGCGCTCAAGAAGGTGCTGTTAGAGGTCGCATGCGTGCCGGGATAGGCGTTCTTCAGCTCCATATTGGTGAACACGTTGAGCTGATCTTTATAGGGAGTCAGCGAGCGCAACGTGGGAGAGAGCTCACCCAACATGCCAGCCGCACCGGGAGGTGTCCACTGCGAAATAATGGTTCCCATGGGGATGTAGACAAATCCCAAACGTCTCACGGGAGCCGCCGCCGTCGCCGATTGCGCTGTCATCGACGGAATCATCGCGTCCAGCAAGGGCAGAGCCAAAGTAGTCCCAACGCCTCTGAGAAACGTCCGGCGCCGCAAAGCCTTCTTGGTGATGATCATAATTCTCCTCGTTATGCAGTATGATCGCGGGATTCCATGGTGTCAAGGCCTTATGGGCATAGGAGTTCCTGGCGGGTCAAGACGATTTGAGTTGCCCTGTTATGCTGTTTGGGACAAGGTTCTAAAATGCTTCGCCGGTGGTTGCTAATTCTCGGTTTAATCGGCGCCCTCGGCGCAGCCTACCTGTTTTTTTCCCCGCGGCGTCAAACCACACAAAGTACGACAAAGGCGGGTAAATCCTTGCAGATCGCAGGGGCAGACGCCGGTTATGTCTCCCCCGACGCTTGCGCCCAGTGCCATGGAGACATCTGGGAAACCTACCGCCGTACAGGGATGGGACGTTCCTTTGCGCGGATTGGGCAGGCGGCCGCTCTCGAGGACTACGAAGGCAAAAACACCTACTATCACAAAGCGTCAGACCGGTACTATACGATGTACCGCAAAGACGGCAAGGTCTTTCAGCGCCGTCACCAGATTGGTTTCGACGGTAAAGAGACCAACGTGGTTGAAAAAGAGATCAACTTCGTTCTCGGATCCGGAAACCACTCGCGTACCTACCTGCACCAGGGTCCGGACGGCCGGCTCACTGAGCTGCCAGTGGGCTGGTACGCCGAAAAAAAGGGCTATTGGGCGATGAATCCGGGTTACGACCGCCCCGATCAAGAGGACTTTCGCCGCCAGATCACCTATCAGTGCATGTTCTGCCACAACGGTTATCCCCAGATTGAAGAGGGTGCCGATGCTGCCGGAACCGCGCCGGCTTTTCGCGGAACTGTTCCAAATGGCATCGATTGCCAACGCTGCCATGGCCCCGGGCGCGCCCACATCCAAGCCATGCAATCGGGGAAAACGCCGGAAGCAACGATCGTAAACCCCGCGCGGCTGAGCCGGGAGCGGCAACTGGAGTTGTGCATGCAATGCCATCTGGAAACCACCAGTTTCCGGTTGCCTTCCGCCATCACTCGTTATACACGCGGCATCTTCTCTTACCGGCCGGGTGAGCCGCTGGCGGACTACTCTCTGCATTTCGACAAGCCTCCCAAATCCGGGAATGACGACAAGTTCGAAATCGCCCACGCGGCCTATCGGTTGCGTCAATCCGCCTGCTTTCAAAAAAGCAATCCGTCGATGCTGTGTACCACCTGCCACAATCCTCACGACATACCGAGAGGTGAGGCGGCCGCCCGTCACTACACCGCTGTTTGTCTTCGCTGCCACGCCGATCTTGTGCAGAAGTTGGTTGCTTCCAACCGCCATACCGCGTCACAGGACTGCACTGGATGCCACATGCCCAAGCGGCGCACAGACGATGTGGTGCACGTGGTCATGACGGACCATTACATTCAGAGACGGAAACCCGCTCGGGACTTGCTTCCGCCCCTGGCGGAGAGAATTGAGACCGATGACAACTCCTACCGGGGGCCGGTGGATCTTTACTATCCGCCGAATTTGCAAGACGGCTCGCAGCAGGAGCTTTACCTTGCTGCCGCGCAAGTAAGACAAGGCGCAAACCTTACAGATGGTATTTCGCGGCTGGAAGGCGCGATCCAGAAGCACCATCCGGCAGAGGCCGGATTTTATTTCGAGCTGGCGGAAGCCTACCGCAAGAGCGGAAAGCCGGACAAGGCAATCGCCGTGTTCGAGCAGACGATTCGGCGAAAGCCAGACTTCTGGCCGGCGATCCAGGGGCTCGGCGCCACACTGGCACGATCGGGGCGTCTTCCTGAAGCGAAAGAAACGCTTCTGAAAGCATCGGCGATGATGCCCGAAAACGCATCCGTGCTGAACGACTTGGGTCTGGTATACGTGGGAGCAGGGGAGACCCGTGAAGCCGTCGATGTGCTGCAAAAGGCCTCGCGCATCGATCCTGACTACCCGGACACCTTCAACAATCTGGGCGGAGCTTTGTCGCGCCTCGGCGATCGGCCTGGTGCAGAGGCGGCCTACCGAACTGCCATTCAAGTCCAGCCCGATTTTGCAGAGGCCCACAGGAATCTCGCCAACTTACTTGCGGAAGGTGGTAATTTCCCAGAGGCGCAGCACCATTTTCAAAAGGCAGTCCAGAGTAATCCGAATTATGCAATCGCCTATTTTGAGTACGGGCTGGCGCTGGCGCGGCAAGAGCAATTTCGCAAGGCGAAGGAACAGTTCGAGGCGGCCAGCAAAGCCGACCCGAACCTGGCTGAAGCCCACAACGCCCTGGGCGAAATGTTGAGCATCGCGGGCGACTCGAATCGCGCCATTCAATCCTTCCAGCGAGCGGTGGCGGTCAAGCCCGAACTGGCAGCCGCGCAGTCGAACTTTGGCATGGCGCTGCTCCTGCAGGGCCGGATCGGGGATGCGAAGCCGCACCTGGAGCGCGCCATTGCCGTTAACCCGGATCTATTTGAGGCACATTTGAACTTGGGCCGGGCCTTGTCGCTGGAGCACGATGTAAACGCCGCGGCCGCTCACTATCGGAAGGCTGCCACCAGTCCCGACCCCGAAATCCGTAGCGCGGCCAGTGAGGGTCTCAAAAGTATCGGCCTGCAATAACGTACCCTGACTCAAAAAAGGCTTGTTCCATACGGCAGTTCAAAAACTTTTTGTCCGAATTCCGTACAAAGGTAATCAGCCTTTTGGGGCAAATTTGTATTGACATGAATTGAGCTGGGGTATTACACTCAACCGTCGAACGCCATTTCGACTGAACTAGGGGTGTGGTCGTTCTGAGATCAGGATAGCGTCCGTCGATTGGGTTTTTCGACCGACGTTTTTTGGGGGGTTTTCAATGAAAGAGCTTTCTAGAGTTCGTGCGTTTTCGCCTGCCTGTCTGATTGCGCCACGAAGAGCTGCAATCACACACACGTCGGGTAGATTTTTGGGATTCATTTTGCTCGCTAGTCTGCTAGTTTTTCACGCGACTGGCCGCGCGCAGGTTACGACGGCGACTTTTGCCGGGACCGTTACCGATCCAACTGGAGCGGGGACACCTGACGCGACCGTCACCCTAACTCAAGACGAAACCGGGGCCGTCATAACGAAGACCACCGGACGCGAGGGCGATTTCCAGTTTGACTTCTTGCGCATTGGTTCTTACACGATCCTGATCGAGGCCAAAGGGTTCAAGCGGTACTCAGCGAAAGGGATAGATCTGACCGCCGGGCAGAGCGTTCGGCTGAACTATCCGCTTCAGATTGGCGACGTTACTGAGACGGTCATCGTAGAAGCGTCCGCGCCACTGGTAAACACCGTTTCGGCGGAGCAGGCCAACTCCTTCGACAGCAAAGCGGTGAAAGACCTGCCCTTGGCCCGGCGGAACTTTTCCGGCCTTCTGAGGGTAAACACAGGCGCCACCGTTGCGACCGGTGGGTCCGCCACCGGTCTTCGCCTCAACGGTCAAGGCAAGAACGGTACAGCCTATTCAGTGGACGGTACCGAGTCCAGCGGCAATCCGGAAGGCCGGAACGCGGGGAATTTCGGCGCTGTCAATTTTGTCGATCTTCTGAGCATAGAGTCGATTGAAGAGGTGCACATCGTTAAAGGTATTCTGCCGGCGGAGTACGGTGGCGCGCTGGGTGGACAGGTCGATATCGTGACCCGCTCAGGCACCAACCAGATTCATGGCAGCGCGTTTGAGAACTTTCAGAAAGAGACTCTGAACTCGCGCGATCCGTTTGTGGCCACGAAAGTCCCCTTTACGTATAACCAGTTTGGCGGGTCGATCGGCGGCCCGATCAAGAAGAATAAGATCTTTCTATTTGGCGCCTATGAGGGCTATCGTTATGAGCTGCAAAAGCGCGTAGAAATTACGGTTCCCACGCAAGCCACCAGGAACCAGGTTCTTGCCGCGCAACCGGTTTATGCCAGTACGTTCGCACTCGTACCGCTCCCGAATCAACCATTATCGTCCCCAACCGCGACTTCTGGTTTGTATGATCAGATAGCGCCTGCCATAAACCGCGACAATCACTTTGACGTGAAAGGGGACATTCGGCTCACCGATAACTCCAATCTTTCTCTCACGTATACCCATGCGCGGCCCTTTGGGCAGACTCCGAGCGGCTATATCGGGAACGACAATCTTCAGTATGCGTATACCGATCGCGGCACAGCGTCGTATGTAATTGGCGGCGCCACTTGGACCTCGGAGACCCGCCTTGGATACAACAACAACGACGCCCACACCTTTGACCAGGCCTTCGAGACCATTTTGGGCGGGGCCGAGAAATTCAACGCGGGCAACCGCCTCGGGCGGCTTACCACCAACCTTGGCTGGAGCACCCAGTCATCGATGCAGGATCTCATCATTTCGGGACCCGCCACGATCTTCGGGGAGAAATTTTCCTGGCATCTGGGAAAGCACTCGCTCAAGTTCGGCGGCGTCTATACGCACCACACCAATGAGCGAAACAATCCTGAAGGCGTTGCCTACGGCTACCAGGGCTTGAGCGATCTGCTTGCCAATATTCCGACGACAGTCAACGCGTCTTTTGGCAATGGAGATAATACGGCGCATCTGTGGGAGCTAGGTTTCTTCATTCAGGATGACTGGCATGTGAATTCGAAGCTGACATTGAACCTGGGTCTGCGCTACGAATACGACGCTCATATGACCGCCGAACCGTTTAACAACTCGGGAGCCGGTCTTTATAACCCCGATGGGCTGCGGAATCCTATAACAGCTGCTGTCGGTCCCTTCCGCCCACAGGACAACCCGTATAACAGTGACCCCGTCAATTTTGGGCCCCGCTTCGGCTTCGCTTATAACATCGATGGCGGCAAGACTGTCATCCGCGGCGGAACGGGAATCATCTTCAGCCCCCAGATCATCGGAAACGTAATCAATTTGGTTGGCACCCAATACATTCCGAAGCGGATCATCTTTACGAAGGCAGAGGCAACTACACTCGGGATGAAATACCCCATGACGAATGACGACCTGCGGGTGCTCGCACAACAACAAGCTATAGCTCAGGGCTACACCAACATCTTTGCTCTGGTCAACCCCAATCTCGAGAGCCCTTACACGCACCATTACACGCTGGGAATCCAGCGCGAGTTGACTAAAGATCTCGTATTGGAAACGTCAATGGTTGGTGTTCGAGGGACAAAGCTTGACCTATGGCGCCCGCTGAACGACCCGATCCGGAGCACCGGCGTCCGTCCTAACCCCTTGCTTCGGGCCACTTACTACTTGGACAATTCCGCGACTTCAAATTATGCGTCATGGCAAACTTCGCTGCGGAAGCGTTATTCCCACAACCTGAGCGCCAGCGTTCACTACACCTGGGGCAAGGCGCTCGCTTACAATGGCGGCGACATCGGCACCTGGTACCAGGGCGACAACACGCCTCGCGTTCAGGACTTCAACAATATACGCGCAGAACACGCACCTTCCACCGGTGACATTACCCATTCCTTTGTTGCGCAGGCGGTGTACGACCTGCCGAGGCTGACGAGTTTCAATCCGGTAGTGCATCACGTCCTGGGCGGCTGGCAGATCGGGGGCGTATTTGACGCCCGCACCGGCGAGCCGCTGTCTATCACACAGTCGGGAGGCGTGCAGGTTGCCCGTCCGGACTATATTGGTGGGAATGCGATCAACAGTAATTATCGGGATACGCTCCAATACTTGAACAAGAGCGCTTTCGCCTTGGTGCCGCTGTCGAGTGCGGGCCTGACCGTCCGGCCCGGTAACCTGGGGTGGGGCGAGGTACGCGCACCCGGATTAGTGAATGTTGACCTTTCGCTGACCAAAGACATCCCGATCAGGGAGCGTGTGCATCTAACCGTTCGCGCGGAGACGTTCAACGCGTTTAATCACTTCAACCCCAAAACGTCGGCCATCACAGCCAGTATCAATAGCGGCACCTTCGGCAGAATTACCGACGATGTTGGGCCGCGCGTGATTCAGCTTAACGGACGCCTGACTTGGTAGGACGTGAGAGCTATAATCCTAGCGAGGGGTGATCTGCAATGCTGCAAGGCCGCGCAAAGTCCATAATTCTGTTAACTGGATCGAGGGCTCGCTCGCTGAGCCTTTGGGCCGCTGGAATTGGCGCGGCGGGCACTCTATGCCTGGGTGCTCCGCAGCAGCCGGTTGCGACCGAGCGTTCGGTCATCAATCAGTATTGCGTCGGCTGCCATAACGCGAAACTGAAGACTGCTGGACTCGCGCTCGACACCATCAGCGCGGAAAACGTCGACCAGCATCCGGAAATCTGGGAGAAAGTAGTTCGGAAGCTGGACGGCCGCTATATGCCGCCGATCGGGCTTCCGCGGCCGGATGAGGCGGGCTACAACGCACTGGTGTCGAAGTTGGAGCGTGCCCTCGATAGCGCGGCGCAAGCCAAACCCGACCCGGGCCGCACAGATACGTTCCGGCGGCTCAATCGCACTGAATATCAAAACGCCATCCGTGACCTTCTCGCGTTGGAATATGATGTAGCCCCGTTGCTGCCGAGCGACGAATCGAGCCACGGGTTCGACAACGTCACGGTGGGGAATCTCTCACCGGTGTTGTTGGAGCGTTACCTGTCGGCGGCGCGGAAGATCAGCCGGCTGGCAATCGGTAGTGCGAGTAGTGGCCCGGGCGACGATTTCGTGGTGCAGCTTCCGGCAGACCTCACCCAAGAGGCGCAGTTCGACAAACTTCCCTTCGGCACCCGCGGCGGAACGGTGGTTCATTACACCTTCCCGGTGGACGCCAAATACGAAATACAGGTGCGCCTTTCGCGAGACCGCAACGAACACATAGAAGGGCTGAGCGGTCCCGAGCAAGTGGAAGTGACGCTCGATGGCGAGCGCGTGCAGGTTTTCACAGTGAAACCGCCTCCCGGAGACCAGGATCATCGCGCAGTTGACCAGGATATGAACGCGCGCATCCTGGTGAAGGCCGGTCCGCACGAAATTGGCGCCACGTTTATCACGCCCCGCTCGCCGCTGCTTGAAACCGAGCGCCAGCCATACCAGGCGCATTTCAACTTAGATCGTCATCCCCGGCTTCATGCCGCTATATACACGGTTTCTATTCGCGGTCCTTTTGAGACGCAGGGCGCGGGAGATTCGCCCAGCCGTCGCCGCATTTTTGTCTGCCAGCCCGGTAAGGCAGGTCAAGAAGAAGCCTGTGCGAAACGGATCTTCTCCACTTTGATGCGCCGCGCGTATCGCCGACCGGTCGCGGATGTTGATCTGCAGGTCCCACTGAAGTTTTATAGCCAGGCACGGACCGAGGGTGGATTTGAGAACGGGATCGAAATGGGGTTGCGCGCGATCCTGGTGAGTCCCGAATTCTTGTTCCGCGTGGAGCAGGACGCCACCGGCGTCGCGCCGGATACCGCCTATCGCATCAGCGACCTGGAACTGGCGTCGCGCCTGTCCTTTTTCCTGTGGAGCAGCATTCCCGACGACGAATTGTTGGACGCGGCCGTCAAGGGAAAACTTAGGACGCCGGCCGTACTCGAACAGCAAGTACGCAGGATGCTGGCGGATAGCCGCTCGCGGGCCTTAGTGAACAACTTCGCGGAGCAGTGGCTGTACTTGCGCAATCTGGACTCGACCAGTCCCGACATGCGCATCTTTCCCGATTTTGACGACAATCTACGACAAGCCTTCCGGCAGGAGACGGAGCTCTTTTTCGAGAGCATCATGCGCGAAGATCGCAGCGTGCTCGACTTGCTGAGAGCGAACTACACGTTCGTTAACGAACGACTCGCCAAACATTATGGGATCCCGGACGTCTACGGCAGCCGTTTTCGGCGTGTCACGTTCGAGAAGGGCGGTGAGCGAGGCGGATTGCTGCGCCAG
>Ga0163163_10004424_pt1 | contig 11980 bp, 12 predicted proteins | sample S65metaG_FD_119766 | JGI IMG/M metagenome (GOLD analysis project Ga0163163, IMG submission 119766) | Switchgrass rhizosphere microbial communities from Kellogg Biological Station, Michigan, USA - S6-5 metaG | ecosystem: Host-associated > Plants > Roots > Rhizosphere > Soil | place: USA... | reverse complement strand
TTCCGTACGCGCACCGGAAATTCGGCAAGGCACGACAATACTTGGAGCGACTGGTCGACGCCGATTACCGATCCCTTGTCAGGATTGATCACGAGTCCGAATGCGCGCTACATCCAATGGAAAGCGGAACTCGCGACGACCGGATCGGAGACGCCTGTATTGCACTCCGTGATCGCGGCGTACTTGCCGCAGAACACCGCGCCCGTTGTGAGAAGTGTGACGGTCACGGGCAAGGGCGCAGGTACGGCTCCCGCTTCAACAGCGGCGGCGTCCTCCACCGCGTTCAGCGTGACGGTTACTGACAGCGGTGAGTCGTCGACCGCCGCGGGCACGCCTTCGCAGGTCATTTCGCGCGGTGCCGGGCAGCAACTGCAGATCCAGTGGCAGGCGGACGATCCGGAAGGCGATCGCCTCATGTACTCACTGTATTTCCGCGGCGAAGAGGAGCGCGAGTGGAAGCTGCTGCGCGCGGGCATTTTCGAGAATTCGTATTTGCTCGATGGCGACGTACTGGCCGACGGGCGTTATCTGTTCCGCGTCGTGGCATCGGATAAGCCGGCGAATCCTGTGGTCTATGCGCGCGAGTCCGAGGGCGTCAGCGGTCCTGTTGTCATCGACAATACTCCGCCGGTCGTGTCGCCGGGAACGGCGCGGCGCGATGGGATGAAGCTCGAGATCGACGTGGATGTAGTCGATCAATCCAGCGCCCTGCGGCGCTGCGAATATTCAGTGGACGCGGCATCCTGGATTCCACTCGAGGCATCCGATGGAGTGACCGACTCCGCGCGGGAGCGGTTTGAATTGCGGCTCGACAATTTGAAGCCGGGTGAGCATTTGGTGGTCTTCCGTGCTTACGATGCGGCGGGGAACGCGGGCCTTGCAAAAGTAATCGTACGATAGAAGAGAGGACTGGTCGCTTGTTCTTTTACATCTTCATTGGATTGCTCGTCTTCGTGCTGGCGATTGTCATCACAGCGATCGCGCAGCCGCCAAACAAGCTCGTCGAGCATTTCACGCAGTCGAAGACTCCGCGGAAGGATGGGCCTCCACCGCCATCCTCGCCATCTAAGAAGTGATATGCCCGAGACGATCTACTACGACGGGCACTGTGGACTCTGCCACGGGTTCGTAAAATTCGTCGTGGCTCGTGACACTGGTGCCCGTTATCGCTTCTCGCCTTTGGACAAGCTTTCCCCTGAAGAGCGTCGTGGACTGCCTGATAGCGTCGTCGTGCGTACAGCGCAGGGAGTCCTGGTAAAGTCCGACGCCGCTCTTTATGTCCTGAAAGGGCTCGGGGGATTCTGGGCGTTTCTGGGCGCTTGCGCGAAAATATTCCCCAGGGTGATCCGCGATTTTGTATACGACGGGATTGCGCACGTCCGGTATCGCATCTTCGGCAAGCGCGATGGGGTGTGCCCGCTGGTACCGCCCGAACTGCGCAAACGCTTCGAGATGTAGCTTAGACAACCAAGGCGTAAGCCAGGTGTCCAACCAGTCCACCGATCGCGGCGCCCGCGATCACGTCGCTTAGGAAGTGCATTCCTAATACGACTCGAGACACAGCAATACTCGCCGCGAAGAACAGCAGCATTAGTAGAAGCGACGGATAGAATTGCCCAAGGCTGATCGCCACAGAAAACGCCGTAATAGTGTGTCCTGAGGGAAATGAGAATTGATCAGGAGGCAAGAGCGTAGCCCAGCAGTGGGGCTCCATGGTACACGGCCGCTTGCGCCTGAACATTCGTTTCAAATAGATGAACAGCGCGATGCCGATGCCTACTGCTATCGCTGTTGCCGCCAATGCCGCGATGCGATCCTCGCCGCCGAACATTGCAACCGCCAGGCCTAAGGCGTACCAGAGCCAGCCGTCGCCGCCGCGAGTGGCGCAGATCATCCATAATCGAATCCAACGGGGGGCGCGCCACCGGTTCATGCGGCGCATGATGGTGTGATCGCCTAAGGCGATCCGCTCGAGCACGTGTTGTGGAACTCGCGCTATCGCTGCCATGGTTTCACTCTAGGCCTGTCGAGTTACGCGCCGATTACGAGTGGAAAAAACATCCGTGACGAAAAATGTTTCCGGACGCGGCCTCTCTCCATTGTGCCTGAAGTAATAGACGGGCCGCCAGACGCCCGAGTTCCTCAATTCTGCGCCGCGCAGATCCGTCATGCCATCATCGATCTAGTGGATCAAGAACACCTGCGCACTTTGCTAGAAGAGGTTAAAACCGGATCGGTCGATGTTGACGCCGCACTCCTTAGGTTACGGCATATGCCGTTCGAGGATTTGGGATTCGCGAAGGTTGACCATCACCGCGCGATCCGCCACGGCATCCCGGAAGTCATTTTCGGCAAGGGCAAGACTCCCGAACAGATTATTGCCATTGCGTCACGCCTTTCCGATCAGGCCCACAACGTGCTAATCACGCGCGTGGATCCGGACGCGGCCACCCGCATTTGTGGAGCGCTGCCCACCGAGGCCGAGCATTTCCCTCTATCAGGAGCGATCCGAATTTGGCGCGACCGTACCGTACATGGAAAAGGCAAGCTCGCTGTAGTCTGCGCCGGCACGACCGATATCCCAGTCGCCGAGGAGGCCCAGATCACTGCCGAGTTGATGGGCAACGAGGTCGACGCCATTTACGATATTGGAGTCGCCGGGATCCACCGGCTCATGCAGAATCGCGAGCGGCTCACAGCGTCGCGCGTGGTTGTTGTGTGCGCCGGCATGGAAGGCGCGCTGCCGAGCGTCGTCGGTGGACTGGTGTCCTGCCCGGTCATCGCCGTCCCAACCAGCGTCGGCTACGGAGCCAGCTTCCACGGCTTGGCGGCATTGTTGGGGATGCTCAATAGTTGTGCCTCGAACGTCATAGTCGTCAACATCGACAACGGCTTCGGAGCCGGCTACGTCGCGAGCCTCATCAACCGGATGTGAGCGCATGAAGTGGACGTTTTGGTTAGCCTCACTCGCGTTGGCGGCGCAGGAGTCCACGACGTTCAAGGTTACTGCGCCGCTGGTGTTGGTCCCGGCGGCCGTTACTGACAAGAAGGGACACACCATCGAGGGCTTGAATGAATCGGAGTTCGTCGTACTCGACAACGGCGTTCCACAAAAGCCGAGCCTGGAGTACACGCTCTCTCCGATATCGCTGGTCGTCGTGATCGAAGCCAATGGACGTTCCGGTGCGGTGTTGCGGAAAGTGCAAAAGATTGGCAGTCTCATTCAGCCGCTGGTTCTCGGAGAGCGCGGCGCAGCGGCCGTTGTGACCTTCGCTGATGAGATCCGCGTCTGGCAGGACTTCACGTCGAGACCGGAAATCATCGGATCGTGTCTGAAGAAGCTTGAGCCGCAAGGCGACGGGGTGCGCATGCACGACGCTGTCGCAAAGGCCGTGGACATGTTGATCGAGCGCAAAGATCGCGCGCGGCGCCGTGTCGTCATCCTCGTCAGCGAATCGAGGGATCACGGAAGCAAGACTAAGTTTGCCGATCTCGTGACGCGCATCCAGGAGTCCAATATCATCGTCTACCCGCTCACCTATTCGGTTTACGCGACAGCGTTCACATCCAAGGGAGCCGAGACGTTCGACTCCGGAAAGCCTGTGTATAATCCCAACGGCGGCGGCCTGCTCGCAGTGTTCACCGAATTGGGAGCGATGGGAAAGCAGAACTCACACGAGGCCTTCGCCAAGTACACGGGCGGTGAGCAACTACGCTTCACCAAGCTCGACGGTTTCGAGAAAGTCGTGTCCAAAATCGGCGAAGACTTGCACAGCCAATACCTGTTGTCGTTCACTCCAACGAGCGAATCTGGCAATGACAAGCCCGAGTTCCATAAGCTCGAGGTGCGAATCCAAGGGCATCCTGAAGCAGTGATCCGCACGCGCCCCGGCTATTGGCCTTCGTCGAAAAACTAGCGAAACTTCGCCCAGGAAGCTTGGCGTCTTTGCGAGCTTGGCGAGAACCTTTCCCTAAATCGCTACACGGTCTTCGTATCGAAGATCAACAAAGTCGCGCCACCAGTGGCAAAATTACCCAAGTCCGCCGCCGTGGCCTGACCCTCCGCGGACATCAATGCCGCACTGATATCCGCCATCGAATCGAAGTTCAATTCAGCAACAAGATACGGCGCGCTTCCCGCCAACGCCTGCACCGGACTCGCATTGATCACGTACGACCGCAATCCGGGAACCTTCTTCGCGATCGGAATATGCGTCTCGTGATAGTAACGGTCAAAGGCTGCCGCGTCAGCCGGAGTGTGATACAGAACCAGAACTTGAGCCATAGGCACCCAGTATTCTACACAAGCGGGCGTTTCGGCAATTGGTTTGGAAAGTGTCGTTCATCGGCTTCCATAGCGAGTTGCTCCGCTCGCTCCAGCACTTCCCGCATAGGCGGATCCGCCGGATCGCGCCCAGGCACCGGCAGCCAGTTCTCGCCATCCCAAACTTCGCCCGGACCGAACTTCGCTTTGTAATTCATCGTCCTCGCTCCAGGCACGAGAAAGCCGAGGTAGTAATAAGGCAGCTCGTTGCGGCGGCACAAGTCGATCTCGTATAGCGCGGTGTACGTCCCCATCGACCAATCCTGCAGCTCCGGCTCCCAATAGCTGTAGACGGACGACACTCCGGTGGGCAAAACATCCAACACGCTTACCGCGGCCAACCGGCCCTCCCGTCGCCAGGTCACTTCGTGCGTGTCGACGCTGGAATCCACCAGGAACTCGGAGTAATTCGTTGGATTCGACTCGCCCTTGCCGTGCTGGAACTCTCCGTAGCGCCGATAGAGCTCGAGTTTCTCCGGGTCGGCAAATGGCCGCGACATTGCCACTTCGAACTTCCCTTCGCAGCGCTTCCACACACGCTTCTGCGAATCGGACATCTTGAAGGTCGCCACTTCCACGCGAAATGGCTGGCACTTACGGCAACCGGGACACAAGGGCCGGTACAGCAAGGGTCCTGAACGCCGCATGCCCAGTTGGATCGCAGCCTCAAACTCCGGCGGCGCGAGAGGGCGATCCGGATAGACGAACGCCGTACGGCTGGACCGTCCATCCGGGAAGTACGGACACGTATCTTCCAGGATCAGGAACGGTCCAGGAACAGGCAGGGGCACGCTAGAACGGCCACCAGCCCTTCTTCTTCGGCGGCTCCGGCGGCGGAGGTTGCTGGCGAGAAGAGGAGCGTCCAGCACTCGCTTGCGGTTGCGCGGGTTGCGCGGGCGGCGGTGTGGGCGGTTCGTAGCCCGGAGGCCGTTTCAGAATTACCGCGACAAACTCCGGATCGGATTCCATCAGGATCTTACGCGGCACGTAGCAGTAGCCCTTGTCGCCCCAATCGGTGCCCCATGAATTCTTGATGATGTAGAAGTTCCCGGTGAAGCCCACACACAACATCGCGTGCCGGCCGTGCTGTCCGCTCGGCGTCTCGGCGGAGTCCATCATTCCGTCGCGGCCCATGTCCGCAAATCCCGGACCGGTGTTCATCGAAACGTGAACCGGCATGCCGGCGCTCAGGACCTTGCGCACATCGTCAATAGCGATCGGCAGCGGTTCCGCAGCGAGCAGATGGTTAGCCGCATCCGCTTTCAACTGCGCTTCGGCCACGGACGGTTCGGCGCGATTGTCCGGCCAGAGTTCCTGTTTACAGGTCCCCTGCTTCACCAGCACGTTCCCGGGATCGGGGCCGGCCACGGTTCCGTCGCCGCCCTTGTAGGCGTATTGGTAATCCTTCGCGTCGCCCTGCATCTGCTGGAAGCCGTACATCGTGTAATTGCAGGACAGGCGGGTCGTGTCCTTGTTCAACACGTTATTAGCGAGTTCGGTAGCGTGCGTCCAGGCGAACGCCGAGCATCGCGACGTCTGCTCCTGATCGCCGATCGGCGTACAATACTTGCGTAAATCGACAGCGTCCTTTTCCTTGGTCGCCGCGAGGTCGGGAGGCAATGGCTGCGTCGGCACCTTTTCGAAAGTACCGCCTGGAGCGCCGGGAACTCCGACATCGACGTGATTGAAATCGATGAAGGGGAAACGCGAGCGCAAGAGCTCGAGTGCAATCAACGGAACGATTCCGAAAGCGCTCAAATGTCCCTGCCGTTCGAACAAATGGAGTCCGTCGCTCAACCCGGGTGTGATGGTGTTAAAGCCCTGTTGGAAGCGCTGATCTTGGTAGGGCTGAAAGCCTTCCGCGGCCATTTTCGTTTCGAGCGTGTCCCCGTAGAATTCGTGGTCGCCGAAGAGATTCTTGCCGGAGATCTCGTAATCTTCGTCGGTCCAATTGCCTTCGTCGGTGAAGAAGTCCTCTTCGCCGGCGTTCGGGTAATCGTCAGCCGAGCCGAAGACATCCTCGTCTACGATTGGATCGGCGTCGTAGCTGGATTCCTCGCCGTCGTCATCATCACCGTCTCCGCCGTCATCTCCGCCATCTCCATCATCCCCGCCGCCGTCACCACCGGAGTCGCCGCCATCATCGCCGTCGGCGTCTTCCAGTTCCTGGCCGTCGTCCTGGTCTTCTTCTTGCTCGTCGTCGTATTGGTCCGGATCGTCATCCTGGCCATCGGAGCCATCATCGAAGTCGCCGCCACCGTCATCGTAGCCGCCGTCGTCGTCATCGCCATCCATCCGGTAAGTCCAAGGGTAATCGCTCATAAAGTTGGCTTCAGCCTACACTCATACCACGCTCAGATTAGTGTACGCGAACCGCGGGCCTTGCGTTCCAACGCGGGCGCGAGGGTGCAGTTCAGCGAGGCTTGCAGCCGGTCGTTTCCACGGTGTAGGCGATCGTCGCGATCTTCCAGCCGTCGGCGGTCTTGAAGAGACTGACGGAGTCGACGCCGCAATGGCTGAATTTGCCATCCCGCAGAAATTCGTAGTCGCCCCAAACCTGGGCCATCGTTCCACGGATCAGGACGGCAGGAATACCGGTGAAGCGCTCCAGCAGTTCTTGCTTGGTTGAGCCAATCCGCGCCGCAAGCTCCGTACCTGCCGTGGATTGTGGCGCTGCACCGTCCCTCACAAAATAGATACCGGCATCGGGCAACATCGTCGACAGGATCATCGCGCTGTCATGTGCGGCGATTCCGTTGAAGGTCTTCTGGACCGTCGCGATAACGTCCTTTTCATCGGGACTTTGAGCGAAGATCGAAGTCGCGGCCAACAGCAAGAGAAGCGTGAGCAAGCGCATGACTTATCCTATCTCGCTACTTCTGTCACGAATCGCCTGGCGCCAACCACTAACCGGTGGCCCGCTGCTCTCGCACTGACGTTTACCAGCGGAGACATTATCTGAGGAGATACAACAATGAAGATTCAAACATTATTCGTGCCGGCAGCTTGCCTGCTGCTATTTGCCTGTGGCACGACTGCTGAGAAGTCGAGCACCGGGGGCGCCACACCGGCCGCCGAACCCACCAAGGCCGCGGTCGAAACCAAAGTAGCGAAACATCCGTGGGGCAGCTTTAAGGTCGGCTCCTACGTCGTACTGAAGAGCACCACCGAAGTCGCGGGCCGCAAGATGGTCACGGAAACCAAGACCACATTGAATGCATTGACCGCGGACAAGGCCACCGTTGAGATGGCGACGACCGCGATGGGCAACACTTCGAAGACCAACGTCGATATTCCCATCACTGCTTCGGCGCCGACGGCGACTCCTACTGGCACTGTCGCGACACCGCAAGCGGAAGTGAAGACGAGCGAGGAGACGATTACGATCGCCGGCAAGAGCTTGAAGTGCAAGGTGACGACCGCGACGTCCGAAGCGAATGGGATGAAGTCGGAGTCCAAGTCGTGGATGTCTGAGGAAGTCCCTGGATTCGTTGTGAAGAGCGTCGTGAAGACGACTGGCGCGGCGAGCAGCGAGACCACTTCGGAAGTCACCGACTTCAAAGCGATCTAACTGTATTCGGAAAAGAGGGCCGTGCGTACATCGCAAGGCCCTCCGCCCGGCTCTCTCTCACTCCATCCGCAACGCCCGCATCGGATCCACCGACGCTGCGCGCCGTGCCGGCACGTAACTCGCAAACAACGTCACAACTCCTAACACTACTGCCCCAACACTCAAACTCAACCAATCGCGCGATCCCACACCAAACAGAAGTTCCTCTTTTTCCATAGCCTGCGAAAGCGCCAGCGCGCAGCCGACACCGATCACAATCCCTGCCCCGCCGAGGCGCGCTCCGCTGCCTAACACAGCGCGCGTGATTTGAACCCGCTGCGCCCCGAGTGCGATTCTCACTCCGATCTCCTGCGTCTGCTGCGCTACCGCGAAGGCGATCACTCCATACAATCCGACAGCCGCGAGCAGCAATGCAAAACCCGCGAAAGCGGTCATCAGAGATGTTCGGAATCGCCACGGCGAAAGCGCCGAATCCACACTCTCCGCCAGGAGATGACTCTCGCGCACCGCCAGCGCCGGATCGATCGAATTGATCTGCCCTTTCATGATTCCGATCGCCGTCGCGGGCTGGGAGCTTCGCGCCGCTAAATACAAACCCCGTCCTACGATTGGCGCCAAGTCTCCTAACTGCAAGTAGGGTACGAACAGGTGCGCTTCCGGAGCATCCTCTAACGCAAACTGCCGTGACGCGGCCACCACGCCGACGATCGTCCGCCACGGTTGCGACGAGTCCGCTTGACCGATCTTGACGCGCCGCCCTATCGGAGATTGTCCGCTGTTCAAATATTGCCGGACGAAGATCTCATCGACCAGCGCAACGGGCAACGCTCTTTCGTCATCCGTTGGACTCGGATATCTCCCCGCGCGCAACGGCATTTTCAACGCCTCCAGATAATGCGGACTCACGCATTGGATACGCGCAATGTTGGAGCTTCCATTTGGCGGCTGCGCCACGCCTTCCATGGAAATCGGATTCCCCCATCCCTGGCCCGACAGCGGCAGACTCGTGGAGAATCCGGCGGCGGACAATCCAGGCGAAGATGCCAAGCCTTCATCCAATTGCCGCGCGAACGCCAGCATCCTTTCGCGGGTTCTGTACTCATTGACGCCCAACACGAGATTGGTCGTGGCGACGCCTTGTGAATCGAATCCCAAGTCTACCTGGCCGAGGTTGTGCAGGCTTCGTATGAACAAACCGGCGCCTGCCAGCAGCACCAGCGCCATCGACACTTGCACCACGACCAGCACCGATCGCATACGTTGGCGAAGTCCGCGGGCGCCGCTTCCGCGTGTGGTCTCGAAGAATCGCGTCATTCCGAGGATTGGGCCAAGTCCGAACAGGAGGCCGGTGGCTAGCGTCACGCCGATGGAAAAGAGTGGGATCGCAGGGTCGAGCCTGATCTCGTCCAACCTGGGCAGGACCTCAGGCGCTTTGATCCGCAAAATTTGAACGAGCGCGCTGGCGAGGCCCAGTCCCAGTAAGCCGCCGCCGAGACTCAGCATGCATGCCTCCACGATCATCTGAACAATGAGCCGCAGCCTGCTCGCCCCAAGCGCCGCGCGAATCGAAAACTCAGCTCGTCGCGCCGCGGATCGCGCTACCGAAAGGCTCGCGAGATTTGCGCACGCGACCAGCAACAGCAGCGTCGCCGCGCCGTAAAGGACGAACACAAGCTTTCTCGAATCCCCAACCACAGTCTCTTTCAAGGAACGCAGTTGCACGCCGAGCTTCAGATTCACGTCCGGATAGGCCGCCTCGAGTTGACTGGCAATTCGCTCCATCTCGGCGCGCGCCGATTCGATTGTCGCTGAAGGCGACAGACGTCCGATTACGCGTAGGAAGTGGGCCGAACGGTTGTTCATCGCGGGATCGCCTCCGCGGAATGCAAGCGGCGTCAGCGCCTCGTAGCTCTTGTCCGGGAACGCGAATCCCTCAGGAGTCACGCCGATGATCTCGTACGACTCGCCATTCACGCGAACGCTGCGTCCAACGACCGCTGGATTTCCCCCGAATTTGCGCTGCCAAAACGAGTGGTTCAATATGAGCACTCGATCCCGGCCGCGTTCGTTCTCTTCTCCTCTAAAATCTCGCCCAATCATGGGGTGGACGCCGAGCGTGGTCAGAAAGTTCGCCGACACTCCTAGACCGATGAAGAGTTCCGGCTCGCCCTCGCCGGTGATCGTCATCCCTCGTCCACCGTACGCGGCAAGACTGTCGAAAACTTTCGTCTGAGCAGCCCAGTCCAAGTAGTTGAGCATCGTGACGGAGAACGCCTGTCCCCGCTCCTTGTGGAAGTCGTAAACACGAACGAGTTGGTCCGCATGAGGATACGGCAGCGGATCGAGGATCACCCGCTTGAGGACCATAAACATCGTCGTGTTCGCGCCGATTGCCAGTGCCAGGACGAATAGCGCGGTAATCGTAAATCCCTTGTCACGCCGCATCCCGCGCAGCGCATAGCGAGCGTCCTGAAGCACCGCCTCCACCCATCCCAGAGTCCACATGTCGTGGAGCGACTCCTTGATCGAAGTGGGATTACCGAAGGGCGGCGCTTTGTCGTCCTCCGCTCTCATTTCCCGGTGAAATGCGATCTCTTCATCGAGATCACGGTCGAGGGTACGCCGCTTGCGCAGTTTGGTCCACCACTTCATGCACGCCTCCCTATCTCAGGTCTTTGCATAGACTATCTTTGCCTAGATGCTTGATACTAACATGAGACGGATTCGCGTGATGCCGGTTTGCAACGGGTGGAAAAATTTTGACGGCGCCTATGGTTTGGCGGACGCGTGGCCGCCGATCGCAAGGCCTGTGAGCATGATCGCCAGTACAATCGCGGCGATCGCGGAGAAGCGAAAGTCCCGCTCATAGACGAAGACGGCCAACATCAGCGTCACTCGCAAAGCTGGTAGGAGGATGAAGAGCGTGATCCCTGCGGTCACGGTCGCCAAGCCGGAACGGCCTCCCAAAAACATCATCGCGAGACCGCATGCAGTGACCGCTGAAGCGATCCACGTGCCGCACAGTAGCAGCCGCCCGACTAGCCATTCGAGCCCCTTCATTCCGAAGTCCCCAGTAAGTGAATTCCGAAAGCGCTCAGCAGCATTTGAACCGCTAGTGCGACCAGCACGACCACGAACAAGAGGCGCAATCTCTCCCCGGACATCACCATCAGGATGCGAGCGCCTAGCAACGATCCAACCACGGCGCCTAGTGCCACCGGGCCGGCGATCCCCGGAACGATGCTCCCGCGCAACAGGTATGCGCCCGCGCTCGCCGCGGCCGTCACTCCGATCATGAAATTCGAAGTCGCGGAGGATACCTTGATTGGAAGACGCAGCGCGGTGTCCATGGCGGGAATCTTGAGCACGCCGCTTCCAATCCCCAGCAGCGCCGAGATCAGGCCCGCTCCGTACATAAGCCCGAGTCCCATTGGCAAACGCTGCACGCGATAGTTCACGCGGCCGCCGGTGGCTCGGTCCAGGTAGCTCGAGTCGAGTCCCAGCGTCTCACCCCATCCCCTTGAACCCGCCGGCGGCGGCGCCTCTGCGAGTTCTGTTTTCCTCGCCAGCATCTGCTGCGCGGACACAGCCAGCACGATCGCGAAAAGGACATATAGATAGGCCACCGGAATGACGCCGGCCATCAGCACTCCCGTCAGTGCGCCCAGTGTCGTGGCCACTTCGAGCACGATCGCAAGTCGGATATTGGTCAACCCTTCCCCCAGATAGGAGGACGCGCTGCTGCACGAACAGGCGATTACGGAAACAATGCTGGCGCCGATAGCCGTATGGATTTCGACATGTCCGTACATCGTTAGGATCGGAACGATGAAGATCCCGCCAGCCATCCCGAGCATTCCACCCAGAGCGCTTGCACCGATCGACACGGCGAACAGCCAAAGGACAAATTCCGCGCTCATTTCGGCCCACCTGTCTTGCGCAACAGTCGAGTCTCAAACCGCACCAGATCGCCGCGGTAATGGAGCTTTTCATAGTCCACGGGAAGGTTGCCGAGCGTGTAGGAGGTGCGTTCAATGAGAAAAATTGGACTTCCCTTCTCTATGCCGAGCGCTTGAGCGACCGCC
>Ga0163163_10004423_pt1 | contig 11981 bp, 10 predicted proteins | sample S65metaG_FD_119766 | JGI IMG/M metagenome (GOLD analysis project Ga0163163, IMG submission 119766) | Switchgrass rhizosphere microbial communities from Kellogg Biological Station, Michigan, USA - S6-5 metaG | ecosystem: Host-associated > Plants > Roots > Rhizosphere > Soil | place: USA... | reverse complement strand
CATGAACGCCCACGAGATGATCACGCGGACGAACAACAAGATCGTGTAGACCGTCAGGACGACGCACAGGAGACTGAGCAGCGCGTTCTCGGCGGCGGTCATCGCGGACGGGTCGAACGATCGGGCGGCGTCAGAACTGGTTGTAGAGGTCGCCGCCGGCGATGCGCTCGCGGTCCTCGGCGGAGACGTCCACGTTGGCGGGCGTCAACAGATAGACGCGGTTGGCCACCATCTCGATCTTGCCGTCGAGCCCGTAGACGAGACCGGAGGCGAAGTCGACGAGCCGCCGCGCGATCGTGTCGTCGGTGCTCTGCAGGTTCATGATGACCGGGATCCCGTTCTTGAAGCGGTCGGCGATGTCGCGTGCCTCGTTGAACCGGCGCGGCTCCGACTTATGGATCGACCCCGCGGTCGCGGGGCGGCTCGACGGGATGGTGCGCACGATCCCCTCGTGCTCGGGCTCGAGCTCCACCTCGCGAACGGTCTGCAGTCGCTGGAAGCGACGGACCTCGGCGGTCTCGGGAGCGGCCCCGACCTCGTCGAGCTCCACGAACTCATCGTCCTCGACGAGGCCGAGATAGGTGAGCGTCTTCTTCCACACGCCTGGCATCACGTCCTCCCTGGTTCTTCCGGGCGCCGTGCCCCGAACAAGGCGGTGCCGATCCGGACCATCGTAGCGCCTTCCTCCACCGCAACGGGGTAATCGAGCGACATTCCCATCGAGAGCTCCCTCGCCTCGGGATAGTGTTCGGCGACCCCATCCCGGAGCTCTCGGAGCCGCCGGAAGAACGGGCGCGAATCCTCCGCGACGGACGGCATCGGGGGCAGGGTCATCAGACCGACCAGGTCGACGCCCTCGGTCTGCGCCACCTCGTCCGCGGCGGCCTCGAGCGCATCGGGCGCCACGCCCGTCCGCTCCCCCGTGAAGTCCACCTCTATCAACACGGGGATCGAACGGTCCATCCCGGCCGCACGGCGGCCGAGACGTTCGGTCGCCCGACCGGGAGTGACGGTCTCGACGACGTCGGCGAGCTCGGCGACGTGGTGCGCCGAGTGGCTCTGCAGCGTCCCGATGAAGTGCCACACGATCCCGTCCACGCGACCACGCTTGGCACGGAGCTCCTGCACGTAGTTCTCCCCCACCTCCCGGACGCCGGCATCGCGCACCCGTTCGATCGCGTACGGTTCGACGGTCTTGGCCGCGGCCACGATGCGGACCCCGCCGGGGTCTCGGCCCGAGCGTTCGCAGGCGCCCGCGATCTGCTCGCGGATCGACGCCAGGTTGGCGGCCAGGACGTCCGAGGTCGGGGAAGCGGCCACGTCACGCAAGGTAACAGAAGCCCACAGCGAAGGACAGGAGGCACATCAAGAACATCAGCACCAGGGTGGCCGGTGGGGTTCGTTCATCTCGCAGACGTGGAAAGGGGGCGGGACCCGGGCCCCAGAGGCGGGGGAAGGGCGCCTCTGGCCGCTCGAAAACGATCCCGCCCCCACGGTGCGGGGCGAACGTTCCCGCCCTTAGCTCTTCAGCTCTTCAAGAAGTCCGGGATGTCGAGATCCTCCTCCGCGTCGAAGCCGACCCCTTCCTGCGCGGGCTTGAAGATCTCGTCCTCGTCCTCGACCAGGATGGACGGCATCGGCATGACGTCGTCCTCGTCCTCCAGAGGTGCGGAGGCCGGCACGGTTTCGAGTGGCGCCGCGAGGGGCTCCGGCTCCTCGAGCAGGCTGGACAGCCGGTTCTCGGCGAAACGGGACGTGGTCGGCGCGGCCAGGACCTTGTCGAACCCCGCCGCGATCACCGTCACGCGAACTTCCTCGCCGAGGGCATCGTCGATCACGGCGCCGAAGATGATGTTCGCGTCCGGGTGCGCGACCCGGGTGATCGTGTCCGCCGCCTTGTTCACCTCGTGCAGCGTGAGGCCCGTCGGACCCGCGACCGAGAGCAGCAACCCGCGCGCCCCTTCGATCGAGGACTCGAGCAGCGGCGACGAGATCGCCAACCGTGCGGCCTCCTCGGCGCGGTCCTCCCCTGAGCCGTGGCCGATCCCCATCAACGCGGATCCCGCACCCGTCATCACCGAGCGGACGTCGGCGAAGTCGAGGTTGATCAGACCGGGCGTCGTGATGAGCGACGTGATGCCGTCGACGCCCTGATACAGGACCTGGTCCGCGGTACGGAACGCGTCGATCATCGGGGTGCTCGGGTCAGAGACCTGGAGCAGACGATCGTTCGGCACGACGATCAACGTGTCGACGGCCTTCTTCAGCTCGGTGATCCCGAGGTCCGCCTGCGTCGCACGGAGACGACCCTCGAACCCGAACGGCCGCGTCACGACCCCGATCGTCAGCGCGTCGAGCCCGCGGGCGATCTCGGCCACGATGGGTGCGCCACCGGTCCCGGTGCCGCCGCCCTCGCCCGCCGTGACGAACACCATGTCGGCACCCTTGAGGATCTCCTCGATCTCGTCGCGGTGCTCCTCGACCGCGCGTCGACCGACCTCGGGGTCCGAACCCGCACCGAGCCCGCGCGTGGTCTCGCGGCCGATGTCGAGCTTGACCTCCGCGTCAGACATCAGCAGCGTCTGCGCGTCCGTGTTGACGGCGATGAACTCGACACCCCGCAGACCACCTTCGATCATGCGGTTGACCGCGTTCACACCACCCCCGCCGATCCCTATCACCTTGATGACGGCGAGGTAGTTTTGAGGAGAATCCATCACCGAGACCTCCGCTCCCCGGGTGAAGCCCCCGGTCTACCTGGGGAAACGCCGTTGTGTCTCCCGTAGAACTGAACCTCAACTGAACGTTGATTGTTATATCTACTTGACGTTGACTGCGCAACGCTACTATCTACGCCCTGGTCCGTCAATATCCACACCGGTCGCGTTAGTCGTGCGGGTAACAACCGTGGATCAGGCCGGATCGACGAACGTCGCTGCCGGCGCGAGGGCGGCGACCACCGAGAGCGTTCGCAGCGGTGTCCCCTGCGTTCGCGCCCACACGAGCATCCTGCCGATCGTCACCGCCTTGCGACGGGCATCGTCCGGCGTACCGAAGCTGACGGTCGGACCGTCGCGCAGACGGAGCTCGAGCGTCCCGTCGAGCAGGACCCGAACTAGGGCGACCCGCGCCCGCAGGGTCGGCGTCATCGCGCCGAGCACCCGTGCGGCACCCACCGGGCTGGGCCGGACTCCCTCCACCGACCCCGCGCCACCGAGGTCGATCACCGGCAGGCCCCGCGGGACGGTGCCCGATCCGAGCGCGGTCCCGTCGGCCGCCATCAGCGACGTCAAGGCGCCCTCGGCCAGCGCGACCGGGGTGCGTTCGCGGACGGTGATCTCGACGTTCAGCGGGAACGTGACGCGGACGTCCGCATCGGCGATCCACGGCTCGGCCTCGAGTCGCCGCTCGGCCTCACCCTCGTCCAGCCAGAGCGCGTTGGTCGCGTCGGTGATGCCGGCGATCCGCACTACCTGCGGTCGATGCAGGTGGTCGTTGCCCGACACCTCGATCCCTCGGACGTCGAACGCCGACGAGCGCGCCGCGGTGACCCCACCGATCACGAGCGCGACCGAACCCAGGGCGATCAGGGCGATGCGGCGACGGCCGCCGAGCGATCGGAACCACTCAGCGGGTCGCGAGGGCGAGATCCCCAAGCAGATGCACCTCCGGTTCGAGACGGACGCCCGATCGCTGGGCGACGAGGTCCTGGACCTCACGGATCAGTGACAGCACGTCGGCGGCGGTCGCCCCGTCCGACGCGACGATGAAGTTCGCGTGCTTCGTCGAGATCGAGGCCAGGCCGTTGCGGCGACCCTTGGCGCCCGCCTCCTCGATCAGGCGGGCGGCGTGGTCGCCCGGGGGGTTCTTGAACACGCTCCCGCAGTTCGGCTCCGCGAGCGGCTGCGTGCGCCGACGCCACTCGCGGGCCTCGTCCATCCGGGCTCGGATCTCGCCCGGGTCGCCCGCGGCGAGGAGGACGGTAGCGCCCACGATCACGGCGCCAGCCGGCAGGGCGGAGCGGCGGTACGCGAAGCCGGCGCGGTCCGCGCCCAGCCGCTGCGCGACGCCGTCCGCCAGCCCGAACACGTCGACGGACTCGACCACGTCCGCGAGCGATCCGCCGTGGGCGCCCGCATTCATCCGCACGGAACCTCCGAGCGAGGCCGGGATCGCCACGCCGAACTCCAGCCCCGAGAGCCCGTGGGCCAGCGCCACCCCGGCGAGCGCGGGCAGCGGCATCGCGCCCCCCGCGGTGAGCCGTTCGCCGTCGCGCGCCGACCACCGGTACCCGCGGCCCAGACGAAGCACGAGGCCGGGGAATCCCTCATCCGCGACGAGGACGTTCGAGCCCTTCCCGAGGACGGCGACCCGGATCCCCGTCTGCCGCACGGCCTCGGAGACCGCGACCAGGTCGGACTCGTTCTCGGGTTCGAGGAACAGGGCGGCCGGCCCGCCGATGCGGAAGGTGGTGAGCGCCGCCAGCTCGAACCGCGTGCGCACACGGTCGCCGCAGGCGGCGCGCAGGATCGCTTCCGCCCTCCCGACCACGTCCGCCGGCGCCGTCACGAGGCCTCCTCGATCCGTTCGAGCGCGGCGTCGCCCAGCATCCAGACGTCGCCGCATCCCATCGTGAGGACCAGATCCCCGGGTCGGACCTCGCGCGCGAGGAACTCGACCACGTCGTTGCGGTGTGGCAGGTAGACGATCCGGCGGTCGCGCCCCGTCCGCGCGATCCCCTCGACGACCAGCTTGCCCGTCACCCCGGGGATCGGATCCTGCGCGGCCCCGTAGACATCGGTCACCACGATCACGTCGGCGCCGACCAGACTCGCCCCCAGCTCCCTCCACAGGGCCTGCGTCCTCGAGTAGCGGTGGGGCTGGAAGACCGCGAGCACTCGCCGGTGATCGGTTCGGCGAGCGACCCCCAAGGTGACCTCGAGCTCGGTGGGGACATGACCATAGTCGTCGTAGAAATCGGCACCGCGCACCGAACCGCGCAGCTCGAACCGTCGATGGACGCCGGCGAACCCGGCGAGCGCGGCGACCGCCACGTCGGCGGGGACGCCGACCGCCCTCGCGACCGCCACCGTCGCCGCGGCGTTCAGCAGGTTGTGCGCGCCGTCCACGGCCAGCCAGAGCTCGTGGGACCCTCCCTCCACGACCAGCGTCGCGGAGGCGCCGCCCGGACCGACCGAATCGACGTCCAGCCGGAAGTCGGCGTCCGGATGCGTGCCGTACGTCGTGACCGGCCGGTCCGCCGCGGCCACCGCGCGCATCGCGGATGGGTCGTCGGCACAGACGACGACGTGCTCGCACCGCTCGGCGAACGCGACGAACGCGCTCTCGATCTCCGCGAGCCCGCCGCTGTAGAAGTCCACGTGATCCAGCTCGACGTTGGTGACGACGCCGACCGCCGGACGGCCGAGCAGGAACGATCCGTCGCTCTCGTCCGCCTCGGTGACGAACAGGTCGCCCTCACCCGCGTGGGCGCCGCTCCCCGACTCGTTCAGGTCCCCGCCGATCACGTACGTCGGGTCGAGCCCCGCGCGTTCCAGGACCAGGGCGATCATCGCCGTGGTCGTCGTCTTGCCGTGCGTTCCCGCGACGGCGATCTCGCGACGGTCGGTCGCCGCGGCGGCCAGCGCCTGTGCCCTCGCCCACGTCGGGATCCCGCGGCGCCGCGCCTCGACGAGCTCCGGGTTCTCGTCGCGGATCGCGCTCGAGACCACGACCGCGTCGGCGTCGCCCAGGTTGGTCTCGGCGTGGCCCATGGCGACCGTGGCGCCGAGCTCGCGCAGCTCCTGGACGCCCTCCGAGTCCTTCAGGTCCGAACCCGTCACCTCGACCCCACGCGCGCGGAACAGCCGAGCGAGGTTCCTCATGCCGGCGCCGCCGATGCCGATCATGTGCACGCGCCGGATCGCGCCGAGATCGGGGACCTCGAGCGTCGGGATCGACCCCGGCGGCGGGCGGTAGCCGCTCACCCGCCGTCCCTCGCCGCGACGACGGTACGCGCGAGCGCGTTCGCGGCGCCCGGCTTCGACCACGCGCGGGCTCGTTCGCCCATCGAACGCAGCCGCTCGTCGTCCGACAGCAGCCAGCCGATCCTGTCTGCGAGGACGTGCCCGTCGAGCTCGTCGTCGAGCAGCATCGTCGCGGCTCCCGCGCGCTGGAGCGCCCGGGCGTTCGCCTCCTGATGCCGGCCGGTGGCGTACGGGTACGGGATCAGCAGCGACGGGAGCCCGCTGACCGCGATCTCGGCGATCGTCGTCGCGCCGGCTCGAGCGACGACGGCATCGGCGACCGCGTAGGCGAGCTCCATCCGTTCGAGGAATCCCTGCACCCGCACGGTCACGGGTCCGCTCGACGGGAGCGCCGCGCGAACACCGTCGACGTGGGCGGGGCCGGTGAGCAGGAGCACCTGCAGGTCGGAGCGGTCCAGCACGCGGATCGCCTCGGCGAACGCACGGTTCAAGTGGAGCGCTCCCTGGCTCCCACCGAACACGACGATCGTCCGCTTGGCGTCGTCCAGCTCGAGCTCCGCGCGCGCTTCCTTGGCCAGCCGCTCGCGGTCGATCGCGACGGCGAGGATGTCGGCCCGGACGGGGTTGCCGGTCAGGACGGTCCGCGCGCGCCGCGGGAGGGCTCGGCGGGCCTCGGCGAACGCCAGCGCCACCGTCCGCGCCGGGCGCGCGAAGGTCCGGTTCGCGAGCCCGGGGACCGCGTTCTGCTCGTGCAGGACCACGGGACGGCGCGAGCGCAGCGAGGCAAGGACGACCGGGACGCTCACGTACCCTCCCATCCCGACCACGACGTCGGCGGCTTCGACCAGGGGCCGGACGGCCTTGACGGATCGGACGGCCGCGACCGGCGCCGTGACCGCCTTGACCGAGACCCTGCGCTCGAGCGGCTTCGCCTCCACCGCCACGAGCTCGAACCCGGCCTCCGCCACCAGACGACCCTCCTGCCCGCCTGACGTGCCGGCGAAGCGCACCTCATGACCCATCGACACGAGCTCGTGGGCGAGCGCGATCGCCGGGAACACGTGTCCCGCCGTGCCGCCACCCGCGACGAGCACGTTCACCGTGGCGAACCTCCGGCGCCGGCCGGTGTTCGACGCGCGGGCGCTCGGCGCGTCGGCACGGGTCGGCTCCGACCTTGGGACGATACCGGAGCACGTCGCGCGGGGACCCGGCGCGGTGGTTCCGGACGACCGGCGTTCGCGCGCGCCGGCGTGCGAGCGATGCTGACCAACACCCCGACCGCCGCGAGCGATACGACGAGCGAGGATCCCCCATAGGAAAGGAACGGGAGCGGAACGCCGGTGACCGGGAGCAGGCCCGTGACCGCACCGAGGTTGATCAACGTCTGCAGGCCGAACCACGACACGATCCCGGCGGCGAGCAGCCGCCCGAACACGTCCTTCGCGTTGGCTGCGATCCTGATGCCGGCGAAGATCAGGGCACCGAACGCGATGAGCACCACGATCTCGCCGAGCAACCCGAGCTCCTCGCCCAGGATCGAGAAGATGAAGTCGGTGTGCGCGTTCGGGACGTACTGCCACTTCTGGCGGGAGGCGCCGAGCCCGACACCGAACCATCCTCCCGAACCGAGCGCATAGAGCGACTGCGCGAGCTGGTACCCGGTGTTCTTCACATCGGCCCAGGGGTGCAGGAACGCGAGGAACCGGACGCGCCGATAGTCGGCGCTCATGATCAGACCCGCGCCGATCAGCGCGCCGACCACGCTCGCGAACGTGAGGTAGCGGAGCCGCACGCCGGCCGCGAAGGCGAGCGCGAACATCGTCACCGCCAGGATCACCGTGGTGCCGAGGTCTGGCTGCATCATCACCAGCCCGCACACGAGCACCGAGATCGGCAGGAGCGGGACGGCGAGCTGACGGAGGTCGTCCCGCTTGGTCCAGTTCCGCGCTAGGGTCGCGGCGGAGAACACGATCAGGGAGAGCTTCGCGAGCTCGGACGGCTGCACCGTGACGGGCCCGATCCGGAACCATCGCGAGGAACCGTAGGCCTCGATGCCGTGCGCGGGGACCAGCACCAGGATGAGCATCGCCATCGTCACGAGCAGGAACGGGCCGGCGAGCCGCTTCCACGCGTCGTACCGCATCCGAGAGGTCAGGAGCAGCGCGAGGACGCCCACGACCGCGTACGCGGCCTGTCGCTGCACGAACAGGAAGCTGTCGCCGTACTCGGCGAACGCCGTGACCGAGCTCGCCGACAGGACCATCACGAGCCCCGACCCGACGAGGAACGCCGTCGAGCCCAGCAGCAACGCGAGGGTCCGTCGCGTTCGAAGGTCGGTCCGCGCCAGGGTGCTCGGGCGTTCGTCCGGCCGGACCAGCCGCAGGGCCCGCGGCCGGGGGGAGGCGGCGCCGATGCTGCTCACGTTCGGGCGTCCTGCTTCTCGAGCGCCCGGGCGGCGGCGGCGAAGCGGTCGCCGCGCTCCGCGTAGTCGCGGAACATGTCCCAGCTCGCGCAGGCGGGGGCGAGCAGCACCGTTCCGCCGGCGGATGCCATCGCGAACGCGAGCCTCGTCGCCTCCTCGATCGATCCCGCGTCCCGAACCGGGACCCGGCCCTCGAAGACCGCGCGAACCTCTGCCGCGGAGCTCCCGATGGCGATCACGCCGGCGAGGCGAGGTGCGAGCGAAGCGAGCGGGGACAGGTCGATGCCCTTGGCGTCGCCGCCCGCGATCAGGACGACCCCGTCGGCCTCGCCGACGGCGGCGATCGTCGCGTGCGGGTTCGTCGCCTTCGAGTTGTCGACGAACCGAACCTCGTCGACGGTGGCGACCGATTCGCCCCGGTGGTGTTCGGGCGCGAACGTCGCGATGCCTTCCGCGATCGCGTCGTCGCCGACCCCGAACGCGTGGGCCGCGGTGGCGGCGGCCGCGGCATCGGCGCGCATCGCCGGCGTGTCGATCGTGAGCGCACCCAGATCGGCGTCGCTCCATCCCGCGGTCGGCCGGCCATCGCGGAACCCCGCTCCGTCGTCCGCCGGCTCGCCGACGGTGAACCACCGCACCTCGCAGGGGGCCGAACGCGAGATCGCGGCGGCCGCCTCGTCGTCAAGGTTCCCGACGTGGACGTCGCCCGCACCCTGGAGCGCGAAGACCCGGGCCTTGGCCGCCGCGTACGCGTCGAACGACCCGTGCCAGTCGAGGTGGTCCTGCGCGAGGTTGAGCAGCACCGAGACCCTCGGGTGGAACGACGTCTGGGTCGCGAGCTGGAAGGAGGACACCTCGACCACGAGGGCATCGTGCGGCTCCCGGGCCGCGGTCGGGAACGGCCGCCCGATGTTGCCGCAGGCCACGGCGTCCAGGCCGGCCGCGCGCAGACACGCCGCGAGCATCCCGGTCGTGGTCGTCTTGCCGTTCGTCCCGGTTACCGCCAGGTAGGGCGCGCCGGCGAGCCGGGCGCCGAGCTCCATCTCGCCCCACACGGGGATGCCCCGCTCGCGGGCCCAGATCAGGATCTCGGCGTGCGGCGGTACCCCCGGGCTCGAGACGACCAGTGTCGCGCCGTCGAGGTGACCGGGGGCGTGGCCGCCTTCGAGCACCTCGATCCCCTCGGCGCCGAGCTCCGCGAGACCGGGACCGGCGGTGGCGGACTCGCTCATCCGGACGGTCGCGCCCTCGGCGAGCAGGACCCGCGCCACCGCCGAGCCGGCTACACCGGAGCCGACCACGACCGCGCGCTCGCCCTCGAACGCACCCATCACTCGAGCCCCAGTCCGCCGCGGCTCACGAAGTCCGTATAGAACAGTCCGAGACCCACGGCGACGCACAGACCCGTCACGATCCAGAACCGGACGATCACCGTGAACTCGGGCCACCCGGCGAGCTCGAAATGGTGATGGATCGGCGACATGCGGAAGATCCGCCGCTTGAACCCGCGGAACGCGATGACCTGGGCGATCACCGAGGCGGTCTCGATCACGAACAACCCACCCAGCACGACGAGCAGCAGCTGCGTGCTCGTCACGATCGCGAGCGCGCCCATCAGCCCGCCGAGGGCCAGCGAACCCGTATCGCCCATGAAGATCCGAGCCGGGGCGGCGTTCCACCACAGGAACCCCGCCGTCGCCCCGACCCCGGCGCCCGCGACGATCGCGAGGTCGAGCGCGGCGTTCACGTCGATCGGATAGCAGGCCGCGCTCGGGATCAGCTCACAGGTGTGACGGAACTGCCAGAACGCTATGAACACGAAGGCCGAGAGCACCAGGATCGAAGCGCCGGATGCCAGCCCGTCGAGCCCGTCGGTCAGGTTCACTGCGTTCGAGGACGCCGCGAGGATCACGAACACCCACAGGTAGAACAGGAGCCCGAGCTCGACACCGGTGGTGCGGATGAAGGTCAGCTCGGTGGGCACCCCCGCAGCCCGGACGGCCACGATCCCGAAGATCAGGGCCACCACAGCCTGCCCGACCATCTTCGCGGTCTTCGACAGCCCGAGCGAGCGACGGCGGCGGACCTTGATGAAGTCGTCGATGAACCCGAGCACGCCGAGCAGCACCGTCGCCAGCAGCACCGAGAGCCCGGCCGCGGTCACGGTCGTGAACACGATGCGCGTCGCGACATAGCCCGCGACGATCCCCGCGATGATCACGGTGCCGCCCATCGTCGGCGTGCCCATCTTCTCCAGATGGGTGTGCGGGCCGTCCTCCCGGATCCGCTGGCCCCACCCCCACAGGCGGAAGAGGCGGATCGCGATCGGCGTCCCGAGCAACGTCACCGAGAGCCCCACCGCGGCGGCGATCAGGATCTGCCTCACGGGCGCACCTCGTCGTGGTCGCGGGTCATCGAAGGGCCTCCGCCACGTGTTCGAGACCCGCGACCCGGGACCCCTTCGCGAGCACGACGTCGCCGGGCCTCGCCCATGCGCGGACGTCGGCCGCGGCCTGCGACGGCTCGTCGTACGACGCGACGTCCTCGGGCAACTGGCCCTCGCGGATCGCCGCGCGGGCGATCGTCCGAGCCTCATCCCCGACGGTGATCAGCCGCTCGACGCCGATCCGGACGACCAGCTCCCCAAGCCGTTCGTGCTCCTCGAACGAGACCGGGCCGAGCTCGGCCATGTGTCCGAGCACCGCGACCAGACGCCCACCTTTCGCCATCCAGCGAGCCGACTTCAGTGCGGCCGCCATCGACTCGGGGTTCGCGTTGTACGCGTCGTTCACGACCACGATCCCCGAGGCTCCCGTGAACGTCTCCATACGCCAGCGCGTGACACCGGCGCCCTTGAGCGCCGTCGCGCACTCGGCGAGCGTGACGCCGGCCCACCGGCCGACCGCCGCGGCGGCGAGGGCGTTCGACACCATGTGCTCGCCCGGGACGGCGAGCTCCACGGGCTCGCGTTCGCCGGCCGAGCTGAGGGTGAAGGCCGCCCGCGCGTCGGGACCCAGCTCGACGTCATCGGCCCGCACATCGGCGCCGGCATCCAGACCGAACGTGATCACGTCCGCCTCGGCGCCCTCGGCGTACGCGCGCGCGACCGGGTCGTCCGCGTTCACGATGGCCGTGCCATCGGCGCCGAGCCACTCGACCGGTTCGGCCCACGCTCGCACGATCGCGTCCCACGACCCGAAGATCCCCAGGTGCGCCGTCCCTACGTTCGTCACGACGACCGCGTCGGGCCGCGCCACATCGCAGAGCAGCCGGACGTCCCCCTCCCTGCGCGCACCCATCTCGGCCACCACGATCTCGACACCGGGTTCGGCGCCGAACAGCGTCATCGGAAGCCCGACCTCGTTGTTGAACGACGCGGGGCTGGCGTGGGTTCGCAGACGCGTGCCGACCACCGCGGCGGCGAGATCCTTGGCGGATGTCTTGCCGTTCGATCCCGTGATCGCGACGATGCGGGCGTCCGTCATGCGGTCGCGTTCGTCGGCCGCGAGGTCCAGCAGTGCCCGGCCGGTAGCCGGAACCTCGATCACGGTCCCCTCGACCCCCGGTCGATG
>Ga0163163_10004419_pt1 | contig 11984 bp, 9 predicted proteins | sample S65metaG_FD_119766 | JGI IMG/M metagenome (GOLD analysis project Ga0163163, IMG submission 119766) | Switchgrass rhizosphere microbial communities from Kellogg Biological Station, Michigan, USA - S6-5 metaG | ecosystem: Host-associated > Plants > Roots > Rhizosphere > Soil | place: USA: Michigan... | reverse complement strand
TCAGCCATGGCATCTGGGCTAATCGCGATGGCGATCGCAATCGGCGACGTATCCCTGAACGGTATGACGGTGGCTCGCTCGACCAATGTTCTTGTCGGCGATCATTTAGTTACCGGGGAGAGCTCCGCCCTGATTCTTCATTCGCGCGGAAACACCCTCCAGGTTTCTGCTCACTCCGACCTGAAATACCAGGGAGCGAAAGTGGAATTAGGTTTCGGCACGATCCATGTGCAGGGCAACGAACTAGTCGCTTCCGGTCCGTACTCTATCCAGGCCGTCGGGAGCGCGCGGTTTCGAGTCGATCGTCGCGAAACCCAAACAACCGTTGCCGTTCTAAAAGGAAAGGTGAAGATCAACCGTGGTAAGGGATCATTCATCCTCACCAATCCCGGCGAGCACAATTTTAGGGATGACGACTCGCTGCCCACCGTTCGCCAGCCTGCTTTACTCAGAGAAAGCGCCGCAGGCGCCGCGGGAGGCGCAACGGGAGCCCTGGTGAGCCGATGGGCGAAGGATCAAGGCATGAAGACAGGAGTTAGCAAGAACTCCCCTGCACTGCGCTAGCCGCCGAAACGCATGTCACACGCATACGTCCGCAATCATGTACACGTTGTCTTCTCCACCGACCAGTGCCGCAAATGTATTCAGGGGAAGATGCGGGACAGGCTATGGTCATGTATCTCCAGGATCGCCAATGAATATGGCGTTCAGGTTACCGCCATCGGAGGCACAGAAGATCATGTTCACATCGTCGTCGCACTCCCGCCAAAGATTGGATTGGCAGTTTTGCTCCGCGCGATTAAGGCAGGTTCATCAAAGTGGATGAACGAAGAAGGTCACCTTTTTGCCTGGCAGACCGGATATGGAGCGTTCAGCGTGAGTGCCTCCAACCTGGACCGAGTCTGTGACTACGTACGCCGCCAGGAAGAACATCATCGCGAGGCTAGTTTCGCCGATGAATTCTCACTGCTGCTGAAGAAACATGGGATCGCTTCCACGACGAAAAGTATTGGAAAGTAATTCGAGCTCATCCCGACCAATAGGTTCTATCCAGCGTCCGATACTGGATTGCCTCTGCAATGTGCTTCGACTCGATCTTCGGGGCACCTTCCAGGTCCGCAACCGTTCTCGCGACTTTCAGTATTCGATCGTGAGCTCGCGCGCTCAGACCCTGCTGCGTCATAGCTCTCTCGAGCAAGCGTTCGCAGTCCGAAGTTAGCTCGCAGAAGAGTCGAATCTGCCGTGAACCCATCTGGGCATTCGAATAGACCTTCTCACCGGCCGTTCGGAAACGCAGCAACTGGAACTCTCTCGCCCGCATGACGCGTCCGCGAATCTCGGCTGAACTCTCCGCCAAAGTCGTACTCCGGAGTTCCTTGTAGTTCACAGCTGGAACATCGATATGAATGTCTATCCGATCGAGCAGGGGGCCCGAAATTTTCGACACATACCGCTGAATCATGGGCGGCGTGCACTGACACTCGCGCGATTTGTCGTTGAAGTACCCGCAGGGACAAGGATTCATTGCGGCAGCCAGCATGAAACGCGCCGGGAAGGTCAGCGACATCGAAGCCCGTGCTATAGACACGGTCCCGTCTTCCAAGGGCTGACGCATCACTTCAAGGACGTTGCGCGGAAACTCAGGAAGTTCGTCGAGAAATAGAACTCCGTTGTGCGCGAGTGATACCTCGCCCGGACGCGGCACCGCTCCGCCTCCAATCAGCCCGGCATCGCTGATTGTGTGGTGCGGAGAACGAAACGGACGATTGCCCACCAGCCCCACACCCGAATCCAGCACACCAGCCACGCTGTGAATCTTTGTAGTCTCCAGTGCCTCCTCGAAAGTCAGCGATGGCAAAATGGTCGGCATGCGTTTCGCCAGCATCGTCTTGCCGCCGCCGGGCGGTCCGATCATCAGGATGTTATGACCGCCGGCGCATGCGACTTCCATCGCACGCTTGGCCGTGTGCTGACCGCGAACTTCCTTGAAGTCGACAGCATGGCTGTCGAGCTTGGTGGCGAGCAGTCCGGCACGATCGAGTTCTATCGGCGAGACGCCGTTTCCCGTGTTGATGAAATGCACTACATCAAGGAAGGTTTTCATCGGGTAGACACTTATGCCGTCCACCACCGCCGCCTCACGGGCGTTACTGACTGGAACCAACAGGTTGGGGATCTTGGCCGCACGGGTAGCGACGGCAACGGGCAGCACGCCGCGAACTCCACGTATCATGCCATCCAGTGATAGTTCCCCGACGATAACAAAGTCTTCCAGCTGTTTTTTGTTCAACCCTCCATACGCACCCAGGATGCTGAGGGCAACGGGAAGGTCGAAACCCGAACCCTCCTTCTTGATATCCGCAGGAGCGAGATTGACGGTGATGTGGGTCGGCGGAATGTCGTAACCGGAGTTACGGAGAGCAGAGCGCACTCGTTCGCGGCTTTCCCGCACGGCAGCATCGGGTAAACCGACGGTGTTGAAATTATCTTTTTCCAGCTTGGTTCCCGAGACGTCCACTTCGACGTCGATCAGGTTGGCATCGATTCCATAGACAGCCGCACTACGGGTTTTGAAAAGCATGCGAAGGCTCGTTTCTCCGAACCTTCTGGATATCGTGTCTGTTCCGGAAGTGGAACAACATGGGTCACTCGGAGACGTGATTGAGTGCCGTATTGGGAAAGTAGCGAGGTGCGAGTTTAGTTTCTGGTACCTCGCACCTCGTACCTGCTACCGTTCGACCGCCATTGCCACTGCATTTCCTCCGCCCAGGCAGAGAGCGGCGATGCCACGTTTCACGTTCCGCTTCTCCATCTCGTAGAGGAGCGTGACGAGGACTCGCGCGCCACTGGCACCGATCGGGTGGCCTAATGCAACAGCACCTCCGTTAACGTTCACGCGGCTTAGATCAAGCCCCAATTCGCCGGTGACCGCAATAGCCGCCACGGAAAACGCTTCGTTGATCTCATAGAGGTCAACGTCGTTGGCACTCCATCCCGTCTTCTTCCATATCTGGCGAATGGCATCGACGGGCGCCATCATCACCCATTCCGGGGCAACTCCGCTGGTAGCCTGCGCAATGATGCGAGCCATCGGCTTCAGCCCAAGTTCCTGTGCCTTCGCTGCGCTCGTAACCACCAGGGCGGCAGCTCCGTCATTCGTGCTCGGCGCATTTCCTGCCGTAACCGTGCCGTCTTTTTTGAACGCTGGTTTTAGTTTCCGAAGCGTTTCGGGGCTCGTGTCTTCGCGAGGACCTTCATCCGTATCAAAAATCACAGGCTCGCCGCCTTTCTTCTTCGGCGGCAGTTGTACCGGGACAATTTCGTCCTTGAAGCGACCGGACTTGATAGCAGCGATAGCCCTCTTGTGCGAGTTCGCAGCGTATTCGTCCTGCTGCTCGCGAGTGACTTTGTATTTTTCCGAAACGTTCTCGCCCGTGTTGCCCATGTGATAGTCGTTGTACTTGTCCCAAAGTCCGTCGTTAACCATGGAATCCACCAGGGAGCCGTTACCGAGACGATATCCCGTTCGGGCCTTGGTCAAAAGGTACGGACAGTTGCTCATCGACTCCATGCCACCAGCGACAACGATCTCGGAATTCCCAGTCTGTATTGCCTGTGCTGCCAGTGCTACCGACTTTAGTCCGGAGCCGCAAACCTTGTTGATCGTCATGGCACCGACTTGCGGCGGTAGTCCACCGAAGATTGCAGCCTGACGTGCAGGATTTTGGCCGAGTCCCGCCTGGACGACGTTGCCCATGATGCATTCATTCACCATGTTCAGATCGGTAATCCCGGCGCGCTTCACAGCTTCACGGACAGCGATGGCACCAAGTTCAGGGGCGGATAGATCAGCAAGCGAGCCGAGGAATTTTCCTACCGCGGTACGGACACCGGAGACAATAACGGGATCATTCTGAGTGGGCATAAACGTAAGTACCGTCTTCCTGGAAGAGTAATTGAGGCTACCGCAACCCTCCATTATAAGATGCTCGGCAGTCACTCGATTATTCAAGGACTCTCGATGGATTCCGTATCGGACGTTCAGGTGGTTGCGCCGGTCGAGGCGCCCCGGCGAATCGCCCCACTGTGGCACACTCTGCTACTCATCCTCTTCCTGGGTATTTTTTCCGCCGGTGGCGCGCAATCGGATCACCCAGTCGCAAGAAATCACGGGTTAGTCCCGCAATACATCTCGATGATCGCCGTTGAGTGGCTGATTTTTGCGTACGTCGTTTGGGGCCTCCGCAAAGGTGGCGTCGTTTCAGTGAAAGAGTTGATCGGCGGAAGGTGGGACAAGGTCGAGGACTTCCTTCTCGACATCGGAATCGCCGGCGCGTTCTGGCTCGTCTCCGTGATGGTGCTCGCTGGGTGCGCCTATGCGCTGGGCATGGCCCAAGCCGGCAACACCAACATCGAAGAGGCGCGCAAGCTGCTCGGCTTCCTCGTTCCGCGCACAGGTATTGAAGTCGCTTTGTGGTTCGGGGTTGCAGGGACCGCGGGCTTCTGCGAGGAGTTCATCTTCCGAGGTTATGTCCAGCGTCAGTTTGCCGCCATATCCGGACAGATCTTTGTCGGAATGGTAGTAAGCGCAATTGTTTTCGGTTTAGCACACGGGTATGAAGGACCGAAGCGAATGCTGCTGATCAGCGTTTATGGATTCCTCTTCAGCCTTGTCGCATGGATGAGGAAGAGTTTGCGTCCGGGAATGTTGGCCCACGCTTGGCACGATGCGCTGATTGGAATGTTGCTCCGCGTCCTGTTCAAGTAACCTTTTCGTGGTTACTTCGACGCCGGGGAAAGTTGCCGGCGTTTCCTTTTTGTCTTCTTCTCGACCTTGATTGGGGTCTGCCTCAAAAAATAATTTCTGAGCCCGTTACTCTCGTGTGTTGACCTCTGGAACAAAAATCCAAACTCACCGAAGCACGCGACGAAAGAGCTCTAAAATTTCCGTCATCACCAAAGGTGCATGAATGCTAGTTGAAATGCATGCCGCAGTTTTTGTATCGAGAGATTCGTCGATGATGCGGCAGGACTCGACCGGATAAGTTGTAGTTGAAGTGAGTCCAAACACGTCTCGATGAGAGCTCGCGACATCTTTTTTCTCTTGACTTGATTTTTCAATCACCGTATACAACTTACAAAATTGCAACTTCATAGTTGCAATGATTGAGTTGTAATAACTCAAAGGGAGAATAGTAATGGCAACCAAAAAGGCAGCAAAGAAGCCGGCAAAGAAAGCCGCAAAGAAAGCCTCGAAGAAGAAGTAGTTTTGAGGTTACGAATGGGGGGCGCGAAAGCGTCCCCTTAACATTTGTAAACAGAGGGACGCGAGAGCGTCCCTCTTCTCATTTCGAAACTATGACTTTTCTCGTTAGGGAACCTACTCGGATAGTGCCTGCACAACCGCGAGAGCAGCGATCGCGGCTGTTTCTGCGCGAAGTATCGTGGATCCAAGACTCGCTGCGGTCCATCCAGAGTTTGCGAATTGCTCAAGTTCGCCATCAGCCCAGCCACCTTCAGGGCCAATGGCAAGCGTGACCTCGCTGTTTCCTTCCAAGAGGTCCCGAAGCTGGATTTCCTTTTCGTTCTCCGCTAGTACCACTCTGGAAGCCGCATGTTCAGTGGCCAAATAGGCTTTGAGCTTTATTGGATCGGATAGCTCGGGCACAGCCAAACGCCGTGATTGCTCTGCAGCCTCTCTCGCTATACGGCGCCATCGGTCCACCCTCTTCCCAGCGGCGGTCGCGAGATGCGAGTCGGTGCGTTGCGCCACGACGGGAACAATCTTGGAAACACCCAGTTCGGTAGACTTCTCAACCGCCCACTCGAAACGATCAAACTTGAAGACCGCAAGAGCCAGGGTGACAGACCTTGTGCTACCGGCCTCAACTGACACTCCTAAATCGAACTCGACGCGATCCTCCGCAACTTTAACGACCCGTCCAACTCGAACACTCTCTCCGGTTGCGATATCGAATTCCTGGCCGACCCTGGCCCTGAGCACGCGGGCAAGATGAGCGGCGTGATGCCCGGTGAGGGCGGCACGGTCGGCATTCACTTCATCGGCCATGAATCGGCGTCGGGTCATAAGGGCTAGCAATCAGTGTACGCAAAGAGGTTGAATGACAAAAGCAAAGAGCGCCTCGAGAGGCGCTCCGGAGATTACGTGCGAGTGTTGCGTTAGCCGAAGATATCTTTCACTCGGCTCATGAGAGTGCGGCGTTCAGGCTTGTTTTCAAACTTTCCCAACGTATCGAGTTCTTCCAGCAGTTCGCGCTGGCGCTTCGTCAACTTCGAAGGGGTCTGCACCTTCACTTCCACAAATAGGTCACCGCGGCCTCGTCCATTTAGAACTGGAACGCCTTTCTGTCGTAGCCGGAAACTTGTACTGGTCTGGGTACCTTCGGGCACCTTGAGAACACTATCGCCCTCCAAGGTTGGGATCTTGATCTCGGCTCCAAGTGCCGCCTGCGAATAGGAGATTGGAACTACGCAGAAGAGATCTTTCCCTTCCCGCTCGAAGAACGAATGTTCTTTCACGTGCAGGACGACATAAACGTCGCCATTCGGCCCGCCATGTACTCCGGCATCACCGTGTCCGCTGTAGAGGATGCGCGTACCCTCTTCGACTCCGGCTGGCACCTTCACCTCAAGTGTCGTTTCAGCCTTGACTGTCTGCTGTCCGCGACACTTGGAGCAGGGGTCCTCGATGACCACGCCGGCTCCATGACAAATCGGGCATCCTCTCGAGATGCTGAAGAAGCCCTGCTGATATCGAACCTGCCCACGCCCATTGCACTGCTTGCATGTAACCGGTGATTTCCCTGGAGCCGCTCCCGTGCCTTTGCACTGGCCACAAGTTTCACGATGCCGAACGGTAACTTTCTTCGTTACACCGAAAATCGCTTCTTCAAAAGTCAGCGTGAGATCTTCGCGGAGGTCGTTGCCTCTCTGCGCGCGCGAACGACGACGACCGCTCCCGAACATTTCGCCGAAGCCAAACAAGTCGCCGAAAATATCCGAGAAGTCCTGGAAGTTCGATGGATCAAATCCACCGAAGCCGCCTTGACCGCCTACACCGGAGTGACCGAATTGGTCGTAGCGCGACCGTTTTTCACCATCGCTCAGGATCGCGTACGCTTCGCTGCACTCTTTGAAACGCTCTTCTGCGTCTGGATTGTCAGGATTGCGATCGGGATGGTATTGCATCGCAAGCTTGCGATACGCGCTCTTGATCTCGATTTCGGTCGCGGTGCGAGTTACACCGAGAACCTCGTAATAATCTCGTTTTGTATTCGTTGCCAGGGTGAAACTCTCCTAAAAGCATTAACCGACTCAACCCAGCTACTCAGTAAAGATGGAGCCCTGCTGAGAATTTGAGCGGGTGAGACGCTACGCTATTTGTTACTGTTCTGTGCCACGCGGACCATCGCGGGACGCAAGAGCCTGTCTTTGATTCGGTAGCCGCGTTGCAGCTCATCCACCACGTGATTATCGGCAACTTCCTGCGTATCGACCATCTGGATGGCCTGGTGGAACGTCGGATCGAATGGCTGACCTGCGGCTTGAATCGGCTCAACACCCAAGCGCGATAGCACGTCATGGAACTGGCGATCGATCAACTCGATGCCGGATCTGAAATCGTCCGTCGATGCGTTCTCGGTCTTCAATGCGCGATCGAGGCTGTCGAGAATCGGCAGAACTTGCTTGAGCGCATCCGCAAGTGCGTAGTCGCGAAAATCCTGCTGCTCTTTCACCGCCCGTTTGCGGTAATTGTCGAACTCGGCTTGAAGCCGGGCGAGGCGATCGAGATAGGTCGCCTTTTCATTCCTCAAATTTTCAAGCTCCGCCTCGGATTGCGATGGCTGAGCAGAGACTCCTCCCTCTGCTCCCTCGTTCTCACCCTGCGGCAGTTCATGCTCTAGGTCGAGATGCCCAGCATCTCCATTTCCTTTGTTTATCTTCACCATTGGGGATCCTACTCCGAATCGTTCAGTAACTTGTCGAAGAGCCGCGCGATGTATGACACGGCCGTGATGGTGTGCTGATAGTCCATGCGCGTCGGACCGATGACCGCTAATCGTCCGAAGACTTCCCCGCCAGAATGCGCTGGGGCGCCAATCAGGACGAAGTTGCTGAGATCCGGCATCGTCTCTTCCAATCCGATCACCACGCGAACTGCTTCCTGGCGTGTATCCAGGTACGCGCTTAACAACTCCACAATCCTCTGCTTCTCCTCAAGGGTCTTGAGAAGCTGACGAAGTCGGTCGGAATCCTGGTCCGCAAATACCAGGTTCGCAGTACCTTCCACGAAGATGTCGGGAATCGCAGCGTCATCGAGCGCGCCCTGCTTGTACAGATGCTCAAGAGACGCCATCAGCTTGTCATATTCGCTGCGTTCTTCTTCTAATCTTCGAGCCAATTCACGCTGGATAGATTCCATCGTCCAGCCCCGGAAATTGTCGTTCAGGTATCGGGAAGCTAGATCGAGTTCACCCTGCGATATTTCCCTTTGCACGCGAACCACGCGATCGCGTACCAGGCCGCTCTTGGTCACTACGACCGCCAGTATCTTGGCGTCGCCAAGTCGCTGGAAGTGGACATGCTCCAGGGCGTTCTTTGGACCGCTCGCAGCAACAGCAACTCCGACGCCATGAGACACCAGCGAAAGCACGTGCGACGTTCGCTCCAGGAAATCCTGAACGTCGGATGTTCCATGAAACACCTGCTGGATATTCTGTTCCTGTTCGGGCGAAAGCTTGGTTTCGCCCGTCATCTTCTCGACGTAGTAGCGATAGCCATCGATGCTCGGAACTCTGCCTGCTGAAGTGTGGGGCTGTTCCAAGTATCCGGATTCTGCCAAATCCGCCATCACATTTCGGATGGTCGCGGCACTTAGTCCTTCTCGATTGCCTCGAGCGAGTGTGCGAGATCCCACAGGTTCGCCTGTCGAGATATAAGTCTCGACAATGGCGGTCAGGATTTCCTGTTCGCGACGTCCGATGTTGGAGCGGTTGAGCATAAGTTAGTGAGACGGTCGAGTGTTCGGCCTGAGCCTTACATCTCCTTTAGATGCAGAAACTTAGACTTGAGACTCTCGACGCCCTATGATTTAGATTCTAGGAAGCTGGATACTCAGTGTCAAGACTAGCACTCCCTGAGGAAGACTGCTGATCAACCTTACACCCAACTCCCGCGGGGTACCCCCTTCCCCCTATTTCGCGATCTCTTCGTTTCAGTAGCTTGCGGAAATTTTGTCCCTAAATCCTTGAGCACACATGGTTTAAATCCGAGAATATGGGTTGACAGGTGAAGCCTCGGTAATTCGCACTTGCGGGTAGGGTTGACTGTGGGGATGCAGTCGGGGGATTCAGGATCGGCACGGCCGCGATCGCGGTCGTGGGCATTCACGACAACTGATAATCAATGCTGGTTTCTAACGTAATTGCGTCTTCGGTCCAGTCACCGTAAATCTCCCAAGACTTGCCTGCGAAGTTTCTCCATTCACCGCTGACCACTTGTGAATCGCTTCATGCGTCTCGGTCATTCGGTCGTAGGGACCGACATGCAATGAGCTAGTGACTCTTCCGCCTGGCAGGGTGATGGTAAAGAAAACGGTCAGTAGCGTGACGAATTTCCCACTCGAACATTTCCGAGTTCAAGCCGAGAAAAAACCCACGTTAACGGCTCACGCCGTGAACGTGGGGCACCATCCCGACTAATCTGGCTGAGCCGAGAGCATTGTGCCCACTGTCCGAGCCGAGAAAAAACCTACGTTAACGGCTGAAGCCGTGAACGTGGGGCACCGTCTGGCGGAAACGGGGGGCCACGGCTTGAGTAGTATGCCTAAAGAACCACGCTTCCTACATCTTGTGTAGATTGTTAAGCACTGAAGTCGCGTTTAGACTCCGGTCTCCAAACCTCGACTCGCTTTGTATTCGGCCCATCCCCTCCAAGGCCCTGCGTTTTTCATTCGGGCGGAGATTTCTCCCTCTTGGCTGAAACCTCCATGAATCATCACCGCTGGTAAGCCCAACAGCACGGCATGATTTGAAAAGGAGAGCTCTATGTGGGTCACTGTTTCCATTCTCAACCTTAAGAAATTTAGGGCCTTGTTCATCACACTCCTGCTGGCTGCACTTCCGCTGCTGGCGCAGGACGCCCAACAGGTCGAACCAAATGCAGGTAAGTGGCGAACCTGGGTAATCTCTTCTGGCAAGGACTACCGTGTTCCCCCGCCGCCTTCGCCCTCGGCAACTCAATTCGAGTTGCGAGAGTTACAGAAGCTGGTCGGCAGCAACAACTCGCAGAGCCTCGAACAAATTAAATTCTGGGATGCGGGCGCTCCTGGATACCGCTGGATGGATATGGTTTCGGCTCGTATCTTTGCCGGGACGCCAGCGACGGCCTATCCGCATCGCGTGCAGGTCTATCTAGCCCTGGCGATGTACGACGCCACAGTGGCCGCGTGGGAATCGAAGTACTACTACAACCGTTCCCGCCCGAGCGACCTCGACCACAAGTTGCAGACGTCGGTAGCGGTTCCCAACAGTCCATCGTATCCCTCTGAACATGCTGCCGCGGCATATGCAGCCGCAACTGTTCTCGCCCATTTCTTCCCGGCGGAAGCGCAGTCGTATCAAGATATGGCCCAGCAGGCAGGGTGGTCCCGGGTGTTGGCCGGAGTTCAATACCCGAGCGACTTTTACGCCGGCAAGGACCTCGGTCAAAAGGTTGCTGAGGCAGTCATCGCCCAGGCCGACACGGACGGATCGGCTGCCGTTTGGACGGGCACAGTACCGACTGGGCCATGCTTCTGGAAAGGAACGAATCCCGGGAACGTAACCGCGACGAACTGGAGGCCGCTACTCCTGTCTTCACCCAATCAGTTTCGTCCCACGCCTCCACCCGCTTGTGACTCGGCGGAAGTGCTGGCTGAGGCTGCCACGGTTCGCACATTTCCCCGAACCTTCGTCACCAACTACAAGGCGTTTGGCTGGCAGGCTCCGGACGGCCTGTCGATCTGGCCTATACGCTACGCCGATAAGTTCATGCTCGAGGATCACCTCGATAAGAACCCTCCGCGTGCGGCTCGGGTCTACGCATTGCTGACAGCTGTCTTGTTCGACGCGTTCATTGCCAGCCAGGACGGCAAGTTCGCTTACTGGTATATCAGACCGCATCAACTCGATCCGGGGATTGTGCCGCTGTTCCCGGTTCCGAATTTCCCAAGCTACCCGTCCAACCATTCGACGTTTTCGGCCGCCAGATCGGAGATGCTGGCCTACTTATTCCCAACCCGCGCTGATTTTGTCCGCGCCCTGGGCAAAGAGGCGGGTGATTCGAGAATCTGGGCCGGCATTCACTATCCAATGGACAACGTCGCGGGGGTGCAGCTAGGAAGATCGGTTGCCCAGGTGTTCATCGCTTGGGCTGATAGTGACGGCTCGAAATAGCTCGCAGACTTTAAGTCTGGAATCGAAACTGACAGACCCTCAAGCAAGAGGCCCACGTTCACGGTTTACGCCGTGAACGTGGGGCACTCTTGCGCTTAGGCAAAAAAACTTAGAGAAACCCCACCCTAGCAACAACGGCTAGGATGGGGCACCAAGAACACCAAGGGCACGATCGTTATCGAAGGTCGAAATTAGTCGATAGAGATGACGCTGCCACCGCCGGTAGCTGTGAGTTCTTCCACGCGGGCCTTCACGTTGTGCGCGAAGGCGAAGATCGACTTCGCATGTTCCGAGGTTTCTCCTTCGAGGGTTACCGGGTGACCGCTGTCGCCACCTTCGCGAATGCGTGGATCGAGTTCGATCCGACCCAGGAAGGCAACGTCAAACTGTTTTGCCATTTTCTCCCCGCCACCCTTGCTGAAGATATCGATCTCATGATGGCAATGCGGACAGAGGAAGTGGCTCATGTTCTCCACCACACCCACTAAATCAACCTTGACCTGGCGGAACATCTCAATTGCCTTGCGG
>Ga0163163_10004418_pt1 | contig 11985 bp, 9 predicted proteins | sample S65metaG_FD_119766 | JGI IMG/M metagenome (GOLD analysis project Ga0163163, IMG submission 119766) | Switchgrass rhizosphere microbial communities from Kellogg Biological Station, Michigan, USA - S6-5 metaG | ecosystem: Host-associated > Plants > Roots > Rhizosphere > Soil | place: USA: Michigan... | reverse complement strand
CAATCCGGATTGCGAGGTGTTCGCGGTCACTTCGGCGCCGGACGCGGATCGCGGCTACCTGCAGCGGCTCACCGGCACGGCCGACGCCGTCTTGCAGCTGCGAACGCAGTCCGAGGCGGAAATCCTTGCCCGCCTGCAAGGCCAGGGACCGCGCGTGGTGCAGGTGCGGGGCGAGGACGGCCGTGCGCTGAAGTTCGTCACGCTCGACGGCGGTCCGGCGGGATGGTCGCTGATCTCGGAAGTGCCGGTGAGCGGCAACGTCATCGTCCGGATCGCGGGCCTCGGCAGCGAATTCGTGGACCGTACCTATGCGCCCGGTGCAGTGCGCGCCGGGAGCTTCGACGGTGCGGGCGCGCTCTGGGCCGCAGATCGCGTCGCCGCGCTTTCGGCCGAAGATGGTGCGCACGCGCAATTCGTCGCGATGTCGCGGCGTTTCTCGGTGGCGAGCCCCGCGATGTCATTCCTGGTGCTCGAAGACGCCCAGGACTACGTCGAGGCGGAACTCGTACCGCCGTCAAACTACCCGAAGGAACTGATGGCGGAATACCGCGAGCTCAAGGCCGAGCATGAACGCGCGCGGCGCGAGCTCGAGGCCGGGCGCCTCGACCACGTGGCCGGGCTCTGGAGCGAGGTCGTCGACTGGTGGAAGACGGATTTCGATGCGCGGGCCAGGCGGGAAGCCCGGAAGGAAATGGCATCGTCCGCGCCGGCTGCTGCGGGCGTCGGGCCGGCGGAGGACGTCGGCAGATTCCCTGACCGGGTCGCGGCGGAGGCATCGCAGGAGGACCTCGACGAAGTGACGGTGACGGGTTTTCGCGGCAACATGCGGCAGTCGATGAACGTGGTGCGCACGGCAGCGGGATCCAATGACATCCAGATCGAGATGAAGGACTGGGAAGTGGCGCGGCCCTACATCGACGCGCTGAATGCCGCGGCGCCCGGCGAGACCGACCGCGTGCTCGCCGCGCAGGAACGAAAGTATGGCGACCTCCCCGTGTTCTACTTCGACGTGGCCGAGAGGCTGTTACGCCGCGAGCGGCTCGTCGAGGCGCTGGAGATGTTGCTGTCGGCGCTCGACCTGCCGGTGGCCGACGAGGAAACCTCGCAGATGGTGGCCGAACGCCTGCAGCGCTACGGACGCATGGATCGGGCGGTATGGCTGCTCGAGCGCGCCGTTGCGCAGACGGACTATCTACCGCAGCCCCGTCGTGCGCTGGCCCTGGCGCTGTCCCGACGTGCCGCGGATGCGCATGACGCGCACGCCCGCGCCGACCTGCAACGCGCGATGCAGCTGCTCACCGAGGTCATCATGAGGCCCTGGGAAGGGGACTACGACGGCATCGAGGTGGTGTCCCTCATGGAAGCGAACGCGTTGCTGCCGAGGCTCCAGGCGCTGGGAGTCAGCAAGTGCCCGCTGGATCCGCGCCTGCGCGCACTGCTCGACGTCGACCTGCGCGTGATCATCGAGTGGAACACCGGCGCCAGCGACATGGACCTGTGGGTCGACGAGCCGAGCGGTGAACGCGCCATCTACTCGAATCCGCTGACGGCCATCGGCGGCAGGCTGTCGAACGACATGACCGCGGGCTACGGGCCCGAGGAGTACCTGCTGCGACGTGCGGCCAACGGCGAGTACCGCATCAGCGTGAACGTTTATGCCGCGGACGTGATCAATCCGAATGGCAGCACTGTCGTGACCGCGCACCTGTACCGGGATTTCGGGCGCCCGGGCCAGCGCGAACAAAGCATGGAGCTGGAGCTCAAGCCCGACGATGAAGGCCAGAGGCTGGTGGGGAGTTTCCGCGTTCAGTAGGAATGTCGGGAGATGGAGGCGGTGAACCCTGAGGAGTCGTTTCACGTCAGAACCGACCACCTCCACCATCCCGACGTATCGACCGGCGGAGCCTGCGATGAGCAGGCGCAAGCCCCGCTAGCAGCTGTATCGGCGCCATGCCTTTGGACTTGAGGCCGTTTTTACAGAATCGCCGAGGCCGACGGCGTGCGCGTCAGCGCGAATAACGATCCGTCGCCTTGATCAATTCGCGCGCCGTGCCCGGCTCGAAGGCCGAGTGCCCCGAGTCGGGCACGACACGGAAATCGGCCTCGGGCCACGCCTTGTGCAAGGCCCAGGCGGTGCGCATCGGGCAGACCACGTCGAAGCGTCCCTGCACGATGGTGGCCGGGATGTGGCGGATCTTGTGCACGTCGTCGAGCAGCTGGCTTTCACGCTCCAGCCATCCGCCGTTCACGAAATAGTGACATTCGATGCGCGCGAACGCGGCGGCGAACTCCGGATCACCGTATTTCTTGACCGCGTCTGCGTTCATTTTGATGTACGAGAGCGCACCTTCCCAGATCGACCAGGAGCGCGCGGCGGCGAGCAGCGTCTTGCGATCGTCGCTGGTAAGCCGGCGGTAATAGGCGCGCATGCAATCCTTGCGCTCTTCCTCGGACAGCGGCTCGATATAGTGTTCCCACAGATCGGGAAACAGCGCCGCCGCGCCGCCCGGGTTCTGGTAGAACCACTCGAGCTCCCAGCGACGCAGCAGGAAGATGCCGCGCAACACGAGCTCGGTGCAGCGCTCGGGATGTTTCTGCGAATAGGCGAGTGCCAGGGTCGAACCCCAGGAACCGCCGAATACCTGCCAGCGGTCGATCTCCAGGTGCTCGCGCAGCGCTTCGATGTCCGCGACCAGGTGCCAGGTGGTGTTGTCTTCGAGGCTGGCGGTCGGTCGGCTCTTGCCGCAACCGCGTTGATCGAAAAGCACGATGCGATAACGCTTCGGATTGAAGAAGCGGCGCATCTTGGAATCGGTGCCGCCGCCCGGCCCGCCGTGCAGGAACACCACCGGCTTGCCGTTCGGATTGCCGCTCTGCTCGTAGTAGATCTCGTGCACCGGCGACACGCGCAGGTAGCCGCTGTCGTAGGGACGGATCGGGGGATAGAAATCTCCGGGCCTGCGCGCCGCAGCGGGTGCCGTCTTCCGGGCCTTCTTTTTCGCGTTAGCCATGTTTGCCTCCGGAGAGCATCGGCCCGAGTGGCTTGCCGCCGAGCAGGTGCATGTGCAGGTGGAACACCACCTGGCCGCCGTGCTGGTTGCAGTTCACGATCAGGCGAAAGCCGTTCTCGGCGATGCCTTCCCGCTTTGCGATGTCGCGCGCCACGATGAACATGTGGCCGAGCGTGGCTTCGTCAGCCTCGGTCACGTCGTTGACCGTGGGGATCGGCTTGTTAGGGATGATGAGCACGTGTACCGGCGCCTGCGGACTGATGTCCCGGAAGGCGGTGACGCGATCGTCCTGGTGGACGATGGTGGCCGGAATCTCGCCGGCGGCGATCTTCTCGAAAATCGTGGGCATGGCCGAAGAATACCCCGCGTCGGGGCGAATTCGTATGGCTTCCGGCCCGGCACCTCGCCCATAATCGGCCAACTTTGAAACTGACCTTCGACACGCTGCGCTCGCACCTCGCGGGCGAACCTGCCCGGGCATACCTGGTTTCCGGAGACGAAGCCCTGCTGGTTGGCGAGGCGGCCGACGTCATCCGCGCAAGCGTCAGGCGCGCGGGCTTCGAAGAGCGCGAAGTGCACTTCATCGAGCGGGTCGCCGACTGGGAAGGGGTGCGCGCCTCGTCTAACAACCTGTCGCTGTTCGGCTCGCGCAAGCTGATCGAGTTGCGGCTGCCCTCGGGCAAGCCGGGCGTGGGTGGCGCCAACGCCATCGTCGAACTGCTGACGAACCCGTCCCCCGACAACGTCTACCTCATGCTCACCGGCAAGCTGGAACGCGAGCAGAACAATTCGGCGTGGGTGAAGGCCTTCGAATCCGCGGGTGCGTGGCTGCCGGTCTGGCCGGTGGAAGTGTCGCGCCTGCCGCAGTGGTTGCGTACCCGCGCGTCTTCGCTCGACCTGGAGCTCGACGACGCGGCCGTGCAGTTCATCGTCGAGCACACCGAGGGCAATCTGCTGGCCGCGCAACAGGAGCTCGAGAAGCTCAAGCTGCTGGCGCAGGGCAGGAAGATCGATCTCACCGCGGTGCGCGCTTCGCTCGGTGACAGCGCGCGCTTCGACGTGTTCCAGCTCGGCGAGGCGGCGCTGGGCGGTGACGTGCCACGCGCCTTGCGTATCCTCGCGGGTCTGCGCAGCGAAGGCGTGGAGGCCACTCTGGCGTTGTGGTCGCTCGCGCGCGAAGTACACAACACCTGGGCCACCACCCAGCGCGAAGGCGCGGGCGCGCGCAGCTGGCAACGTCCATCGCCGGCGCTGGAGACTGCGAAGCGCCGCGCCGGCAAGCTGCCGTACGCGCGCCTCGCGGCGCGCATCGCGCGTGCCGATCGCATGATCAAGGGGCAACTCGGCGGTGACGCCTGGGATGAAATGTCGTTGCTCATCGTTGAATTCGCCGGTCGCCGCGCCTTGCCACTCGCCGGGACCCGCGCCGCTTGAGTACCACGACCGGAACCGGGCCGATCGGCCTCTTTGGCGGCACGTTCGACCCGATTCACTACGGGCATCTGCGCACGGCGTTCGAGCTGTGGCAGTCCTTGAAACTGTCCGAGGTGCGGTTCCTGCCGACGGGCAACCCGCCACACCGTGAGCGCACGCTGGCGGATGCTGCGTTGCGCGTCGCCATGGTGAAGGCGGCCGTGGCGGGCCAGCCGGCGTTCGTGGTGGACGATCGCGAGGTCCGGCGTGCGGGCGCGTCCTACACCGTGGACACGCTGACGGAACTACGCGCCGAAAATCCGGAACGCTCGTTGTGCCTGTTGCTCGGCATGGACGCTTTTCTCGGATTGCCGAACTGGCACCGCTGGCGCGAGCTTTTCGATCTCGCGCATGTGGTGGTGGCGCATCGACCCGGCTGGAAGGCGCCGCTGCACGGCCCGCTCGGCGAGTTGATGGTGGATCGGGGCACCGGCGCCGTGAATGAGTTGCACAAATCGAAGGCCGGCCGCATTTATGTTCATGCCGTGACGCAGCTGGAAATTTCTTCGACGGAACTGCGTCAGATCATCGATGCTGGACGTGATCCGCGTTTCCTGGTTCCCGACCCAGTTCGCGACATCATTCTTGAATCGGGGTGTTATGCTCGAAACCGTTGAAGCCATACACGGAGTGAAATGACCACGAAAACCCGTCCGCGCCGCGCTTCCAGCGCCGCGAAATCCTCCACCAAGTCCTCCATCCCGCAGACCTTGCTGCGCATCGTCAACAGCGCGCTCGAAGACATGAAGGCCGTCAACGTCAAAGTCATGGACGTACGGCAACTCACCGATATCACCGACGTCGTCGTCATCGCCTCGGGCAACTCCGACCGCCACGTCAAATCCATTGCCGACCGCGTGGTGCAGTTCGCCAAGCAGAACGACTTCCAGCCCATGGGTGTGGAAGGCCAGCGCGAAGGCGAATGGGTGCTCGTCGATCTCACCGACGTCGTCGTGCACGTGATGTTGCCGCGGGTGCGCGAGTTTTACGGCCTCGAAAAGCTCTGGGAAGACGCCGCACCGCCGGAAGTGCGGGTGCCCGAGCCGCGCCGCAAGGTCGCGGGCAGAGCGCGCGCCGCGCGATAAGTTTTCCCCCGTGCGCGTTCGCATCCTTGCGGTGGGTACGCGCATGCCCGAGTGGGTCACGACGGCCTACGAGGACTACACGCGCAGGATGCGCTCTGGAATGCGCATCGACCTGGAAGAAGTCCCGGTCGGCCGCGCCAAGGCCGACGAGGAAAAGCGCCTCCTCGATCGCATCGGCGACGACTACCTGGTTGCGCTCGACGAGCGCGGCAAGTCCCTAACCACCCTGCAGCTGGCCAAGTGGCTCGGCGAACGCCAGCAGGACGGCAAAAATCTCACTTTCGTGATCGGCGGCCCCGATGGCCATGGCCCGGGCCTGCTCGTCAAGGCGAACCTGCGCTGGTCGCTGTCCGCGCTGACCTTCCCGCACGCGATGGTGCGCGTGATATTGGCCGAACAGCTGTATCGGGCGCACTCCGTGTTGCAGAATCACCCCTATCACCGCGAGTGAGGGTCGATGGGGGTACAACAAGAACAACAGCCAGTGCTGCGGCTGGCATCGGCATCGCCGCGTCGTCGCCAGTTGTTAGAGCTCATCGGGGTGCCGCACGTGGTCACCCCGGCGGACATCGACGAGACGCCGCGCGCCGCCGAGCCCGGCCCCGACTACGTGCTGCGCCTGGCGCGTGACAAGGCCGCGGCCGTTCGTGCGAAACACGCGGACCTGCCGGTACTGGCCGCGGACACCACCGTGTACGTCGACGGCCACATCCTCGAAAAGCCTCTCGATGAACAAGACTGTATCCGCATGTTGAGCCTGCTCTCGGGACGCGTTCACCAGGTGTTCACGGGGCTGTGCGTCGCCGGCAGCGCGCCGCCCGCGCTCACCGTCGCGACCTCCGAAGTCACGTTCCGCAGGATTTCGCGCGCGGAGATGCAGGCCTACTGGGCCAGCGGTGAACCTCGCGGCAAGGCCGGCGCTTACGCCATCCAGGGTTTCGGCGCGGTGTTCGTATCGAACATCGCCGGGAGTTACACGGGAGTCATGGGGCTGCCGTTGTTCGAAACCGCGGCGGCGCTGCGCCAGCACGGCGTCCCGGTCTGGCATGGCGTGTTGCGAGGTGAAGCGCAGTGACGACGGAAATCCTCATCAACGTCGCGCCGCGCGAGAACCGCGCCGCGCTCATCGAGAACGGCGTGCTGACGGAGCTGTTCGTGGAGCGCCAGAGCCGCCGCGGCATCGTGAGCAACCTTTACAAAGGCCGCGTACAGCGCGTGTTGCCCGGCATGCAGGCGGCGTTCGTCGATGTGGGCCTGGAGCGCACCGCATTCCTGCACGCGGCGGACATCGCCGCGCCGGTGCCGGATAGCACACTGATCGGTGCGCAACAGGTGGAGGACATCCGCCGCCTCGTCAACGAAGGCGACGACATCCTGGTGCAGGTGGTCAAGGACCCGATGGGAACCAAGGGCGCGCGCCTGACCACCTTCGTGGCACTGCCGTCCCGGCTCATGGTGTACATGCCGCGCGGCGACGGAATCGGCGTCTCGGCGCGCATCGACGACGAGCCCGAACGCGCGCGGTTGAAAGCCCTGGTGGCGGAATGTATGCCGCAGAACACGACGGGGGGCTACATCGTTCGCACCGCGGCGCAAGGCGCGAGCCCCGGCGCGATCCGCGACGACATCGAATACCTCGGCCGGCTCTGGCAGCACGTCAAGGACAAGGGCCTGCGAGCCTCGGCCGGACAGCTGGTTTACGAAGACCTGCCGCTGCCCACGCGCATCCTGCGCGACGAGCTGGCGCGCGGCGTCGACCGCGTGCTGGTCGACAATGCCGCTGCGCACGAACGCATGCTGGAATTCGCCGCGAGTTTCATGCCGGGGAGCACTACGCTCATAGAGCTCTACCACGGGGCGCGCCCGATCTTCGACCTGCACGGCGTCGAGGAGGAGATCGGCAAGGCTCTGGAACGCAGCGTATCGCTCAAGTCGGGTGGACACCTGGTCATCGACCAGACCGAGTCGATGACCACGATCGACGTGAATACCGGGGGGTTCGTCGGCCACCGCAATCTGGAAGACACCATCTTCCGGACCAACCTGGAGGCGGCCGTGGCCATTGCCCGCCAGCTGCGGCTGCGCAATCTCGGCGGCATCATCATCATCGACTTCATCGACATGATCGACCCGGCGCACCGCACCCAGGTCATGGAGGCGCTGCAACGCGCCCTGGCCGACGATCACGCGCAGACCCACATCGCCAGCGTTTCCCCGCTCGGACTGGTGGAAATGACCCGTAAGCGCACGCGCGACAGCCTGGAACATTTGCTTTGTGCGCCATGTCCCAGTTGTGAAGGCCGGGGCTTCGTGCGCACCCCCGAAACGGTGTGCCACGAGATTTTCCGTGAAATTGTGCGCCAGAGCAGGCAGTTCCAGAGCAAGGAATTGCTAATTTTGGCCCACCAGAACGTCATCGACCGCCTTCTCGACGATGAGTCCGCCGTGCTCGCCGAGCTCGAGCACCAGGTGGGGCGGCCGATCCGGTTGCAGGTGGAAGCGCTCTACGGTTTCGATCAATACGACGTAGTGCTGGCCTGAGGTGAACAGTGGGGTGAGATGACCGCGACAACCCTTGAACAGAGGGGAGAGACAGACGCTTCGAACGGTGCCTCGCACTGGGTGAAGCGTACCGTCGCGGTTGCGTTTTGCCTTGCCCTGGCGGTCACGTTGTGCGTGGTGTTCACGCGCGTGATCGCGGCACGCGTCCCCGAGCAGCGCGCCACGCTCGAAAAGCTCATCACCGATCGCACCGGTCTCGACGTCCGCTTCGACAACGTGCGCTTCGCCTGGGATCTCGACGGTACCAGCGCCGTATTCACGCGCGTCGAGCTCACCGATCCGAAGCGGGGTCGCGTGCACGTGCTCGCGCCGGAGCTGCGAGTCGAGTTCGACACCTGGGATTTCTTGCGGCACCACCAGTTCTCGCTGGGCCACGTGACGCTGTCGTCGCCGGACATCGAGATCATCGGTGATCCCGACGACACGCTGGTGCAGACGGTCACACCGCGCGCCGCGCGCCCGGCGCAGAGTGGCATTCGCGCCGATGAAGCCGCCGTCGTCAACCGCTATCTCGGCTGGGCGAGCCTCATGCCGTCGGGCCGCATCGAGGTCGAAGGTGCGCGCGTGCACCTGCGTCGTCGTGGTGACGCGGCTGCGAGCCACAGCTTCACGCTGAGCCAGGCAGTCGTCAGTCGCACCGGCAGGACTTTCAGCGCATACGGAACCATGCTGCTGTCGCAGGACGTGGGACAGTCGCTGTTCGTGTCCGCCAAGCTCGATGGCGTCGATGCCGGAACGCGCCTGTCGGGCGACCTGCGCTTCATCGCACGACGCGTGTTCCTCGACAAGATCCCTGTGCCGGGCCTCACGGGCCGCGGCACGCTCGACGCGCGCCTCGCACTGAAGAACGGCCGCGTGTCGAGCGCGACGTGGCAGGCGAATGCGCGCGAGCTCGTGGTCAACGAGGGCCCACGATTCGACCATCTCACCGCGAACGGCACCATGTCGCGCGACGCGGACGACGTGCTCCTCGACCTCACCGACCTGCAGCTCACGCGCGGGGCACGGCTGGAACGCGCGCCGATACTGCGCGCACGGCTGCGAATGGACCCGGACCTGAAGGTTGCACGCACCACGGTGCATGCCGATCGCATGCCGTTCATGGCAGCCGAATTCGTCGCGTCGCTGCTGGCGCAGCAGGCCTCGCAGGCCTTTCCCGCGATGCCCGCCGACTGGATGCCGACGGCCGGCGAGCTGCGCGACGTCGAGTTCGACTCCGGCGCACGCCGCGCCGCGACCGATGCCTGGCAGCTGTCCGCGCGCATCATGCAGGCTGAGCTCACGCGCTCCACCGACCACGCCTTGCTCGGCCCGCTCGCCGCGCGCGTACGGCGAGATGCGCAAAGCTTGTCCGTGGTATTCGATGCAGCTTCGCCGGCGAAGCTGCGACTCACCGCGACCCAGGCGCCGCGCGCGCTGAAGATAGAAGGCGCGTTGGGCTGGGTGCCGCGCGATGGCGCGTGGCGCTTCGAGAACTTCTCCGTGTCCGATGGGGAGAGCCGCCTGGGAGTCGAGGGCGAGTGGGGCGCGGGTGCAAGCGGAGGAACGCCATTGCGCGTGGCCGTCGCCAAGGTCGACCACGCGCTGCTGCGCGACCTGTGGGCCGCCGTGGCCCGAGATCCGGCGCTGCCCGAACCCTGGTCGCAGCTCGAACAGGGTGTCATTCCCGAGGGCACGTTGGAGCTGCGCGCGTCCGACGACGGTGCCGTGAACTGGCAGCTCTCCCGCGGCACCCTGCTGCTCGCGGATCTTGCGACCACGGGTCAGGATGCGCCGCGGCTCACGGCCGCGGGCGGCAAACTGGCATTCGCGCGTGGCGGCACCCAGCTGACGCTGGAGTCTGGAAATATCGAAGACCTGGCGATCACCGGCGCACGAGTCGATTGGCCGCGCTCCGGCACGCCGCAGTTGCACGCGCTACTGCTGGGGAGCATGGACTCGAAATGGCTGCGCGGTGTGCTCGCTGCGCAGGGACTGGAGCGGCTGCACGGCGCCGTGGCGCTCGAAGCCGAGGCGCGCGGCGAACGCGAATTGCGCCAGCCCGACTCGTGGCGTGTCACGGCGCGGCTGAGCGGCGCTACCGTGGCACTCGCAGAGGGGCTTCCGCCGCTGGAAAATCTCAGTGGCACCATCCGGTACTCGGCGCAGCAGGTGCGCGGCCTGGCAATGCGTGGCAGCTGGCTCGGGGGTCCGGTGGATATCGAGTCGCGTCGCACGGGCTCGCGCGCCATGCCCGCGCTCGCCATCAGCGGCGTCGCCGACGTGCAGCCGTTGCTCGGGTTGTTGGGGGGCGCGGAAGCAGCCGCCCAGGTCAGTGGCCAGTTCGCCTGGAGCGGTACGCTGCAGCCGGCGAACGAGCCCGGCGCCTGGCAGATGTCGCTGAACAGCACGCTCGCCGGTGTCGAGAGTCACCTGCCAGCGCCCTTCGAAAAGGTCCGCGCGCGCAACGTCCCGCTCAGCGCTGAGTTGCGAATCACCGCCGATGGAATTCGCGAATTCAGCATCGACGGCCGGGAGCTCGAGGTGCGCGGCGACGTGCGCGCGGGCGCGACCACGGCGCGCTTCGAAGTCCGCGGCGTCTCCGGCGAGGTGCATCGCGGCGCCGGCCGCGGTGCGGATCCGCATCTCCGGATCGCGCAGCTCGATCTCGCGCGCGCACCCGCCGTGCTGGCCGCCTCCGGTGCCCTGTTACCACGTCGCGGGGAGCTCGCCCTGGAGGTCTCCGAGGTCCGCTCGTCGGGACGTGCGCTGGGGTCCCTGCACGCCTCGCTCACGCGGCAGGACGAGGGCATCGACTTCTCGCTCGAGACCCCGCCGACAGCCGTGCACCAGGTGTCGGCGCGGGGCCACTGCGACTCAGCGGGTCACTGCAGGGCAGAGTTCAGCGCCGATACGGCCCAGCTGGCGGCGCTCCTGCGCGGCGTACACCTGCCCGCGGAGTGGCCAGCGAATACCCTGCGTGCGGTGGGCACACTCGAATGGCCCGCGGGGCTCGTGGACAGCCGCGCGCTGGCGGGTGCGTTCGAGGTTTCGTCGCAGGGCCTGGACGCCGAGCATCAGATGACGGCACGCGGCACCCTGGCGGACGGCCAGATCCTTCTGACGGACCTGCAGGGCACCGGTCCTCAATCGGATGAGGTCTTCCGCGGCAACGGCCGCATTGGCCTCGAGGCCCGCAATTACGACGTGACCGTGGATTACGAGCGCGTGGCGCTCGCCGCCACCGCTGTGCCATCTCCCGCGCGGGCGCGCGTCGCGCGCGCCTGGAATGTCCTGCGAGGGTCGGCCGCACGGCACGGCCTGGCGGCTACTGCCAACCCCGAGACCCGTCGCGTGCAATGGCACGGTAGCTGGGATTGAAGACCTCGCCAGCCGGTATCATCCCGGCATGCGGGTAGCAGCGATCCAGATGACGTCAGGCCACGACATCGAGGCCAACCTCGAGGCGGCCGGCCGTTTCCTGTCGGATGCCGCGGACCTGGGGGCCGTGCTGGCTGCGCTACCAGAGAACTTCGCGTTCATGGGCCGGGATTCCGGCGACAAGCGCGCCATTGCGGAGCCTGATGGTGCCGGCAAGATCCAGAACTTCCTTGCAGACACGGCCCGGCGACTCAAGATATGGCTGGTCGGCGGTACGGTGCCGTTGCGACAGGGCTCGGATGGCCGGGTCAGCGCCGCATTGCTGGTGTATGACTCGCAGGGCCAGCGCGTCGCGCGTTACGACAAGATTCACCTGTTCGACGTGGACGTGCCGGGCAGTGCCGAGTCACATCGCGAGTCGGCGCACACCGTGGCGGGCCATGATGCCAGGGTCATCGACACGCCGGTGGGCAAGCTCGGACTCGCGGTCTGTT
>Ga0163163_10004412_pt1 | contig 11994 bp, 14 predicted proteins | sample S65metaG_FD_119766 | JGI IMG/M metagenome (GOLD analysis project Ga0163163, IMG submission 119766) | Switchgrass rhizosphere microbial communities from Kellogg Biological Station, Michigan, USA - S6-5 metaG | ecosystem: Host-associated > Plants > Roots > Rhizosphere > Soil | place: USA... | reverse complement strand
TCCGGAGCGTGTCGGCGCCGCTGCAACGTTCCACGGCGGTGGACTCGCGTCGACGGCCGCGGACAGCCCGCACCTGCTCGTTCCCCAGATGAAGGCGCAGTCCCTTCACTGCGTTGCCCAGAATGACGACGAGCGTGATACGAACGCCAAAGTCCTGCTGAAGCAAGCTTTCGATAAAGCCAACCTGGTTACGGAAGTCGAAGTCTACCCGGCAATGCATGGCTGGTGTGCGATTGACTCCGAGCAGTACAACATGGAACAGGCGGAAAGGGCTCATGCCCGATTGCTCCTGCTGTTCGGCAAGGCGCTCGCGTAGCGCGAAGCTGTAGGGGCGGTCTGCGACCGCCCAGGAAAATATTTGGGAGACACCGTGGGCGGTCATAGACCGCCCCTACAACAGTGTTAGGTCGAAACCAGCTCCGAAGTTTCGGATGCCACACGGACAGCCGCTGGCTCCCTGCGATCCATTCTTAGAATCACCGGCAGGATCAAGGCTCGCTCCCTCTCAACCTGGGCGAGAAGCTTACAAACAAATCCGGTGACTCCCATCCGCAAAGATTGCATGCCAGCCTGGGACGTACGGGGCCATGGGGCGGACACTATGCCTTCCAGCTGTTTCTCTATCGCCTGGTTGCTTACGGTAATCCGTTCCAGGAATTCGACACGAAGCAGATTGCGGGAAAGTATCCTGGGAAATAAAACGCGTTCGATTTCCAGATGAAGCGACCACGCCTCCTGTAACGCACGAATGCCTCGCATCGCGGAGAGGTAGGTCTCCGGGGCAGGACTTCCGTCCACAGAGAGAACCTTCACGATTCGCCCGACCCATTTTGAGACTTCGTGAAGGCTGTACTCCAATTCACGATAATGTTCAAACATAGTGGTGATTCTCGACTGTGGTGTTCGGGTGAATGCCATATTTGAATTCCAAAGCTACCAGACGTTTCAACAGTTCCCTTAAGCGTTCAGCCCGGTGAGGAGTGTCGTAGGCAGCGAGTTCCCTCGCAATACGGTCATCCTCTTCCGCTGAAAGAATTGCATCTGCACGCTTGAAGACCTCGTCATCCTCGGATTTGATGTGTTCCCGCACGAGCTCCGCAAGGCGCCTTGCGTAGTAGACAAAGTCCATCCCCTTGCGAGATCTCAGCGCGTCCTCAATTCCTTCCAGCAAAGACCTCTGCTGATTGTGTTCGAATGTGATCTGACACAGACATTCATGCTCTTCGGCGTTACTCGCCTTCAGAAGAGCTGGAAAGAGAATGGCCTCTTCCTTCTCCTGATGGTGATCGTCTCCAAAAGCCTGGAGAAACTGGAGAATGCAATCGACGTCGCGATCATCCACATCCTCACCGTTCGCCACACGGGTGGCCATTTCGCAGATGACATCGAGAGAACGAAGGATGTACTGATGCTCTTCCATCAAAATGCGTGTGGCTTTCATGGCTGCCTCCTTTCGTCATTCTGTTTGGTGCATGTGGCGTTCCTTAGTTCCGCTATCTGAATTCAGTCACTTGACCGCAGGCGGAATTCGTGCGGAGTCGAAACTGCAAAATCTGCCGGCTTTCTGCATTCAGAAACGACAAACTGGCAGGAGAACTGAAGGACTATTCCACAATAGGGAAGGCTTGTTTCAGATCTATGAAGGATCGTTGAAAATGCTGGTGTTCCGTGAAGGAATGCGGCGCTCTATATCACCGAGCGCACGAATCCAAAGAAAAGAATTCCGTGGATAAACCATCCGAGTAAGCAAACGGCAACAGCGCGCCCCGTTCTCGTGTAATCCAGAGCCTGGCGGATGGCGATCACGAAGGTGATCAGCATCCAGATGGTGACGACCGCAAACACCGGCCCTCGAATCGCCGGGATAACTCCAAGTACGCGCAGAATCCCGACCGAGGCCGAGAATCCGGTTGTCCGCAGCACCTCTCCGAAATCGGCTTTCGTCGCACTTCCGGGCAACAGACGCGTACCGATGAACAGCGTCAACATCACCCATATCAGCCAGCTGAGTATCGCGGCGCCGAGCATGCCCAGAAGAGCGCGCGGATCTGTGGCTCCAACTCCAACGGCCGCCGCCAGACTGGCAATGACGACGACGGCAATAGCCTGGCCGTTGGCGGTAATATCCGATTCGACTTCCTCGTAAGTTCCGGAATGAAGCCGAGCGGCGCCGACCATTCGTGCGGGAAAACTTTGCATGTTGCTACCTTCCAGGCGCCGGACTCGCAGTCGAATTTGGCGCGATCCTTGTAATGATTCGAGAGTTCAGCCAGGCGATCAGGTCCGTCATTTCAGACTTCTCGAATTCGGGCCATTCGATGTTCTGCTGTTTCATCGCCTTCAGCATTGCGGGGCCGTGCCTCCAGATCGATGCTGTCAGCGTGATGGGTGAAAAGGCTTCTGTCGCCTGAGTGAGATCCGGGGCTCCAGTCTGAGTTCGGCGCATTTCATGACAATTCGCGCAAGACTTCGCCTCGTAGACTTTCTTCCCTTTGGCGGCGTCGCCCGGCTCGAAAAAGAATCTTTGCGCAAACAGGAAAGCAATGAGGTTTCGCATATCACCGGACGCCAGTTTCTCGGTTTGGCCGCCCTTGCTTCGCATTTCGGGCGCGTGATTCCACATATCCGCAATGTAATCCGTGACCGACGACGGGGCAGATTTCGTCAACAGATCAATTTTGGTTTTCTGGGGTCCAAAACTGTGGCAGGAAACGCACGTCCGATCGAAAACGTTCCGGCCCAGTCCCGGCTCTCCGACGGCAAACGCATAATGTTGCGGTTCGGTATCGGGTAGTTTGCTGAGGAATGTCACCAGATCCACCACGTCCCGTTCCGACAATCGTGGCCAGCTGATGCCGCGATTCGATGTTGCAGACAGCATTTCGTTGGAGTGGTTCCACATGCGCTCGGCCCAGACGATGGGATCCTTCAGGTCCGTCCATTTTTCCAGCACCGATTTGGTGGACGCCTGGGAAGGCTTCGCATCAAGAACCTCGCTGTGGCAACTGGCGCATCGCTTGTCTTCAAACACCGCCCTGCCGCGAGCGGCATCCCCCTTTGGAGCGAAGTACAGCGTCGCGTAGAAATACGCATAAAGATCGGCAGCCTCCGTCGGCGACAGCGTGGGAACCGGCTTGTTCTGGGATTCGAACTCCGACCACATGGACGGACTGTGGTTCCACATTTCGCCGGCGAGCATCGCCGGCTTGCTGGTACGACCCGTCGGATTTGAAAAGTCCGGAGCGCGGTTGCCCCCTTGTCCGTTCAGCGAATGGCAGGAAAGGCATCCCTTCTCGGTGAGAACGCGCTCGCCGGAAGCGACACTGCCGGGCATTACCCTTACCTGGCCAATTGCGGCGACGGATACCAGTATCAGGGCAAGAAGGATGAACAAGCCTGTTTTCATCGCCTGTAGCTTACCGCGTTCCTCTCGAAGGTCGCTTGCATAAAACTCGAATCATTCCCAACCGGAATTGAAAGCACAGGAATGTGGGATGCGCGGATGACGCGTTCCGCCGTGGCTCCAAGCATGACGCGCTCCAGCACACCCTTGCTTTTCAAATTCTGAACGATCAGGTCCGCATGGACTTCGTCCGCGAATCGGATAATGGTGTTGTGAGGTATTCCCTCCACAACAGAGATATTCACATTGAGATCTTCGATCTCAGCGCCTTTCACAATCTGTTGAAGCCTCTCCCGTGCAAATTCCTGAATCGCCGGCAAATCAAACGGCAGCGAACCGGGCGCCTCAATGGCCCACTGTCCGGTTTCGAGGGTATCGATCGCGTGAACTAATTCCAGCTCCGCTCCGAATGTTCGCGCGAGTTCTGCAGAATACCGCAACCCGATCTCGGTGTTTTCGGAAAGATCGACGGCATAGACAATTCGTCGAATTGGCACCGGGCTCGGTGCGTGAATTTCGTGGCCCGGAATGATACGAGACACCGTCAGAACCGGAACCGGCACCCTTCTCAGCATGTGCTCGGTGGTGGATCCCAGGAAAAATCGCTCGATGTTGCGGCGGCCGTGACTCCCCATCACCACGAGATCGATCTTCTCGTCGTGAATAATCCGGAGGAGTTCCTCACGGACATCTCCTCCTTTAATGACGGGAAGAATATTCACGAGGTTGCGATATTCCTGCGGAATGCTTTGGTCCAGGGATTTCCTTGCGCCCTCGAACGCAAGCTTCTCCAGTTCCTGAATCCTTTCTGGAAACCCATAATCGAACATCGCCAGCGACGGAACCACATGAGCCAGCACCAGACGCGCTCGAAACTGGATGGCCAGAGACATTCCATATCGGAGTGCTCTGCTGGCAGGTTGAGAGAAGTCGACGGGAACGAGAATATTTTCGATTTTGATCATATTGTCCCCCTTGGATCGGAATGCATGTGTCGCAGCGCATAATCGACGAGTTCCTTCCGCCGGAAGGGCTTTCGCAGCAGGTCTTCCGCCCCCATCCGCTTCGCTTCCGCTTCGGTTTCTGAATCCGCAAAAGCGGAAATCATCAGGACCGGGGTTGTCGAATGCATCCGCCTCAATTCCGCCAGGAAATCGAGTCCGTTTTTCCCAGGCATCCGGTAGTCGCACACGATCAGATCAAAGTTTCGCCGTCCTATGGCGTCCAGCGCATGATCGACGTCAGCGGCTCCTTCAACCAAGTGCCCTTCACGTTCGAGTATCTTCTGAATCGAATGGCGGCAGGTTGTGTCGTCGTCCGTGACCAGAATCATCCCCATTGCTTTATCTCCCCTAAACCTTCACGGCGAGAAGCGGTGACTCCATACTGGAAAGGAATTTATCCGTCGTGGTCCCAAGCAAGTGCCGGTGCATGGTTCCGTATTCGTGCGTTCCCAATACGGTAAGATCCACTCCCATCTCGCGTGCTGCAGCAGCAATCCGTTCGGAGGCATTCCCGGTTTCGACCAGCCGTACCACTTTCGGATCGTCCAGAAACTCATCCGGGACCAGATTCAGAAGCTGATTCCTGGCCCATTCCTCCATTCGAGGTGTGGCATCGGTGTAGTGGCCCTGTTTCAATGCAAACTCAACTGCTTTTGTCGTCTCGATCACATACAGCAGGTAGATGGTTGCATCGAACGCCTTCTTCAGTTCGAACGCATATCGAACCACTTTCTTCGAGTGCTCCGAAAAATCCGTGGCGACGAGGATGCGTCCAGCGGATCCGCTCAATGTTGAGGTCTCCATGTGAGAGGAAATCGCCAGCACAGGACGATTCGTCGCGCGAATTACGGAATTGGTAATGTTCCCCGCAGCAGATCCCATAACCACGAGATCGACGTGCTCCTTCTCGGCAAGCGCTACAATTTCTTCAGCTGTCTTTCCTCGTGAAATCACAGACCGAACCTTGATGTTCTCGCCAACGGAAGCAAGAGTCTTCGTCATCTCCTGCTCGGCGAACGCGTCCAGATGCAACTGAAGCTGTCGAACATCAAAGAGAGTGACCCAATGAGGGGTCCTCTCGAAATAGTCATTCACGACATGCTGAATGATCAACTCGCCCTTCTGGAATTCTGTCAGCCGGACGGCATGCGCGAACGCATGCTCGCTGTTTTTGGAATAATCGGTCGGGAATAGCACTTTTTGATACGGACCCATATCTTACCTCCGGACTACTTCTGCTCTAGTCCAATGCAATCGCGGGCCCCAATAGTCAGAATGCCGCAAGTGTCTGATATTGCACGTGAGCTGGAAACGTGGTCGCCGTGGTGCAAAAGATCCGAGTCGACGCGCTGGCAGAAGGGACAAGCACGATGGGACAGCAAGCGACGGATTGTCACAAACGAGCGCTTTTCAGTGTCACTGCCCGACCGATTGTCGATTGTGAAATGATTCGGGGTTCAACCGCGGCAACCGCTAATAAATCAACGGAAGCTGCGCCGCAAAGGCCAGTTGTGAAGTCAGTCCCAGCCGCCGGTCGATCTGAATCACACGGGCGGCCAACCGGGGAGGAAGAATCTTCCGGAATTCCGCGAGCCATTTCCTGCGCAGCTCGGTCATCTGCTGATCTCCGTCCAGAACATCGCTGGCCAGGGAGAGCGCGGTGGTATCGTCCAGGTTCGAATAAACGTCGACGTACTTCTGAACTATCTTGACCTGCTTATCGATGATGACCGCCTGTTCCGCCTGGAATTTTGTATAGGCCGGCCAGAATTTGGCAGCCTGATCCGTCGTCAACGTTAGGTTTCTGGCCAGGAGGTCGGCACGTTCCGCCTGAAGATCATTTCGATATGCCTTCAGCGCCTGCTCCGGGTTCGTCTTGATTGCCAATCCCGCAAGAGACTGAGTTTGGGGCGCTGCACTGGTGAGGGTTGCAATCAGACAAATTGCGAAAACGGAGCAAAAGTATCGACGCATTGTTGTCCTCCAAAGGAATTCACCGAAGAGACGGTTTTTTCGGCAAGGCTGAGGATAGGCTTTCGAAGTAAAAATTCACAATGCTTTTCAGGACGATTTCGAACGATCCGCTTCACGAACGCGGATGCGCGGGAGGGTGCGGGCCTGCGGTTTCTTCAGGGCTTAGAGCGGATCGGAAGACAGCAGCTTGTCGGTGACTTCGGATATGAGGGATTTCACCAATTCCCTGTCCTGAGCGTAGGGATGATCTTCAAGGTAAGCCCCGAGATTCTCAAGAGAATCCGACCACTTCTTCTGACGCATGTACAGGCAGGCAAGCATCAGGCGGGCCGCCGGCATTTCGCTGTCCAGTTCGAGCGCCTGCTTGAAACTTTTCTCGGCATCGGCCTCTGAAGATGACCGCTCGTATGCCGTGCCGGCCAGGCAGTGCGCCACGGCGGAGGATGGTTTCAAGGCAAGGGCGCGTGCGACATTCTCCAGAGCGAGGCTCAGGATCTCGCGTTCATCAGGCATTCCTTCAGAACCCTGTATCTGCGCGCGCGCAAGATTCAACAGCGGCTGCGAGGAGCGTGGACTCAATTCGCCGGCACGTCTGAACTCCGTTTCAGCGTCAGAATAACAGCCACTTTGTTCGTAGAGCATTCCGAGGCGGGTATGCAATCCATAGAAATTCGGAGCTCTCCCCAGAAGACCTTCGAGGCGTTGAACAGCGCCTCGCATATTTCGGTTGCCGTATTCCTCCAGGGCTTTCGCGTACTCTTTCATCACCGCTGCCGAAACACCGGATTGAACTTCCTCAACGTCGGCGACCTCGGGATCCTCCAGCGGAAAATAGAATGTGAACGCGGGCTCGTTCTTTCCGTAAAAGAAACTCTTCTTCATCACGGTGCCGGGACGGCAGAGAATTTCGAGATTTCTCGAATCCTGCTTCTTCCCATCGATCCAGGCGATCACCCGGTAGGATCGGAGCGTAAGGTTCGACAGTTCATAATTGCCGTGTTCATCGGCGGTCGTTTCGGCAGCAGCCACACCTTTTGCTTTCGGATTTTCGACAACAATCCGGATCGATTTAACAGGAATGCTTGTCGTGACTCGACCCCGCAGGGATAACGCTGGCGAAATCTGTGCATATGCCGCAACCTGCCCGAAAAAGAGCATTCCGATGAAAACGGCAGAGCCCTGTGTCATGGAGATTGCACGTGAAAACATGACGAATTTATATCTGAACGTGAGAAGACGTGACAGGAAAATCAAACGGACTGTTGTCGACAGCTATGGCCGGCACGCGAACGGCGGCAATCATGGTTGCCGCCGTTATTCCGATTCAAAACTAATCGAAGTGCTACGATTTCACCTCCCTTCCGCCGCGTCTATTTAACGCGTCTATTTAACGGGAATCTCTTTCCGCTCCTCCTTTCTTTCTGGAATTGGAACGATGATCTCCATGGTGCCGTTGTTCAATTGTGCGGTCGCCTGATCCGCATTGGCGCCATCCGGAAGGACGACGGTTCTGGAAAATTTTCCGTAGCTGCGTTCGGAGTGGTAATACCCTTTGCGCTTCTCTTCCTTTTCCTGCCTACGTTCACCTTCGATCGTCAAAACGTCGTTAGTGACACTCACCTTAATATCTTCCTTTTTCAATCCCGGCACCTCGGCGGTAACCTTCAGTTGCCCAGGCTGTTCTTCAACTTCAATCGCGGGTTGCCAGATGTCCATCGAAGAATACCCGGACCTTCCGAATACCCGGTCCATGTCTTCAGTGAATCTCCGCATCATGGAAAACGGGCTCAAACCGAACAAATTACCCGTAAAGAAAGGAGTTAAACTCAGCCCGGGACGATTTACCGATTCTGAGCCTTCCGGCTTGCGTTCTTTCACGATGCTGACTTGAGCCATTTCTAACCTCCTATGTTTTCTATTGTTGGGGTCCATTTGCGTTTATCGAGAGTTGTTAACGGGCTCGCTCTCGATCGCGCTGAAGGAAGACCTCCACCCCATCTATATTCACAATTCCTGAGATTGCAAATCGAAAGTCCGTGGGCTGAAAACTTCACTAATGCGGCGAAATCAATAGAAAAACTGGTTTTTACAAAACTTAGCATTGGATCGGCTTCCATTTGCTTACACTCTAAGTCAGAGCAAAAGGGAGCCATCAATCGGTATCTGGAAAGTTCAACACTAAAGCTGAGGTAGTCGACTTATGAAACGGTTTCTGTTTCTTCTAGCGGTAACAATTCTAATCGTCCCCATCCACTTCCCTCTTCACGGACAGGATGGTGGATTCGGCGGTGGAGGCGACTCCGTCGATATCACCGGTATTCTGGGTGACCGCGGCGGGCGAGGCGGAGGCGGTTTTGGCGGTCCGGGCAATGGACGAGGAGCAATCCAACTTCCGGAATCCAGGGTGTTGTTCTCCGATATACAGTCGGCATTAAAAAAGGGCAAAACTCCTCTCGATAAATCCCAGGAAAAACCCCTGCGAAGCATGCTGGACCAGGAGGTCGTCAATCTCAGCGATCGCGTTCAACTGCTCCGCCAGAACAATAACAACAACTCCTTCGATTCCGGCGGGGGTGGATTCCAGGGTGGCCGCGATTTCGGCGGCGGCTTTCCTCCGGGCGGTGGAGATTTTGGAGGAGGCTTCCCAAGAGGTGGCAACAATCCTGCAACTCCGGACCAGGCCGGCGGTGGCAATAATGCACTGGCCAATACTCTGACGGTGCAGACTGAAGTCATCACCAGCCTGAAGAATGACGATTTTCTGCAGAATAAGCTGCCGGCATTCCTTTCGCCCGAACAAGTGGCGCTGATTCAGAAGACGAAAGCCGCCGACAAGGAGAACGCCACGTGTCTGGGAGGCCTGCTGGATCGAATCTCCCCCTTAAACCAGAACAACGGCGGTCGGGGGAATAACAATCGCGGCAACTTCAATAATTTCAGCTTTAACAATAATGCCAAAAAGACCAACGGTCAGGCCTTCTGCATGACGGCGGAAGCCACAGCCAGCGACCGGCTGGAACCGATTCGGAAGGAACTCGCAAAGGCCAATCTCCCGCTGGCAAAGGACAAGGAATCGATCGCGGAAGTCTTCATGAAATCACAGATAAAGGATCTGGAAGACGCGCTGCGAACCACTTTGACCACTAGTTTTGCCGGCAATCGCGGTGGAGGCAACAGCATCAATCGCAATACCAATCCTCAGTTGGTCATCCAGGCCGGAACGGACGATATCTACAAGAAGGCGGCGGCGATGTTGAATCCTCCCCAGGCGGAATCTCTAAAGGATTGGCAGTACGATCAGTTTTTGGCGCGCGGTGGAATTGAAACTCTGATCGGCATCGAAGCCATGCAGAATACCCCCCTGACGGACGAGCAAATTGCCAGAGTCACGGCGGCGTGGCCGGAACTGCGAAATCAACTTCAGGCCGCGGCCAAAACAGCCAACAAAAACGTGTCCGCCAAAGAGCTGGACAATGCGGCGATGACAAAGATTCTCGACATGCTGGAACCGCCACAAGTTGCCTCTTACCGTGACGCCCTTAAGTACGGGACCGGGAAATAGGGAATTTGCCATTGTTCAATGTTCGATTGTCACTTATAGAAGGGAACAAAAGTCTCCTCCCATGAATGACAAATGACAATTGAACATTGAACAATGAATTCCCCCAAATCCTCCCGGGGCAGCTACTATCCCTTGGTCGCGAGCGAGAAAAGGTACAGCAGGACGCCGGCAAGCGTCAGAGGGCAGCCGATAATCAGGAATGCCATGAAGGCGAGCGGATGGGACCAGGACATTGTCAGCAGCTGCACCAGAAGCCCGGCAACTACCAGTAGTCCAGCCCAGCGGATTTTTTGCTCGATCGTGGGAGTTGCCATTCAATTCTTCTCGGTCCAGAACTTCGCATCCACCAGCGTATCCACATCGTGAACGGTATCGTGACACCGGCTCGACATGCAGGAAAGCTTGTTCTCAGCGGCCAGCTGAAGCATGTCGGGCGTCTTGTGATGCGAAGAAGTTTCCATATACGACCGCGCGCCGGCATGACAGTGGAGGCATTCCCGATTGTTGAACGCTGTATAGAGCTTGATGTCCTCGGGTTTCGGAATTTTCCCGAAGTACTGAATGTAAACGTGACGTAGTCCACGCATCTTCGCCGTCACGCCGCCGTACATGGTGTAGTCGGAATGGCAGGTATAGCAGGCCTGATCCCGCGGTACACGATTGTTCTGATAATGCGCGGCAGGTATGTAGCTCTTGTCATCCACATGAAGGCTCTTGCCGTAGTCTTCCATCACGTGGCAGGACATGCAGAACTGAGTGCTCTTGGATTTCTCCATCTGCTGCGACAGGCCTGCCGCCATCGCCAGTGCGGGCAAAAGGAATAGCGCGATGAACGCGAGGATTTTCCCCCCTCGCGCCCGGGTGAGATCGGCGCGAAACGCAACCAGGCCTGCCAGCAGCGCGGTCATACCGGCGACGAGAACCTCGATGACGGTCAGGGGCGGCATTACTATTTTGCGAGACTGCGCATATAGGCCGACAGCTTCTTGCACATGTCGGCGCCGAGTTCTTTCTCGAAAGCATCCATGTCCATCCCCTTGCCCTTCAATATGGCATTGAGAAATTCAGCATCCGTCATCTTCTTAATTTCGGTAGAAGAGATATCCTTCACCTTGAGTTTCTTTCCCTTTGCGGTCTGGCCCTTTCCATCTTCACCGTGGCAGACGGAACACTTGTCGAGATAAACCTGTTTGGCATCCTTATCCTGAGGCGCCGCCATCATCAGTGTACCTATTCCCACAACCAGCACCGGGACTGCGAAAAGCCATTTGTTCATTCCTGAAAATCCTCCTTCAAAAACTCAGAATCCTCGAGTCCAGCGCACCGTGAGCAGATTGGCGCTGAAGTTATTCACGGGAACCAGTTCCTCGGTATAGTACGTCCGTTGCAGATCAATGGAAAGCCGGCCCGCCTTTGGAATCTCGAAAAAGACGGTTCCCGTAATCATCGGAAATACCAATGGACCGTACGCCGGCGGTTCCGTGCCGATCTGTCCCACACCTGTTGTTCGATCGTAGTTTCCTGTCGTCCTCATGCCGACATGGTGTATGGGCTTGACCTCGAGCCCACCGGTCCAGACTCGATTGATTGCCTGATCGCGCAGCGGATTATTCAGGGGAGCAGGTCCGCGGAGAAACACAACATCCCCGGTCGCAAGAAAGCTGTCATAGGTGAATCCTCCAAACATCGACAGCTTCTCGTTCCAGGCGTAGGAAACTGTCGTGGAGTTTGCCCGAACCTTACTGCTGTAGTTCGTGTCAATGAGTGAACTGTTGCTCGTGTTGGTGGAATTCTCGATCGACAGTTGTTCAATCGGCTGATAGCGCACCAGCAAGCGCCCGCTCACCCCGGTATGGGGAGTGATTGCCGTATAAGATGCGCTGTTGTTGAAACTGCGGAAGTCTCCACGAATGTTCAACGTTGAAACTGGTTTATAGCTGAATCCGATTTCGGGCCGGACCATGTTGGTGCGCTGGGTTCTCGCAGGATCGGTAATGCCGTTGTCCAGGGACTCGATGTCCGACTTGAGTAAACGAATTCCAGGATGTATC
>Ga0163163_10004411_pt1 | contig 11995 bp, 16 predicted proteins | sample S65metaG_FD_119766 | JGI IMG/M metagenome (GOLD analysis project Ga0163163, IMG submission 119766) | Switchgrass rhizosphere microbial communities from Kellogg Biological Station, Michigan, USA - S6-5 metaG | ecosystem: Host-associated > Plants > Roots > Rhizosphere > Soil | place: USA... | reverse complement strand
GCACGGACGCTCCTCGGTGGAAAAAGCTGCGGGCTCCGTCCCATTCGTCAGCGTCTTCACCGCCCAGGACGTTCGCGAAGAGCATCTACGTTTGAAAGCAGCCGGACTTCTGAAAGATGAGCACAATGTCTTCGCCGTCTCGGTGAAGTGCGACTACTGCGACCGAATCGCTGTGACCGTCCAGGGCGGCTATCGGTGCGACATTCATCGTACTGAGGGGCACGAATAATTCGCCGATTGTGACGGGAGTCACGTGCCTGACCACAAGGTAATGAATAGAATCGTGGGTGATTTACGAATTGTAGAACTGCCGAATTGAAGAATTGAAGAATTGAACAGCAACTTACTTTTCAATCCGCCAATCCGCAAATCTGGCAATTCTTAAATGCCTTCGGAGGGTCTTCATGGAAGTCGGGAAGCTCGGATTGATCATGGTAGTTGTGCGCGACATGGAACGTAGCGTCGCTTTTTATAAGGATGTACTCGGACTCAAGATGCTCTTCAAGCAGAGCAATTGGAGCCAGTTCGACGCCGGAAACATCCTGATCGGATTGCATCCCGAGGGCGATGAAGTGAAAGTTACCCCGAGCACTGGAATGAGCTTTGGTATCTACGTCGACGACATCACCCGATCAGTTTCTGAGTTGAAACGTCGCGGTGGCCGCATCGCCATCGAGCCCCGCAACGAACCCTTCGGCCGGTGGGCGCTCCTTCATGATCCCGACGGCTACAACATCCAGATCATCGAAATGGCAAGAGGCCTCCGCGCCCAGCACAAACTCGAATAGATCCGAACTATGGGTGCCCCATTCAAGCCCTTCAGTTGGCTTGAGTGGGGTAGTCCGGTCGCTTTTTCCCAACCCCGGTTCTTCCGGGGTTTCGCTATTCCAGCCACAAATCACCTGCCGGAGACACGTTCAACCAGCAACATCGTTTACACTAGACCTTTCTCGATTAGGGACTGGAAAGCCTGAATGGTAAATACGCTCGAATGGACGGAAGCCGGAGTTCGCTTCATCGATCAGACGAAGCTACCGACCGAAGAAGTTTACGTAACCTGCGCCACCTACCAGGACGTCGCGGATGCAATTCGCACCATGATCGTTCGCGGCGCACCGGCGATTGGGGTGGCAGCCGCGATGGGAATAGCGCTAGGGGTTAAGGGCATAAAGGCGGACAATATTGCCGAGTTCCGCAACCAGTTCGGACATATCTGCCGCCTGATGGGAGAGACGCGACCAACTGCTGTGAATCTCTTCTGGGCGATTCGCCGCATGCAGCGCCGCTTCGAGGAACTCTCCGGACGGCCGCTCGCAGAAATTCGCCAACGCATGATCGACGAAGCCCGCCTCATGCACGAGGAAGACATCGAAACCAATCGCGAGATGGGACGTAACGGAGCAATCTTGCTCCCCTCTTCCGGTTCCATCCTGACGCACTGCAACGCTGGCGCGCTGGCTACCGCCGGCTACGGCACCGCACTCGGAGTGATTCGCGCCGCCGTCGAAAGCGGAAAGCAGTTGCATGTCTACGCCGACGAAACTCGTCCATTCCTGCAGGGCTCGCGCCTCACTGCATGGGAGTTGATGAAGGACGGCATCCCGACCACCCTTATTTCTGACAACATGGCCGGACACATCATGTCGCAGGGCAAGATCCAGGCAGTCATCGTTGGTGCTGACCGCATCGCCGCCAACGGCGACACCGCCAACAAGATCGGTACCTACTCGGTCGCGATTCTCGCCAAAGAGCACGGCATCCCGTTCTACGTTGCCGCACCGTTCTCCACCGTCGACATGGAAACGCCTGACGGTAGCAAGATTCCTATCGAAGAACGCAACTCCATCGAGGTCACGCACCTCGGAGGAAAGCAGATCGCTCCAACCGGCGTCGACGTCCGCAACCCAGCATTCGATGTAACTCCTGCAAAATACATCACCGCCATCATTACTGAACGCGGTCTAGCTAGGGCACCATTCAGCGAATCGTTGCGCTCATTGGCGCAGGCAGCAACTGCAAAGGTTTAGTCGCTTCGGTCTCTATTAAATCCCCGGACACCCGGGGATTTTTTCTTTCCACACACAATTCTGTAGCCTCTACCACCTTCGATCAACCCGACGTCGCACGCAAAATGGGACCGATTGCTCTGCGAGCAGGAAAGCACGGCGTGGGTCGCGACCTGTAATTTGGCAATTTGTTCAAACAAGCCCGACCTTCGGGCGGGCCTGTTTCTGGGATCTACGCTCTGACTTACGACTATTGACCTACGACTTACGGCTTCGACTAGCTACCCCTTCCTGCTCCACTCCCGGATCGAAGTGATCTCTTTCTCCGGTATGTGCAGGAAATTCAGGAACTCCTCGTGGTCTTTCGGAGCCGACTTCTCGAATTCCCGATGCCAACGGTGCATATCGTTGTCGGTGAATCCGGCGGCCTTCATCACGGCGACCCATTTATCTTTCGTCATATCCCTTGTCTTCTTTCGTATGGATTTGATCTGAAGTAGCTTCAGAATCGCCTGCTGATGTCCGCGGAGGACTTCAATCTCCTTATCCACGTCCGCCAGCCTTCTCTTCAGCGCCAATGCCACATCATTCTGCGGTCGGGAAAGAATCGTGCGGATCTCTCGCACACTCATACCCACACCGCGGTACACGCGAATCTGGCGCAACGTCGCGACTTCCCTCTCACCGTATACGCGGTAATTCGAATCGGTGCGAACCGCCGGCTTCAACAGTCCTTCCGATTCGTAATACAGCACCGTTGTGCGGCTGAGACCGCAAATGCTCGCGAGTTTTGTTACGGTCATCATCAGGCACTCTCAGGATCAACCCTATAGCTTTAGACAGGTCAAGAAAAAGGTACGAGCTGCAGGTACCCGGTACAAGGAAAATCGATGAGGAGAACTAGGACTTTACTTCGCGGAGTTTTCCGGTTGCTACATCGAAGACAAATCCCCGTATCTGCATTTCCTTCCGCACCCAACTGTGCGAGCGCAACTTCTCCATCTGGTCGCGTACGTTCTTTTCGACATCCCTGAACGCGTAGAAGTGGATCGGTGAGTTCGGCGGAAGTCCCGCGGCTTTTTCGATGTGGTCGTGCATTTCCTGTTCCCCGGCTTTCATCAGGCCACAATCGGTATGGTTGATGACCATTACTTCATTCGTCCCCAGCATGTAGTGCGAGATCAGCAATGACCGCAACGCGTCGTCGGTCACGATGCCGCCGGCGTTGCGGATCATGTGCGCATCTTGCGGCTCGAGACCCAGCACGTGCAGGCCCAGGCGCGTATCCATACACGTCAAGATGGCCAGGTGCTTCGTCGGCTTGGGCGATACGCGATGAGGTTCGTAGAAGATCGAACTACGTTCGTTAGCTCGGAGAACATCGTCAGTGGCACTCACGGCAAAGATTCTACATGGGCTGCCTCAAAGACGCAGAAGTCCCAGTGGAATCACAGTGCTGCAAGACTCGTCTCCTAAATCTATGAAAACAAGGTCATTATATTTCTTGACAATATAGCTAATCGCTATATGATTATAGCGTTCTGTTATAGAGAATTATGACACTAGGAGAAAAACTTCGTTACCTGCGCTCGATGGAAGGCACGCTTCGAGGCCTCAATCGCGACATGACGCAACAGGAAGTCGTTGGCGCGATCAAGACTGAACTGAGCGAAAACATCAGCCAGGCGTACTTGTCGCAGATCGAGCGTGGCGTGCGGCCCCACCTGACGAACAAGACCAGGTTGTTGCTGGCCAAGTTCTTCAAGGTTCACCCGGGCTACCTCGTGGATGACCCCGAGGGATACCACACGGAATTGGTCTCAGACTTTGGTGAGACCGAGAGCCGCCTGGATTTGTGGCTAGTGGCCGGATCGGAAACGTTCCGCGCCGATACCGAGTTGTCGCAGGCATTGCTGGCGGTGAGCCGCCACGATGATTCACGAAAGTGTCTCCTGCTGCTCGGAGCGATTTTAGATACACCGGAGTTGGCGGACCGGTTGATGACAGTTCTCCGCCCTGACATGGCGCCCGATAAAGCGCCACAGAGTTTGAATGGGAGCAAATGAAATGGCGTTCTCGACTAATCCGACGGATTGGTATTCGCTGTTCCTGACCATTGCCGCCACATGCGCGCTGCCGTCGCTGGTGGTTGGCTACGTGGGCATGATTCGCCCCGCGCTCGCACGCGCGAAGTCTCGGCAGGACGTAATTAGGAGCAAGTAATATGGCGCTCGCACTATTCGTCTTCAACTGGCCGAACCTGTTCCTGGTGTGCTTCATCGTGGGATTCGTGCTCGCCCTGCTCTCTGTAATGTCGGGGCTGCTCGAACTCCATCTACCCGGCAACTTGGGACACGTTTTTCATCTGCACGTGCATCCGCACGTTCCGCACGTGCATGTGCCTGGTCATGTTCATGTGAATGGCCCGCACGCCGTTCATGGGCCGGGTGATATTTCGCCCATCAACTTCCCCACAATCATGGCGTTTCTTGCCTGGTTCGGAGGAGCGGGCTACCTGCTCACCAGCGTTTATGGGATGTGGTATCTGGCAGCATTGTTCTTGGCGAGCCTGGCAGGTTTGATTGGAGCCAGCATCGTCTTCTGGTTCTTCGTGAAGGTGATGATGGCGAGCGAACGACCGATGGATCCGACCGAGTTCCGAGTGGTCGGCGCTGTAGGAACGCTAACGCTGGGTATCCGTGAAGGCGGCACCGGCGAATTGGTTTATGTGCAAGGCGGAGCTCGCAAAACCTCTGCGGCAAGATCCGAAGATGGAGGAGCAATTCCGAAGGGTACGGAAGTGGCAGTAACGTCGTTTGAACGCGGCGTGGCATACGTACGGCGCTGGGAAGAACTCGCCGACGAACCCGCCGCTCTGGGCGCCCCGAAGCCGCCCCTATAACTGGAGTTCAGCTGTTTCCTTGGAGGAAACTTTCTATGCCTGAAATTTCGAATCAAGTCATGGTGATCTCAGGTCTCGCAATTATTGCGCTCCTGTTCATTGCGGTCACTATCACACGAATGTACCGGATCGCCGGTCCCAACGAAGCTTTCATCGTGACCGGAATGCGCGGGCTGCGCATCGTCAACGGCAGTGGCACCATCGTTCTGCCATTGATTGAAAACGCCCGCCAGCTCTCGCTCGAACTGATGTCGTTCGACGTGGCTCCTGTACAGGACCTTTACACCAACCAGGGCGTCGCCGTGACCGTGGAGGCCGTGGCGCAGATCAAGGTGAAGAGCGACCACGAATCCATTCGCACCGCCGCAGAACAGTTTCTCACCAAGAGTTCGGACGAGCGCCAGAGCTTGATCCGCCTCGTGATGGAAGGGCACCTGCGCGGAATCATCGGCCAGCTCACGGTCGAACAGATCGTCAAAGAGCCCGAAATGGTAGGCGACCGCGTTCGTTCCACGTGCGCGGATGACATGAACAAAATGGGTCTCGAAGTCGTCTCGTTCACCATCAAGGAAGTTCGCGACAAGAACGAGTACATCACCAACATGGGTCGTCCAGATGTCGCTCGCATCAAGCGTGACGCTGATGTGGCGACTGCGGAAGCGGAACGTGACACAGCAATCCGTCAGGCAGCAGCTTCCCGGGAGTCCGCTGTAGCGCGCGCGCAAGCCGACCAGGAACGAATCATTGCCGAAACCGCATCGCTCGGAAAGCAGGCGGAATCGCAGCGCGATCTCGAGATCAAGCGTGCTCAGTACGCCGAACTCGTAAAGCGCCAGCAGGCCCAGGCCGACAAGGCTTATGACATTCAGACCAACATCATGCAGCAGCAGGTTGTGGCTGAGTCCGTAAAGGTGAAGCAGATCGAGACCGAGCAGCAGGTCAAGGTACAGGAAGCTGAGATCTCGCGTCGCGAAAAGGAGTTGATCGCGACCGTGTTGAAACCGGCCGAAGTCGAACGTCAGCGGATTGAAACTCTCGCTGCTGCCGAAAAGCAGCGCCTGATTGCGGAAGCCGAAGGTAGGGGCTCCAGTATCCGCGCTCAGGGTGAAGCCGAAGCTGACATCATCTTCAAGAAGGGTGAAGCCGAAGCGAAGGCCATGAACGTGAAGGCCGAGGCCTACCAGGAGTACAACCAGGCGGCAGTAATCGACAAGTTGATTGCTGGCCTCCCGGAAGTAGTTCGCGCAATGTCGGCTCCGTTGAGCCAGGTCGACAAGATCACGATTGTCTCCACCGGAGGCGACACAGCCGGCGTGAACAAACTGACTGGCGACATGGCGAAGATGGCGGCCCAGGTCCCTGCCCTGTTCGAGGCGCTGAGCGGAATGAACGTTGCCGACCTGTTCAGCAAGGTGCCCCAGATCCGCGACAGGTCCCCTAAGCCCGACGTGCTTCCGCCAACCGATAGCGGAGACAAGGCAAAGGGCGCAGGCGCAGGCAAGTAGTTCGTGAGTGCCCCATGCAGGCCGGTTGCTTGCATGGGGCAATCCACAGAAATGGCAGTACCGGCTGCGGGCTTAGCCCCAAGATTCGAGAAAGTAGCCCCACACGTGAGTGTGGGGAAAGTTCGCCATCAGCACCCAGAGTCGCGCGAAGCGCGACGCCAGATGTCCGAAGGAGGTACACAATGGGTCTCTTAGAACGAGTTTCGACACTGATCCGCGCTAACCTCAACGACCTCGTCGACAAGGCCGAGGATCCCGAAAAGGTCATCAAGCAGATCGTGCTCGACATGCAGAATCAACTCCTACAGGTGAAGACGCAGGTCGCAATCGCTATCGCCGACGAGAAGCTCCTCGAAAAGAAGCGCAGGGAAAACGAGGATCGCTCCAACGAATGGCTGCAGAAAGCGGAGATGGCCGTGAACAAAAAGGACGACGAACTCGCGCGCGCCGCACTCGAGCGTCACCGCACCTGCAAACAGATCGCAGTCAGCTTCGCTGAGCAGGTTCAGGACCAGAAGAACGAAGTGGACAAGCTGAAGACGGCGCTTCGTAAACTTGATCAGAAACTCGAAGAAGCTCGTAACAAGAGCGATATGCTGCTCGCCCGCCATCGACGCTCACGCGCTAACGGCCGTGCCGCCGAGATTCGTACGCAGATGGCGGATGTCCCGGCAGGTGCAGGCTTCGACCGCATGAAAGACAAGGTGCTTCGCAATGAAGCTGTAGCAGAAGCCAAGACCGAAATGCTCGGTGAACTAACCAGCGTCGAGGATCGCTTCGCCGCGATGGAAAAAGAAGAAGAGATCGAGCGCATGTTAACTGAGTTGAAGGCCAAGGTCGCGGGTTAACGCGGCGCAGTCTCTGTAGGCCCGGCCCCCTCGGCCGGGCGCCTTATTTTGTAATGCTGACCGTGAGCAATCGAAGGGCAAGCATCCCTTTCGATTGCTATCACTTGCGTTTGTAAACACGTGCGTCGGTGCCTTCACACTTCTTAACGGCAACATACCCGGCAGCCCAGTGTTTGCACGAGCATGACGCTGGGACGCCAAATCTTCGAGACCACCCTTGGCAAGATCATCCTGCCTTGGCTAAACCTCGGCTTTACCGGCGCCGTATGCACCCTGGCGCTAGACCTCTACGATATGATCCGCCTGACCATCCGTTAATTCGTGGAACTTCCAGCACCGCCAAAACGTATTATTGTCCAGGGGGTTAGTTCGCCATGATTACATTCCTGCTCTGGCTGTTCCTCCTCTTTATCTGCTGGCCGCTGGCACTTCTTGCGCTCATTGCGTACCCGTTCGTTTGGCTGCTCCTGCTTCCCTTCCGCATTCTGGGCTTCGCGGTCGAAGGAGTTCTCTCGCTGGTGAAGGCGATTATCTTCTTGCCCGCACGTGTACTCGGTGGAGCAAGAGCTTAGCTCCGAGTACCAGCTCAGGCGCCAATTCGTCCCGATGGCCACCACCCGTCACCTCACAGGCATCAAAAATCTGGGAGGTCCGCACATGTTCAAAGTCACAAAAGCGTTTTCCACTTTTTCAGTAAACGATTTGCGAAAAGCTAAGGAATTTTACGGCCAGACGCTGGGGCTCGAAGTTGCCGAAAATGCCGAGGGACTGGAGCTGCATATTCCGGGCGGCAACAACATATTCGTTTATCCCAAGCAGGATCACGTTCCCGCAACATTCACGGTTCTCAATTTTCCCGTGAACAATGTTGACGAAAGCGTGGATGATCTCACCAAGCGTGGCGTGCGCTTTGAGCACTATGAAGGCGAACTACAAACAGACAAGAAAGGCATTTTCCGGGGTGACCGCGGCCCAACCATAGCCTGGTTCAAAGATCCAGCCGGCAACATCCTGTCTGTCCTCAACGAAAAGAAAGCAGCATAACTAAAGACCTACGCTGTCATCTCTTTCAAGTTCGGACTAACAATCAATTTCGCCTGGGTGGCTGCCTGCACTTCTTCGACGGTCACTCCGGGCGCTATCTCTTCCAGCACTAGCCCTTCCGGCTTCACTCGCATGTAACCGAGCTCGGTCACGATCGTGTCGACAACTTTCTTACCCGTGAGGGGCAGCGTGCACTTCTTCAAAATCTTGGGCTCGCCGGTTCGCGTCGTATGTTCCATCGCAACAACGACGCGTCGTGCCGCGGCGACGAGATCCATCGCGCCACCCATGCCTTTCACCATCTTGCCCGGAATCATCCAATTCGCGAGGTTTCCTTCCTCATCGACTTCCATCGCACCCAGAACGCTCAGGTCGATGTGGCCGCCGCGAATCATGGCAAACGAATCGGCACTCGAAAAGTACGCCGTGCCCGGAATCTCGGTCACGGTCTCTTTGCCGGCATTGATGAGGTCGGGGTCTTCCTGGCCTTCGTAAGGATACGGGCCAACGCCGAGCATGCCGTTCTCACTCTGCAGTACGACCTCGATTCCATTCGGCACGCAGTTCGCGACCAGTGTCGGCATGCCGATGCCGAGGTTCACGTAGAAACCGTCCTGCAACTCCTGGGCTATGCGGCGCACAATGCGATCCCGCTTTGCCGGATCCATCGCAACTTTCCCAACCTTGGAAACCTCAGCCATTGGAATTCCCTTTCGTTCCTACCGCTTCCGTACCGTGCGCCGCTCAATCCTCTTCTCCAACCCGCTCGATTGGAAGATCCTCTGCACGTATACGCTCGGGGTGTGAATGTGGTCCGGCGGCAACTGACCGGGCTCGACCAGCTCTTCCACTTCGGCAATCGTCACATTTCCCGCCGTAGCAATCATCGGATTGAAATTTCGCGCTGTCTTGCGATAAATGAGGTTTCCCCACTTATCTCCCTTCCACGCTTTGATCAGCGAGAAGTCTGCCTTGAGCCAGCGCTCCATTACGTATTGGCGCCCATCGAACTCGCGAACTTCTTTTCCTTCGGCGACAATCGTTCCAACTCCAGTCGGTGTGAAGAACGCCGGGATGCCGGCGCCACCGGCGCGAATCCTCTCGGCAAACGTTCCCTGCGGAATCAATTCGAGGTCGAGTTTTCCTGCGATCACCAGCTCTTCAAACAACCGGTTCTCGCCGACGTAGCTTCCCTTGTGACTCTTGATCTGTCCCTTGTGCAACAGCATTCCGAGCCCGAACTCGTCCACGCCCATGTTGTTGCTGATCGTGTTCAGATCCCTGATGCCTTTGCGCATCAGCGCGGCAATCAGGTTTTCGGGAATACCGCACAGGCCGAAGCCGCCAACCATCAGCGTGGCGCCGTCGTGGATGTCGAAAATGGCCTCGTCCGCGTTGGCGAAGACTTTGTTCATTCTGTTCCCCGTGCCGCTACACAGTCCCACAGCGTCGAAGTGACCGGTGATTGTATCAAGAACAATCAGTAGACTCTGACAAGCGTCTTCATGAACTCCTGCAGCGCGGGCGCTCCGGTCACCAGAGTCGAGGCGGGTCGGTGTCGTCCTTCATTCGCTCTTCTGGCGGGGTGTCAAGATCGAGTTCGTGTGCCCGATCGAATTCCGTCTGCAGCTCACGTGTCTTCAGGTTCTCGCGAATGTGCGCCAGCTTCTGCTCAAGCTGAAGTAAAGCATCCTGCAGATTCTTTGTATTGGTTAGCGCGATATCGCGCCACATCGAGTAATCGCCAGCTGCCAGTCGTACCATTCCGCGGATACCACCGCCGGCAAGCGCCGAAATAGCCGGATCGTTGTTCGTCGCGTCCACTACCGCCGAGGCCAGTGCCGTCGAAACCAGTTGGGGTAAATGGCTCGTGTAGGCACACATTCGGTCGTGACGTTCAGGATCGAGCACCACGATTCGCACACCGATACTCTCGAGCAGTTCAATCCATTCCCCGTGGCGCCCTCGCATGAACTCCGGCGAGACCATCGCCTGTGTTCCACCAGCCGGAGTCAGCACCCATGTCGCCCCGGCGAACAATTCCGCATCAGCCTCGTCGATCCCGCCGCGCTCTTTGCCCGCCATCGGGTGCCCCGGCAGGAACCTGCTCGCCGCCGCGCCCTGGAAGGTTCTTTCGGCCAGCTGAACGATTTCCAGCTTCGTACTTCCTGTATCCGTTAACAGCGCATCGGGGGGCATCAATGGAGCGAGTCGCGCTACCAGGTCGAGAATCGCCAAAACTGGCGTTGCCAGCACGACGACATCGCTGCCAAGTACAGACGCTTCTGCAGAGACTTCACCGAGATCGATTGCGCCACGCTCTCCTGCCCTCTTGAGTATCTCCGGACGATCGCACCCGACGATCCTCCCGGCAAATCCGGCACGCTTCAGTGCGAGGCCCAGCGAGCCTCCGATGAGTCCGTTTCCGATGATGGTGATCTGTTGGATCATTTCGGTGCGGCCATTCTAAATGAGCCCTTGGGGTGCCCCCCTACTTTTGCGATCCACTCGAATCAGCGAGTTGCGGAAATTTCGTCGGTAGATCTTTGAGAACGCTTGGTTTAAATCCCAAAATATAGAAAACAAATGCATATAAAAACCGCCACCAGGGCGGCTCTCTTATTTATCTATCTATATTCAGGATATCAAGCTGGATGGTGTCAACCGGACAAAACGGCCGGAACTATATTTCGAATAGACAGAGCGAGTTATGAGGAAAGTGACAATCTGCGGCTCTTGACAAGGTTTTTCTCAGAACGAGACATCACAATCAATAAGGAGGAGATGGACGAGATTTGCTCTCCGAACGAAACTACCCGCCCTAGCAAAGCTTGGACGGGGCACCCGAAAATTAGCTCTCGTCGGTTGCGTCGAGAATCTCATGGCTCTGGATCTCGCGCATTACGGCCATCAACGCCTGGTAGATGATTTCCAGGTCCTGCTCACGAAGGGGTCCTTTGTTGTATTTCGCGACATTGCGATAGACCGCGCGCTCGCGGTCTGGCTCGTAAATAGGCATCGAGGTGTGACGCTTGAAGCGTCCGATGGATTGCACGACGCGCGCTCGCTCGTTCAGCAGGTCGACCAATTTGAGATCAAGTTCGTCAACAATCACTCGCAGTTCGGAAACGTCCATGTACTTCTCCGGAGAGGGAATCTTAACGAGACGCTCGACTCTAGACGATGGTCAACGCATTATTAACGCGTATCGCGTGTCTGGCGTCTAGCGTCTTCTTTATAGCTCGCGGCCGTATTGTGCTCTACGGTTGGCCAACAATTTACGCACGAATTGCCCGACCACTTCGGGTGCCTTTGCCGGGTTTCGCTCTACCAGTTCCATCACCGCACTACCAACCACCACGGCATCGGCAAAACGTCCCATCTGGGTTAGCTGATCGGGTGTCGAGACACCAAATCCAGCGGCGATCGGCAACTTGGTGTGCCTGCGAATCCGCTTTACCAATTCCTGCGCGTCAACCGAGATCGACTTCTGGGTTCCCGTCACGCCCATACGCGAAACAGCGTAAATGAAACCGGTGCTGACTTTTCCGATCAGTTCCAGCCGTTCTTCTGTGCTGGTTGGTGCGGTCAGGAAAATGGTTGCCAATCCATGCGCGCGCATGCGCGGAAGATAATCGCCGGCCTCTTCAATCGGAAGATCGGTTACAAGCACGCCATCGACGCCAGCTT
>Ga0163163_10004409_pt1 | contig 11996 bp, 8 predicted proteins | sample S65metaG_FD_119766 | JGI IMG/M metagenome (GOLD analysis project Ga0163163, IMG submission 119766) | Switchgrass rhizosphere microbial communities from Kellogg Biological Station, Michigan, USA - S6-5 metaG | ecosystem: Host-associated > Plants > Roots > Rhizosphere > Soil | place: USA: Michigan... | reverse complement strand
TCAAGGCGTTTTTGACTTCCAGCGAATACAGACAGCGCTTTGGACCAAACTAAGTTTTGTAACCAAACACTGGAGTCACTCTTACCTTCACCTGGTCGCTGGTTAGTGGCCAGGTGAATTTTTGTGTGGCGGTCTTCCCTTGTCACAACCAGACTCTCGACACGCTACTACCCACTCGTTTGTGCTTCTGCTACATTTCCGATGATGACATTGGCTCTCCGTGTAGAAAACGTATCGAAGCAATATCGGATCTACGATCGGCCGGGTGACCGCCTGACTGAGTCGTTGTCTCGCGGGCGCTTACGCCGTCATCGAGAGTTCTGGGCTTTGCGCGACATCAGCTTCGAGATAGAGCCCGGTACGACGGTCGGAATCATCGGTCAGAACGGCTGTGGCAAGTCAACGCTCTTACAAATAATCGCCGGGACTCTTTCACCAACTCACGGTCACGTCTTTCATGAAGGTCGGATTGCAGCGCTCCTCGAACTAGGAGCGGGCTTTGATCCGGAGTTTACCGGCGTCGAGAACGTTTACATGAACGCTTCGTTAATGGGTTTCTCACGTCGTGAAACCACCGCAATCCTCCCGCGAATCGAAAGGTTTGCCGAGATTGGAGAGTTTATTCATCAACCGGTGAAGACCTATTCAAGTGGCATGTTCGTTCGTCTTGCTTTCGCTATCGCGGCCAGTGTTGAACCTGACATTCTCGTGATTGATGAAGCGTTGGCAGTAGGCGATGCTGTCTTTCAACATCGTTGCTTAAGGAGAATCAAAGATCTTCGTGACCGTGGGGCGACAGTGTTATTCGTGTCGCATGACACGGCCGCTGTACGTGCACTCTGTGATCGAGCCATTCTGCTAAACGCGGGACGCATGATCGCTGATGGAGCACCGGCTGATGTCTTGAACGATTACCAGCGCATTGTCATGGAACGCGAAGAGGCGTATGACGCCGACGTCGCTCGCGCAAATGATGATTTGTCGGAAACAGAGGAAGAACTCGCGCCTGTCCATTACACGTATCGTCACGGTGACGGCAGCGCGACAATAGTTAATGCTGAACTCTGTGATAGTTCAAAGCGTCGCCTGGAGATCGTGGAGACAGGTGCCGCGTTGGTTGCGCGAGTAAGGATTCGTTTCCAACGTGACGTTGAAGAACCTGTCGTGGGTTTCCTGATCCGGAATCGTCACGGCATTCACGCTTACGGAACGAACACAAAAGAACAAAGAATTACACTCGGCAGTATCCGTCAGGGTCAGACTCTCACAGTTAGTTTCTCATTCAGCTGCTGGTTGGGAATCGACGATTACTCGATCTCATTCGCAGTTCACAGCCAGGAAGGTCAGGCGTACGATTGGCTCGATGGCACTTTATTCTTTCGTGTCGTGAGTCAAACAATGACCGAGGGCATCGCGAATCTGAATGCTACCGCAACTGTCGTAAACAACGAGCGGAAGGATGCAAACATTAAAGCCGAGAGCGTGACCCATGGTTGATCAGGAAGTCGTAGACATACTGGCCGAGATACGGCAACGAGTAGCATCCGCACAAGTAAACTCGCCCGAAGCCGGCAGAACGCCTCACGTCTCGCCTCCAACTACACCGACGGACTCAGTGTTTGTTAAGAGACATTTCGCGAGTCTAAGCGTGCTGGATCGCGCTTGGGATCGTCTACCACCACTCGTCAGCAAACGAACCGGTACGTCAGCGAAGTTCGAACTTTGGATCAAGTCAAACCTGAAGCGCGCGTTGAGATGGTTGACTTGGGAACAGGTTAACTTCAATGCCGCCACTCGCCAGACTTTTGTAGAGGTAATAGAAACGCTCGCTGCTTATGAACGGCAATTGGCGCTGCAACAGAGTGAGTTGAGCATGATGCGAGATGAATTCGCCTCTCACCTCGGCCAGATGGCAGACGAGATGAGAGTTCAGCGCGAACAGATTGAGCGTCTGCAGGGCGAACTCAACGCCCAACGGTCCTTATTGTTCAGCCAACAAACTGATTTCAAAGAGCGCCTCGACGTGTTCGAAAACACGATCAAGGATTTCCAATCACAAACTGCCGCTGAAGCACGATCACGGTTCGATGATTTGCTTAAAGAGTTTCGCGAACGCGACGAAAGACTGCTCGACGAACAAAGAGTCTGCTTCAAACAGCTCCGGCTGGAGCTGAGCGAGTCACAAGTATTGCAGGAGCGAGCTCGTCGTGAACTGGACGTGCGACTGGGGAAATTAGAGAAGGAGAAAGGCAAGAAATAGGACTTTGGTCTTTGGTCTTTGGTCTTTTTGACGTTCAGATAATTTCGAAGACCCAAGACCAAAAACCAAAGACCCGAACGGTTCAACAATGCCCTCTTCATCTGACGACAATCTCTATCTTCGCGCAGGAATTCGCGACCTTGCCGAATTCTATCGGACGAAGTTTGTTTCGGATGAAGTACTCGACTCGCGATACTTCAACCCACTTGACCGATTCGACATGCGGTTCGCCAGAACGATGTGGGTCTACGACAACATTAGTTCCGGCTCAGACGTTCTCGATCTCGGTTGCGGTGCCGGAATGCTCGCGCTACTGAAAAGAAAGAACGTAAATCTCACGGGCGTCGATCTCTCTACCGAGTGCGCACTCGCCGCTAAACGAAACGGATATGACGCAAGCTTCTCAGCGAGTCTTTCCCAGTTGCCTTTCGCCGATAACAGTTTCGACTACGTAGTCACGCTGGATGTTCTTGGTCACGTCGCCTTTGAAGAAAAGGACGCAGTGCTCACCGAGATCAAAAGAGTGCTTCGTCCTGATGGCGTCACATTGCACGGTATTGAGTGCACGGATCAGGAGGGTCGAAGACGTTTCAACGAGATGAACGAAGAAGAGTTACGGCGCTTCGTCGAGATCGACGGTCACGTAGGACTTGAGGAAGAGCAACAACATGCAGAAAGGTTTCGACGTTTCTTTAATCACGTCAAATTTGAACCGAGGTACGCGCTGTGTCTAAGCAGCGAAGAGTTCATCAAGCAGAACGATCAGTACGGACTGCCATTCGAAGACGACTTTGTCGACTATTTACGAGGACTCTCGTTTAAGGAACGACGAGCGTTTGATATGGCGATGGGCTATGTCTTCGGGAAGATTTCAGATCTTCACGTCGAATTACCCAAAGCCGGGCTCTACGTCTTACTCAAAGCCTCAGACGCCCCACTCGGACCGTTCTACAACGAACACCGCGACCGGAAGCAGCTGTTTTCCACAACAGTCGACGAATCGAATTCTTGTTTGGACCGTCGAGGCGATGTCAGATTTTCTGAAGACTGGTTTGAACCAAACGTGATTCCACCTGTTGCACGTTGGATGGGAAAACAAGGTCGAATAACTTTCAAAGCTTCGAACCTGGGCAAGATTAGTCTTGATCTGACAACGCATCTTCCAAATCTTAAAAACGAACCTGTCCAGATCGATCTCATGCTCAATGGCGAACTGCTCGCAACTTGGTCTCTATTTCGCCAGGGGTGGCTAACTGTGGGAGTTTTAGTCCCGCAACGTATTTCGGCTCAAGGCGATTTGTTCGAACTAGAACTGACTGCATCCAGGACATGGCAACCAAGGGTCGATGTGGAGGAGGACCGGGACGATCGCGAGATTTCGATTGCGGTCTGTAATATTCAGGCAGAATGAGGGCTTTGGTCTTGGGTCTTTGAACATCATAACCAAAGACCTAAGACCAAAAGCCTAAGACCCAAAACCTATCGCATGATCCGCAACGTCCTCATCTGCACGACACAAGTTCCCTTCACTACTGGCGGTGGCGAATCGCACGTCGAAGGTTTGCGGCGCGCACTCATCGAGGCAGGTTACAACGCTGAGGTTGCTTCTCTCCCGTTCAAATGGTACCCACCGACCGAAATTATGCGAGGCTCGCTGGCGTGGCGTTTACTCGATCTCAGTAGTGCAAATGGCAAGTCAATCGACCTCGTCATCGGGATGAAATTTCCAGCGTACCTCGTTAGTCATGACAAGAAAGTTCTCTGGGTCATGCACCAGTTCAGAGCCGCTTACAACCTGTGGGGTACTCCTTTCGATGATCTCTCAACCTATCCTGAGGGACTGCGCATACGAGAATGGATAAAGCAGTGCGACGAGCGATTCATTCCTGGCGCGAAGAAGGTCTTTGCAAATTCAAAAACCGTCGCGGATCGACTTCAGCGCTTTAACAACATCGAAAGCGAAACGCTCTATCATCCGCCGCCGCGTATAGAAACATTGAAAACTGGTGAGCAGGCGGATTACATCTTTTATCCGAGCCGGCTCGAACCGCAGAAGCGACAGGAACTCCTGATTGAAGCGGCTCGGCATTTAAAGACACCTATCAAGATCGTTCTCGCGGGAAACTCAGGAAATCCTCCTCATTACGAATCGTTAGTTAAAAAGTTTGATGTTGGCGATCGTGTGACGCTTCGAGGTTTTGTGTCCGAGGAAGAAATAGTTGAGTTGTACGCGAATGCGCTGGGTATTTGTTACCTGCCCTTTGATGAGGACTATGGTTATGTAACTCTCGAAGGGATGATCTCAGGCAAGCCCGTCGTGGTACCAAGTGATGGTGGAGGCGCAGCGGAGTTTATTGAACATGAAAGTGAAGGACTTGTGATCGATCCAGAGCCGGCTCTCATTGCTGACGCTTTGGATTCACTATATCTAGATCGGAAGCGAGCGCAAACTATGGGCGCTCGCGGTCTCGATAAACTTAAGAGTCTGAACCTGTCGTGGAGTCATGTGGTCGAGAAATTGATCGATGGAGCAAGTTGAGACGTTTGTCCGATTAGGTTCAGCGCAGCAGAGCAGCACCAAAGCGTGGATCGTTTATTCCGTCAAAACTTTGCTCAAATAACAAGAAGTTGCGCCATCGCATCACAGAGAAGAACTTAAGCACGTTTGATTCAATGGACAACCTTGAAGTCGAACAAAAGTCTTGCAAGCTGTTCTAAAGCTTTTCGGACGCCTCCTCTCGGAAGGACGACTGTCGACTCCAGAAAACGTTGAAGCGAATAATCAACCATATCGCCATGAAGCCGTCTTTGGTCGATATCTTCTTGCCTTCCGCATACGTTCGTCCGTAATAACTGATCGGAACCTCATAAATCGCCAACTTCAACTTCGACACTTTCGCTGTTACTTCAACCTCGAAACCAAAGCGAGTTGAAACGATAACCATCCTGCGAATGACGTCGCCACGAAACGCTTTATACCCGGTTTCAATATCCGTCATGTTGAGGTTCGTAAAAACGTTGGAGAGAAATGTGAGACTCTTATTGGCAAGGTAGTGATAAAAGTAAAGTACGCGTGTCGCCCTTCGCACAAGAAACCGCGAACCATAAACAACGTCTGCTCGACCTTCCAGAATCGGAAGGATAACCCCGGGGATATCGATGGGGTCATATTCTCGATCGGCATCCTGCACGATCACGATCTCACCGGTGCTGAGCGCAAATCCCACTTTCAACGCTGCGGTCTTTCCGGAATTCCTTTCGAGACGGTGCATTCTTACAAACGGAAACAACTTAACGAGCTGAAGAATGACGTCTGCGGTTCCGTCAGTTGAGCAATCATCGACAATGATCACTTCGAGTAAATGAGGAACCTCGCAGACCTTGCGAACAACTTCCATCAAGGTAGCCGCTTCGTTGTAAACGGGAATCACAACTGACAGGCAGGCGCAGGCTTTTGCAAGCTCAGCTTTGTTATGGATCAGTTCGTTGCTCATCAAAAATCTCGTTGGGACCGATCGAAAGAGAACGGCTTGGCACAAAAACGTCTGTAGTCCGCGAACAGCGGACGACTAATAGAAGCCCAGCACTTCAGTGCTGGGAATCATCACGGACCCGAGTGTAGTCCGTGAAGCGGACGACTGAACGAAGGCCATAAACTGATCTTTTGAGGTAAGTTTCGGCTCAGCCGTCCGTTTCACGGACTGAAAAAGCAACCATAACGGTCCCAGCGATAAATCGCTGGGCTAGTGTCATTCGTCCGCTTTCGCGGACTGCAAACCGACTTCTTATGCATAGCCGCCTAAGGCTTTTTGAAAAATTTCTGATACTCGTCAGTCAAACTAAAAGCCGCCCGCAGTTTGTTGGGGTCGCTGTTATGTTCGATATCGTTGACCCAGAAATTGAAACCTCGCCAATCATTGTCTGGTGGATCGTTTGGGTTTCGTCGCAAGTAGGCGAAGTAGTGAAGAGCAACTAGTGAACGTTTCTGCTCTTTCGCGACAAACTGGGGTTCATCGATGACTTTGAGAAGGAGACTGGTACGTACGTCAGGTTGAGTCGCTACTTCACTGACCAGTTTCTGTCGATCCATTGTCGCGACGCTGATTCCGGCGTTTTGAATTAATTGATCGAGAAACTGCTCATCATTGAGGTTTCCAAACCGTTTCAGAAAACTCTCTCGCTTCGTCAACTCGTTTATGAACGATTGGAAGTTGGCATTGAGCTGTTCTGTCTGACCCTCAGAACCAACGATCACGCCCCGGCAAATATTTTCCAGATCGCTCTTGAACTCTTTGTAACGCGGGATATCTCCGAAGGACGCCACGTAAGCTCGATAGAGTTTTTGGCTGACGTCCAATGGCTGGCCCAGCAAGATCACCGGCTCGTCCTGAATACGCCCCGCCCAATCCTTTACTGATAAATCAAAGGGCAACGCCGCTTCACTCCTGGCCTGAGGTTCATTCTTTACCACAGCGTACAAATCATCGTGACCGTCGAACCGATTAATAAAGCGTAACCTTCCTGAAGTTAACTGACGCCCGAGGAACGCCTGATAATCCGGCGCGCGTTCCAATGGTATCGACTGGTTTGCCACAACCAGGTAAGAGCTGGGGACCTTTTCAAATAGTGTCATCAACTCATCAGGAATCGCTCCATTGCCGGAGAGACTTTCAATCTTGTCCTCCTGGTAAGTATTGAAACCCGAGGTGCCGACGACCAGGGGTTTTTGATGGTCAGCCGCGCGAAGCATGTATCGATAGTTACTCTGACCACCGGCAGGTAGATGAGCGATGCCGCCGCGCATCGAGGTATTCTTCAACTTCAGAGTCACAGCGTCGGGCAACACGTCTCCGCGAACAATCGCCAGTGGAGCAGCATTCAACTCAAATAAGAGAAGCAGGCACGCTACTGTGAATACTTTTCCTTCGTGCATCGTCGGATAACGCACGCCTGTCCATTCAGCCAATCGTCTTACACCGAGGCCTGCAAGTATGCCGAGACCGAGGTAGGCGAGAACTGAACCACGCGTAACGACGCGCATACTTCTGAACAACGGAATGAGTTCATAGCAGATGCGGAAAAAGAAGAAGTTCCATCCCAGTGAAAAACAAAAACCGATAACGGTCAGGAGCGAGCCCAGCCAGAATGCGTCGGAGCGTTGGCTGGAACGAATAGTCTCAATGAGATTCGGTCGTACTGTATTCAGAAATGCCGGATAGGCGATGCATATTCTGACAAAGCTAGCGAGAGTTAATAGACTTAAAGCGCGTTCTGAGGTGACCGTGTCGAAAAATTTATGGAAAGCCGTGGAGTGATCGAATCCTATCGCCAAAATAGAAACTGCAAACAGGACGACAATTACCCCATCCAGAAGAGGCAGCAACTTTTCATATCTTCCGGTTGTACTCTGGCGTTGCTCCGGCTTATCACGCAAGACCAGCGCTGCTACCGAAAACAAGATCGGCAACAAACCTGGAAACAACTTGAACTTGTAACCTTCGAAGACTCCTTCTCCCATCCGATTCCATAACTTGTTTCGGTTTTCTGCCGACAACCAGTGAACAGGCATCGCAGAGTTGAGCTTTATCTCTTCGATGCTTCTCTTCATGTTGTAGATTCGTGATGCGATGGCGTAGGGAATCATGAAGGGCAGCAAAGCTAACATCGCTATGAACAAGGACACTGCGCCCCGGAACCAGAAGTCTCGATCACGCCAAAGCTGATGCCTGGTCAACAGTATTGCGGAGTACATGGCAAACGGAATCAATATGAAATTGAACCAGGTGATGGCAGTTAGGCCATTCATAAAGAAGGCGAAACCAAGCCATGCAGCGCGTTTGTTCGTTCGCTCTCGAACAAACAAAACAAGTGCTTCAAAGACAAGTGGTATCCAGGGTGAGAACAGGTAAGCGACTTGCGCCATCATGTTGTAGCGAAACGGCACGAACGCATAAACGATTCCTGTTACCCAGCCAACCTTTGCTGAACCCGTCAAGGTTCGTCCTAAACGAAAGGCGCAATAACCGTTGAGTGCAAAAGCGAAAAACTCTGCAATGGCGTGGACCGTTAATGGTCGCAAGCCAAGCGCGTAAAGTGGAAAGAAAAGCATAGCTATCCCGTAACTATGCTCACTAAACGCCAGCGTGTACTTCAGCGGGTAGAAGATGTTTGCATTAAACAAGTGAAGAGGATCGGTAAAGGTCTGGTGGTAATCCCACCACATGATCCACGAGATGAGATATGGGTCTCCCTTGTCAACGACAACGTCACGTAACCTTGTGACGTAGGGCCAGGTCAGGATCGCTGTGAAGAGGCAGAAGGAAAGGAACACCATGACTTCATACACGAAGCTTCGCTGGAAGAAGTGAGTGAGTGAGAACTTTGCTGGCTCAACTCTGCCAGGCGTGGCTGTGGGCTGCGTCTCGCGATTAACCGATGTTGTCATCTGGTGTGCGCAGTGTTAGCTTTAATTCACTTCCTGATCGTGCGGTTTCTGTTGATCTAAATGGATTTCGAGACTGTCTTCAGGTCTCATTCTCACCGCGGCCTTAGCACGGTGAGCTTGCGCCTAAACAATGACTGAGGACTCTCTTCTCGCACCAACCACCGGACTAAAGCGACGGCGAGAAGGGATAAGATCTCAAACTGAACCAGTTCTTAATCTTGCCAACCCAAACTTGAGAAACGAAACATTACGGTGATGATAACTGATCAAGGACCCAGCGAGTCAGCACCTACAGTCTTAAATAAACAAACCTCAACTCTCGAACTCTCTATAGTGATGCCTTGTTTGAATGAGTCTGAGACTTTAGCTGCCTGCATTGAAAAAGCAAAACGATCTTTGCGCGAGAATAGCATAGACGGTGAGATTGTGATCGCAGATAACGGTAGCACCGACGGCTCTCAAAAATTGGCGGAGAATCTCGGCGCTCGCGTGGTTACTGTCGATAGCAAGGGATACGGCAGCGCGTTGATGGGAGGCATCACTGCGGCTCGTGGTAAGTACATAATCATGGGCGACTCAGACGACAGCTACGATTTCTCTAATCTTCAACCATTTATTGAAAAGCTCCGCGAAGGCTACGACCTGGTGATGGGAAATCGTTTCCAGGGCGGCATTAAGTCGGGCGCTATGCCACCTTCGCATCGCTATCTTGGAAATCCAGTGCTCACCGCGATCGGTCGACTGTTTTTTCAAAGTCCCTGTGGCGACTTCCATTGCGGCCTGCGTGGTTTCTCTAAAAACGCGATCACACGTTTAGACTTACGCACAACCGGGATGGAGTTCGCCAGCGAGATGGTCGTTAAGGCAACGCTCCATAAACTTCGTATCGCAGAAGTCCCAACCACTCTGTCGCCTGACGGACGAAGCAGTCCACCGCACTTGCGAACATGGCGTGATGGCTGGCGTCACCTGAGATTTTTATTGCTCTATAGTCCGCGTTGGCTTTTTCTTTTTCCCGGCACGTTGCTTATGCTCGCGGGGCTCGTGACGGGTGCCCTGCTTTTAATTAAGCCCAGGACAATCGGTACAGTGACTTTTGATGTTCATAGTCTGCTGTATTCAGCGATGGCCATCTTGATCGGTTTTCAATCCATTACGTTTGCCCTGTTCACAAAGATCTTCGCTATAAGTGAAGGGCTTTTACCGGAGGATCCACGACTGAACAAACTCTTCAAGTGGATCACTCTCGAGGTAGGGTTAGTCGTCGGTAGTGTGATTGTATTGATTGGCTTTGGCGGTTCCGTTTACGCGTTAGACTTCTGGGGAGAACGTTCCTTTGGGAAACTGAATCCATCGCAAACATTCCGTATTGTGATTCCCGCAGTTACCTGTTTGACTTTGGGATGTCAGATCCTCTTCTCGAGCTTTTTCCTTAGCGTGCTCGGTCTAAGACGCAAATGAGTGAAGCACACTTCGACGACTATTCTGAAAAGTACGACTCAGCACTTGCTGATAGTCTGTCAGCAACGGGCGAGGATAAAGACTTCTTCGCGCGCGGACGTGCTTCTTTCGTCGCCAAGTGTTTGCAAAAACAGAATGCTCAACCTGCATCTGCGATGGATTATGGCTGCGGTATCGGATCAACGACTCCTCACCTACTGGAATTGCTCAAAGTCCAGTCGGTGATCGGAATCGACGTTTCATCCAAATGCCTCGACGTTGCTGCGGAAAAATTTGGATCCTCCCAAATAAGTTTTGTACCCGTGCATGAATTTATCCCTCGCGAAGAGATAGACGTGGTTTACACGAGCGGGGTGTTTCACCACATCAAGGAGGAACAGAGAAGTTCAGCAGTAGATCTAATTCATCAAGCGCTCCGTCCGGGTGGCTATTTCGCGTTCTGGGAAAACAATCCATGGAACCCAGGTACGCGTTATGTCATGAGTCGATGTGAGTTCGACGAGGACGCAATCACGCTTTCGCCTCCACAAGGTCGCAAACTGCTGCGATCTTCCGGCTTTGAAATCATTCGCACTGATTACCTTTTTATTTTTCCGAGAGCGTTGAGTTGGTTGCGAGGAATCGAGCCGTTTGTTTCGCGTTTGCCGCTTGGTGGTCAATACCAGGTACTCTGCCGCAAGCCTTTCACAGAGTCATAAATACTTGATGACGGTGCCGACCCAACCAGCAACCTCTCTAGCTCATAAGTATCGGGAGATTCGCAACAAAATTGAGCTGACTGACTTGCTGTTCGTCCTTTACGCACTCGTCTTCGCACGACAGTACTTCTGGATCATTCAGAACAATTCCATAGCATGGGCGTTCAGCGTGACGGTGACGCTCGTCATTGGCTATTTCTACATTACAAACAAACAGTTTCAGACGGTCAGATTCGGTTGGAGTTTTTGGCTGGTCGTTGCTTTGCCTTTGCTAACGGCCTACCTGCTTCGTGCGGCGTTTCCGGATCGATCTTTCGATGTTCTCAACTACCACCTGCTCCATTCGGACCGTTCGTTGACCGGTCCGCTTTTAGGAGCAGGTGATTACTTCCCAACTGCAGTTCCGTTCAATCCAGTCGGTGACACGGTTGCCGGTCTCTCTCGTTACGCACTCGGTTTCAGGTTGGGCACTGCAATCAATCTGCTTGTGCTGATATCGGCGGGGCAAATTACAGACAAGCTCCTGAGGCCTCTCATCGATCGTACACTCCTTCGATCTCTTTGCGTTCTCCTGATTTTGCTTTCAGAGAATCTCTTGTTTGAAATCAGCACGTACCTGGTTGATCTGTTAGCGCTGCCACTCATGCTCGAAGCAACATTCCTGACCTTGAGAGCGCCTGAAGCCGAAAACCGTCGAGTAAACTATATTCAAATCGCTCTACTACTCGGTGCCGGCGCTGCGTTCAAGTTGACCAATCTTGCCGTAGCGTTACCGCTGCTCATCATTTGCAGCTACCAGTTACTCAGCAGCAGTACATCATTCGCTTCCTCACTCAAGCAGTTTCTTACAACAGTGGCGTTGATGTTTCTCAGCTTCATCGTGCCGCTGCTGCCATTCACGATTTACATTTACAGGATCACAGGCAATCCCGTCTTTCCTTTGGCGAACGGATTGTTCATGTCGCCGTTTTGGCCGACTACTGGAGGTTGGGACAATCGTTTCGGTCCTCACACGCCGATTGAATCTCTGCTGTGGCCAGTGCTGATCTGGTTTTCGCCGGATCGCCAGTCCGAGTTGGCGATTTACTCTGGTCGCCTTTCACTTGGCTTCATCGTTGCCGCGATTGGGCTG
>Ga0163163_10004405_pt1 | contig 12001 bp, 8 predicted proteins | sample S65metaG_FD_119766 | JGI IMG/M metagenome (GOLD analysis project Ga0163163, IMG submission 119766) | Switchgrass rhizosphere microbial communities from Kellogg Biological Station, Michigan, USA - S6-5 metaG | ecosystem: Host-associated > Plants > Roots > Rhizosphere > Soil | place: USA: Michigan... | reverse complement strand
CCGAGCAACCGTGGCGTGACGGTGATCGTCGACAGCCCGTTCTGCAGCGGCATTCGCAACGACACGAACGCCGCACGGTGACGTGCAGCGGGCAGATTCTAGAGGGCTCGGTGCCGCACGGCTCCGAGCCCAATAGGATGTGCCCACTCCTCAGCCAACAGCGGCGCGCTCGAACAGCCAGCGGTCTTTCAGACGGCGCAGCGTGTGGCGCTCGCGCTTCTCGCCGGCCTCGCCCGAGAGCACGACGTCGGCGGTGGCGGAGTCACCGCTCGTCTTGCATTCGACCAGCTTGAACTGGCTGGGCGGATCGGCGACGGCTGAGCCGGAGGCCTGCACCGCGTCCGGATGCAGCGAGCGGTTGAGGAAGCGCACCTCACCGACCAGCGGCGCCACGAAGCGAGCCCGCACCAGCGCCTCCGGCGTGGTCGCGCCCGAGTCGAACACGGACTGGCAGCATTTCTTGAACTTGCTGCCGCTGCCACAGAGGCAAGCGTCATTGCGACCGATGCGCACCTTGGGCCCGACCACGGGCGCCGGGTGGATCTCCTTGCCGTCGAGGTATTTCCACTGGCCGTTGTGGCGCTTGAACATGCCGCGCTCGTGATGGCGCTGCGGCTCGTCCTGCATCGTGTACTTGGCCACGAACTCGACCTCGCCCGTCTCGTCCTTGGCGCTGCCGGCGGCCGTGTCCAGGATCTCCAGCCCGTGCCACTTGGCGTTCTGCGCCCAGGCCTTGGTGCTCTCGCGATCCACGCCACCGGCGCCGTCGGGATGCAGCGAGTTGAGCAGGAAATCGACCTCTTCCTTGACGTACGCGCTGTAGCGCGCGCGCATCAGCGCTTCGGCTGTCTCCGCCTTGGCGTCGCCAGAGATGATGGGCTTGCAACACTCGGCATAGGCTTTGCCGCTGCCGCACGGACAATTGGACTGACTCATTTTTGCGGGCTGGAGCCTAGTACGCTCCCGGCGCCGCGCGCCAGTGCCCTTTGTTCGAGCGCCGCCAGCAGCTTCCGGTGAATTCCGCCGAAAGTGCCGTTGGACAGCACGGCGATCAGATCGCCCGGCTGGGCCTGGTCGGTCAGTGTGCGCACGATCTCGTCCACGCCCATGAAGGCTCCGGCGGTCTTACCCAGCGCGCTCACGTCGCGCGCGACCCGAGCGACGTCGAGCGCCTGCTCGGGCGGTAGCGCGCGCGCGATCGGCGCGAGCAAGACCTGGTCGGCGACGGCCAGCGCCGCGGGGTACGCGTCCTGGTGCAGGTTGCTGCAGGCCGTCGCGCTGCGCGGCTCGAACACCGCGAACACTCTGGCCCGCGGATGACGTTCACGGAAGGCGAGCAGGGTCTCGCGCACCGCCGTCGGGTGGTGGGCGAAGTCGTCGTAAACGAACACGCCGTCGGGCGAGCCCAAGAGCTCCTGCCGCCGGGCGGCGCCGCGCAGCTTCGAGAGCGGGAGGCGCAAGCTCGCGGGCTCGACGCCGAAGCCGTGGGTCGCGAGCGCGAGCGCCGCGGCGACGTTGGCCAGGTTGTGGCGCCCCATCAGCGGCGTGACCCAACGGCCCGCCGCGACCCCGCCCAGGAACAGGTCGAAGCTGCTGCCCGAGGCGTCGGCGGCGGCGGGCGCCACCAGCCAGTGCGGCGCGACGCCGAAGGTCTCTTGCCCCTCGAGCGCGTACCAGATCACCGGCGAGCGGGCCTGCTCGCGCACGATGCGCACCACGTGCTCGTCGGCGGCGTTCGCCACCACCAGGCCCGTCTCCGGCAGCTCGCTGATCAGGCGCTCGAACGGCTTCAGATAGTCGGCGAGCGTCGGATAAATGTCGATGTGGTCGTGCTCGATCGACGTGAGCACCACCATTTCCGCCGAGTAGTGCAGGAACTTTGCGGTCTTCTCGAAAAACGCGGTGTCGTATTCGTCGCCCTCGATCACGAAGGGCGGGCGCGAGCGCGGCTGCAGCAGGTTGCGGTGCGCCGCTGCCGGCGGGGGCGCGCGGAAGCTGCGGTCGAGGCCCTGAGGGACGCCTCCGATCAGAAAACCTGGCTGCAAGCCCGCGGCTTCCAGAAGCCCCGTGGTCAGCGTGGAGGTGGTGGTCTTGCCGTGCGTGCCGGCGACGATCACCGGGCGCGTGCCGGGCAATACGAAGCGCTGCAGCGCGCCTCCGATGTGGGTGTAAGGGAGACCTGTGTCGATCGCGAAGCGCGCCTCGGGATTGTTCGAGCGGCACAGGTTGCCGATCACGACCAGGTCGGGACCATACGCTAAATGTTCGGCATCAAAGCCCTTCTGACACTGCACGCCCCACTCCAGCAGACGCGGCCCGATCGGCGGATCGAACGCGACATCGCTGCCGGTTACTTCATGTCCCATCGAGCGCAGCAGACCCGCCAGCGGGCCCATGCCGGTTCCAGAGACCGCGACGATGTGGATGCGCATGCGGTTGCGTGTACACCGGTGGCTCGCGATCGGAAAAGCCATCCATGCGCTTATTCCCCCCTCGCGGGGTGAATCTGCAAAGCCTCTGATACCACTACAAAGTCGGGCGGAGACGGAGGCGGAACGCCTGGATCGGCCGTATCCTCCGGGGGGGACGGGTCTTTTTTTTCATGGCCATTGAAGATCGAATCACTCGCGTCCTCGAGCAGGCAGAAGCCGAGGGGGAGCTGGGAGTCGAGCTCCGGCAGCGGATTCAAGTGGCGGTCAAGCAAGCGTTCGCCATCGAGCGCACGCGCTTGCGTTCGGAGAAGGTGGTCGCCATGTCCGAAGAGGACGCGGTGCGCTACCGCATCATCTCGGAGCTCTCCACCGATTGGGTCTACGCCGCGCGGCGCGAGGACGAGCACGGCAAGGTCAACATCGAGTGGGCCACGGAGGCCTTCGAGCGCATCACCGGTTACTCGGTGGAAGCGCTGAACGAGCGCGGCGGGTTGCGCTCCATCGTGATACCCGACGATCATCCGGAGCTGGACGCCGCCGAGGCGACGGCAGACGGCCCCGGCGTGTTCGAGTACCGCGTCCGCACCAGGAACGGCGACGAGTGCTGGCTGCGCGATTACCGGCGCCCGGAGCTGGACGGCAGCGGCACGCGCGTGGTGCGCGTCTTCGGCGCGGTCAAGGACATCACCGAGCAGAAGCACGGCGAAGAGGCGCTGCATGACGCCATGCTGGAGCTCGAGCAGCGGGTCGGCACCGAGGTCGCGCGTTTCCGCGCGCTGCTCGACCAGGCCGGCGAGAGCATCCTGGTGATCGATCCGCGCACGCACCAGTTGGTCGATCTGAACGACACGGCGTGCCGGCAGCTCGGCTACCGGCGTGAAGAGCTGCTCGACATGACGTTCGAGGGGCTCGTCGTCGGCAAGCTGCCCTGGCAAGACCGCGCGCTGAGCGAGCTGGGCGAAAACAGCCTGTCCGCCGAGCAGCTCTTCCGCTGCAAAGATGGCAGCACCTTCCCGGTCGAGGTCACGGTCAAGCTGCGGCGCTTCATCGGGCAGGACTACCTGATGCTGGTGGCGCGCGAGATCACCGAGCGCAAGCAGATGGAAGCGCAGCTGGCTCAGTCGGATCGGCTCGCCAGCGTGGGCGTCTTGGCCGCCGGTGTTGCACACGAGATCAACAACCCGCTCGTGTACATCATGAACAACCTCTCGTACGTGCTCAGCCACCTGCCAGAGGGCTTCGACGAGTTGACCAGCGCGCTGCGCGAGGCCCGCAGCGGTGCCGAGCGCGTGCGCGACATCGTCAAGGATCTGAAGACCTTCTCGCGCTCCGACGGCGAGAAGATCGAGCCCGTCGATGTCCGGCAGATCCTCGATTCCGCGATCAAGGTCGCGCACAACGAGATCCGCCATCGCGCCCAGCTGGTGCGCACCTACAACGAGATCCCGCCGGTCGACGCCAACGCACGGCTCGGGCAGGTGTTCCTGAACCTGATCCTGAACGCTGCCCACGCCATCCCCGAAGGCGACGTCGCCAACAACCAGATCGTGGTCAGCGTGGAGCGAAAGGATGGCTCGCGCGAGGTGCAGGTGAGCATTCGCGATACGGGCGTCGGCATCCCCGAGGATCGCATGGCGCGCATCTTCGACCCGTTCTTCACCACCAAACCGGTCGGTGTCGGCACTGGCCTCGGCCTGTCCATCTGCCGCAACATCACCGAGGCGCTGGGCGGTCGCATCGAGGTCAGCAGCGAGGTGGGCGTGGGCTCGACGTTCTCGGTGACGCTGCCGTTCAGCGAACAGCGCCATGCCGTGCAGGTGCAGCCCAGCTCGCGCCCTCCAGCGCTCTCCTCGCGCTCCCTGCGCGTGCTGGTCGTCGACGACGACGTCTTCGTCGGCCGCTCCATCCGGCGGCTCTTGCGCCCGCAGCACGAGGTCACCCTGGCGCTCAGCGGCCGCCAGGCGCTCGGCTTGCTGCGCAACGGCGACTACGACGTCATCTTCTGCGACGTGATGATGCCGGAGATGACCGGCATGGAGCTCCACGCCATGGTGAGCAAGCAAGACGCGCGCCTCTCCGAGCGCTTCGTCTTCATCACCGGCGGCCCGTTCACGCCCGAGGCGCGGCTCCTGTTCGACCGCGTCACCAACCCCTGCATCCAGAAGCCCTTCACTCCGGGCGACCTCGCCAACGTGCTGGAGACGGCCATCCACTCCGCCCCCCCGTCGCGCGTGCAAAACGCCTGACGCGCTCCGTCACAGATCGCCTTTGCCGGTGAAGCCGAGCGTCAGGTACGGCACCGGCGCGTACGGCGCCCGGATCGCGACGAGCACGAAGCCGTTTTTCACTGCCTCCCTGTATTTCAGGCACGCTGCAACAGCAGCGCAACACACCCAGGGGAACGCAATCGGGAAAACAACGCGGAAAACAACGCGGAAAACAGGCGCCTCCCCCCACGAATATTTCGGTGTGAGACGGTGGTGTCAAATCAGGTCGCTCCTGAGGTATGCTGAAAGTCTCGTTCCATTGTGGAACTCGAACGCACCGAGGATCGCCGGTGAGCGTGAGGACTTATGACAGGTAAACGTCCCGAGCCGCGCCGGCTCTTCTCCAGACTCGCGCCAGTTGCTGCCGTTGTACTCGGCTTCGTCGCTTGCACGGACGCCACGGAAGATCTGTTCGATCCCAACGAGAAGATCGGCCCACTGGAGGCGCTGCCGTCGCTCAGCACGGGCGGTAGCTCGGGCATCAGCCTCACGGATCCCCCACCGGTCGCGACGGGCGGCTCCGTGAATGGCGCGATGCAAGACCCGGTCACGGCCAGTGGCGGCAGCGCCGGCACTGGCACGCTGCGGCCTCCCCGTCCGCCGCGCGCGGACGCCGGAGCCGTGGATGATGGGGACGCGGGGGCGGTTCCGCCCATCCCCACCGCGGACGACAGCAGCTGCGGCGCCCAGTGTGAATACGCCGGTGGTCGCTGTTCGAGCGGCGTCTGTTTCTTCGACTGTCGCGCCACGGGCAGCTGCAGCACCCAGCAAGTGATCTGCCCCGCGGGCGTGCCCTGCGACGTCACCTGCGGCGATCGCGCCTGTGCTTCCAACGTCATCTGTCGCCGCGGCTCGAGCTGCGACATCCGCTGTATCGGCGATCGCTCCTGCGGGTCTGAGGTGATCTGCGAAGGCGACTGCAACGTGACCTGCTCGGGCGAGAACTCCTGCCCCGGCGGTACGGGCGGCGCCGTCCAGAATCTCAACCTGCTCTGCACGGGTCGCGAGTCGTGCGGCTCGACCGTGCAGTGTGAGGGCGACACTTGCGAGGTCGCCTGCACGGGCCAGCAAAGCTGCGCGCGCGTGAATATCTTCGGCAGCACCAACACGCTGACCTGCACGGGCTCGGGCTCGTGCGGCACTGACGTTTCTTGCAACGGCACGCGCTGCGGCGTGCAGTGCGCTCGCAACGCCTGCCGCAGGGATGTCAAGTGCCAAGCTATCAGCTGCCAGATCACTGATCTGGACGACTGAATGAAAGTCGGCAGATTGCTCGGTCTCTGATAGAAGGCAGGGCTCTGCCTGAAGCTTCAGCACCTCATCCCCTGAACCCACATCGGATCCATCCGATCCCGTGTATCCGGCTCTATACGGAGCTCATCTCCGTCAGCTCGCCCGGCGACCCCATCGGGCAAGAGCTGACCCTGCCCGTGCTGTGCCTGTCGTTCGACTACGCGGGGACGCGGATCGCCGCGGCGGATCCGCAACAGCGCTTCTTCGTCGCTCAGGGGGCGGGGCTCGCGCCCATCGAGCGCGACCGCGAACGCGAGGCCGAAGCGCGCGCTGAGCTGGAGCGCTTCGGCGCGGTCGAGCTGGGCTGTTTGGAGGGCTACACCGAAGGCTACGACTCGACCGCGGACTACCTGGTCGCGCTGGAGGGCGACGCCCACGCCTATTGCGCCTTCAGCGCCCAGACCCTGCCAGCACTACAGGCCAAGGGCTTCAGGATCGAGATCGACGCCGAGTACCCCTATCAGGTGCTTGCGGAGGAGCCGAGCTGGTACCTCGATCTGCAGCCCCAGGGCGGCCGCGGCGGCACGCCCGCGGAGCGGCTGGACTGGTTCGCGTGCGAGATCGGCATCGACCTCGAGGGCCGGCGCGTCAACCTGCTGAGCGTGATGCTGGAGCTCCTGCAGGGGATGCCGGACGGCAGCCCGCCGTCATCACGCGCGAGCGGACGCTCCCGCCGCGCCTTCGCGCTGCCCGTCGACGATCGCCACTACGTGCAGATCCCGCGGGAGCTGCTGGACGAGCTGCTCGACGTGCTGCGCGAGCTGTACTCAGGAAGGCGCGCGCTGCCCAACGACCCGCGGCTCGTGATCAGCCGCTATCACGGCGCGGCGGTCGCGGCGCTGGAGAACACGCTCGGCCGCCACCGCCCGCTGCGACGCTCAGGCCCACGCCTGGCAGCGCCGCCGCCTGCGCCCTCGGGCGACGCGCGCGGGGAACTCTCGATCGCTCGCAGTCAGCTGGAGCGCACCAAGCTGGGCGCGATGCTGCGGCCGTACCAGGCGGACGGCGTGCGCTGGCTGCTCGGGCTGCGTGCGGAGAAGCTGCCCGGCGTGCTCGCCGACGACATGGGCCTCGGCAAGACCCTACAGACCATCACCTTGCTCTGGATCGAGCACGGCGTACGCGCCGCGACCAAGCCCAGCCTGGTGGTGGTGCCGACCAGCCTGATCCAGAACTGGAAGCGCGAGCTGGAGCGCTTTGCTCCCGAGCTGAGTGTGCGCATCTGGCACGGCAGCACGCGCGCCGGGCAAGACCCGGCAGCGGACGGCGTGCAGGTGATCATCACCAGCTACGCGCTGCTGGTGCGCGAGCTCGAGCGCTGGCAGGCGCTCGAGCTCCACTACCTGATCCTCGACGAGGCGCAGGCCATCAAGAATCCGCGGGCCGCGGCGCGCGACGCCGCGTGCCGCCTGAACGCGGACATCCGGCTCTGCCTGAGCGGTACCCCTGTCGAAAACCACCTCGGCGATCTCTGGTCGCTGTTCGACTTCCTGGCGCCGGGGCTGCTGGGCAACGCGGCGCAGTTCCAGGCCAGCTACCGCACGCCGATCGAGAGCGAGCGCAACGAAGACCAGCTGGAGGCGCTGCAGCGCAGCGTCGGCCCCTACATCCTGCGCCGCACCAAGGAACAGGTGGCGTCCGATCTGCCGCCCAAGAGCATCTTCGTACGGCCCGTGCAGCTCGGCCCGGAGCAGCGCCGCCTCTACGAGAGCATCCGCGTGGCGGCGCACGCCGACGTGCGGCGCGTGGTGCAAGCCAAGGGCATCGCGGGCTCCACCGTCACGATCCTGGACGCGCTGATGAAGCTGCGACAGGTGTGCTGTGATCCACGGCTCGTGCAGGTGCAGGCCGCCCGCCGCGTGAACGAATCCGCCAAGCTCACCTTCCTGTTCCGGCTGATCGCGGCCGAGATGGCGGAAAAGCGCCGCATCCTCGTGTTCTCTCAGTTCACCAGCATGCTGGCGTTGATCGCGGAGGGCCTGGAAGAGCGCGGCATCCGCCACGCGCTGCTCACCGGAGCCACCGCCGATCGCCAGCGGCTCGTCGACTCCTTCCAGCAGGGCCACATCGAAGTCTTCCTGATCAGCCTCAAGGCAGGCGGCACCGGACTCAACCTGACCTCTGCGGAGACCGTCATCCACTACGACCCCTGGTGGAACCCGGCGGCACAGGCCCAGGCCACCGACCGCGCGCACCGCATCGGACAGACCAAGCCCGTCTTCGTGCACCAGCTGATCGTCGCCGGCAGCGTGGAAGAACGCATGCTCGACCTCCAGAGCCACAAGCGCGAGCTAGCCCAGCGCCTGACCGGCACCGGCACGGCCAGCGCCGGCGGCGGCGAAAGCCGCGGCTTCTCCGAAGGCGAGCTGGCCAGCTTGTTCTCGCCCCTACCGACCAGCTGAGAGCTCTTCAGGCGCGCTACGGCTCACCAGCTCCACGACGGCCCACCCCTGAGCAACCAGCTCCTTACCTTTTGCCGTCAGATAGATGCGGTACTCCTTCGTCGGCCAAGCCGGCGCGATGTCGGTCAACCCGCGCCGATCGAGCCGCGTCATCAATCGTGAAATGCTGCCCTTCCCCAGCTCCAGACGACGACCCACCTGGACCTGGGACACGGCATCCCTCGTCTCGCGCTGAATCGTCGCGACGCAGTCGAGGACGAGCCACTGCGCGAACGAAAGGTCAAAGCGGGCGAGCACCCCCTCCACTCTGCGCTGCCAGCGCATCGCGGCCAGCCAGCGCCGCACCCACGCCTGCCCATCCCTCCTTCCCTCTTCGCCTTCGCTCCCTGCAGCGCTCATCGATGACACTCCCTCCGAGATCGCGGCAGATGCAAGCTGCGCGCCGCGACGACTCCCCCGATCGCCGCCAACCTCGCCCTCCTGACCCGGGCCCCTTCTCGCGCGCATTCTGAGGTTTCCATGGAAACCTCAACTTCGCGCACAGCACCCCCTTCGTTCCCATGGAAACCTCAGCCGCGCGCACGGCACCCCCTTCGTTCCCATGGAAACCTCAGCCGCGCGCACAGCACCCCCCTCGTTCCCATGGAAACCTCAGCCGCGCGCACAACGCGGCGGCCGCCACCACTTCGCCATGGCGGGCGCCAGTGCCGTACGGAGCCGGTCCGCGCGGGCGTCGAGCGGCGTCGAGGTAGCCGACGCTCAGCGCGTGATCACGACTTTGCCGAAGTGCTGGCCGCTCTTGAGGTAGCGATAGGCGTCCTGGACGGCGTCGAAGCTGAAGGTGCGGTCGATCACGGGGGCGAGGCCAGCGATCTCGACGGCCCGGCACAGTGCCTCCAGCTGGCGGCGGGTGCCCACGTAGATGCCACGCAGGATCAGGCGCTTCCACATCACGTTCAGGGGCGACGGGTTCTGCTCGGGCATGCCGGTGAGCACGCCGATCAGGCTGACGTTGCCCCCGAAGCGGCAGGCGTGCACGGAGCGCTCCAGCGTCCCTACGCCGCCGACCTCGAGCACGTGGTCGACGCCCACGCCCGCGGTGAGCTCGCGCGCCCGTTCGTCCCAGTCGGGCACCTCGGTGTACTGGATGGTGTGGCTGGCACCGAGCTGGCGGGCTCGCTCCAGCTTTTCTTTGCTGCTGGAGGTGATGATGGTGCGCAGGCCCATCATCTTCGCCAGTTGTAGGCCGAAGATGGAGACACCGCCCGTGCCGAGCAAGAGCACGGTCTCACCGGCTCGGGCTCCCGCTTCGGTCAGCGCCGCCCAGGCCGTGAGGCCCGCGCAGGGCAGCGTCGAGGCTTGCTCGAAGCTGAGGCTCGGCGGCGCCGCGACCAGCCCGCGCGCGCTGAGCACCACGCGCTCGGAGAGCACGCCGTCGATCGAGCCGCCCAGCGCCGAGGCCTTGCCTTCAGCGGTGAGCTCGCCGTCGTCCCAGTTCTGGAAGAAGCTGGTGACGACGCGATCGCCGGGCGCAAATTCCTTCACGCCGGCCCCCACCGCCACCACCTCGCCCGCTCCGTCGGAGACCGGCACCAGCGGCGGCGCGCGCAGCACCTTGTCATTGCCCGGATAGCCGCCGCGCGGCATGGACAAGTCGCGGTAGTTCAGCGACCAGGCCTTCATGTCGACCAGGACCTGCCCGGGGCCGGGCCGCGGGCTCTCCACATCGACGATCTGGAGCGAGGCAATGCCTTTGGGTTCGCGGATCTCGTAGCGGCGCATGGCCATGAGACTACTCTGAACTCGTGGACAACGTCACCCACACCCTCGCCGGCCTGGTCGCAGCACGCGCCGCTTTGTATCTTCGTGACCAGCGCGCGCGTGCCAGCGGTCCGGCCTTGCCGCTCGCCACGCTGACGGCTTCAGCGTTCGCCAACAACGCTCCGGATCTCGATTTTCTGTATCGCAGCATCACGCCCGGCAAGCTCGGCTATCTGCTGCATCACCGCGGCCATACCCACACCCTGCTGGCGACCCCTGCCCTCGCGCTGCTCTGTCTCGCTCTTGTCGCGGGGTTGCTACGGCTACGCGGCCAGCACCTGAGCCGTCCGGAGTGGGGCTTTCTGCTCGCCGTGAGCATCGCCGGCGGCTTCCTGCACGTGGCGATGGACTTCGGCAACAGCTACGGGGTCCATCCGTTCTGGCCGCTGGACGACCACTGGTATTATGGGGACGCGATTTTCATCGTCGATCCGTGGCTGATGATCGCGCTCGGCGGGATGATTTTCGGAGCGACGCGCAGCCGTGTGGGGCGATCGCTGATCGGGCTCATCCTGGGGGGCTTGGTGTTGATCGCCTGGGCCATGGCGTTCGGCGCGCAGCCGCGCGGTCCGAGCCCACCTGTATCAGCGGCGCTGGCGGCCGCGCTCAGCGGCGCTGCCGTCGCCTGGCTCGCATGGATGCACCGGGCCTCCGCCCGGGGGCGGCGCTGGAGCGGCGCGTGCGCGCTCCTGCTGTTGCTCGCGGTGCAACTATCGGCGCGCGGCGCGGTGCGCGCGGCGGTGCGCGGGGGGCTCGCGGGCTCGCTCGAGCTGGTCCGCCTGGCCTCGACACCGCTGCCCGGCAACCCGCTGTGCTGGTCCGTGCTCGCGGCGGGCGTCTCCGGCGCCGCGCCTTCGCAACACTACGTGGTCCAGCACGCGCTGGCCTCGGCGTGGCCCGCGCTCTGGCCCGCGAGCGCTTGCGGCTCGCCGCTCGTCCACGCGACGGCTCCGCTGATCGAGCCCTCGCCGCCGCTGCCCGCGGCCCCGGGCGTGGCCTGGGGCCGGCAATTCCGCGCGCCGCTCGCCGAGCTTCACGAGCTGACGGGCGAGTGCGTCGCCAGCGCCTTCCTGCGCTTCGCGCGGATCCCGTTCTGGCTGCGCGACGGCGCGCGCCCCACGCTGGTCGGCGACGCGCGCTTCGATCGATCGCCCGCCCTCGATTTCACGGACCTGCCGCTCGCACCGGGGGCGGAATGCCCGCGCCATCTGCCGCCCTGGGAGCCGCCGCTGGGAGCGCTGCTCGAGGCGCGGGGTGGCCGCGCAGAAGAATAGGGCTCGCAGCCGTTCGGCCGTGCAGCTCTCCAGCATCTGCCCCCCTGGCGAATCCGCAGCGAGGGCGATAGAGATCCGCCAGCATGTCTGCACCGCTCGCTGCCCAGCGCTGGTTCGCGCGCTGCGCGGCGGCGTTCGTCGGCTACTTGCTGTTCGTGATCGTGTTCGGTGCGTGGGTGCGCATCACGGGCTCGGGCGCGGGTTGCGGCGAGCACTGGCCCAGCTGTCAGGGCGTGCTCGTGCCGCACACGCCGAGCCAGGCGACGATCATCGAGTACTCACACCGCTTGACCAGCGGCTTGCTGGGCATCGCCGCGCTGGCGTTGCCGGTCGCTGCGCTGCGGATCTTTCCGCGCGGACATGGGGCCCGCCGCTGGAGCGCTGCCACGCTGTTCTTCGTGGCGGTCGAGGCGGCCATCGGGGCCTTGCTGGTCAAGCGCGGTCTGGTCGCCGACAATGCCTCGCTGGCGCGCGCGGTGGTGGTGGCATTGCACCTGGTGAACACGCTGCTG
>Ga0163163_10004404_pt1 | contig 12002 bp, 4 predicted proteins | sample S65metaG_FD_119766 | JGI IMG/M metagenome (GOLD analysis project Ga0163163, IMG submission 119766) | Switchgrass rhizosphere microbial communities from Kellogg Biological Station, Michigan, USA - S6-5 metaG | ecosystem: Host-associated > Plants > Roots > Rhizosphere > Soil | place: USA: Michigan... | reverse complement strand
GAATTCGCAAGCTTCTCTGATTTCACTCGAAAGCGAACTCGAATCGCTGAATTTATATCTTGACCTGGAAGCAGTTCGATTTGAACATAGGTTCGCTTATAAAATTTCATATCCAAAAGATCTCGACATTGAGGTATTAAAAGTACCGCCCCTGGTCATTCAGCCATTTACCGAAAATGCCATCTGGCATGGATTGATGCACAAAGAAGATAAGGGACAACTTGATATTGATGTAAGTGAAGAAGATGATTATTTGTATATAAAAATAACAGACAATGGCATTGGTCGCAAAAAGGCGGGAGAGATAGCAAGTAAATCAGCGACAAAGCACAAGTCGATGGGTTTGAGAATTACGAAGGACAGGATCGCTATGTTACAAAAAACGAATGGAAGTGAATCACCAGTGAAAATAATTGACCTTGAACATGAGGATGGGACTGCGGCGGGGACAGAGGTGATCATTAAAATGCCGGCGATATATGAATAAGACACTGCAACGCAACTCTACATAGTAAGAAGAGCGTTGATTCGCAAGTTACTTCCCGTGTCCGTTAACTACTCAGTGGCGTTATCAGATGATTTGGCGGCTGGATAATTTTGACCGTTCCAAGTCTTGTTGAGGAAATAGAGTAACTTAATGAAGCAACTCATTCATATGTGCAGTTGTTGTGACAAGCCAGGACTGATTCAAATGGGTCTCTTTTCTGCTACAATCCAAAAGGCAGCGACTAAAGCAAAAGAACTCGTAAAGAAAATTCTTGCTTCATTTATTATTTTTTCAGTTTTTGCTGCAGGCTGTCCTGGCCAGCAGAGAATAACGGGAGTTGTGACAACAGCGGATGGTTCACCGCTTTCAGCGGCGACGATTAGCAATAAAGGATCACAAAACGTAACAAAAACAAATGCAGAAGGGCGTTTTGCGATTGATGCTAAATCAAAGGACATTCTAAGCGTTTCTTTTGTTGGTTATATCACACAGGAGGTTACCGTTCGAAACGAAACCTTTCTAAGTATCTCATTAACTCTGTCAGTTGGTGAACTTGACCAGGTGGTTGTAACAGGATATACCTCACAAAAATTAAAAGAAATAGTCGGATCAGTTTCTGTAGTTAAGCCCAAAGAACTTGTTTCGGTACCTGCTGGCCAGGTCGAGCAAATGTTGCAGGGTAGAGTGGCAGGTCTAACTGTGATCACTTCCGGTGAGCCGGGGGCACCAAGCCAGATCTACCTGCATGGTCCCGGCAATTTTGGAAATGTTACTCCGCTTTATATTGTTGATGGAGTAGAAGGAAACATCAATTCTCTTAATCCTTATGATATTGAATCGGTACAGGTCTTAAAAGATGCGGCAGCTTATTCAATTTATGGTGTTCGTGGCGCCAATGGTGTGATATTGGTCACTACAAAAAAGGGCAAAGCCGGCAAAGCAAAATTGAGCTATGATTTTTATATTGGTACCACAAGACCGTTAGACAAAGGCTTGGATTTGTTAAACCCTCAGGAGCAGGCCGACCTTGAATGGATCGCGTTAAAAAATTCCGGACAACCCCCTTACGATAAACTCTATGGTAATGGGCCAACACCGATTTTACCTGATTATTTTCCTGTGGGTGTATACGACCTTGGCCTTCCTCAAGGTGACCCAAGGGTAGATCCAAGTCTGTATAATATTGATTCAACCGCAGGAGACATTTATCAACTTGTACCCTTTAATAAAACGGGTACCGACTGGTTCCATGAATTATTTAAGCCGGCTACAAGCCAAAATCACACAATCACCGTTTCCGGTGGGAGTGATAAAAGTCATTACCTATTATCCTTTGGTTATCTTGATCAGCAGGGAACATACTTGAATACATATTTAAAAAGATTCACTACAAGGGTGAACACAGAATTTACGCTGTTAAATGCAATTCGTATTGGTGAGAATCTTCAACTTAGCTATAGCGAAAATCCAAGGGCGAATCCGGGGGGTGTTAACCAGGCCCTCACTTACTTTCGTTCTCTGCCGGTGTATGACATCAAAGGAAATTCAACCAGCTATGGGTCCTATTTTGGAACCGATTATATTGCAGCTGGTCCTGCAAGCAATCCCGTTACTTATCAAATTTTATCGCAGGACGACAAAACTAATAACTGGAACGTTTTTGGAAACGCGTATGCAGAGGCTGATTTCTTAAAAAACTTTACGTTCAGAACCAGTTTTGGAGGACCACTTAATTATTATTATTCTTATTATTTCAATTATGGTTCTTATGAACCGCCGCCACCTTCTGCTATGGGCTATCCAAATGGTTTTTCTGAATGGTCCGGTTATTCCAGTTCCTGGACATGGACCAATACGCTGAATTATTCCAAAACATTATGGAAAGATCACCAACTCAAAGTGCTTGTTGGAACTGAAGAAAAGAACAATTACAACAGGGAAGTCGGTGGCAGAAGGACTGGCTACACCAGTAACAGTCCCTCTTACCGGTTTCTCAATACCGGCAGCCCCACCAGCTTAACCAACTACAGTTTTGGAGGAACCTCCTATTTGTATTCCTTCATGAGCCAGGCCGAATATTCATACAAGGAGAAATATTTTTTCAGGGCTACGCTGCGAAGAGATGGATCTTCTGTTTTCGGATCAGAAAGCAGGTTTGGCTGGTTCCCCTCAGTTGGCGCAGCCTGGAGAATGACAGAGGAAAATTTTATGAAGGAAACGAAATGGATAACCGATCTTAAACTAAGAGGAAGCTGGGGAAAGACAGGTTTCGATGGTAACACCGACCCCTCAAACCAATATACTTTATATGGTAGTGGTCCGGGCGCTTCTTATTATGATATTTTTGGAAACAGCACTGGCAACATTGCACAGGGTTTCAGACCTGTAAGATTTGGGAATGCAAAAACAAGCTGGCAGGAAGATGTGGTGACCAATGTAGGACTCGATGCCGTTTTTTGGAATGGAAAATTAAGCGTGACTGCAGACGGGTATAATAAAAATTCGACCGGGTTGTTATTCCCTGCTTCTTTACCAGGCATTTTGGGTGAGCCCACACCTCCTAACGTAAACGTTGGCGATGTAAAAAATACCGGTGTTGATTTGAGTCTGGGTTCAAAAGGATATTTTTCAAAGAATTGTACCTGGGATCTCCTGCTTACATTTTCGCATTACAAAAATGAAATTGTCAGGTTAAATGATCTGCCTTATTTTGATGAGTTTGGGTTGTATGCGCAGAATCCCTTAATAAGAAATGAGATCGGTTACCCCATAAGCTCATTTTTTGGTTATAAAGTAATCGGTTTTTTCCGGGATGATGATGATGTCGCCAAATCTCCTACGCAGGCTGACGCCGCACCGGGGCGATTTAAATATCTTGATGCGGATGAGGACGGAAGAATCACAGATCAAGACCGTGTTCATTTTGGTAACCCAAATCCCGATTTCACACTAGGTTTGAATATTGGATTTACTTACAGGAATTTTGATTTTTCCACTTTCTTTTATGGATGCTTTGGAAATGATATTTTCAACAGCTACAGGAGTTTAACTGATATCTACAGTTCTCCATGGTATTCGAAAAGCAAAATTGCCCTTTATGATTCCTGGACTCCCCAGCACCAGGATGCCACAGCGCCTCTCCAGGAAAATGACTTCAACTTCAGCAATGCTGCTGTAATCAATAGCTATGCACTGGAAGATGGTTCCTATTTAAGAAATAAGACAATGATATTAGGCTATAGTTTTCCAAAAAAGTGGCTACAGAAAATTAAGATCGAAAGGTTCAGGATATATGTACAGGCAGTTAATCTTTTTACGATAACGAACTATTCAGGATTGGACCCTGAATTGTCAGGAATGTTTGATACTGCCACAGGCGCAAGAAGATTCGGTTTTGGAATTGATGCTTTTGGAAATTACCCTAATAGCCAGAAGCAATACTTAATTGGGCTTAACCTTGGTTTCTAATTTTGTCATGTGAAAAGCCACCATGCATGAAACACAAAAATATAATATTGACTATTACCATAGCAATGGTACACATATGTTCCTGCAATAAAAACAAGCTTGACCAACCTCCATTGGGGCAACTAAGCGAAACAGATCTGGCCAATAAACATGGTGTGGAAGGCCTTTTGATCGGAGCTTATGCTTTACTGGATGGAGTAAGTACCAATAACCTTATTTACCATATGGATGGCAGCGGAATAGGAGGTTTTTATTCTTCTGGTTCAAACTGGATCTATGGAAGTGTTTGTGGCAGCGAAGCCTACACGGGCTCCATCACACAGGATGCACCTGATGTCCGTAATGTAGAAAGGTTTAAAGGGCTTGCGGTGGATGGCGTTTTTGAAGAGAAATGGAGAGCCGTATATGCAGGTATTGCAAGGGCTAATACAGTATTAAGAGTGATGAGAAAAGCCGGGGATATGACGCCTGATGATACAACAAAAGTGAGAGCGGAAGCTGTTTTTCTTCGCGGGCATTACCATTTTGAAGCAAAAAAAATATGGAATAATATACCGCTCTTAGACGAAAATGTCACTTATGAAGAGGGTAATTATTATATAAATAATGATACATCGTGGTCCTTTATTGAAAATGACTTTACATATGCGATGCAAAATTTACCCCCTGTTCAAACTGCTGTTGGCAGGGCAAATAAGTATGCGGCAGAAGCATACCTCGCGAAAGCTTATATGTTCCAGGGTAAGTTTACCCAAGCGCTGCCATTATTAAAAGAACTGATTGAAAAGGGTGTTACTGCAGGTGGTGTACCATATGCATTGAAAAATTATGGTGATAATTTCAATATTGAATTCAAGAATGAATCAGAATCGGTTTTTGCTGTGCAGTCTTCTGTAAACGATGGAGGCTTCGGCTGGAATGGTAACTCTTCGGATCAACTTAATTTTCCTTACCAGGGAGGTCCCGGTGCCTGCTGCGGATTTTTTCAACCTTCCCAATATCTTATAAATCATTTTAAAACAGATCCTGTTACAGGATTACCTGACCTTGATACTTTTAATGAATTAGATGTAAAAAGCGATGCCGGCATTGAATCCAATCAACAATTTGCACCGTACACCGGAACTCTTGATCCACGCCTTGACTGGACAGTTGGGAGGAGGGGTGTTCCTTATCTTGACTGGGGCCCGCATCCGGGGAAAGCCTGGATACGTGACCAGGATTTCAGCGGACCGTATGGCCCCAAGAAAAATACATATTACAAATCACAGCAAGCGCATTTTACAGATCCGAATTTTTGGTCGCCCCCATTGGTTAGTGCCAACAACGTAAATCTTATCCGTTTTGCTGATATAATATTATGGGCGGCAGAAGCAGAAATAGAAATTGGCAGTCTCGCGAGAGCCACGGAATACATAAATATGATAAGACAGCGAGCCGCGGACCCGTCTGGCTGGGTAAAAAATGAGGACAATATTCCTTTTGCGAAAGCCGTAACTAATAACCAGTCGGAATTTGATCAAATTACGGACATACAACCTTCCGAGTGGATAGTGAGAGGAGACCTCGATCAAACCTGGGTCTTACTGGATATTAAACCAGATGGAACCAAAGTGTGGAATGCGTATTCGGTCCCAAACTATAGGCTAGGCCTATATACTACACCGTTCACTAGTGTTGAATATGGTCGTAAGGCGGTGCGCTACGAAAGAATGCTGGAACTTGCCATGGAAGGCCATCGCTTTTTCGACCTTGTCAGATGGGGAATTGCTGACACGGAAATAAATGATTACCTCCGAAAAGAAAAGGGATTGCGATACTATTTGGATGATGCATATTTTACAAAAGGTACGAATGAATATTTCCCCATTCCTCAAAAAGAGATTGATTTGAGTGTCGATAAAAATGGCGTAAAACATTTAAAGCAAAACCCCGGATATTAATAAAAGAACGGCTCCTTTAGATTGAGGTGCCCAGATAATTTAATGATGGTAGTTGCAAAACAAGTTCCAATTATTGCTTTACAGATCTTTTTCTGCGCTATCGCTTTTGCACAAAGGGCCAGGATTGACAGCCTGAAAAAAGTTTTACCGACTTTATATGATAGTGCACGGGTAGACTGCCTGAATGCGCTGAGTGAAGCTTATCTAAAAGTTAATGAACCGGAGCGGCCCGTGCAATACCGCAACATTATTGGGGATACAGCTGCTAATTATGCAAAATTGGCTTATGAAGAAGCCGTAAAAATAAATTATACACATGGTATTGCGGAATCGTTATCGTATAAAGGAGAAATTGAAACGTTTTCTCAGAATTTCCCCGTTCAGGAAAGGCTTTCGCGTGAAGCAATTGATTTGTACCGGAGAACCGCGAACAAAAAAGGGATTGCAGAAGCCTATTACATTCTCAGCCATGCCCTTTACGCAGAAAGTGAGTTTGCAGAAGCAATTAAAAATTTAGATACAGCCTTTTACTGGTATAAAAAAAATGGCGACACAAACGGCATGTTCTACACCCTTACCATTGCCCATTGGGTTTACAATGCAGCGGGTGATTATGAAAAGTGTTTTGAACTGGCAAGGAAATGTCTTGATATGGCAATACAAATCAATAACGATTCTTTTAAAAAAGATGTATCGGTCGAAATTGCCTATCTATTTGCGGCTATTGAAGACTATGAAAAGGCTTTGGAATATTTGCGAAAGGTTAATGGACGCGGGAATGCTGAAATATTCATTGCGACGGGCCAATACGATTCCGCAAAATATTATTATAGCCTTATTGATACTTCTGATCAAAGACAGCTCCGATCTTATCTTGATATCACAGGCAAATGGTATTTTGCCCAGAAGCAATATGATAAAGCCCTGCCCAACTTTATCAGGGAACTGAATTATCACCGGCAATCCAATGATATCAACCCGGTGATGGAGACCTCGAGAGAGATTGCAAAAACATACCTGGCGCTTGGATATGATGATTCAGCTTTTAAATATGGAACAGAAACATACACCATAGCGAAACAAAAAGGTGCAAAGCAATTTATAAGAGATGCAAGCAAAGTTCTTTCCGAGGTTTATGAGCATTGGCGCCGGCCAGACAGCGCCTACTTTTATTATAGGCAGTACACAACAATAAAAGATTCCATTCTGAATAATGTCGTTAAGGGAAAATTGGCTGCATACGATTTCGATCGAAAGATGGAACTCATCAATAAGGAAAAGCAAATCCAACAAGTTGAACTACAAAAACAATCTCTCCTTAAAAATATTTTTATTGCAAGTATCATCGTTTTGCTGGTAATAGGGATAATTGTATTTCGAAGCATTATGGTAAAAAGAAGGAACGACAAGCAGTTGCTGCAAAGTAAGCTGGAGTTGCAAAAATTAGAAAGCGAAAGAACAAAATCCGAATTGCTTCAGAAAGCTACTCACCTTGAAATGCAGGCATTACGCGCACAAATGAACCCGCATTTCATTTTTAATTCACTCAATTCAATCAATCGTTTTATTCTTCAAAACAATAGGTCACAGGCTTCGGAATATCTCACTAAGTTTTCGAAACTTGTGAGAATGATCCTGCAAAATTCTCAGGCTGCCCTGATCCCATTGGAAAGTGAATTAGAATCGCTGAATTTATATCTTGACCTAGAAGCAGTGCGATTTGAACACAGGTTCGCTTATAAAATTTCATATCCAAAAGATCTTGACATCGAAGTATTGCAGGTGCCCCCGCTGGTTGTACAACCTTTTACAGAAAATGCTATCTGGCATGGACTGATGCATAAAGAAGACAAAGGACAGCTTGATATTGATGTAAGCGAGGAAGATGATTATTTGTATATCAAGATAACCGACAATGGGATTGGCCGCAAAAAGGCGGCAGAGATAGCAAATAAGTCAGCCACAAAACATAAGTCGATGGGCTTGAGAATTACCAAAGACAGGATCGCTATGTTGCAAAAAACAAATGGAGCCGAATCGCCGGTAAAAATAATTGACCTTGCAAATGAGGATGGGAGCTCTGCTGGCACAGAGGTCATTATTAAAATGCCCGCGATTTATGATTGAGTACAAATTGGCTAACCACTCACCGGCACTATTGTGGAATTTGCAGATCGGATATTTTGACTGAAAAGTGACCACTACTATCCCAGAGCCCCGGATGTCAGATCACCGGCAATGACAGATACGTTATTTAAAATGGTTTCGTTTGAAAAAAACATATTGATTTTGGTAGTGCTGCTGCCCTTCGGTTTTAGTGCCTTCGCGCAAAGAGAAAAGATAGACAGCCTGAAAAAGGTTTTGCCCTCTTTGAGTGGTAACGGAAGAGTGGATTGCCTGAATGCCTTAACTGAAACTTATTTAAAACTTAACAAACCCGACCTTCCGCTGCCATCAGGCAACGGGGACACTGCTGCTATTTATGCAAACGGGGCGCACGAAGAAGCGCTGGAATTAAATTATATCCATGGCATTGCAGAATCATTGTCCCGCCAGGGTGAAATTGCAAATCTCTCCGAGAATTTTATAGCCCAGGAGCGACTTTCACGTGAAGCAATTTTATGGTATAGGAAGACCTCAAACAAAAAAGGACTGGCGGAGACCTACTACCTTCTTAGCCATGCACTTTATGCAGAAAGCATGTTTCCTGAAGCAATTACAAATGCCGACACTGCCTTTGAGTTGCACAAGATAAATAAAGATACGGCCGGCATGTATTGGGCGGTTTACCTTTCATGCTGGATATGCTATGAAAACGGCGATTACGGGAAGAGTTTTGAATTCGCACGGAAAAGCCTTGATATCGCTACACAAACGAATAATAGGTTTTTTAAGAAAGGTGTTCTGATAGCTATGGGATCACTATTTCAGGCCATTGAAGAGTATGAAACAGCTTTGGAATATTATCACGAATCTTCTCCAACAATTAGAGTGAGAGCGGTTGATTATGCTAAACTATTTATAGACATGCATCAATATGATTCTGCAAAATATTGTTGTGGTCTGATCGACACGACGGGTGGAAAAAATCTTAGAGAATATTTGACAATTACCGGCGAATATTATTATGCAACAAAGCAATATGACAAAGCCTTGCCAAACCTTTACCGAGGACTGGGTTACCATAAACAAAAAAATGATCGGAACCCGGTAATGCGAACATTACTTGATCTAACAAAAACATGGTTGGCAATTGGAAATATTGATTCAGCTTATGAATACGGAATTGAGAGTTTAAAAATGAGTGAGCAGACTGGAGCAAACCAAGTTATGCGAGAAGCCTCCGAAATGTTATCATCGGTCTATGATCTACGACATCAAACTGATAGCGCCTACTTTTATTATAAGCAGTTCACAACAATAAAAGATTCCATTCTGAATAATTTGGTTAAGGGGAAACTGGCTGCGTACGATTTTGATCGAAAGACAGAACTCATCAATAAAGAAAAGCAAATCCAACAAGTTGAACTACAAACACAATCTCTCGTTAAGAACATTCTAATCGGAGGCATCATTGTTTTGTTATTGCTTGCTGCCATTATTTTTCGAAACGTGATTCTCAAACGAAGAAATGAAAAGGAGCAGCTGGAGCGTGAACTGGAATTACAAAGAATGGAAAGTTCCAAAACAAAAGCGGAATTGCAACAGCAGGCAACCGAACTCGAAATGCAGGCACTTCGTGCACAGATGAATCCGCATTTTATTTTTAACTCTCTTAATTCTATCAATCGCTTTATTCTTCAAAACAATAGGTCACAGGCTTCGGAATATCTTACTAAGTTTTCGAAACTTGTGAGGATGATTCTGCAAAATTCGCAAGCCTCCCTTATCTCACTCGAAAGCGAACTGGAATCACTTAATCTATATCTTGACCTTGAAGCGGTACGGTTTGAACATCGATTTGCTTATAAAATTTCCTATCCAAAAGATCTCGACATCGAAGTATTAAAAGTGCCGCCACTGGTTATACAGCCATTTACAGAAAATGCGATCTGGCATGGTTTGATGCACAAAGAAGATAAGGGACAACTTGATATTGATGTAAGCGAAGAAAATGATTATGTGTACATCAAGATAACCGACAATGGGATTGGACGCAAAAAGGCGGCAGAACTTGCGAGTAAATCAGCTACGCAACACAAATCAATGGGATTGAGAATTACCGGTGACAGAATTGCGATGCTGGAAAAAGCCAATGGCGGCGAATCGCCTGTCAAGGTCATTGATCTTGACAGCGAGGATGGAACTGCTGCAGGTACAGAGGTTATCATCAAAATGCCGGCGATCTATGATTGAGTGCAAATTAGCCAACCGCTTACCGGCACTTTTTTGGAATTTGAATCAGATATTTTTGACTGAAAAGTGACTACTACTATCCGAGGGCCCGGGATGTCAGATCACCAGGCAATGACAGATACTTTATTTAAATGGTTTCGTTTGGAAAAAACATATTGATTTTGGTAGTGCTGCTGCCCTTCGGTGTTAGTGCCTTCGCGCAAAGGGAAAAGATTGACAGTTTGAAAAAGGTTTTACCCTTGTTACAGGACAGCGCAAGAGTAGATTGCCTGAATGCCCTGAGTGAAGCTTATTTAAGAGTGAATGAACCTGTCCGACCCGCGCAATACCGCAACATCATTGGGGACACTGCTGCTAATTATGCAAAACTAGGTTACGAGGAAGCCTTAAAAATGAATTATATACATGGCATTGCAGAATCGTTATGTTATAAGGCAGAAATTGAAACTTTTTATCAGAATTTTCCTGCCCAGGAAAGATTTTCGCGTGAAGCAATTGACTGGTACCGGAAAACCACAAACAAGAAAAGACTCGCAGAAAGCTACTATTATCTCAGCCATGCACTTTACGCAGAAAGTGAGTTTGCAGAAGCAATTAAAAATTTAGATACAGCCATTTACTGGCACAAAAAAAATGGCGATACAAACGGAATCTACTGGACACTTTTCCTTGCCTGTTGGGTCTACAATGCAGCTGGTAATTATGAAAAAAGTTTTGAGCTGGCAAGGAAATCCCTTGATATAGCAATACAAATTAATAACAGCTATTTTAAAAAATATGTATGGATTGCTATAGCGGAGCTATTTATGGCCGTCGAAGACTATGAGAAGGCTTTGGAATATTATCGCCTGGCAAATGAGGTGGGTGTTTATGCTGATTTATTCACCCGGCTGCAACAATACGATTCGGCAAAATATTATTTTAGTCTTGCTGATACTTCTCATGTTGATACTTCTGATACAAAAAGGCTTCGGGCTTATCTTCAAAGAATAGGCGGAAGGTACTTTGATCGGAAGCAATATAATAAAGCCCTGCCTAACTTTGTCAGGGCACTGAATTATGCCCGGCAGTCCAACGATATTAATCCGGTGATGGGAAATTCAAGAGAGATTGCAAAAACATACCTGGCACTTGGATACTATGATTCAGCTTTTAAATATGGGAGAGAAACATACGGCATAGCGAAACAAAAAGGTGCAAAGCAATTTGTAAGAGATGCGAGCGAAATTCTTTCTGAAATTTATGAGCATTGGGACCAGCCAGACAGCGCTTATTTCTACTATAAACAATATACAACAATTAAGGACTCAGTGCAGAATAACGTATTAAAGGGAAAATTGGCAGCCTATGATTTTGATCGAAAGATGGAACTTATCAATAAGGAAAAGCAAATCCAACAAGTTGAACTACAAAAACAATCTCTCCTTAAAAATATTTTTATTGCAAGTATTATCGTTTTGCTGGCAATAGGGATAATTGTATTTCGAAGCATTATGCTAAAAAGAAGGAACGATAGGCAGTTGCTGCAAAGTAAGCTGGAGTTGCAAAAATTAGAAAGCGAGAGAACAAAATCCGAATTACTTCAGAAAGCTACTCACCTTGAAATGCAGGCGTTACGGGCACAGATGAATCCGCATTTTATTTTTAATTCACTCAACTCTATCAATCGCTTCATTCTTCAGAATAATCGGGCGCAGGCATCAGAATATCTGACGAAGTTTTCAAAACTGGTGCGAATGATCTTACAG
>Ga0163163_10004403_pt1 | contig 12004 bp, 12 predicted proteins | sample S65metaG_FD_119766 | JGI IMG/M metagenome (GOLD analysis project Ga0163163, IMG submission 119766) | Switchgrass rhizosphere microbial communities from Kellogg Biological Station, Michigan, USA - S6-5 metaG | ecosystem: Host-associated > Plants > Roots > Rhizosphere > Soil | place: USA... | reverse complement strand
CGTGGCGCTGGATGTACACGCCGTTGCGCAGGCGCAGGCCGCGGAATTCCTCCTCGCCCAACTTGCCGGCGAGAAAGCGCTGCACCTGCCCGCGGAACTGCTCCACCCGCTGGTCCAGCACGCGCTGGTCGATGTCGTCGTAAATGTACATGTTCGAACTCTAAAAGTTTGTTCGCGGTGCTACAGCGCCAGCCGGGCGCCGATCACGACCAGCATGGTCGCGAGCAGCCCGCGCAATACCTTTTCCGGAAGGCGGTGGCTGATGGCGCTGCCCACCCAGATGCCGGGCAGCGAGCCGACCAGCAGGCTGGCGAGCAGCTTCCAGTCCACCCCGCCTCCGGCCGCATGGCCCAGCCCCGCCACCAGGGTGAGGGGAACCGCATGCGCGATGTCCGTTCCCACGATGCGCACTGTGGCCATGCCCGGTGCGATGAAGGTCAACGCCGTCACCCCCAGGGCGCCCGCGCCCACCGACGAAAGGGTCACGAGTATACCCAAGGTCACCCCGATGAGGATAGCGTAACCCCTTGAATGGGTTGCGTCTGCCGGAAGTTTCTCACTGCTTTTGGCGCTTCGGCGGCGGGCCAGTTGGCGCAACTGGTCTCGGAAGATCAGCGCAGCCGCCGTCAGGATGAGCGCAAACCCCAGTGCCGTGCTCATGATGGCCGACAGCCTGGCGTGGTCGAAGGACAGCGTATTCAGCAGCACGATGGTGAGCAGCGACGCCGGCAGGCTGCCCAGGGCGAGGTGGCCCACCAGTTTCCATTCTATGTTGTGCTTGCGCTGATTGGCCCAGACGCCGCCGGCCTTGGTGATGGCGGCGTACAGCAGGTCGGTGCCCACCGCCGTGGTGGGGGCGATGCCGAAAAACAGCACCAGCAGCGGCGTCATGAGCGAGCCGCCGCCGACGCCGGTCATGCCGACGATGCCGCCGACCAGGAAACCGGACAGGACGTGCTGGAAAAAGGGATCCATCATAGTTTGATGCTGCGATGCACAAGGCTGTTGACAGACAGGATGCATATGGTAATAAACTAGGCTTATTACCAAAAATAATTAAATTTTATATGCTTATATCAAAAAAAGAATAAGCAAATTACCTCGATAAATATATGAATTTTCAACAATTACGCTACATTCGCGAAACCGTCCGGCAGGGGCTCAACCTGACCCAGGCCGCCAAACGCCTGTACACCTCCCAACCGGGCGTGTCCAAGCAATTGCGCGAACTGGAAGACGAGTTGGGCGTGGAAATCTTCGTGCGCCGGGGCAAGCGCCTCATCGCCCTCACCGAACCCGGCAAGGCGGTGGTGAAAATCATCGACCGGGTGCTGATCGAGGCCGAGAACCTCAAGCAGGTGGGACGCGAATTCAAGGACCAGCAAAGCGGGGCGCTGGTGGTGGCCACCACCCACACCCAGGCGCGCTACGCGCTACCGCGCATGGTGCCCGAATTCAAGAAGCGCTTCCCGAAGGTGCGGCTCATGCTGCAGCAGGGCAGCCCGCCGCACCTGGCCGAAATGGTGATCGCGGGCGACGCCGACATCGCCATCGCCACCGAAGCGCTGGACCACTATCCGCAGCTATTGGCGCTGCCGGGCTACAGCTGGCATCACTCCATTGTCGTGCCGGCCAAGCACGAGCTGCTGAAGCTTGCGCGCGTCTCGCTGGACGATCTGGCCAAGTATCCGCTCATCACCTACGACACGGCGTTCACCGGCCGCTCGCACATCGACGAAGCCTTCCAGTCGCGCGGCCTCGCCCCCGACATCGTGCTCACCGCCATCGACGCCGACGTGATCAAGACTTACGTGGAACTGGGCCTGGGAGTGGGCATCGTGGCTTCCATGGCGTACGAACCCGGGCGTGACCGGGCGCTGCGCGCCATCGACGCCGGGCATCTGTTTCGCTCCAGCACCACGCGCGTGGCCATACGGCGCGGGGCCTTTCTGCGCGGCTATGCCTATGCCTTCATGGAGTTGTTCGCGCCGCAGTTGACCAAGTCGGTGATCGACCGCGCCATGGCCGGGGAGGCCGAGGAATACGATATGTAGCGGAAAGAACGACGCCTCGCGCCGAGCTCTAGCCCAACTCGTCGGCTGAACTGGTGATCAGGACGCAGGTGCAACCGGTTTCGCTCCACACCCGCTTGTCGCCGGTACCCGGCTCGGCCCGGTTGTAGTCGCCCGGATAAAGCTTGCGTTCATCGATCCAAAGCTCGCCGTCCAGCAAGTGCAGTTCTTCCACGCCGGCGTGGGTGTGCGCTGGGTATTCCCCGCCGGGCGCGAGACGCACCAGCATGCTGACCCGCTTGGTGTCGCCATCGACCGCCAGCATCTTCACCGCAATACCGGGCGCCACGTCTTCCCAGGCCGGTTCGGTCCATGCCGGTTCGTGGTCCGCAACCGGCGGCAGGACGACCTGCCGGCCCGATTCCGCCGCGAGGCGCTCGGCAAGGCGTGTTTGCAGCGATGACGGCGGGGCCAACAGTTCCGGCTGCTCCTGCCGGCCATCACGAGACGTGCTCATGATCTCTGTCCGTTGTCGGCAAGGACCTGGCGCAATTTGGTCAGCCCGGCGCGGATGCGGGTCTTGACCGTCCCCAGCGGCAGGCCAAGGCGCGCCGCCGTTTCGGCGTGGGTCAGGTCCGAGAAAAAGGCCGTCTCGATCACCACGCGCTCGTCCGCGCTGAGCATGGGCAGCGCCGCCCGCACGGCCTCGCCGCGTTGCTTGAGTTCGAGAATGTCCTGCGCGCTGTAGAACTCGGCATCCGCATCCTGCTCGGAATCCGGCCCGGTGCGCTTTTTGCGCTGGTCGAAGCGCAGGCGGTCGATGGCGCGAGAGCGCGCCTGGTTCATGATCCAGCCGATGACGGTGCCGTTGGCCGGATCGTAGTAGGCCGCGCGGCGCCACAGGTCGTGAAACACGTCGAGGGTGATTTCCTCGGCCGTCTCCCGGTTACCGAGGATGCGGGCCGCCAACGTGAACACCAGCCGCTGCGAGCGCTGGTAAAGGGCGTGCAGGGCGAGCTGGTCGCCCGTGGCCATGCCGCGCACCATGTCAAGCCACTCCCGCTCCGATACGCGCGACGCGGACCCGTCGCGGTAGAGCACATCGCCCAGCGTGGCCGAGGGCCTCTCTGGCGCTGGTGGTCTTTCTGGCAATGGGGGCGCCATGCCTTCCCGCAAGGCGTCGCGATTGTAGTGATTCGACGTCACGGCCGCAAAAGCAAGTTCTATGTCGCTGCGTAGGATACATTGTGGCCAGCCATTTTGTCACGTCACCCCCCGTCCGGTACCCCGCGGAAGCCAAGGCAGACGCCATGGTGCCGCGCTGATTCCCACCATCAAGCCACGATTCCCCGAGACCTCATCACGGCGTGCTGCTCCGCGGTGGCCACTTCCTGCCGCTCCACCAGGATGAGGTCCACGATCTTGAGCAGCAACGGGTCCGGCAGTGGCCGGGTATCGGCCATGTATTTCGCCAGCAGTTCGGCGTCGATCGCCAGGCGCTCGGCCAGGATGTGTTCTCCCCCCAGCATCTCCGAGGCGGCCTGCAACAGCTTTGTTGTGTTTTCGCTCATGTGACCCGTGTTGCCTTCAAGAAACCTCCCCTGACGCGTTAAACGTCAAGCGCCGGGATTTGGATTGGCCGGGGGAGGCGGCCGGGTGGACTATGCTGTGCGGTAAAATCGGCTCCCATCCCCGACGGTCTCGGCGTTGCCGTGACCGTTTCTTTTTGCCCCCGTCCATGCCGCCCGACTCCAAGCCCGCCCCGCTGCCCGCGCACCTGCTGCGCGAGCTCGTGAAGCTCGGCTGGCCGGTGTTCATCGCGCAAATCGCGGTCATGGCCAACGGGCTGATCGACACCATCATGGCCGGGCGCTACGGCACCGTCGACCTCGCCGGGGTGGGCATCGGCAACGCCATTTTCTTCAGCGTGTTCGGCCCGCTCATGGGCATGCAGATCGCCATGACGCCCATCGCCGCGCGGCTGTACGGCGCCGGGCGCTTCGCCGACATCGGCGAGAAGGTGCGCCAGGGCATGTGGTTTTCGCTGGTGCTGGCGGTGGTTGCCTTCGCGCTGTTCCGTCATCCCGAGCCCTTTCTCGAGCTCACCCAGGCCGAGCCCGAGGTGCGCACGCGGGTGCGCGACTACCTGGGCTACATCGCCTGGGGCATTCCGCCGGCGCTGCTGTTCCGCCTGTTCTACAGCTATTCGACGGCGGTGTCGCGGCCGCGCATGGTCATGGTGTTCAACCTCGTAGGGCTGGCGTTCAAGATTCCGCTCAACTGGGTGTTCATGTACGGGCACCTGGGCGCCCCCGAGCTGGGCGCGAGCGGCTGCGCACTTGCCACCGCCTGCATTTCCTGGGGCATGTGCCTGGCCGCATGGTTCTGGGTGTCCCGTGATCCGGGTTACCGCCGTTATGCCGTGTTCGAGCGCTGGTCATGGCCGGACGGGCGCGCGCTGTGGGAAATCGTGTCGCTGGGCGTGCCCATCGGCGTGACTTTCTTCGTCGACGTGACGGCCTTCACCTTCATGGCCATTTTCATCGCGCGCCTGGGCGCCACGCTCTCGGCCTCGCACCAGATCGCCGCCAACATCGCGGCGCTCCTGTTCATGCTGCCGCTGGCGCTGGGCAACGCCGCCAGCGTGCTGGTGGGCCAGGCGCTGGGGGCGCACGACTACGCGCGCGCCCGCGCCACCGGCATCGCGGGTCTGGGCATGGGCTTCGCCGTGGCGGCCTGCTTCGCCGCGCTGCTGTTCATCGGAGCGCCGCTGGTGGCGTCGCTGTACAGCCAGGACGAGGGCGTGCGCGCCGCCGCGGCCGCGCTCATCCGCTTCGTCTGCGGCTACCACCTGTTCGACGCCGTGCAGGCCGTGGTGGTGAACGTGCTGCGCGGCTACAAGCGCGCGGTGGTGCCCATGGTGATTTACGGCGTGGGGCTGTGGTGCATAGGGTTGGCCGGGGGCTACGCATTGGCATTCGGCCATGCGGATCTGGGCTCGATCGGCATCACCACGCCCATGGGCGCGCGCGGCTTCTGGACCGGCGCCATAGGCGGCATGTGCATAGCCAGCCTGATGGTGGCCGGATATTTCCTCTACGTCAGCACGCCGAGAAGGGCCATGCAGGCCGACAAGGTGCTGACGGCCTGACCGCTACTTCGCAGCCTGCTTGGGTAGTTTCGCAGTTTTCTTCAGCTTAGTCGATTTGACCGAGCGGGCTCGGAGAGATTTTTTGGCCGTCCTCGATGCGACTTTCGCACTAGGTGACGACAAAACTTTCGAGTTTGAACTCTGGGCGGCCTTGGACCGGCGGGTACTCGAAGCCCGGCGCTTCGCGCCGGTAGGCTCGGATGGAGCCTTCGTTTTTGACGTTGTCCGCGGTTTTGCAGTTCTTTTTGCTTTGAGCGGTTTGCTGTTTGCTTTTCTGAGCGCTGCTTCGATGGCCATTCGCGCCCAAGGCAAGGCCAGAGCCGGCGACTCCATCCCTTCCTCCGGCATGCTGCAATAATTCAACGACACCTGCTTGCGGTTCTTCGCCTCGTATACGAAGGGTTGCGACCCCGCCTGTTCGAACCGCGCCCGCGTCTCGTCATCCACCTTCAGGTACAGCACGTCGCGCGACACAAACGAGAACATCAACCCGTCCATGAAAAAGCCCTGCCCCCCGAACATGCGCCTGGCCACGAACCGGCCGACTGGCGCCAGCAGTTCCTGCGCGTACTCGGCGAATCCGCCGGTGGGCGGTGAGATGGGGCTTTTCACGCCTGGCTCAGCTTGAGCCGCTTCCAGATTTCCGTCGTGAGCCCCGCCTGGTTCATGGTGTAGAAGTGGATGCCCGGCGCGCCCTGCGAAAGCAGCCGCTCGCACAGTTCCGTCACCACATCCAGTCCCAGCGAGCGGACTGATTCCGCGTCATCGCCATAGCTCTGCATTTTCAAGCGCAACCAACGCGGTATCTCTGCTCCGCAGGCATCCGAGAAGCGCGCCAACTGCGAGAAATTGCCGATGGGCATGATGCCCGGCACGATGGGAATGGAAATGTTCAGCCGCTCGCAGTCGTCCACGAAGCGGAAATACGCGTCGGCGTTGAAGAAATACTGGGTGAGCGCGGCGTCCGCCCCGGCGTCCACCTTGCGCTTGAAGGCGCGCAGGTCGTCCTCGGCGCCGCGCGCCTGGGGATGGAACTCCGGGTAGCACGCCACCTCGACGTGGAAATGGCTGCCGGTGGTCTCGCGGATGAAGGTCACGAGGTCGCTGGCGTATCGCAACTCGCCCACGCTGGCCGCGCCCGAGGGCAGGTCGCCGCGCAGCGCCACGATGTGGCGCACGCCCTTGGACTTGTACAGCTCCAGCGTGGCGGTGATGTCGCCGCGCGTGGAGCCGATGCAGGACAGGTGCGGCGCCGCGTCGCTGCCGCCGGCCTGGATGTCCAGCACGGTCTCCAGCGTGCGGTCGCGCGTGGAGCCGCCCGCGCCGTAGGTGACGGAGAAGAACTTGGGCTTGAGCCGCGCCAGGTCCTGCCACGTAGTGCGCAGCTTGGCCACGCCTTCCGGCGTCTTGGGCGGAAAAAATTCGAAGCTGAAAGCGCGCGGATGGCGTTTCTGGCTGTTCATGTCTGGCCTCCTTGAAACCCGCGGGTTTCCGGAAGTGAAGGAGCGGACGCCTTCGCGCCGCTCCCGCCTTCAACCGGTTAGTACCGGTACGTGTCCGGCTTGTACGGGCCCTGCTTTTCCACGCCGATGTAGCGCGCCTGGGCATCGGACAGTTCGGTGAGCTGCGCGGCCAGCTTCTTCAACTGCAGCCGCGCCACTTTCTCGTCCAGGTGCTTGGGCAGCACGTACACGCCCAGCGGATACCTGTCCGGGTTGTTGAACAGCTCGATCTGCGCGATGGTCTGGTTGGCGAAGGACGAACTCATCACGTAGCTGGGGTGGCCGGTGCCGCAGCCCAGGTTCACCAGCCGCCCTTCAGCCAGCAGGATGATGCGCTTGCCGTCGGGGAAAATGATGTGGTCCACCTGGGGCTTGATGTTCTCCCACTTGTAGGCCTTGAGCGCGGCGATGTCGATTTCGTTGTCGAAGTGGCCGATGTTGCAGACAATGGCCTGGTTCTTCATTTTCTTCATGTGCTCGTGGTTGATCACATGGAAGTTGCCCGTGGCCGTGACGAAAATGTCGGCGTGCTCGCAGGCGTAGTCCATGGTCACCACGCGATAGCCTTCCATGGCCGCCTGCAGGGCGCAGATGGGATCGATTTCGGTCACCCACACCTGGGCCGACAGGGCGCGCAGCGCCTGCGCCGAGCCCTTGCCCACGTCGCCGTAGCCGCACACCACGGCGATCTTGCCGGCCACCATCACGTCGGTGGCGCGCTTGATGCCGTCCACCAGCGACTCGCGGCAGCCGTACAGGTTGTCGAACTTGGACTTGGTCACCGAGTCGTTGACGTTGATGGCGGGGAATTTCAGCAGCCCGTCCTTCGCCATCTGGTACAGGCGCTTCACGCCGGTGGTGGTCTCCTCGGTCACGCCACGCACCTTGGCGAGGCGCGTGGAATACCACTTGGGGTCCTTCGCCAGTTTTGCTTTGATTGAGGCGAACAGCTCGGTCTCTTCCTCGCTGCCAGGGTGGGCGAGCAGCGTTGCGTCGGATTCGGCGCGCGTCCCCAGGTGCAGGAGCAGCGTGGCGTCGCCGCCGTCGTCCAGGATCATGTTGGAGAATCCCCCGTCCGGCCACTCGAATATGCGGTGGGTGTAGTCCCAGTACTGGGCCAGGGTTTCGCCCTTGACGGCGAACACGGCCGTGCCGCCCGCGGCAATGGCGGCGGCGGCGTGGTCCTGGGTGGAGTAGATGTTGCACGAGGCCCAGCGCACCTCCGCCCCTAACGCCTTCAGCGTTTCGATCAGCACCGCCGTCTGGATGGTCATGTGCAAGGAGCCGGTGATGCGCGCGCCGCGCAACGGCTGCTGGGTGGCGAATTCCTCGCGGATGGCCATGAGACCGGGCATTTCGGTCTCGGCAATGGCGATTTCCTTGCGGCCCCAGTCGGCCAGGGCCATGTCGGCCACGACGTAGTCGGCCGGTGCAGAAGATTTGGGGGAGTTCTTGAGTGTGGCGCTCATCCCGCGCCCTCCTTTCTTGCGAAAAAAGTTTGCGAGCGCCGTTGCCGTTCCCGGTATGCGCGCTTGCTTCACGCGTTATCGGGGACGCTTCGAGCCTGGACGGGGCACCGGTTCCGCTTGGGAAAGCCTGGAAACTCGGACCGCCGCTTGCAACGCTCCTCGAAGCAGGGCGAACTATAGCATGGGCGGCCTTGTCGCGCCGACGCCGGGACCGGCCTGTTGCATGGCCTGTTCGGTATTGCTTGGAACGGACAGACGTAAAAAAGGAGGCCGAAGCCTCCTTTTTAATCGCGTTACGCCATTTTGAATCGCGTTCCGCGATGGGTTACTCAGGCGGTGACCGCCTCGCGCTTGACCCCGGCCTCGGCCGCGAGGATTGCGGCCTTGTCGGTGGTTTCCCAGGTGAATTCCGGCTCGTCGCGGCCGAAGTGGCCGTAGGCGGCGGTCTTTTCGTAAATGGGACGCAGCAGGTTGAGCATTTGCACAATGCCCTTGGGGCGCAGGTCGAAATGCTTCTGCACCAGTTCCGACAGCTTCTCGTCGGAGACCTTGCCCGTGCCGAAGGTGGTGACCATGACGCTGGTGGGCTTGGCCACGCCGATGGCATACGAGACCTGCACCTGGCAGCGCGAGGCCAGGCCCGCCGCCACCACGTTCTTGGCCACATAGCGCGCGGCGTAAGCGGCCGAACGGTCGACCTTGGAGGGATCCTTGCCCGAGAACGCGCCGCCGCCGTGCGGCGCGGAGCCGCCGTAGGTGTCGACGATGATTTTGCGGCCGGTCAGGCCGCAGTCGCCCTTGGGCCCGCCGATGACGAAGGCGCCGGTGGGGTTGACCAGGTAGTTGATGTGGCCCTTCACCAGGCTCTTGGGCAGCACCGGTTTGATGATGCTCTCGATGACCGCTTCCTCGATCTGCTTGTGGATCATGTCCGGCCGGTGCTGGGTGGACAGCACCACGGTTTCGATGGAATGCGGCTTGCCGTCCTCATAGCGGATGGTGACCTGCGACTTGGCGTCGGGGCGCAGCCAGGCCAGGCGCCCGTCGCGGCGCAGCTCCGACTGGCGCTCCACCAGGCGGTGCGACAGCCAGATGGCGAGCGGCATGTACTGCGGGGTCTCGTCGCAGGCGTAGCCGAACATGAGGCCCTGGTCGCCGGCGCCCTGGTCCAGATTCAGGCCGCGGCCCTCGTCCACGCCCTGGGCGATATCCTGCGACTGCTCGCCGTAGGCCACGATGACGGTGCAGGTGTGGGTGTCGAAGCCGATGGCCGGGTCGCTGTAGCCGATGCGCTTGATGGTGCGCCGGGCCACGTCATCGTAGTTCACGCGCGCGCCGGTGGTGACTTCGCCCGCCAGCACCACGAGGTTGTCCTTCACCAGCGTTTCCGCCGCCACTCGCGAGCGCGGGTCCTGGGCTAGAATGGCGTCCAGGATGGCGTCCGAAATCTGATCCGCGACTTTGTCGGGATGGCCTTCGGAGACGGATTCTGAGGTGAAAAGGTAGCTCGACATAGGGCACCCAATAGTAATTAGTAATAAAAAAGCGCTGAACAGGCCTCCGTCATCGGACGGTGTTCCGCGTCCCGTCTGACGTGGGGGATACACAAGGGGGCGTTTCCCCTTGTTCCTAAACCAATAAGAAAACGAAGGCGAAGGATAGCATGGGCGGGCTCCCCCATTGACCGCTTCTGTCGCGCCTCAAACCCGCCCCGAATGGCTTATTTCCTGAAAATTTTGGCGCGATTGCCATTATTTTCCTTTCACGCAGTCGGCGCCGCCCTGGGCTGGGTGGCTTGGTTGGTGTCGCCGCGCCTGCGGCGGTTCAGCCGCGAAAACCTCGCCGCGGCCGGCTTCGACGATCCGGCGCTGCTGCGCCGGTCAGTGACCGAGACGGGCAAAGGGCTATTGGAACTCATCCCCGTGTGGTTCCGGCCGCAGGCCGAAGCCGCGGCGCTGCTGCATGAAGACGAGGGCACGCCCGGCGTGATCGCGCAGGCGCGCGCGGCCGGCAAGGGCGTGATTTTTGTCACACCGCACCTGGGTTGCTTCGAGGTCACCGCGCAGTGGTATGCCGAACGCGTCGGTCCCATTACGGCGCTGTTCTCTCCACCCAAGCGCGGTTTCATGCAGCACCTCATCCTGAGCGGGCGCGAAAAGCCCGGCCTGAAACTGGCCCGTCCCGATGTGGCCGGGGTGCGCGCCCTGTTCAGCGCACTGCGCGCGGGTGAGGCCGTGGGCATCCTGCCCGACCAGACGCCAGGGCGCGGCGAAGGCGCCTGGGCCGAGTTCTTCGGCCGCCCCGCCTACACCATGACCCTGGTGCAGCGGCTGGCGGACAAGACCGGCGCACCCATCGTGCTCGCCTATGCCGAACGCCTCGCGCGCGGCGCCGGCTACGTCGGCCATGCCGAGGCCATGCCGCCGCGCCAGCCGGGCGAAACGCCGGAGCGCCATCTCAACCGCGCCCTGGAAGGCCTGATCCGGCGCTGCCCCAGCCAGTACCTGTGGAGCTACAACCGTTACAAGCGGCCGGCCGGCGTGGAGCCGCCCCCGCCGTGAGCAGTCGCAACCAGGCCTCATGGCCGGCGCGCGCCGGCCTCGCTCTGCTGTGGCTGCTGGCACGGCTGCCCGCTGCTTGGCTGTCCGCCGTGGGTAGTCTGCTGGGCGGAACGTTGTTCCTCCTCGCGCGCGAACGCCGCCGGGTCTGTCTCACCAACCTCGAACGCTGCATGCCCGAACTGGCCGAGCACGAACGGCACGCGCTCGCCCGGGCACATTTCCGCTGCTACGCCCAGTCGCTGCTGGAGCGCGGCGTGCTGTGGTGGGCGCCGCGCGCCGTGGTGCTCGAGCGCGTCGCGCTGCTCGGGCTCGAGCACCTGCGGGCCGCGCGAGGGACGGGAAACAGCGGCGGCCCCGTCATCCTGCTCGCGCCGCATTTTGTCGGCTTGGACGCGGGCTGGACGCGCCTCGCCTGCGAGCTCGACATGGCCAGCGTGTACGCCAAGCAGAAAAGCGCGGCCATGAGCGAGGCCCTGTACCGCGGCCGCATGCGCTTCGGGCGGCAGCGGCTGTTTTCGCGCCAGGAGGGCATTCGTCCCGCGCTGGCGGCGTTGAAGCAGGGGCTCCCCTTCTACTACCTGCCCGACATGGATTACGGGCCGCGCGACGCGCTGTTCGTGCCGTTTTTCGGCGTGCCCGCCGCCACCATCACCGGGCTGGCGCGGCTGGCGCGCCTCGCGGGCGCGGCGGTGGTGCCCTGCGTGACGCGACGGCTGGCCGGTGGCCGCTATGAAGTGCGTTGCTATCCGGCATGGGATAATTACCCCACCGACGATATCGAAGCCGACACGCGGCGCATGAACGCCTACATCGAAGACCGCGTGCGTGAGATGCCCGAACAATATCTGTGGACGCACAAACGATTCAAAACCCGCCCTTCCGGCGCCCCACGTTGGTACTGAGGCGCCGGGACCGGCGCCAATGAGCAGTGCCGGTATGGGGTCTGTGGGCAAGAACTTCGTCAATCCTCCACCCGAAACCATCCGCGCATGGCTGACGGGCGTGCACAGCATCGCCGTGGTGGGCTTCTCGCCCAAGCCGGCGCGGCCCAGCAACAACATCGCCCGTTCCATGCAGCGCTACGGCTTTCGCATCATTCCCGTGCGTCCTGGCATTGCCGGGGGCCTGGGAGAGCGCGCCTGGCCTGACCTTGCGGCCGTGCCCGAGCGCATCGACCTTGTGAACGTGTTCCGCGCAGGAGAACACATTCCCGGCATCGTTGACGAATGCCTGCGGCTGGGGCTGAAAACCATCTGGATGCAGGAAGGCGCGGTGAACCACGAGGCCGCCCTGCGCGCCGCCGCCGGCG
>Ga0163163_10004402_pt1 | contig 12004 bp, 8 predicted proteins | sample S65metaG_FD_119766 | JGI IMG/M metagenome (GOLD analysis project Ga0163163, IMG submission 119766) | Switchgrass rhizosphere microbial communities from Kellogg Biological Station, Michigan, USA - S6-5 metaG | ecosystem: Host-associated > Plants > Roots > Rhizosphere > Soil | place: USA: Michigan... | reverse complement strand
CGAACACCGCGCCCGAGCCCGCGTGCCAGGAACCATCGGTTTGCGGGTACGCCGCGAACAACTCGTAGAGTTTCCAGGCGTCCCGGTCGACAATCAGCACGTGACGATCTCCGCTGGACGAGGAGCCGCCCTCGATCGGAGCGTCGGGTGGAATCGGATAGGGACCCGGATCGCTCTCGTCGTCGTAGTCGAACGACACCGGAACCTTCCCCTGGGTTCCCGATACGACGACGTAGGGAATGCCGAACGGTCCTCCATTCCAGTTGGCGCCAAAGTCGGGGTGGAATGACTTGGCCGGGCCGATCAGGTTGACGATCGCATCGGAGTTGGGATCCACTTGCGCGGTGTCGACCGGCTGATTCCACGGGTTGTCGGCTGGAAACAGCCGCGGCAAGGCGGCGTTCAGCCCCAGCGGCCCCGACGGCGGTGGAGGCGGAGGTGATGGAGTGCGCACGCTGGCGTGCGCGGTGGACACCAGGTCCATCCCTCCGGCCCGGAGGTGGGCCCTGACATCGTAGTCGCCATCTGCGCCCGCACGGTATAGCCCCGACGGATCGATGGAACCGCCGCTCGCGTCGAAAGTGGAGTTCGTCGCGGGCTGCGTGTCCCCCCGGACCGTGATGGCCACGACGCGAAACCGCAGGGTGTCTGACGGGGCCAGATCCGCCGATTGGGGACTGATCCGGATCAGGACGACGGTATTCGGATCGGGCTCGAGCCCGGCCGAATGTGCGTCGGACCGGCACGCCCACAAGACCAGGAGGGCGACGGGCAAAACGGATCGAAACGACGGGGCTTTCATTGGATCCCAATCTAGGGATCCGGTGGTCTGTCTACAAGTCAATAAAACGAACATCAGTGGATATCAACATGAAATCGATATGCACGTAAGTGCATTGTTCAATGACGCTTATCTATACGATCAGGCATTGCATCGCCACTGGAGTACTGACAAGTATTCAACATGTTGATGAGTTTTCCCCATTGGCTTTCCTCGGGCCCTCTCATGCGGAATCGAATCCAAAACCCCACTCCGGCCCGACGAACCCACGTGGCAGCGGCTCGATCAGGCATCTCCCCAGGGCTCCCTCGCCGCTCAGGCCGCTCGGCCGTTATCGCGCGCTCCCGTTGCATATCCTCTACCGGAGACCAATATTCCCGACCCGTTTTGGAGTGGTGGCCGAGAGGCTTAAGGCACCGGTTTGCTAAACCGGCATAGGGGGAAACCTCTATCGAGGGTTCGAATCCCTCCCGCTCCGTTCCCCCCGCCAGGCCCCCATATCGTGTCCCCTGCAGCGCCCGACGTGCTCGCCGAGCTCGCCCCGCTCCTGAAGGACGTCTCCCTGGACGTCCCCTGGGAGCTTATCGAGCGCTTCTCGACTCTCAAGCGGGAGCATCCGGACGATGTTCGCGCCGCATCTGGGCTGATCGTCAGTCGGCTCGAGGCGCTCGGCGTTCCGGTCACCGTGCACGAGCCGGAGATTTACCTGAGCCTGCCCGGCGAGGCCCGGGTGGAGGCGGGGGGAAGGACCTTCCGGGCCAAACCCCTGGCGATGAGTCGTTCCGCCCCCGATGGATTGACCGCGCCGCTGGTCTTCGCGCCCACCGAGTTCGATCCCAACACAGACCAGGTCATCACCAGTCCGGCTCCTGGCGACACCGGCGTCGACCTGCGGGGCAAGGTCGTGCTCGCCCACGGGTTCGGCATGTCCACGATGGCGCGACACTTCGAAGAACGTGGCGCGGTGGGCCTCATCGCGGTGCACCCGGGAGCCAATCCTCACTGGGGCATCTGCAGCACCATCTGGGGCTCGCCCGACCTTCGGGATCTCCCCCGCAAGCCGAATTTCGTCGTCGTTTCGGTGAGCCACCCCGATGGCGAGGCGCTGATCGAGCTGGCCCGGCAGGGCGGCAGCGCCACCATCGTCGCTTCGCTCGAGGAGGGCTGGTTCTCTTCTCCGATCCCGGTGGTGACGATCCCCGGCACCGAGGAGCCGAATGCGTTTGTGCTCCTGCATGGACACTACGATTCCTGGGATGTCGGCGTCGGCGACAACGCGGTCGGGGACGCGACGATGCTCGAGATTGCCCGGGTCCTCTGGAAGCACCGGGCCTCGCTCAAACGATCTGTGCGGATTGCCTGGTGGCCCGGGCACTCGACCGGCCGCTACGCCGGCAGCACCTGGTTCGCCGATCACTTTGCCATCGATCTGTATGAGAACTGTATCGCCCAGGTGAACTGCGACTCACCCGGGTGCCGCTGGGCCACCGAGTACATCGACGTCTCCTGGATGGCCGAAGCGGGAGAATGGGCCCGGAAGGTGATCCAGCTGGTGGCCGGCAAGGAAGCCAAAGGCGAGCGGCCCTTCCAGGCGGGAGACTACTCCTTCAACAACATCGGACTCTCCTCCTATTTCATGCTCCTCTCGACCATGGCGCCGGAGGATCGTGCCGCGAAGGGTTACTACGTGGTCGGGGGGTGTGGCGGCAACATCGCGTGGCACACCGAGGAGGATACCCTCGAGATCGCCGATCGCGAGATCCTGCTGACCGACATGCGGATCTACCTCGCCGCCGTGGCGGGCGCCGCCAATGCCACGGTGGCTCCATTCGACTTTCGCCGCACCGCGGAGGAGTTTGTGCAGACCCTGGCGGGCTACCAGTACGCGGCCGGGGAGTATTTCACCTTCGAACCCGCCCGCGACGCCCTGGCCCAGCTGCTCGCGTCGCTGGACCGCTTTTCCCTGTACTGTGCCGACCTGGCGGCCGAATCCGCCTCCGATCCTCGGGTCAAGCGGGTAAACCTCGCGATCCGGCGCCTGGCCCGGCTGCTGGTCCCGGTCAATTTCACGACCGGACCGGGGTTCTTCCACGATCCCGCGGAATCCATTCCGCCGCTCCCGGACCTGGCGCCAGCCGAGTCGCTCGCCAAGGCGTCCGCCGAGCAGCGCGGATTCATCCGGACCCACCTGACCCGGGGGCAAAACCGGCTGGTGGCCGCGCTGCGGGACGCGCGGCGCGAAGTGGATGGCGCCATCGGATGAGGCGGTCCGGGGGCTTCGCTTCCCTGGTCCTCCTGGCCGCATGTGCGGTGGGCTCCAAGGCATCGTCGAATACCCTGCGGCTCGCGCTCATCAACGATCCCATCCTCAATCCGGTGCTGTCTCCCGACATCGGATCGGTGTTGGTGAACAAGGTGATCTTCCCGGGTCTGGTGCGCCCCGACGACCAGCTCCGTCCCTCGCCCGACCTCGCGACCTCGTGGACCGTTTCGTCGGACGGGAAGGTCTACACCTTTGCGCTGCGCCGCGGCGTCAGGTGGCACGACGGCGTGCCGTTCACGTCGCGGGACGTGCAGTACACCTTCGAGCAGATTCGTGACCCCAAAGCCGGCGGCTTTCTCTGGTCCGATTACACCGCGATCGACCGGGTCGAAACACCCGATTCGTTCACCGTCCGCTTCGTGCTGAAGTCCCCGTTCGCAGCTTTCCTTACCCTGCTCGGCTACAACACCGGCATCATCCCCGAGCATGCGTTTCACGGGAAGCCCATCGCCGACAACACCGGGTTCAATCGGACCACCCCGATCGGGACCGGTCCGTTTCGCGTGGTGAGCGCGGTGCCCGGTTCCTCGCTGACGCTCGAGGCGAATCCCGACTACTACGGCCCCAGGCCGAAGCTGGCCGGAATCGTGTTCAAGCTGGTGCCCGATGCCAATGCGCAGATCGCCGCGCTGCGGGCCGGTGAGCTGGACCTGATCACCCTGGAGCCCGCCAGCCTTCCCGGCGTCCGCGATGTTCCCGGCCTCACCATCCGCCAGACCACCGTGCCGCAGCACTATTTCGTCGGATTCAACCAGCGGCGGCCCCTGTTCAAGCCGGCGCTGGTTCGCCGCGCGCTGGATCTGGCGGTGAACCGCAAAGCAATCGTCGACGGTGTGCTCAAAGGAGCGGCGGATCTTCCGGTGGGTACCATTCCGGTGGCATTGGGGGAGTGGTTTGCCGATTCCCTTCCCCGCGCCGCGACCGATACCGCGGAAGCCCTGGAGCTGCTGAGACAGGCGGGTTGGAACCGGGACGCCGGCGGCGCGCTTCGGAACGCCAGGGGTGAGCCGTTTCGTTTCACCATCCGGGTCGACAAGGGGAATCCCAGCCGGGAACAATCCGCCCTGGCGCTGCAGCAGGATTGGAAATCCATCGGCATGGACGTTTCCATCGAGACGGTCGAATTCGCCGCCCTGGTCCGCGACGATCTGCAGCCCGGCAAATTCGACGCGATTCTCATCTGGTGGACCACCCCGCCCGATCCGGACCAGTACTCGTACTACGTCACCGATCAGATCAACAACAATGTGGCCTACTCGAATCGGGCGGTGGACAGTCTGCTGGAGATCGGCCGGGGAGAAACCGATCCGGTTCGCCGCCGCGCCATCTATCACGCGTTCCAGGCCGTCGAGCGCGAGGATCCTCCCGTGCTGGTCCTCTATTATCCGAGAGAAATCCAGGCCATGTCCGACCGGCTCGGCGGGTTTCCGCAGCTCGGGATTCGCGACGCGCTCCGGCACGCCGAGCTCTTTTCCCTGTCCTCGCGGTGAGCGGATTCCGGTTCCTGGCCCGTCGGCTGGCCCAGGGGGTTCTGATTCTCTGGATGGTCAGCAGCGCCACCTTCATCCTCATGCACCTGGCGCCCGGCGGACCGTCGATGCTCGCCGATCCCAAGTTGGGGCCGGTCGAGCGCGCCGCGATCGAGGCACGCCTCGGGCTCGACCTTCCCCTGCCGGCACAATACGTCGCCTGGCACCGCAATCTGCTCAAAGGCGACCTGGGTCAGAGCTACCTCTACCAGACGCCGGCCGGGTCGACGGTGCTGGCCCGGGTGCCCAATACCTTGCTCCTGGCCGGCAGCGCGCTCCTCGTGAGTGTGCTGCTCGCGGTGCCGCTCGGCATTCGCGCCGGGCTCCGGCCGGGGAGACCGTTCGATCGCCTGATGGAATTCGTGAGCGTCGGGGCGCTCTCGCTCCCGACCTTCTGGTACGGCATCGTCCTGATCATGATCTTCGCCGCGATGGGCCACCTGCTCCCCGCCGGCGGAACGGCCACGCCGGGACTCGAGGGATCGATGGTGGACCGGATTCGCCATCTCATTCTGCCGGTCGCGGTCCTCTCCCTGCCCATCGCGGGTGAGCTGTTCCGCTACGTGCGCAGCGGTATCGAGGCGATGGCCCATGCGCCGCATATTCCCGCCGCTCGGGCCAAGGGGCTTACCGAGGGAGCGATCACCCGCAGGCATCTGCTCCGGAATGCCCTGCTGCCGCTGGTGACCGTGATCGGACTCCAGGCGCCGATGCTGGTCGGCGGCGCGGCCATCACCGAAACGGTGTTTTCCTGGCCCGGGATGGGCCGGCTCGGAGTGGAGGCCGCGCTCGGCCGGGACTATCCGGTCGTGATGGCCACGACCCTGGCGGTGGCGGCGGCGGTGGTCGCGGGAAATGTCGTGCTGGATCTGCTCTACCGGTGGATCGACCCGCGGGTCCGGATCGAGTAGCCCATGAAGCTCGCCGCCGTCCCGCTCCCGGTCGTGATGCTGGGATGTCTCCTCGCCTTTGCCTGGGCCGGGCCGCTGATGCACCATGTCGACCCCGACGCGATGGACCTGCGGCACATCGCGAGCCCGTCTTCCCTCGGGCACCCGTTGGGGACCGACGAGAGCGGCCGCGATGTCCTGGCGCGACTGATGGCCGGTGGGCGGGTCTCGCTGGCGGTCGGCACCGTCGCGACGGCGGTGGCGCTGGTCCTCGGCACCCTGGTCGGCGCCCTCGCGGGCTGGCGAGGCGGCTGGGTCGACGGCCTGCTCATGCGCGTCACCGACGCGGCCATGGCGGTCCCGGTCCTCTTTGCGGCGCTGGCGGTGCTCTCGATCTTCGGCAGCAGCCCTCCGCTGCTGATCGGCCTCATCGGGGCCACGTCGTGGATGGGCATCGCGCGACTGGTGCGCGCGGAGGTCGCGGTGCTCCGGCACAGCGACTTCGTCATGGCGGCGCGAGCCCTGGGACGGCCCGACGCCGCGATCGTCCTGCGCCACCTCCTGCCCCAGCTACTGCCGGTCCTGACCGTGGCCGCGAGCGTGGGAGTGGCGTACGCGATTCTCACCGAATCGGCGCTCTCCTACCTCGGCCTCGGAGTCCAGCCGCCCCGCGCCAGCTGGGGCAACATGCTGACCGGCGCCCAGGCCTCGCTCTATACCGCCCCCCGGTTGGCGATCTGGCCCGGCGTGATGATTCTGCTCACCACGCTCTCCTGTAACGGTCTCGGCAGGTGGCTGCGCCGCAAGACCGGGTGGCATGAATGACCGGTCGGCATTACGATCACCGCCCATGATGGATGCCGCCCCGAGGGTTCGATTCGCTCCGTCGCCGACCGGCTACTTGCACGTCGGCGGCGCGCGCACCGCGCTGTACAACTGGCTCTTCGCGCGGAAGACGGGCGGAGCGTTCATTCTGCGGATCGAAGACACCGACGCGGAGCGCAGCTCCGAGGCCCATACCCAGATCATCCTGGACGGCCTCCGCTGGCTGGGGCTCGACTGGGATGAGGGACCGGTGTTTCAGGGGGCCTCCGGGGAGCGCCACCGGCAGGACGCCGAGCGGCTGCTGGCCGAGGGAAAGGCCTACCGGTGTTTCTGCACCCGGGAAGAGCTCGAGGCGCAGCGCAAGGCGGCGGGGGGAGACACCTACAAATACGACGGTCGCTGCGACCGGCTGTCCGCTGCCGAGGTCGAGGCGCGCGTCGCGCGCGGGGCGCCGAGCGTCATTCGCTTTCGCATGCCCCAGGAGGAGATCGCCTGGGACGACGCGGTGCACGGCCGGATCGTGTTCCACGGCCGCGACCTCGACGACATGGTGATCCTGCGCAGCGACCAGACCCCCATTTACAACATGGCCGTCGTCAGCGACGACATCGCCATGCGGATCAGCCACGTGATCCGGGGCGACGACCACATCTCCAACACTCCGAAGCAGATCGCGCTCTATCAGGCGCTGGGCGCTCCGCCGCCGGTCTTCGCCCATGTCCCGATGATCCTGGGAACCGACGGGAAAAAGCTCTCCAAGCGGCATGGCGCGACCGCGGTGGGCGATTACCAGGATCTCGGGATTCTCCCCGCCGCCATGCGGAACTTCCTGGCGCTGCTGGGCTGGTCTCCCGGCGAGGATCGCGAGATCATGACCGAGACCGAGATGATCGCCCTCTTCTCGCTCGAAGCGATCCAGAAGAAGCCGGCGGTCTTCGACATGGTCAAGCTGGAGTGGATGAACGGGGAATATCTCTCCCGCATCCCGACCCCGGAGCTGGTGGCGCCGGTGGCGCGCGAGCTGGAGCGGATGCAGGTCCATGTCGGCGGGACCCATCTGCTTCCGCCTTATATCGACGCGGTCAAGTCCCGGGCCCGGACGATCGTCGAAATGGCGGAGCGGGTCGCGGTTCGGCTCGATTCCCGCCATGTGAAGCTGGACGACAAGGGCCGCAAGCTGCGCGCAAAGATGGGCGATGGATTCGTCGAGAGCCTCAAGGTCGCCCTGGAGATCCTCGGCGCCATCGACGAGCAGGGCTGGACCGCCGAGGCCATTCTGGAGCAGCTCAAGGCGCGCGCGGAGGCTGGGGGGATGAAACTCGGAGATCTGCTGCAGCCGATCCGGGTGGCGATCACCGGTTCGACGGTCTCGGAGCCCGTCAACGAGCTCCTGGAAGTGGTGGGACGATCGTCCTCGCTGGCCCGGCTCACCCGTGCCGCGGAGCGATCATGGTGACTTGGTCGTGTCCTTCTTTTCCGGCTTGAGCTTCTGATTCTGCTCCAGCTGATGCAGTCGCTCCCGCTCGGCCCGCAGCTCCCGAATGGCCCGCTTGAAATCCTCCATGGTCTGCGCCTTGGCCGAGGCGCGCTGCAGGTCTTCGCGAATCAGGGACAGCCGGTTGGCCTGGGAGAATTCCATGGTCGCGCCGCCGCCCTTGATGGGCAGGAGCGCCAGGACCGCGCTGGGGATCTTGAGTCCGCCGAGGTAGATGTACTTGCTGTCGATGCCGAAGGTCTTCCCGAACAGCTGCGTGGTCCAGCTGGGGGGGCCCTGTCCCGCTTTCGAGGGGGCGTTGAGCACCGAATCGATGTACTCCTGCACGATCGCGCTCACGGCGCTGTCGACCAGCTCGGCGTGGGTCTGGGCCAGGGTCTGTGCCAGCTCGCGGGGCGGTGCCGGAAGCGGGTGGACCCAGAGCTTTCCCTCGCCCATCGCGGGCCCGATCCGGCGTCGACCCGGGGAGGTACCGGAGTCGGGTGCCGCCGCGGGGGGCGCCGGGGGCTGCTCCACGATGACCGGCGCCTCCGGCTGCGGCGGCGGCTGGACCACGGCCGGCTCGGGAGTCTCCGCCTGCTGCTGATCGGGTCGGGGTGTGATCCCGGCGGCGCGTCCCCTCTTCGCCGCGCCCCCGGGCACCTGGTAGGGCATGTCGAAGGCGCGTTGTCCCTCGGATCCCGGCGGGAACAGGAAGATCTGCGCCGGAGGCAGGCGACCGGGCGGCGAGTAGGCGCCGATCTTGAACAGGAAGAGCAGCGCATGGGCGAGCGCGCTGATCGCGATCGCCCACGCTGGCCACCGTTTGGGCCGGGGCAGCCAGAGGTTAGGCGGTGGCCGCAACGCTTCCTCGTACCGTCTCGAGCGCGGTGCCCAGGCGCTCGATCGCCTGGGTGATCCGGGCCGGACTCACCGTGAGTGCGATGCGGAAATAGCCCTCGCCGGCGGGACCGAACGCACTCCCCGGCAGGGTCACGACGCCGAACTCCTCGAGCGCGCGCCGGGTGAACGGCGCCGAGGTGACCCCATCCGGAAGCGGAACCCAGAGATACATGGCGGCCTTCGGGCTGGTGACTCGAAATCCGGCCCGTCCCAGCGCGGCGACCGCGGCGTCGCGCCGTTCGGACAACAGCGCTCGCACCGGAGCCACGAGGGCTTCCGCGGCATCCAGCGCGACGACACCCGCCTTCTGCAGGGCCAGGAACGGCCCGGTATCCACGTAGGACTTGACCTTGGTGAGGGCGTTAATCAGCTCGGGACGACCCGCTGCCCAGCCCAGCCGCCAGCCGGTCATCGAAAAGCTCTTGGAAAGGGAGAAGAACTCGACCGCCACATCCCGGGCGCCCGGCACTTCGAAGATGCTTGGCGCGACGTAACCGTCGTACGTCAGGTCGCAGTAGGCATTGTCGTAGGCCAGGAGGATCCCGTACTTCCTGCAGGTACCGACGATCCGCTCCAGATATTCCATCGGCGCGATGGCGGCGGTGGGATTGTTGGGGTAGTTGACGTAGACCAGCCGGGTTCGGCGCAGGACCTCCTCGGGAACCCGGTCCAGCTCGAGCAGGAAGTCCTCGGCCGCGACCAGGGGATACACCCGCGGGGTCGCGCCCGAGAGGATCGTGCCTCCGATGTAGGCCTGGTACCCGGGTTCCGGGAAAATCACCACGTCACCGGGATTGGCCACCGCGTAGGGCAGATGGGCCAGTCCCTCCTTGGAGCCGATCAGCGGGAGCACGCCGGTGGCCGGATCGAAGCGCTGGCCGAAGCGACGCTCGAGATAGTCCGAGCACGCCTTCCGGAAGGCCGGAAGCCCCTGCTGGAAGCCGTACTTGCTCATCGCCGGATCGTCGAGCGCCTCCTTCAGCGCCTCGACCACCACGGCGGGCGGCGGCGTGTCGTTGTCGCCGGCACCGAGGTCGATCACGTCGACGCCGGCCTCCAGCAGACGGCGCTTGATGGTCGGAATCTCGGCCAGCGGATATCCGGGGAGTGCTCCGACGCGGTCGCTGAACGAGATGCTCATTGGCCCTGTCCCATCACGGGGTTGCGAAGCACACCGACACCGGGAATTTCCACTTCCACTACGTCGCCGGGCTCCAGCGGACCCACGCCCGCGGGCGTGCCGGTCGCCACCAGGTCTCCCGGTTCCAGGGTCATGACGCCCGAGATGTAGGCCAGGAGCACGGGAATCGAAAACACCATGTCGGTGGAGCGACCCCGCTGGCGCTCCTGCCCGTTGACCCGTCCGATGACCTCGAGGGTCCGCCAATCGAGACCGGTCACCACCGCGGGACCCACGGGGCAGAAGGTGTCGAAGCCCTTGGCCCGGGTCCACTGCCCATCGGACTTCTGGAGGTCCCGGGCGGTCACGTCGTTGAGACAGACGAATCCCCCGATACCCGCCTCCGCCTCGGCCGCCGCGACCCGGTGCAGGCGCCGGCCGATCACCACACCGATCTCCGACTCGAATTCCACGCGGGAAGACGCCTTCGGCAGCAGGATGGCGTCTCCGTGGCCGATCAGCGCGCTGGGCGGCTTGAGGAACAGCAGCGGCGCCTTGGGCACCTCGTTGCCCATCTCCTTGGCATGATCGGCGTAGTTCCGGCCGACGCACACGATCTTCGAGGGTCGTTCGATCATCTCAGACACTGGCTCCAATTCCGTGCCGGGCGAAGAAGTCCTCGCACTTGGTGAGCACTTCGGCCCAGCTTCCCATGATACGCTCCGCGCGGGGTAATCCGCTGAGCAGCAGGGGGCCGTAGCGCTTGACGACCACCCGCCGATCCAGGAGGATGACCACCCCGGCGTCGGTGCGGGTCCGAATCAGGCGTCCGAATCCCTGTTTCAGTTTCAGCGCCGCGAGGGGGAGGAGATACCCCATGAACCCGTCTTCGCCCTGTTCCGCCAGACGCTCCAGCCGGGCGGCGGTGAGCGGCTCAGAGGGAACCTTGAACGGCAGCTTGCAGATCAGCAGGACCCGGAGCGCCCGTCCCGGAACATCCACGCCCTCCCAGAACGAATCGGTGCCCAGCAGAATGGCGTTGCCCGCATCGCGGAACCGGCGCAGGAGCAGATCGCGGGTCGCCTCGCCCTGCACCAGGAGCGGCCAGCGCGGCGGCAAGGCCGCCTTCAGCTCGAGCGCGGCGCGGCGAAGGGCGGCGTGGCTGGTGAACAGCGCGAACATCCCGCCGTCGGATGCCCAGGCCAGCTCCGTGATGGCGCGGACGACACAGGCGTCATGCGCGGCCTCGTCTTCCCGGGGATCGGGCACGTCGTTGGGAATGCCGAAGAGACACTGCTCCGGATAGTTGAAGGGAGACGGCAGGATCTCCCGCACCGTCACCGGCGACGGCTCGGCCGAGAGTCCCACCCGGGATTCGAGAAAATCGAACTCGCCGCCGGCCGCGAGGGTGGCACTGGTCACCACGACGGTCTTGACCCGGTCGAAGAGCATTTCGCGGAGCACCGGCGCCAGATCCAGCGGGACCGCGGCGAGGCTGACCGAGAGTCCCTTGGCTCCGCTCTTCTCGATCCAGCGCACGGTCGGCACTCCACCGGCTGCCGGCCGCAGGGTCTGGTTGAGCCCGTCGCTCACCGCCTCCAGCCGGCGCACCACGCCACGCAGCTCGCCCAGGATCTGGGTCCGGCGCTCGGTCATCTCGGCCTGGGCGAGGCGGTCGGCGATCGTCTCCACATCGTCCCGCATTCTCCGGAACGCCGCGAGCACGGCCTCCAGCTCGGCGGCGAGGCCCTCGCTCCAGATGGGGGCGCGGCCGAAGTCGGCATCGAGCCGATAGGGCGAGCCGCTCTTCTCGAGCAGGGTGTGCATGCGCTGAAACATCGCCTCGGAACCGCGGCGCGCGTCTCCCAGGGCCGGGAGCAGCCGCTGGGTGAGGAGATCGAGGCTGGCGCGGCTGAGCAGATCCATCTGACTGCGCAGCTCGTACCCCAGCGCGGGCAGGAGTCCCTTGCCGTTCCGCTCGAAGCGGCCCAGGAGCCGCCGTACCGCGCGCGTAGTCACTTGCGCCCCGAGATGGTTGGCCGCGACGTCCTCCAGGTGGTGCCCCTCGTCCAGCACCAGGCGCTGGTAGGGCGGCAGCACCGCGGCTTCGTCCCAGTTTTCCTGGGCGCCTCGGACCGCGAGATCGGCGGCGAGCAGAT
>Ga0163163_10004400_pt1 | contig 12010 bp, 12 predicted proteins | sample S65metaG_FD_119766 | JGI IMG/M metagenome (GOLD analysis project Ga0163163, IMG submission 119766) | Switchgrass rhizosphere microbial communities from Kellogg Biological Station, Michigan, USA - S6-5 metaG | ecosystem: Host-associated > Plants > Roots > Rhizosphere > Soil | place: USA... | reverse complement strand
TCGCCTTCCAGGCCCCCGCGCCCGCATCCCAGGCGACGCATCCGCTCACGGGCCGCCACTTCGCCAACGTCATGGGCTACCGCGGCGCGGATTGGCTGGAGCGTCCAGAGCGGGAATCTGAAGAAAACGTCCAGGGTGCGCTCGACGTCATTGGCTTGCGGCAGGGGATGACGGTGGCTGAGGTGGGCGCTGGTACCGGTTACGTGTCGTTACGCATGGCCAAGCGCGTGGGCCCCGGCAGTAAGGTCTACGCCAACGATCTGCAACCACAGATGCTCGACCTGCTGCGCAATAACGCCGCGAAAGGCGGAATCACCAACATTGAGACGGTGCTCGGGAGCGAGACCGATCCCAGCCTCCCACCGGGCCAGATGGACCTGATCATCCTGGTGGACGTCTACCATGAGTTCTCGCAGCCGCAAAAAATGCTCCAAGGCATTCGCCGGGCGTTGAAACCCAACGGGCGGCTGGTGCAACTCGAATACCGCAAAGAAGATCCCACCGTACCCATCCTACCGGATCACAAAATGAGCGTGGCCGAGGCTAAAACCGAAGTGGAGGCCGAGGGTTTCAAACTGGAGCCGGTGATCGAAACCCTACCGCGCCAGCACATTTTGATCTACACGAAGGCGGCTGCAAGAGGGGAGGCTGCGAAGTGATCCGATCGGCAACAACATTGCACGCTCCGCCCCCCTCGTGCGTCAATATTACATAGGGCTGTCGCCGGAGAGTGTCTTCCGGCTAATAGGCTGGCCCTCAATAACTTACCGCATGGCCGAGTGGACGCTTAAATACGCCGACGCGCGTGGGGAGATTCACCAGCAGGTGGCCGAAGCGGCCTCCGAGCGAGAGCTGCGCGACCGCTACACCCAGCAAGGTTTCCTGGTCTACAACATCAAGCCGCGCTCGGAGATAAGCGGCCTTGCCTCCGGCCTGCGTCCCAGCGGCAAGCGCTTCAACCTTGAGAAATTCCTGATCTTCAACCAGCAGTTCGTTACCTTAATCCGCGCCGGCCTGCCCATCCTGCGCGCCCTGGACCTGCTCGCCGAGCGCCTGACCGACCCCAAACTCTCAAGCCACATCCGCAATGTGCGCGACGAAGTGAAAAACGGCTCCCTGCTCTCGGACGCCTTCGCGAAGCAAGGCGTGTTCCCGCCCATCTACGTCACCAGCGTCCTGGCGGGTGAGCGCAGCGGCTCGCTTGCCGAAGTGATCGAGCGCTTCGTCACGTATCAAAAACTGGCCTTGTCGGTGCGCAAGAAATTGCTGGTGTCGCTGATGTACCCGGCACTGCTGATCGTGCTTGTCACTTGCCTCATCGTGTTTCTGGTCACCTACGTGGTGCCGAACTTCGCGGAACTCTACAACAGCATGCAGGCGCAGTTGCCCACGCCCACTCTGATCCTGATCGCCATCGGCACGACTGCGCGCGGCTACGTGCTATTCGGGTTTGTGGCCTTGATAGCGGCCGCGATCGCCCTGCGGGCGTGGGGAAAAACGCCCAAAGGGAAGGAAGTGTTTGACCGCGCGCTGCTAAAAGTCCCGGTACTGGGCGAGGTCTGGCTGAAGTATCAGGTGGCGCAATTTTCGCGGGTGTTGAGCACGCTCCTGATCGGCGGCATCCCGCTCATGCAGGCGCTCGACACATCAGCGGATTCGCTGGGAACCCAAGTGCTGAAAAAGGTGCTGCAGCAAGCCACCAAACTCGTGCGCGAAGGGCAGTCGCTTTCCGGAGCCTTGCGTATCACCGGTGTGTTCCCCAGCCTGTCGCTGGATATGATTGAGGTGGGTGAGTCGACTGGCGCGTTGCCGGCGATGCTCGGCAGCGTGGCCGAGTTTTATGAAGACGATGTGGCGACCCGCGTCGCCGCGTCGCTTAGCCTGATCGAGCCCATCATTATGATCATCATGGGAATTTTCGTAGCTTTCGTGCTGATTTCCCTTTATCTGCCGATCTTTTCTTTAGCGGATTCTATTCGTTCTTAAGTCGACTATGGCAGCCACCAACCAAATTCTTCCACAAGATCCAGTGCAGGAAATCGTCAAGGCCCGCGCGCTGGCGGGACGTTACTATCACGAGTTTGTCGATCTCAAGGAAACCCGCATCGACCACGATCTGTTCCACTCCATTCCGGTCGACCTGATGTTCCGCTACAATTTTGTGCCGATTCAAGCTGAAAACGGCACCCTCGAAATTGCCATCGCCGACCCGCGAAATCTAAACCTGATCGACGAGTTGGCGGTACTGCTGGGCAAGAAACTGCGGGTGCGCGTGTCTACGCTCTCGCAGATTTCCGACCTGCTCAAGAAGACCGAGCAATCGCAGCGTGTTCTCGAAGAGGTGACTGAAGGCTTCGCGCTGGACGTCGTCGGCGATGAAGACAATCCGGACGAGACGCTTTCGATTGACCGCCTGGCGGCCGGCGATTCCGACATCGCGCCGGTGATCAAGCTGGTTGACACGACCATCTTCAATGCACTCGAAAGGCGCGCCAGCGATATCCACATCGAAACCCGCGACCAGGAAGTGGCCATCAAGTACCGCATCGACGGCGTGCTGCATTACGCCATGCCGCCGATCGCGAAAGACTGGCACTCGACCATCATTTCCCGCATCAAGGTCATGAGCGAGCTCGACATCGCCGAACGCCGCGTGCCCCAGGACGGCCGCTTCCGCGTGCGCTACAAGAACCGGCTGATCGATTTCCGAGTATCCATCATGCCCACCATCTATGGTGAGGACGCCGTGCTTCGCGTGCTCGATAAAGAGTCCATGAGCGAGAAATTCTCCAAGCTGTCGCTCGACGTTGTGGGCTTCGCCGAGAACGACCTGGTCAAGTTCCGCCGCTACATCAAAGAGCCCTACGGAATGGTGCTGGTCACCGGACCCACTGGCTCCGGCAAAACCACTACGCTGTACGCTGCGCTGAGCGAAATCAAGAACGACGAGGACAAGATCATTACGATCGAAGACCCAGTCGAATACCAGATCAAGGGCATAACGCAGATCCCCGTGAACGAAAAGAAGGGACTCACCTTCGCGCGCGGCCTGCGCTCCATTTTGCGCCACGATCCCGACAAGGTCATGGTTGGCGAAATTCGCGATCAAGAAACCGCGCAGATCGCTATCAACGCCGCGCTCACCGGCCATCTGGTATTCACGACGGTCCATGCCAATAACGTTCTGGACGTGCTCGGCCGTTTTCTGAACATGGGCGTCGAGGCTTACAACTTTGTGTCCGCGCTCAACTGCATTCTCGCGCAACGGCTGGTGCGCGTGATCTGCCCGCATTGCAAGGCGCCCGTAAAGTATCCCGACGAATATCTGACGGAGAGCGGCCTGGCGTTGGCGGAATGGGGTGAAGTGACGTTCTACGAAGGCGTCGGATGCTTTGAATGCGGCGGCACTGGATTCCGCGGCCGCAGCGCCATCCACGAACTGCTGGATCTTTCCGAGCGCATTCGCGAATTGATTCTCAACCGGCGGCCCGCCTCGGAAATTCGCCGCGCGGCGCGCGAAGAGGGCATGACATTCCTCCGCGAGTCGGCGCTCGAAAAGGCGCGGGGCGGCGTCACCACGCTCAAGGAAATCAATAAGGTCACCTTCATCGAGGTTTAATTTCATCTAGGTGTAAAACGACGCGCCGATGTCCCTTCTCAATCAAATTTCGCGGCTGGTAAAAGACCCGTCACCCAACTACGTGTTCGAACTGTCGGAAGGCGGCATCGCCTTCGCCCGGCCTGGCAATGGACACTCCGGCGACCCGGGTTTCGCGCCGTTCGAGCCAGGCACGCTGGTGGTTTCCCCGGTCGAAGACAACATCCATAAAGCCGATTCGGCCACCGCGGTGCTAAAGTACGTCGCGCCCCTCGACAGCTCCCGCAAACGGCGCCGCGCGGCGCTGATTCTCCCGGATTACGCCGCCCGCGTCAGTGTGCTGGATTTCGATTCCTTCCCGTCGTCGCCGGAAGAACAGCTCTCGCTTATCCGTTTCCGCTTAAAGAAAACGCTGCCCTTCGATATCGACTCCGCCGCGGTAAGCTACTTCGCTCAGCCCGCCGAAAAAGGCGCCACCATCGAAGTGGTAGCGGTGATCGTGGCCCTGGAAATTATCGCGCGATACGAGGCGCTGTTCCGCGCCATGAATTTCCACGCGGGCGAAGTGACCACTTCGGCGCTGGCTGCCTTGCATCTGTGCCCGCCGGCGACTCGCGCCGACGCCGTGAATGTGATTGCCAAGCTAAGCGCCAAGACTTTAAGTGTGATGGTGCTGCGTGGCGGAATACTGAAGCTGTTCCGCTGTGTCGCGCTCGAAGAGGTAACTGAAGAACACATTCTGGCGGTTCTACACCCGACTCTCTCTTACGTTGAAGACGAGCTTGCCACGCCGGCGGAGAAACTCACGCTGTGCGGATTCCCGAGCGGCGCGTTCTCCAGCCTCCGCTACGAAAAGGACGTGCTGCGCAGCAACTATGGCACGCCTGGAGCCTTCAATGCCGGCCTGCTGGGATACTTAGAGGGGGCGCGTAACTGAGGTGAGAATCCCGATCAATCTAGCGAGCGATCCCTTTCGCCGGGACCGTCCTCTGCTCGTGGCCACCGGCCTTGCCGCGGCGTTGCTCGCCGTGGTGCTATGCGGCTTGCTGTATCTGATCGCGGTAGACCGCTCACGTTCGGGCGACAGCCGCGCGCAAGTGAACCGCTTGAATCGGGAACTGACGGCCATCTCCACCGAGCAGGCTCGCCTGGACGCAACGCTTCGCCAACCGGCCAACGCCAGCATTTTGGAGCGCAGTCTTCTGCTGAACACTCTGGTGGAGCGGAAGTCTGTCAGTTGGACCAAAATTTTTGCCGACTTGGAAGCCGTGATGCCGCCCAATGTGCGCCTGATCCAGGTGCGCTTGCCGCAGATCGATTCCCGTAATCAGGTTCTTTTAGACATGGTGGTCGGGTCACAGAGCCCCGAACCTGTCATCACGTTTTTGAAGCAGTTGCAAGCGTCGCCGCGCTTCGGTCCGGCGACGGTGCACAATTCGGCGCCTCCCACCGACAATGAGCCGCTCTACCGTTATCGCGTGAGTGTGAACTATGCCCAGAAGCTTTAACGGCGCCGCGGGGATTAATGTTTGGTGGCGGGTCGCGCTCGGCGTCCTGCTGCTCGCGACGATCGGCGCGGCTTGGATCGTGATGTATCCGCCGGGCGGTTCTGCCGACGACTTGCAGCGGCAACTCGCCGCTCTCCAAACGCAAGCCGCCGCCAGGCGGACGCTGCTGGCCAGTACCCGCCAGCACGTGGCCGCGGTCGAACAGGGCCGGGCGGAAGGCGACAAGTTTCTGAACGAATATTTCCTGGCGCGCCGCACCGCTTATTCGACGCTGCTCTCGGAACTGGTCGACGCCGCCGATCGCGCCAAGATCAAGCCCAAGGAGCACGCCTACGCGACCGAGCCAATCGAGGGCTCCGATTCGCTCAGCATGATGAGCATCTCGGCCAACTACGAAGGCACCTACGCCAACCTGATGCGCTTCGTGCATGAGCTTGACCGCTCGCGGCGCCTGCTGGTTATCGAGGCCCTGAATGCTGCGCCTCAGCAGAGCGGCGGTACGCTGAATATAAGCATGAAGATCGACACCTTTGTGCGGGACGACGGATCGGTCCAATGAATTTGATTCCATCCCAGCTCGGCGCGGAACCGAAGAAGGTCGCTTTCCTGGGCGTGCTGGCGGTGGTGCTGATCGTGGTGTACTTCATCAACCGGACGCCGGACGTGCCCCAGCAGGCGGCCTCGGTCACCCCGCAAGCCGCGCGCAATCCGGTGCCGTTGGAATCTCTGGGATCTCGCGGCCGCTCGGCGCAGAGTGCCGCCGGGCTCACTCCGCAGGCCCCGGGGACGGGTTCAACACGCCGCGGCCAGGCCGCGATCCAGGATTTTAGACCCACGCTCAAGCTGCCCGATGGCGTCGATGTCAGCCGCATCGATCCCGCGCTCAAGCTCAATCTGCTGGCGCAGCTGCAAGATCTGCCGCTCGAAGGAGGAGAGCGCAGTCTGTTTGAATTCGGCGCGCCGCCCAAGCCCACAACCCCTACGCCTACGGTGGCGCCGGTGAAGCCCATCACCCCGCCGCCGCCGACGACACCCGAAACATCCGGCGTTCCGCCAACTCCGCCGAAGCCGGTGATCCCGCCGATTCCGCTCAAATACTACGGGTATGTCAGCGCATCTCGCGCGGTCGCTCCCGGAGCCGCAAAACGAGCGTTCTTTCTGGACGGCGAAGACATCGTGGTGGCCGGCGAGAACGACATGATTCACAACCGTTTCAAGATTGTCCGGATTGGCGTAAACTCAGCGGTAGTGGAAGACACCACGAACAAGAATCAGCAAACCCTGCCGCTGGTCGAGGAGTTGCCTGGATGATTCGCAAGACGACGACTCGCAAGCTCTCCGTCACCCGCCCCCCGGAGCAACGTGGCTTTGCGCTGCTGGTCATTTTCCTGATTGCCGCCGCCATGGCCTTCACCATGTATCAGGAATTGCCGCGCGCCGCATTCGAGAGCGCCCGCGATAAAGAGCAACTTTTGATGGATCGCGGCAATCAGTACAGGCGCGCCATTCAGGTCTTTTACGCCGAGAATAAAAGTTACCCGGGGGAACTGAAAAATTTGGAGAGCAACAACAATAAACGATACCTGCGCCGCCGCTACATCGATCCGATGACTGGCCAGGATGAGTGGCGCTTAATCCACACCAACGGCAGCTTCTTGACCGATTCGCTGGTGACTAAGCCCCCCGCGCAAAATGCCAGCAGCGGTTTGCCGGGCCAGGGACAAACGCCTGGCGGAGGCCCGCTTGGCGCCAACAACATGAATGCCGCACCGACGGCGTCCACCGACGCCAACAATCCGAGCGACCCGAACGCCGCTTCCGCCGCTCCCGCCCTGAATCCCATGGCGCAACAGCGGCCCAACGATCGGAGGTTTCCCACGGGCCCAGGCTTCCCGCAGCCGGGAGCCAATCCTGGTGCTCCGGCGGTGGGAGGCGCGAGTTCAGCGGCCTACGATCCTTCCGACCCGCGCACTTGGCCTCCGATTACGATAGCAACGCCCACAGCCCAGCCGGGACAACCTCAGCAGCCGGGCCAAACGCAGCAGGCAGGGCAAACGCAGCAGGCGGGACCCGGCGGACAACAAGCGCGCGGCAATCTGCCGTTTGGGCCGGCGCAGAACGGCGGTGCAAGTCAAACTATGCCCGGTCAATTTGGCGCCGCTCAAACTCAGATCCAAGGGAATTTAGGACAAGGAAACGGACAGGGCGGCGTGAATCCTCAGCCGTCGACGTTGTTCGTTCCGAATCAACCAGACCCGAACGGTCTCGGTGCGGTGCCCGTTCCGAACGATGCCCAGAACGCGCCTCCGCCGCCAGTTAATACGAACGTTCCGATGCCGCCATTCGGGAATCAGCCCTCGCCAGCGCAGCAGCCAGCTAGCGCAGCGCAGGCCAATGCGGTACAAGCCAATCTGGCATTCGGTGGATTCAATCCGCAAGCGCCCCCTTCGCCACAGAACGCGGCAGCAGGAACACAGCCGAATCCGGCCTTGCCAGGCAACAATTCCGGCAATGCCGCCCTGAACGCCATCAATAACTCGCTCTTCCGTCCGAATCAGGCGCCGGTTGCGGCATTCACTGGCTCGCCCGGCATCGCGGGGGTGGCTAGCAAGTTCAAAGGCCCCAGCATTAAAACCTATCGCGAACGAACCAAATATCAGGAGTGGGAGTTCGTGTATGAACTGACGACGAATCAGCCCGGTTTGAATCAAAATGGACTGAATCAAAATGGCTTGAATCAAAATGGACTGAATCAACCCGGCCTAAATCAACCCGGCCAGACCGGCGCGCCGGGCCAGAATCCGCAGCAAGCTCCGAGCCCGTTCGGACCCAGCTCCGGATCACCGGCGGGAGGAACGGCGCCCTCCAATCCCTTCTCCGTGCCGAACCCGTTTGGGCCGAGCGCGTCTCCCATGCGGTAACTAAATCCACTCCGACTTCAGCATCCCGTACACCAGCAGATCGTGATACCGGCCGTTCACTAGATACGCGTCGCGATGCGTGCCTTCAAGCTTGAATCCCAGCCGCCGCGGGATCGCGCTGCTCTTCGCATTCCCGGCGGCGCAGCGGATCTCCACCCGGTTCAAATCCATCTCGCGGAACAGATGGTTGATCGACACGCGGCAGGCGTCCGTGATGATGCCGCGCCCCTCAAATTCGCGGGCCAGCCAGTAGCCCAGTTCGGCCCGGCGATTGGGCCAGTCGATACGATGGGTCCCGATCACCCCGGCCGCCCGCTCGCGATGCCAGATGCCGGCAGTAAAGCCGTCATGCGCGGCGAACATTTCGAGCGTGGAGCGAATGAAGGCGATCACATCGTCTTCCGCCTTGGCGGCATCCACCCACGGCAGCCATTGCCGCAGGTGCTCACGGTTGCGCTCCACCGCCGCGAACAATTCAGGGGCGTGACGTTCCTCCAGCAGGCGGAGTTCGAAGTCATCGCGAAGCGCCGTGGCGAACATATTACGTCGCGCGATTCGCGTAATTCCGCTGGTAATAATTTTGATACTCGCCGGATTTCACGCGGGTTATCCAGGCCGGGTTGTTGCGATACCAGTCGATGGTGGCCTTCAGACCGGCTTCGAACGGCATCTGGGCATGCCATCCGGTCTCGCGCATGAGTTTCTCGGTGGAAAGAGCATAGCGGCGGTCATGGCCAGGCCGGTCCTTGACCGTCTGCATCAGTGAGCGCGGCTTGCCGACGGTGCCGAGGATGTTTTCGACCACTTCGAGGTTGGGCAACGCCCGGCTGCCTCCGATGTTGTAGATCTCGCCCGCCCGTCCGCGTTCGATCACCGACAGGATCGCGCGGCAATGGTCGTCGACATACAACCAGTCCCGCACCTGCATGCCGTCGCCGTAAATCGGCAGTGCCTTGTCTTCAATCGCATTCGAAATCATCAGCGGAATCAGCTTCTCGGGAAACTGATACGGGCCGTAATTATTGGATGCCCGCGTCACCATCACCGGCATGCCATAGGTCACAAAGTAGGAGAGCGCCAGCAGATCCGACCCGGCCTTCGACGCTGAATACGGGCTGCTTGCGCGCAGCGGATAGTTTTCGTCGGCATCGTGAGGCGCCGGAATACTACCGTAAACTTCGTCGGTCGAAACATGGAGGAAGCGCGGCGTCTTATGCGTGCGCGCCGCTTCGAGGAGGGTGAACGTGCCGCGCAGATTGGTCTCAAACACCGGCGCCGGCGAAAGAATACTGCGGTCTACGTGGGATTCAGCCGCGAAATTTACGATAACATCGGGCTGCGTCTCCGCGATGGTCCGATCTACCAGCGCGGCATCGCAAATATCGCCGTGCACAAAACGATAACGGGCGTCGTTGGCTACCGGCGCCAGATTCTCCAGGTTGCCGGCATAGGTCAGTTTGTCGAAATTCACAACTAGAGAGGGGCGCTGCGCCGCCGGGCCAGACCAAGCGGCGGGTGAATCCAAGAGCATCCGTACAAATGCGCTGCCGATGAAGCCGGCGCCTCCCGTGACGAAGAATTTCATTTGTGCTGCAGCTCCCAATCGTAGTCGATGGAGCTCTGATCATGCGCGATGCGGCCTTCGTCCTGCGGATTATACAGGCGGTTGGTTACATAGATCAGCATGCCCACTTGCTCGCCGATCACCTTATATCCGTGACCCACGCCCGGGGGAATGAAAATCTGCCAGGGCTTCAGCGCGCCGGTGTACAGAGTATTCTTCAGGCCGTAGGTGCGCGAATCCGGCCGCAGATCGACGAGCGCTACTTGGAACATTCCCTGTGAGGGAACCCAGAGATCCGTCTGATGGTGGTGGAAATGGAATGCCTTGATGATGCCCGGATAACTCAGCGCCGCGGAGACTTGCGTAGTCTCAGGCACGAAATCCGCAGCTAGACCCTGCTTCAGGCGCACGACTTCCAGGAAATATCCGCGATCGTCCGGCCACAGATCATACGCGCGCACCTGGACGCCGTCGATCAGGTCCTGGGAATCCGGCGTCCGAATGATCTTGCCAATGCCCGGTTCACACTTCAGTGTTTCGATGGAAATGCCTTGCCCAGTGGTAGTAGTCACTGGAAACTAGATTAACGCGGAACCGGGCTAGTTCGCCCGCAACGTAATATTGCCGATCCCGCCCCGGATATCCAGGTGAACTGTCACTTTGGCATCCTCGCGGTGAGCACTCACCCAGCGGCCATTGCGTTTCTCTAGGCCTTCGGCGTCGATATTGCCGATGCCGCCGTGAGCGTCCGCGATGATGCCCACTCCCGTAGGCAGCCGTACCGTCGCATTGCCTACGCCGCCGTGAATCTCCACGTCATAATCGCGTTTGGGACTTCCACGAAGGTCCATATCCACATTGCCGACGCCCATGTGCACCTCAACGCCGCGCAGATTCAGGGAGCCCAGCTTCATATCCGCGTTACCGGCGCCCAGGTGCGTGACGACATCGACCGGAACATCGTTGTTGAGGCGGAGCTTCCATTCGTAACGCCCCGACGAGCCCATATGATGGCTCGGCTCGGCGATGGTGAGACGTCCGCGGAAGCTGCCGTCCTCATAGCGCACAGTTGGTTCTTGCTCGGGAGTGCTGAAAGTAAAGTCGGCATCGAGCAAGCGCGGCGATCCGCCTTCGACATTCAGCACGCCCGCGCCCATTCGCATTTCGACGCGCACCATGTCCGCTTTGTCGAGTTCGATGGCCTTCGTTACATGCAGGAGCGGGCCCAAGTACGACGATCTACCCCGCTCATCACACCCCGTGAGGGCCAATATGGCCATGCTAGCCAGTAATAATCTGCCACTCATGCCCAGAAGATACGGATTCGGGGCAGGGAATGTTCCCGGAAAGTTTTCAGACCCGAAGGTAGTCCGGCCGCCAGTTCCTGATGGCCGATTTGACCTGCTTTTGGTCCCACTTGCCGTCGAGCGTCTGCTGCACCAACCCGGCTACTTCGCCGTCGGAGGCAAAGCGCAGGGCGATGAGCTGCCCTTCGCTCAGTTCGCCGATACGCGCGCGCATCGATTCCGGCAACAACTGGTCCAGCCGCAGCCTCTCTTCCAGGCGAATCACGCGGTCCTGCACCTTCACAGCGTAGAGTCGCGTTTTAAACATCAGCACGATGGCCCACAGGACCCCGAGCAGCCGCACCACGCCCCACCAGTCGGGTTGCCGGATCAAGGCATAGATTGTCGCGCCCAGTAATATTAGGGCACCCACAAATAAAAACCCATGAAACAACGGGTCGAAACGCGCATGATTCTTCAGGTTCTGGTCGGGTTGTGGCATGGAGAGTCCTTGGCGCGATCATAGGACATTTGGCTGGTGCTTCGCAAAAACCCGTAAGCTCCGATCGCGAATAGCAGGGCCGCGCTCAACGCGAATACACCGCGAATTCCCAGGAGCATGGCCCACACGCCTGAAAGCAGCATCGCTGCCAATTGCGCAAGTGACGTGAGCGCCGTTGCCGCCCCGCTCACGCTTCCCCGCAATTCCGGCGGCGTCTCCCCCTGCAACATTACGGCAGCAGCAACCACAACCACAGCTACGCCCAACCCCACGCCGACGGACCCGGTCAGTACCGCGGCCAGGGTGGGCACCGCCGCGATCAAAAGAATCGATGCTCCCACCGCCCCCATGCCGCACCCGATCAGACGCCTCGGATCGCAACCTCCCGTCACTGCCGAACTTAGAAGCGCCGAGCCAGTCGTCGTGCCCGCGGCGATCAGCATGCCGATCATCCCGAGCAACGGTGGCCCCCGGTGTAGGACGTCACGTACATAAACCGACGCCAGCGCGCCGAAGCATCCGGCCGCGAAGGTTCCAGCCGTCATCGAGAACACGACGAAAGAGAAGCGGAGATCGGTGAACAGAAAGTTGAATCCAGAGCCCAAATCGTAGAACAGGGCGCGCGGAGGAG
>Ga0163163_10004399_pt1 | contig 12010 bp, 8 predicted proteins | sample S65metaG_FD_119766 | JGI IMG/M metagenome (GOLD analysis project Ga0163163, IMG submission 119766) | Switchgrass rhizosphere microbial communities from Kellogg Biological Station, Michigan, USA - S6-5 metaG | ecosystem: Host-associated > Plants > Roots > Rhizosphere > Soil | place: USA: Michigan... | reverse complement strand
GGCGGTCCATCCGGCCGCGCCCGCGCATCCCGTCGTGCCCCCTCCGGCGCCGCCCGCGCCGCCGGATTTCGACGGCGAGGTCGTGCGCGGCGACGTGAGCGGCGACTTCCTGTCGACGACCCGGGGCGGCAGCTACCGCATCGGCAACGTCAGCGGCCGCGTCCGCATCCTGACCCACTCCGGCGAGATCCGGGTCGGAGGCGCGGGCGGCGGCGCGGACCTGAAGACCTACGGAGGAGACGTCGTGATCGGCCCCGTCACGGGCGACCTCAAGGTGTCGACGGCCGCCGGCGACATCCGCGGCGGCGCGATCAGCGGCTCCGTCACGGCCGACACTGCGGGCGGCGACATCCGCATCGAGCACGTGGGGGGCAGCCTGGACGCGAAGACCGCCGGCGGCGACGTGATCGCTCCCTCCGTCGGAGGAGGCGTGCGGGCGTCGACCGCGGGCGGCGACGTGCGCATCGGAGTCGCCTCGCGCGACATCCGCGGCGGAGTGACGGTGCACGACGGCGGCGGCGACGTGATCCTCACGCTGCCCGCGGACTGCCGGGCCGAAGTCGACCTCGAGGTCACGGGGACGGACGACGAGGACGACGAGTCGTCGATCCGCGCCGACTTCCCCGGCCTCTCGGTGACACGCCGGCCCGGCACGCAGCGCATGACCGGTACGATCAACGGGGGCGGCGAGAAGATCGTCGTCCGCACGTCCTCCGGCACGATCCGGCTCCGCAAGCCGGTGGGGGCCCAGTGACGAGCCCGGGCCGGGGGATGTATTAGCTCCGGCTAATACGTCGGGCGCTCAGCGGATCCGGAGGACGGCTCTCCTTCCGATCTCGACCTCCTCGCCCATTCCCGAACGCGGGTCGTGCCTCCCGTGCGAGAGGTACTCCCGAATTCCCGGTCCGAAGCGGCGCCACTCGCCGGGAAAGTCGGCGACGGTCTGCGAGACGTCGCCGGTGTTGTCCCGCGAGAGGCTGCGGAGCTGGTCCCGAGTCAGGGGCGGGCTCTCGAGGACTCCGCGGCGCGCGAGGGCCTCGAACGCCGAGGCCAGGAGGCGTCCGTACCAGAGCGGGAAGTGGAGAAGGGGCTTGCCCGGTTTTCCGACCGCGACGGCGATTTCGCGGTACATCTCGTTCAGAGTCAGCGTCTCGGGGCCGCCGATCTCGTAGGACCGGCCCCGCGCGTCCGGCTTCTCGAGCGCGTCGGCGAAGACCCGGGAGACGTCGGACACGGAGACGGGCTGGAGCCGGGTCGTGCCCGGGCCGATCACGGGGATGAATCCCGGGTTGTTCCGCACGATCGGGGCGAGCAGGTTCACGAAACCGTCGCCCGGCCCGTAGATGATCGACGGCCGGAAGATCGTCCAAGCGAGGCCCGAGGCGCGGACGACCTTCTCCCCCGCCGCCTTCGTGCGTGCGTACTCGGACGGCGCGTCCTCGGAGCTGCCCATCGCGCTCATGTGGAGGTATCGCTTCACCCCGGCGCGCTCGCCCGCGAAAACGGCGTTCTCCACCGCCTCGCGGTGCATGCGGTCGAACGTCTGCGGCCCGCGCTCGTGGATGATCCCCACGAGGTGAATCAGCGCGTCGCGACCGGCGGCCGCGGCCGCCAGCGACTCCCGGTCGAGCACGTCTCCCGCCACGGCCTCGACCGGATGGTTGTAGCGGTTGCGGGTCTTCGCCGGAGTGCGCGCGAGCACGGCCACCTGGTGGCCGCCGTGAAGGAGACGGTTGACGACGTGCGTCCCGACGAACCCGGTCCCGCCGGTGACGAGGATTTTCATGGCGCGGCCGGTTGTATCACGGAGCGGAATCGAGACCTGAGAGTCGAGCGGTCGCGAATCGACGATTCCGAATTCGCGATTCTCGCGTTCCCCTCACGGATACCCGAACAGATCGCTCTCCACTTTCTTGCCCTCCGCCCGCATCGCGAGCACCTCTCCTCTCGCCTGCGCGAGGCGGCCGAGGTCGATCAGCGGATCGGCCACGCGCAGCGCGGGCAGGCCCGACTGACGCTGCCCGAGCAGGTCGCCCGGGCCGCGCGCCTCGAGGTCTTTCTCCGCGATGACGAACCCGTCCGCCGTCTGCTCGAGCGTGGCGAGGCGCGCCCGCGCCTCGGGCGTCGCGGCCCGGCCGACGATCAGCGCGCACCAGGACTTGCGGTGGCTGCGGCCGATGCGGCCGCGGAGCTGGTGGAGCTGCGCGAGGCCGAAGCTCTCGGCGTTCTCGACGATCATGAGCGTGGCCTCCGGCACGTCCACCCCGACCTCGACGACCGTCGTCGCGACGAGGACCGGGCGGCGTCCCGCCGCGAAGTCCGCGAGCATCTGCGACCTTTCCGCCGGCGGCATCCGGCCGTGGAGGATCCCGACGGCGATCCCGGGCAGCGCCGCCGTCAGGCGGTCGGCGGTCTCGCGCGTCGCGGACACCTCGCGCTCGCCCTCCTCGATCGCCGGCACCACGACGTACACCCTCTCCCCCGCCGCGGCCCGCTCGCCGGCGAACCGGTACACGCGCTCTCTCGCGTCCTCCTCTCGCACGCGCGTGACGACCGGGGCGCGGCCGGGAGGCTTCTCGTCCAGGATCGAGACGTCGAGCTCGCCGTACACGGCCCACGCCAGCGACCGCGGAATCGGCGTCGCCGTCATCACGAGGACGTGGGGCGAGTCGCCCTTGCCGAACAGCTTCGCGCGATGCGCCACGCCGAAGCGGTGCTGCTCGTCGACCACGACGAGCCCGAGTCGCCGGAACTTCACCGGCGACTCGATCAGCGCGTGGGTCCCGACGAGCAGGTCGAGCTCGCCCGCCGCGAGCGCCTCGAGGAGCCGCCGGCGTGCCGGTCCGCGCACCCGGCCCGTCAGCAGCCCCATCCTCACTCCCGCCGCCGACAGCCACGAGCCGAGGCTCTCGGCGTGCTGCTCGGCCAGGATCTCCGTCGGCGCCATGAGGGCTCCCTGAGCGCCGTTCTGGGCGGCGATGAGGAGAGCGAGGCCGGCGACGACGGTCTTCCCCGAACCCACGTCGCCCTGGAGCAGCCGGGCCATGGCGCGGCCGGAGGCGAGGTCGTCGGCGACCTCGCGCACCGCGCGCTTCTGCGCTCCCGTCAGCGGGAACGGGAGGACGTAGCGCGCGAGCCGCTTGATCGCCTCCTCGGCGGGCAGGACGATTCCCCGGCGCGAGCGCAGCCTCGCGCGGCGGTCCTCGATGCGCGCCGCGAGGACCATCAGCTCCTCGCGCGCGAGCTGCCAGACGCCCGCCCGGGCGGCGTCGACGTGGTCCGGGAAGTGCGCGGTCTCGAGCGCCGCGCGGATCCGGTCCGCGGCTCCGGATGCGGCGGCGAAGTCGGGGGCGAGCGAGTCCAGCGTGCGCCGCACGAGGGTCCGCCACACGCGGGGCGCCACGTCGCCGACCCGGCGGTAGACGCCGACGATCCGGCCGGTGTGGATCGGATCGGACCCCTCGTCCTCGTCGAAGAGCTCCGTCTCCGGATTCTCGATGCGCATCTCTCCCTTCGTCCCGGGCTCGGGCGCGCCGTAGAGAGCCGCGCGGCGCCCCTCGAGCGACTTCGCGAACGACGGGTACCGGTTGTGCCACACGACTCGGACGGCCCCGGTGCCGTCGTCCGCGATCGCCTCGACGCGCATCGTGCCGCGGCGCATCCGGGTCGACCGCACGCCCGAGAAGTGCACCAGCACCGTGGCGGCGGTGCCCCACGCGAGCGCGGAGACGGGGACGAAGTGGCGGCGGTCCTCGTAGCGGAACGGGAGCGAGAGCAGGAAGTCCGCGACGGTCGTGATGCCCGCGGAGGCGACGCGGGCCGCGCGGGCGGGGCCGAGCCCCGGAACGCGAGCGACCGGGTCTCGCAGTCGCAGGACCCCCGCGGGCCGGTCGGCGCGGCTCAGCTAGCTCTCGGGCGCCTGGAACGTGAGGGAGACGAGTCCGAACTTGAGCACGTCGCCGCTCGCGACCGGCACCGGAACGCCGGTCGTCAGGCGCGTTCCGTTGACGTAGGTGCCGTTCATGACTCCGATCTCCTCCATGACGTAGTACCGCTCGCTCATCTGGTAGAGCTTCGCGTGGCGCCGCGACGTCGACCGCTGGGGGTCGAGCGGCGTCAGGTCCACGTCCGGAGTGATGCCCGTGACCGGATCGCTCCGGCCGACCAGCGTGTCGCCCTCCCGGTTAAGGAAGAACTCCGCGGACGGATCCTCGTTCGTGAGCCGGCAGGCGTCGCGCTCGGGCTCGACGCGCCGCGGCGCCGGCTTCTCCTCCTCGACGACGCGCCGCCCGAGGGACTCCTCGAGCATCGCGGTCACCTCGCGGAGCCGCCGGGAGAGCTTGCGCATCATGCGAATCGCGATCTCGGTATTTCCCTTGAGCATCGCGTCGAAGGTCGCGCCGTTGATGCGGAGCAGCTCGACGTCGGTCTTCGCGCGCGCGGAGGAGGTCCGGGCCACGTCCTCGAGGACGCTCATCTCGCCGAAGAAGTCGCCCTTCTCGAGCGTCGAGAGGACGCGTGTCTCGCCGCCGATCGCCTTGAGGAGCTCGATCGTTCCCGACTGCACGATGTACATGTCGGTTCCGATGTCGCCCTCGGAGAAGATGATCTCGCCCATGAGGTGCTGGACGAGGAACTTCTCGTAGGGATTCTTCCCGCCGCCTCCGGTCCCGGACTTGAAGACGGCCTTCACGGAGGTCATGGGCTCAGACGACGGCCGGCTGAAGGAACTCGACGGTGCGCCTCTCCGTGTCGACCCGCACCGGCTGGCCGAGCGGGAGGGTGCGGCTGCCGCGCAGGTGGCCGGCGGGATAGCCGCAGACCACCGGAAACGGCGACCCGCCGAAGCGGTCGCGCAGCCAGTCGGCGACGAACTCCGCAGGTTCGCCGCCCACCGAGCCCGGCGTGATCGACCCGATGATCATGGCTTGCAGTCCCTCGAGGGTACCCGACCGCTCCAGCTGGGTCAACATTCGGTCCAGTCGATAGGCCTTCTCCCCGACGTCCTCCCAGAAGAGGACCGCGCCGCGGCCGTCCACCTGCTCCGGCGTCCCGGCCAAAGACGCGAGCAGCGAGAGGCAGCCGCCGACCAGCGGGCCCTCCGCGACGCCGGGAGCGAGAACATCCGCATCTTCGAGCGCGTGCGGATCGGGTCGGGCTCCCGTGAGGACCGACTCCCAGTCGAGTCCTTCCTCTCGGCCGATCGCCATCGCCGCCATGGGGCCGTAGAAGGTGGTCAGCCCGGCGTGCACCGCGGCATAGGCGAAGAGCGCGGTCAGGTCCGAACCACCGAGGTGGATCCGCGGCCGCTCCGCGAGCTCGCGCGGCTCCAGGAGCGACAGGATGCGTCCGGCGCCGTAACCTCCGGTCGCGAAGAAGATCGCGTCCACGTCCGGGTTGCGGAGGAGCTCGCGGTAGCCTTCCGCGCGCTCGGCGTCGGAGCCCGCGTGAAGCGCGGTGCGCGACCGCGCGTGGATGTTCGGCGCGCAGACGACGCGGTAGCCTCGGGACTCCAGGACGGCAATCCCATCGGTCAGCTTGTCCGCCTTGACCGGGCGCGAAACCGCGGCAATCCCGATCGTGTCCCCCTTCTTCAGGCGCGGGGGGCGGACGAAGGCTCGGCCGGTGAGAGCCGGGCTGCGAATCTCCGAGCCGAGCGCGGTCATGCGCCCGACCCCAAGCGCGCAACGCGAGACGGGAAGCCTCCGGTAAGAGGCTCCGAGCGGGCCGATAAGCCGAATTCCGTCCCGCCGTAGGCGGTCGCGATCATTCCTCTGGTCCCGAGGTTACCCTCGGGCTCGAGCAGCCGACCCGGAGGCAGAACCCCTGACGGGGTCGCGGGACGGGCGCCCACTGCCTCCCTATTTGGCCTTGCTCCGCATGGGGTTTACCGTGCCCCCGCCGTTGCCGGCGGAGCGGTGCGCTCTTACCGCACCGTTTCACCCTTGCCGTCCTCGCGGAAGGCGGTTTGATTTCTGTGGCACTTTCCTTCGCGTCGCCGCGACCGGGGGTTACCCGGCATGCCGCCCGTGTGGAGTTCGGACTTTCCTCTCCGGCCCTTCGAAACGAAGTCCGGAGCGATCGCGTGGCCCGCTCGGGGCCGCGTTCATTTTACAACGATCTGCGGACCGCGCCCCCCGCAGCCTCCATCTACTTCCCGCGATTCTTCTCCTCTCCGAACCACTCCATCCACTCCTCGACATCCACGCGGCCGGGAGCGGGCGCTTCGGCCTCCCCCGCCTTTCCGAACCTCTGGAAGAAGTCCCCCGGCGCGCAGACTTTTCCGCCCGCGTCCCGCACGCGGCGCGAGAGCTCCCGGTCCGCCGTGACGACGGTCATCTCCCCGGGCGCCCGGGCCTGCGCGACCGCCCGGACGATGGCGGCGTCGGCGCCTTCCGAACCGGAGCCTCGCACCGTCAGCGCTCCGAGCGAAACCGCGCCCTCTCCGGCGGGGCCGTCGAAGTAGATCGTCGCCCTCGCCCGAGTCCGCCGGAGCCGGTCCGCGATCTCCGCGACGAGCGCCTGCCGGTCCGCGGCCGACGGACGGGAGACCCCGAGCACCTTCCCGATCAGGTTGTTGCCGTCGAGGAGGTAGGCCATCAGGCCGGACGGGCGCGCCGCGGATGCTTCAAGCGGAAGAACATCACCGCGAGGCTCCGACGGACGCGGCGCCGCTCGACGGCGAGCAGGAGCACGAGGCTCCCGAGCAGGATCCACGAGAACCAGGGCACGAAGAAGACGAGCGCCCCGAGCGTGACCGCGACCAGGTCCTCGGCGAGCGACAACGCGAGCTGCGCGAAGCCGCGCGTGGCCGCGGTCGACGTCAGGCGGGTCGTCGTCTTGACGAGGTGCGTGAGGAGCGTCGCGGCGGCCCCGGCGGCGGCGAGACCCAGCCGGGCCGCGGGAGACGGGTCCGGAACCGCGGAGAGCGCGAGCAGCGCTCCGACCACCGGCCTCAGCAGGGTCTGCACGAGGTTCCAGACGTGGTCGACGATCGGGATCTTGTCCGCGACGAACTCGGCCAGGAACAGCACGATTGCCGCGCTGAGGACCGCCTGGCTCGAAAGGAACGTGACGCTCGGCCCTCCGAACTCCTGCGGGAGCACGAGGTAGAGGCCGTGGAAGAGGAGGAGGACCGCCCAGGCGTTGAGTCCCGCCGCCGCGGAAAGCCCGAGCCCGATCAGGACACCGGTGGCCACCTCAGCCGCGGTGCCGGAACAGGCGCGAGAGCAGACCCGCGGGCGGAGCGGCGGACGGCGCGTCGACCGGCGGCGGTTCCAGTTCCGCCGCAGGGCGCTCCTCTGCGGAAGAGCCGGGGACCTGCGCGGCCGCGTCGAGCACCTTCTGGAGGAGCTCTTCGTTCTCCGGGGAGGGGTCGAGCGCCACGGCACGCCGCGCGAAGGGCTCCGCCTCGTGCGGACGGCGGTGGTCGAGCAGGGCGCGCGCCGCCTCGACCGAGAACGCGACGCGGCGGGCGTCCAGCCGCGCCGCCTCCTTGAGATTGGCGAGGCCCTGGTCGATCCAGTTCGGATTCTTCAGCTCCACCTGCGAGAGCACGTAGCGGTACTCCGCCTGGTCCGGGACGAAGCGCACGGCCTCCCGCAGCATCTCCACCGCCGGGTGATAGTCCTTCTCCTCGATGAGCTGGCGGGCGCGGCGGAAGTTCTGCGCCGCGATCTTCTTGCGCATCTCGGGATCGGCGGAGGGCCCCTCCGTGACGAGCAGCGGCGGCGGCGCGGCGTCGAGGCTCTGGTCGTAGAGGGCGCGGCTCTCCGCATCCGACAGAGACTCGTAGGCCTTCTTCATCCGCTCGAACACCGCGGTGAGCTCGCGCTCGAACTTCGCGAGGTCCTCGCGGTGCCGCAGGTCCGGGTGGAAGAGGCGGCTGCGCTCGAAGTAGGCCTCGGAGATCCGCTCCGGCGGCGCGTTGCGCGCGACGCCGAGCAGCTCGTAATGCGTCAGCCAGTCGATCCGCCGGTAGGTGTTCTTGACGAGCTCCGCGTGCCCGGGCGATCGATCCGTCGGCTCGGCGGCGAGCTCGACGTTGAGCCCGTGGAACCCGCCCCGTCCGCTCGGCGGCCGCTCCGCGCCCTCCTGCTTCCACTCGACGATGCCGCAGGAGATCAGGCCGTACAGGATCTTGCCCGTCGCCACTCGCGACGCGCCCGCGATCTTCAGCAGCGAGTCCACGTCGAGGATGCCGTCGATGCGCGAGAGCAGGTACGCCTCCTGGGGCGTCAGCGGGAGGTACTGGTAACGCGACATCGGGTCCGTCGCGAGGATGGGAACGCGGTGACCGTCCCCGAGGCGCTCGCGGAAGACCTCGCCCTCCGGGAGTCGGCGAATGCCCTCCACGATGACGGCGGCCGTCGACAGCGAGAGGGCCACGTCGGGGTCGAGGACGCCGGACGAGGACTGGAATCGATACTCGCCCGTGTCCCACGCGAACGTGGAGAAGACGATCTCCTCGACCAGGCGGCGCATCTCGGCATCGAGCACGGTGCGCGAGATCAGGCCGCGCTCGACGAGGAGCTTGCCGAGACGCGTCCTCCCCTGCTTGGCGACCGTCTCGAGCGCCCAGGTCAGGTCGGCGTCGCTGATGGAGCCGCGGCGCTTCAGGAACGCTCCGATGCGCTGCGCCTCGCGGGAGGAGGTCGCCGTGCGGAGCTCGCCCTTCTCGAAGAAGAGATGACGCGTCTCGTCGCCGTGAACGAGCGTCAGCGTCCCCTTCAGGCCCTCGAGGAAGATGCGCCTCAGGACCTGGGGAAGGGGCGTCTCGGACAGGGATCCCCGAAAACCGGGGGTCGTCGTCTGTGTCGTCATGAGGCTGCCGTGTGGCGGCGAATCAGGGTAACACCCCTCGGGGGCCTATCGAATCGGCACGACGGCCGGGTGGTTCCGCGGGGTCGAGAAGAAGGACGGGGCGCGCGCCAGGCCGCGGGAGGCCTCCTCCCGGGTCGAATAGCGCCCCCAGAGCACGCGGAAGCAGCTCCGGCCCTGGTAGGGGGTCGCGAGCAGCCACATCGAATTGGCGGGCCGGTCGTGCTGAAAGGCGTCGGCGAGCGAGGGCACCTCGCAGGCGAGCTCGAGCTGGACGGCGAACCGCGCCTTCCCCTCCTGCACGTACCGTCTCTGGTCCCGCTCCGCGCGGTCGACCCAGGCCTGGCGCGATGCATCGGAGCCCGGCACCGGGGGCGCGGACGAGCGAGGCCGGGGGGCAGGGGGTGCCGGGACGGTCTTCCCGGCCGCCGGCGCCGGAGACATGGCATGTCGCGCGGCAGCGGGCGGTGGAGCGGCCGTCGGAGGCGCCGTCGGGCGTGCCGGGGCGGCCGATGGAACCGCGGCGACGGCCGCCGGCCGCGCGGTCGGCCCGATCCGCATGGCGGTGGGGCTCGGCGCGGCGGCCGCCGCCGGCGCCGCGGCGGTGGCGCTCAGCTCGACCGCGGTCGGGACCGCCGTCGGACCCGCCGCGGTCTTCGCCGGCTCGGCCGGTCCCGCCTCCCGCGAACGCCAGAGCACCGCGGCGATGACGGCCACGGCGAGCAGCGCGAGGACCCACAGCCACACGCCGCCCGAGCGCGGACGCGGACGCTCCGGGCCGCCGACTCCGGTCATCGTGTCCAGCGGACGTTCGAAGGGCAACGGAGGCGACGGAGCGGCCTCGTCCAGACCGAGCAGGTCCGACGGAGCTTCCGCGGGGCTGTCCTCCCTGTCCTCCCTGTCGTCCCCTTCCAGGCCGGCCTCCCTCGCGGGGCCGGCCCCCCGGATCGGCTCGTCGCCGAGATCCCTCTCGCGATCGCTCCCGGTCTCCATCGCGTCGAAGCGCGGCGGCCCGGCATCCATGGACGGAGACGCAGGTGCAGCGCCGCCATCGTGGTCGAATTCCCGGTCGTCCAGCGACGAGTCCTCGTCGCCCGGCTCCGGCTCATCCTCCTCGTACTCGTCGTCGTACGAGTCGGCCGCCGCGGCCTCTTCGAAGCTTCCTCCGGCGAGAGATTCCTCGGCATCGTCCTCCGCGATCCGGAGATCCGAGGCCGGGGCGGACTCCGTCGGCGGCTCCGGCGCGGCCGAGTCGGGCTCGGATGGTGGGAGCTGGGGGGTTGGCGCGGCGTCATCCGCATTCCGATCCGCCGAGAGGGTGCGCGCTTCGACGTCCTCGTCGCCCGCGTCGTCGTCGCCGTGTGCCGCGGCGTCGGGCGCGGGATCATCGGCCCTCGCGATGGCGTCGGCATGGTCCTCCGGGAATGGCGGGGCCGCGGCGGGCGCCTCGCCCGGCGCGAACTCCGGGTGCACGAGCCCGAGCGTGACGAGCGCGGCGAGGAGCTTCTCGACCGCGAACGCGTCGGCGGGCGCCTCGCTCGCGATCTCCTCCGCGGTTCTCTCGCCGTCGATGAGCTGGACGACCGACTCGGCATCGGCGGTCAGGCCGAAGCTCGGGAACTCCGCGTCGAACGCGGCCGCGCGCGCGAGCGGGACGTCCGCGCCGCCGAGGTAGTGCAGGATCAGGTTCCGGTCCCGCGAGCGCAGGAAGAGCTCGAGGACGAGGCGCGGGATCGTCAGCCGGAACTCGCTCGCGTCCTGCGCGCCCGTGCGGAAGAACCAGTAGTCGCCCTCGAGCCACGTGAGCAGGTCCGAAAGGACCTCGACCGCTCGGATCTTTTCGCCCCAGCGCCACTCGCGCCGGGTGAGAACGCCCGTCTGCAGGGCGACCGCCGCCCGGTCTCCGCCCTGTCCGACCGGCAGGCGCTCGAGCGTCGGCTGGTCGAGCTTCCCCGCCCGGACGAGAATCGCGGCCGTGTCGAATCGCGAGTCCGACGATGCGGTGCGGACCACGTCGCCGGCGGCGATGTCGAACCCGGCGGTCGCTCCGGAACGCGAGAACTGGAGCGTCCCGCTCGCGCCCTCGCGCCAGAGCGCGACGAGCGCGGCGAGCAGGTCGGTCCCGCGGATCTCCCCTTCGGCTTCGAACGCGTTTCTCATCGGATCAGGCGCTCGGCCGCGAGAGGAACGCGGCGACGCGGCGGGCGGTCGTGGGACCCACGGCGGCCTCGATCTCGCGCGGATCGGCTCCGCGCAGCCCCTTCACCGAGCCGAACTTCCGGAGCAGAAGTCTCGCCCGCGCGGGCCCGATTCCCGGGATCTCCGTCAGACCCGTCGTCCGCATGCGCTTCCCCCTCCGGCTGCGATGCCGCGTGATCGCGAATCGATGCGCCTCGTCGCGGACACGCTGGATGAGCTGGAGGGCCGGGTCCTTTCGGGAAAGCCGCACGGGCTCGGGCCGCTCCGGCACCCAGATCTCCTCCTCCCTCTTGGCGAGACCCACGACCGGCAGCTCGACCCCGACGCGGTCCAGCGCCGTCAGCGCCGCCTGCAGCTGCCCGCGGCCGCCGTCCACGAGCACGAGGTCGGGCATGAGGCGCTGCTCGTCGTGGACGCGGCGGTAGCGGCGCTCGACCGCCTCGGCCATGCTCTTGAAGTCGTCGGGCGCGAGCAGCTCCTGCGAGGCGATGTTGAAGAGCCGGTAGTCGGACTTCTTCGGCACCCCGTCCTCGAAGACGACCAGGGACGCCACGCTGTCCGTGCCCTGCAGATGCGAGATGTCGAACGCCTCGATGCGATGAGGCGGCAGCGGCAGCCCGATCGCCCGCGAGAGCCGCTCGACGGCGATCGCCGCGTCGCCGCCCGTGCGGCGGAACCGGACGCGGTGGCGCTCCCGCGCATTGACCTCCGCCATCTGGAGACGCTCCGCCGCGGCCCCGCGCTGCGGCACGCGGACGCTCACCTTCGCGCCGCGGCGCGCCGCGAGAAACTCGGAGAGGAGCTCGGGGCTCGGAATCGCCACCGGCAGGTGGACCTCCGAAGGCAGGAACGGGTTCGCGTCGTAGAACTGCGGAAGGAACTCGTCCAGGAAGGTCGCGGGGTCGATCTCCTGCGACTTCTCGAAGAAGAAATCGCGGCGGTCCTGGAGGACTCCTCCCCGCACGACCAGCACGGCGACCGCGACGTCCTG
>Ga0163163_10004398_pt1 | contig 12011 bp, 11 predicted proteins | sample S65metaG_FD_119766 | JGI IMG/M metagenome (GOLD analysis project Ga0163163, IMG submission 119766) | Switchgrass rhizosphere microbial communities from Kellogg Biological Station, Michigan, USA - S6-5 metaG | ecosystem: Host-associated > Plants > Roots > Rhizosphere > Soil | place: USA... | reverse complement strand
GGCTTCCTTCATCCTCGACGTGCTGAAATTCGGCACCAGGGAGTCAACCGTTACGCGCTATTTGGCGATGTTGCTGGTCGCAATTGGCATCCTGTTGCTGTGGTTTGGCAAACGTTCCGTTCTGGATATCGGTTTGATGCTCACGCTTTGGGCATTGCTGACGGAATCGGTGGTGATTTTGCCGGATGCGGGGCGTTTCAGCGCCGGCTGGTATGCGGGGCGGGTAATGGGACTGTTGTCCGGCCTGTTTGTGCTGCTGATGCTGTTGATCGATATGAGCAGGGTTTACGGACGCATGGCGGTCCTGGCCACCTCTCAGAAGCGCGAACAGGAGAACCGGCTGATGGTCGGAGAGGCGGTGGGAGCTTTCATCGCGCATGAATTGCGCCAACCCCTGGCATCGATGCTGCTGAATGCCGGGACAGCCAGGCAACTCTGTGTGCCGGGCAAAGGCAAACTGTCCGCGGTGTTGGACGAACTGGTCGAGGATGGCCGCTTGGTCAATCAAATCGTTGAAAGCACACGCGCGGCGGTCGGAAGGAAGACCACGGAAAAAACGCGCGCCGATATCAACCATCTCATTCGCGACACGCTGCGCATGACCGACCACGAACGCCGCAAACGCGGGATAAAAGTCGAACAGCGCCTGGATGATCATTTGCCGCCGGTCGTCATCAACCCCGTCCAGATGCAGCAGGTTTTCATCAATCTTTTCGTCAATGCGGCGGATGCGATGAATGAGACGGACCGTCTACGCATTCTCAGGGTCCGTTCCAGTCGCGGCAATGCCGGAGTCGTGATCCGGGTGGAGGACACCGGATCGGGCATCAGGCCCAGCGATCAGGAGAATATCTTCGATCCATTTTTCACCACCAAGGAGAATGGTATGGGCATGGGGCTTTCGATCTGTCACTCCGTGATCAAGAAACATGGAGGAACAATTCAAGTATCGTCCAGTGATCCATTCGGCGCCGTCTTCGAAATCTGCCTGCCGGTGGAAAGCCTCGCCGCGCCGCAGCCGGCCATGCCCGCCGAAACAGCGGCATTTCCTTTTGCTGTGAGCGGTTGAACCGATTTTTCAGAGAGAGCACCATGTCAGCATCCAGCCTCCTCATCTACCGAATGACTGCCAGCAAGAGGCAGATCCGGATCACATCCGGCGTCGCGCTCGCATTCTTCCTGCTGTTCCTTATGGCGCTTTTTTTCCGCAGAGAACTTTTCCAGACCCAAAAAATACCGGCGCGCGAAGTATTTGTCGCTATCAGCGGCGCTATTTTGGTGATGGCCGACTGGATCATTGCGCTTCTGCTGTTCGCCCAAGCCCGTGTGCTGCAGGCCCGGCCGCTCTACATGCTGGTGGCCGGATTTTTTTTCGCCGGCCTGTTCATGGGCCTGCGCGTGTTAAGCCTTCCCGGCGCCTTGGCTCCTTTGGACAGCCGCTTCGATCCAACTTACAACCTGCCCTTGTGGTTCTATTGTTCCTCCCATGCAGCGCTGCCTCTTGCCATCCTGCCTTATGCTTGGCTAAGCCGCGCTACTGACCGGCCGTTTCGAACCGGGCCGTCCCCATATCCGGTGCTTGGCCACTATCTGGCCGGATCGATGATCCTGGCGGCATGCGTGGTTCTGGTGCTGGCCTTCGGCAAAACATCCCTGCATTGGTCGTCAGCCAACTTCCTGTCGGCGTCAGCGGTAATGCTGTCAATCATCGCCGGCATGGCGGCCCTGGAACGTACGCTGCGCTCGGAGTTGAACCTTAAGCTGTTGCTGATGCTTTGGGGCTGGTTTCTGGAAATGACGCTGGTTGCGCTGCCATATGCGGGCTATACGCACGGCTGGTACGCGGCGCGCAGCCTGGGTCTCTTGTCTGGGCTGTTCGTCCTCTTCGCCCTGCTTGCGGAAACCAACAAACTCTATGCCCAGAGCGTCTTGCAGCTGATAGCTCAAGAGCAAGAGCGCGAACATCGTTTCCTCATCCGCGATGTGATGTCCGCCTCCATCGCCCATGAGCTGCGCCAGCCTCTCGGCGCCATCATGATCAACGCGGAAGTGGCCCGCAGGATAACGTCCGATCAACGCAGAGAAGCGGCGGCGGACCAGGCGATCCAGGTGCTGGACGACATTATCGCGTCCAGCCACCAGGCCAATGACATGCTCGAAAGCAGGCGCGCCATATTCAGGCGACAGAGCGGCGAAAGGATCTCCCTCAATCCCGTCGTGATCCTGCAGAGCACGCTGGCCATGATCGCAAGCAGCGCGCACGCACACAATGTGTCGGTCACGCTTGTGGTGGAGGAACAGCCCGGACCGGTGACCGTCAACCGGCTGCAGCTCCAGCAGGCGCTGTTGAACCTGTTTCAGAACGCCATCGAGGCCCTGAGCCAGTCACACCAGCCGCACCGCGCTCTGGTGGTGCGCTGCCGCCGGGAAGACCGGAATGTGATTATACGCGTGGAGGATAATGGCCCGGGCATTGCGGCCGCCGACCGGAACAGAATTTTCGATGCCTTCTACACCACCCGTCCCGAGGCCACGGGGATGGGGCTTCTGATCGCACGCTCGGTGATCCGGGCGCATGGCGGGACCATTCGCGCCACGGCCAGGGAACCATTCGGCGCCGTTTTCGAAATCTGTCTGCCGACGGAAGCCGCGGTCGCGTCCCCACGGGCCATGCCCGCTGAAACAGCGGCATTTACCTTTGCCACAAGCAGTTGAACGGAATCTTCAGGAAAAACGTGATGTTAGAATCCAAGCTCCTCGTCTACCGAATGCCCGCCAGCCGGGCGCAGGTTTGGATCACCTCCAGCGTGGCGCTGACGCTGCTCAGCCTGTTGATTGCAACCCTATTTTTCCGCACCCAGCTGTTCCAGACCCAGCACATACCGGCGCGCGAGGCGTTCGTCGCCATCAGCAGCATCATTCTTGTGATGGCCGACCTGATCATCGCCACTTTGCTGTTCGCCCAAGCCCGGGTGCTGCGGGCGCGGCCACTTTATGTGCTGGCGGCCGCCTATTTCCTAGCCGGTCTCTTTCTGACCTTGCGCGTTCTGAGCCTTCCCGGCGTCTTGGGGCCCTTGGACCGCCGTCCCGACCTTCACTACAACATACCCCTGTGGTTTTATCTTTCCTCCCACGCCGCGCTCCCCCTTGCCATTATGCCTTATGCATGGCTTAGCCAGGCGACGGACCGGTCATTGCGGACTGAGCCGCCCGGCTATCACCCGCCTGGCCGCATCCTCGCCGGAACGATGATCCTGGCGGCAAGCCTGGTCCTGGCGCTGACGTTTCACCAGGCATTCCTGCCCTGGTCATCGCCCATCTTCCTTACGTCGATTGCGGTGATGCTGCTGATCATCGCCGGCATGGTTGTGCTGGGGCGCGGGCTGCACTCTCAATTGGATCTCTGGCTGCTGTTGATGCTGTGGGGCTGGTTTCTGGAATTGGCGCTGATCGGAATGTCCTCGGTGGGTTACACCGCCGGCTGGTACGCCGCACGCGCCTTGGGCCTGGTGTCGGGCCTGTTCGTTCTGTTCGCCCTCCTCGCGGAAACCAGCAAGCTCTACGCACAAACCGTGCTGCAACTGATCGCCCAGACGCAGGAACGCGAACACCGTTTCCTGGTTCGCGATGTGATGTCCGCCTCCATCGCCCATGAGCTCCGTCAGCCGCTTTCCGCTATCCTGATCAATGCGCAAACGGCGCGCAAAATGGCCTCCGGCCAAGGCAAGGTACTGGCTGCGCCGCTGGAAGAGACAATCCAAGCATTGGACGACATTGTTGCGTCCAGTGAACGGGCGAACGACATTCTTCAAAGCACCCGCGATCTGTTCGGGCGTGCAGACCATCAAAGAGACGCGGCCGACCCGGTCGTAATCCTGCAAAAGACCCTGGCCCTGGTCGAAAGCAGCGCGCGCGCGCACAATGTGTCCATCAAGCTTGTGGTGGAGGAACAGCCCGGACCGGTTGCCGTCAACCGGCTGCAGCTCCAGCAGGCGCTGTTGAACCTGTTTCAGAACGCCATCGAGGCGCTGAGCCAGTCACACCAACGGCGCCGCACCCTGGTGGTGCGCTGCCGCCGCTGGGACGACCGGGGGGTGACCATACGGGTGGAGGATAATGGCCCGGGCATTGCGGCCGCCGACCGGAACAAAATTTTCGACGCCTTCTACACCACGCACCCTGAGGCCACAGGCATGGGGCTTTTGATCGCCCGTTCGGTGATCAGGGCGCATGGTGGCCGGCTGGAAGTGGAAGCGCGCTCACCGGCGGGAACGGTGTTTGTGATCCATCTGCCGGATGGACATCAGCATTCCGCCTGGCTCAAGCGCGGCCGTGTTGCGGGCGCCGCCGAATAACATGCGGGGCTGCAAGGAATGGCGGTCATGACCACCAACCGAAGCCCAATCCTCCGAACCTGAGCGCGAGTCCCAGGTTGCCGTGCCTGGATTGCTTTGCGGGCAAATAATTGCGGAGGCGGACAATATTGGATTCCGGCGCGGGCTCGATGGAACTGGCATAGTGCCGGCTGTCGAACAGCAGAACTTTCACCCATTCAAACATTTCGCGGCGCACCCTGTTCATGTGGGCTTCGCATCCGTCGCGCAAGCCCCAAATGGCGTCGCGGCGTTCCCCATCGGTCATATTCTCCCAGCCTTCGATCACACGAGCACCTCAGCTGCCATGCTGATAATACCGGCGTAACGCTGCATGGCAGGGTACAAACGCCCGGCTAGCCGGCGCCCAGTCATGAGGCCCGGATCTTGGGTGTATTGATTTTGTCCGAGGCAAATTCAATTGGGACTTGGTCCAAGCGCCACAAACCGGGATGCGCTCTAAGCTGGCCCCTTGCCGTGCCAACTTTATCACGGAAGGCCTCCGCGATGATCTCTTACGATCTGGTGATGGCCATCTGCCTTGTGATGGCCGTCGGTGTTGTGGGGGCGGCTATCGTGTGGGCGCTGTTGGAAACCCGCCACGAAAGCGCGCATCGCCACAAACGCCCCTTGTCGCGACACCTCAAAGCCCACAAGCACACGTTCAAAGCCCAGGACAAGTGAGAGCCAGGCTTTGGCGCGCATGTACGAAAAATGGCTTCACTGCGGTCGCCGTCAAAGAGCGTGCGTGAAAGGCAGCCGGCGGGGTCTCACGCTTTCTGCCAGCCCGGTCCCGGATCGAATGTCTTGATCTGCGACGCGGCTGTGCCGGTGTTTGGCCCCAGATCCTTCTGAAAGACCTGGCCATCCTGGTTGACGATAAAACTCATCACGCCGGAAATCCCATAGGTCGCGGGATAGGCGATCAGCGCAAAGCCGCCCATCAGCTTGCCATGGGCCAGATAGCTGTACGCGCCCCCGTTCGCGGCCGAGCCCTGGGCCGTGAGGATACGGAAATAGTAACCGTTATAGGGTTGGGGGGCGCCGCTGTTGCCGGGTGCGTATCCGGCCGCTTGCGCCTTGACGAATAGAGGTCCCAGGGGGCTTTCGGCTTCGCCCGCTTTGGCGGGCCAATAAAGCCCGTCCTGCTTGCCGGGCGTGCTGACAAAGCGTTGGGCATAGTCGAGCACCCCATCGCCGCGATCGACCGAGGCGTATTCGCGCTGGGCATCCACGAACGCCTTGCAAGCCTCGATGGTGGCCAGCTCGTTGCGCCCGATACGGCGCGCCAGGAGTTCGTTGCGCCCGGCCGCAGTATCGAAGCGCCAGCCATTGGCCTCCTTCACCAGCGGGATCGGCATCGGCCAATCATCCTTGCCGACACTGAGTGTGGAACGCGCGGTGTCGCCGGAAAACTTATGGCCGGCATCATAGGCCGCCACAAATCTTTCGAGCGCGTTCTGGTCGGCCTGGTCGTCACCGGAATGCAGAACATCGCGGCCGTCCGGGCCCAGCATCTTGTCCAGCGACGCCATGTCTTTTGCCCGTGCGGCGGCGACAAATTTGTCGACGCCTTCGGCGGCGGAGGGAAAAAATGTTCCCGATGCCCCCTGGGCCGCCGCTGCACCGGCGCCGATGCCCATCGCGACGGCGGTTGAAAGAAGAATATGACGCAAGCTGATCATGTGAATCTCCGAAAAACTTATCGCCTTCTGCCGCCACCGCCGCGGCCGCCGCCGCCGCCACGCATGCCACCGCCGCCGCTGCGCATGCCGCCACCACCACCGCCGCGGAAGCCGGACGAGCGGGCGCTACCCAGCGAGGAACTGCCACGGTTGCTGAAGCTTCGCGTCTGGCCGCCGCTTCCCAGGCCGCCGAACCCGCCGCGATCAAAGCCCGTGTTGGAGATGCCGCCGCGACTCCCCAAGCCGCCACTCCCCAGACCGCTTCCACCGCCCAGGCCGCCGCGATTGCCGATACCATTATTGCCGCCCAAACCGCCGCGGTCACCGATACCGCCGCGATTGCCGATGCCGTTATTGCCACCCAAGCCACCGCGATCACCGATGCCGCCGCCATTACCGATACCATTGCGGTCGCCGATACCGTTGCGATCTCCAAGTCCGCCGCGATTGCCTAAGCCATTATTGTCAAAACCGCGAAAGTCGCGCCGGCCGTTGGCCCCCGCCAGTTGCCCGCGGCCATACTGGTTGCGCAGTCCCTGGTTGCCATAGGCGGCGCCGCGCCGGTGATCGACATTGTGCCGCCAATTCTGGCCGCCGGTGCGATTGTTGATGTTGTTGAAGTTGTTGAAATTGTTTACCTGCAGATTACCGCCGCCCCAGTTGGCGTTGTTGTTCCAGAAGGCGGCGCCGATCACGGCGCCGGTGACAAAACCCAATCCGGCGCCATAGGCATAGCCATAGGGCGGGGGCCAGCCATAGGCCGGATAGCCATAGTCCCATGGGCCATAGACGCTGCCGGAATCATAGTAAGGGACATAGACTTTCTCCGGCTCGGCCGGCTGGATGATGATGGTCTGATTTTCGGTGACCACTTTCTGTTGCGCGGTATCTGTCAGTTTGCCGTTTGACTGCGCCTTGGCGCGCAAGCGCTGAACCGCTTTGAGCATTCCCGCCTGATCGGACAGAACGGCATCGCCCAGCTTCTGCGTCCAGCTGATCTGCTTGTCCATCATGTCCAACACTTCGGGGGTGTAGGTGAGTTGCTTGACGCTGTCGTCCCATGTCTGGCTGGCCAGGGCGCTGTCCAGCGCCGTTCCGCTGAGATTTTTGTTTTGCTGACGCCAACGGTTGGCCTCGACAACCTCCATGGGGTAAGTGGATGCGATCATGACTTTGGCCAGCAACTGGTCCGGATAAAGCGCGATCGGCGCCGCCAGGGCCTCCATTTGTCCTGGCGCGTAGGTGGCGGCGGGAGCGGCGCTGGCCTGGGTCGGGGCTGGGGTTTGGCCTAGGGCGGGAAACAGAAAAAGTCCGAAAAATGCGCCGGTCAGAAAGAAAAAAACGAATAAGCGCGGAATGCTATTTCGCTCCATGGCGAGATCTCGCTTTGCAAAGCAAGATTTTGGCCGCGCATAGCGCGTCTCGCCATTGGACCAAGGGCCGACATATCAAAGCGATTGACAGAATTCAGGCCGCCAACAGACCCCGCGCTGCCGAACGTATCTGGGGATCCGAGAAACGAAAAACGCCGCGATCAAGCAGGTAATGCGCGAACCCGCTGGCGAAGCCCAAGGCCAGCAAAGCGGGGACAAACGAGGATGTCCGCAAGCCGGCCGCGAAATGCCCGAAAATCCGGTCGCCAAAATTGGCCGCGCTATCCAGCCAATTCGCTTCCACTTCGAACACAGGCAACAGAAGCAGCGATACCAGCATCAGCATCAGCATCAACGCCCAACCGCGCCTGTTCAAAGCATGTAGAGCACGCCGCACGCCTTTGCCGGCGGGGCAAGGTTCCATCCGCGGCGTCCGGGCCACCAGGGCCAACGCCAAAATCCAGTGTTGCGATGACCAGATCACCAGAAAGACAAAGGGGCTGCGGGGTTGCAAGGCGATAGCAACCATCATCGCCAGACCCAGAATATACAAGATGCGAGGCGGAGACCGAGGAGCCGCACGCAGTTCGGCTATGAGCATTGCGGCCGTCGCCGCAGCTAGTACAAACGTGGCGCCATATCGGATGAGTTCCAGCGCTTGTGCTGGCCAGCCCAGCATCCAGCGATCAAGCCAAAGCTTTTGATAGGCGGCGGCCCCGGCCAGCGCATCCGCCAAAAAGACCAGCGCCCCTCCGACGCCAAGCGCGAATAAGCGGTCGCGCTGCTTTATGCCGGGATTGGCCGCCACCCCTGCTCGCGCCCGGTAAAGAGAAAGAGCGCCGAAATGTTGCGCGCCGAAGTGATACGTCGAGGCGGCATAGTCCAAAATCGCCAGCGCGATAAAGCGCTCGGTACGCGTAACCGGAAGCGCCGTGTCGCCTGGCAAAAAGATTGCGAAACAAGCCGCCGTGACCAGGGCGGGAAAAAGGAGAAATCGCACGGGGTGGGCGCGCAACGAGGGCCGGTAGGCCTCGGTACCGTAAGCCAGCCAGGCGCTTCCCAGGCGATGGCCGATCCAGAACAAGGCCGTAATGATAAGGTACAGCGAGTCCAACGGGCCTGTTCCCGCGCCGGCTTGCATTCCGGCCAAGGCCAGCGTTAAGGGCACAAGCCACAGTGCACTGAGGATCCACACGCCGTCCCAGGCCGGACTTTTTATCCAAACCGGCGTCTGCGGCATCGGACCGTCCGCGAACTTGCTATCGCGCCGGTTGTATATCCTCGGGCGCATTCAGTTTCGGCGGGTTATTGTACAATTGCTGTATCGGCGACTCCGGATTCAACCGTTGGAGCCGCTCGAGTTTTTGTTTCCACCGATGCATGCGCCAAAGCCAGATACAAAATTCCACACCCATCTGTTGGTTGCTCCTCAGGTTGACCCCGGCGGGGCGATCGGGGCTGCCACGCCTGTTGGAATGGATGGAAGCGCTGCTGTGTTGAGCGACACTGGCGCGGAAGACGGGGCCACGTACCAGCGAAGACTGATCAAAGCCAAATGGGCGTGCTTGGCGCCGAGCTCGACCGGCATGGTCCGGCCGGCGAAGAAGCTGTGGCTGGAGCCGCCGATTTCCTGATAGCGGTAGTCCAGCTCCAATTCCAGATTGTCGCTGACCTTTGCCGCCAAGCCGGCGCCCATCCGCCATGCAAACACAGCCTGGGAGTCGTGAAGATGGCCGCCGGCGGGATCCCGGATGGAGGGATCCACCTCCGAGACACCGAGGCCAAACCCTAGCGAAAGCGCCAAAAGCGGCGACAGCGCAATGTCGTAAGCGGCATTGGTGATGAAGCTCGCGGTGGACATACCGCCGCTGAGCGGGGAGTCCGGCAATCCGGCGGCATGCAAGAATTTCGCGCGATAGTCGGCAAATCCGAATTCCGCCTCCAAGCGCAGCGGGACCGGGAACCGGTAGCCTGCCGAGGCGCCAAATGTTCCATTGCCGCTGAAGTCCAGCTGAGCCTGACGCGGGCCGGTTGACGGCGCCAGGGCGTAGCCGACCGAGCCCAATGCCGTCCATCCGCCTTCCAAGCCGAGATACCAACCTTGGGGGCCGGCATGCGCTGCGGTCAGAGGCGCCAGCGCAAATAAGGCAAACGCAACCAATAGGGTTGAACGCATCTCAAGACCCCGGGCGGTTCAGCACGATAGGACCGGCGAACCGGCTTCTCTATTGGCCCTTGGTCGTAGGGATGGCGGCTGGGCTGGAATATCAGCGGTGATCGGTGGCCGAGAATTCCCCGCAACCGGCCCGCTGCAATCTTTCCGCGATATGGACAAGCCCCGCCACCGACCGCACGCCCATCTTTTCCATGACGCGGGCACGGTGAACCTTGACGGTCTTCTCCACGATATTCAGATCGCCCGCTATCTGCTTGTTCAGGCGGCCGCGGATGACGTGCAACATCACCTCGCGTTCGCGATGCGTCAGGCTTCGCCATTGCCGCGACAATTTTGCGATGTCCTCGCGCTCCCGAAATGCCTCCACATCGGCCAGGACCGCGGCATTGACCGTGGTGAGCAAAACATTTTCCGAAATGGGTTTGACGAGATAGTCATAGGCGCCGCTCTTCATCGCTTCCACGCTGGTGCGGGCATCATCAAATCCGGTCACGAAGATTATGGGACGCACAACTCCCAGTTCCAACATCCTTTGCTGCGTCTCCAGGCCGTTGAGTTCGCTCATGCCGATATCCAGCAGCACGCAACCCGGGCGCGTATGGTCGTGGCGATCAAGGAACTCCGTGGGCGAAAGACTGGTCACCACATCGTAACCGGATGTCTCTAGCAAACGCTTAAACGCGGTCAAAACATGGAGATCATCGTCAACGATATAAACGCGGGCTGGCTGTGTCATGCGGTTTTCTTGCCGGCAACTGGCAGCGAAATATGAAAACTGGCGCCACCTTCGGCGTTATTCTCAGCCCGGATGGAGCCATTGTGCCCCCTGACAATGGCTTCGCTGATCGAAAGACCAAGCCCCAGACCCTGCTTTTTGGTGGAGAAAAACGGCTCGAACAATTTCTCGGCCACCCCCGGCTGAAAGCCGCCGCCGGTGTCCGATATGCTGAGATGATAGGCGCCACCGGGCCCATCCGCGTTGTCAACCGTTATGGACAAAGTACCACCCTGCTTTCCCTTCGATTCAATGGCGTCGACCGCATTCATGATCAGGTTGAGAAGCAATTGCTGAAGTTGAACTTCGTCGCCCCAAACGGGAGGGAAATTCTGGGCAATCGCCACTACGGGCTTTATCCGGTGAAGAGCCAGTTCCTTGCGGACCAGGCCAAGGACCTTGTGAATCAACAAGGTAATGTCGACCTGGCCGAAGTCGGCATCGTCTTTTTTCAACAAGGCCCGCAAATGACGGATGACATCGCGGACACGGGAGTCATCCTCGATGATGTCGGAAATGGCGTCCCCAATCTCGGCTATGTTGACCGGCTTTTGGCGCAACATGCGGTCGATCGCATGGGCATTGTGCATGATCGCCGTGAGGGGCTGACTGAGTTCATGCGCCAGCGCGCCGGAAAGCTTGCCGACCGTGCCCACGCGCGAGAGATGAATAATGGATTGCCGCTGCCGGTCGATCTCGGCCTGCATCGCGACGCGGTCACTGATATCGACCAGCGTCCCGCCGATGCGCACGATGTGCCCTTCACCGTCGAGCTGTGAACGGCCGCGGCAGCGCAGCCAGCGCGGGAGCTCGCCATTCTGCGGGGCCAGGCGGATGTCGACATCGAAGGGCGTATCCGACTTGCCCGCATTGATTATCGCGTCCCGCAGCCTCGGCAGGTCATCGCGGTGAATCAAGGTGGCGATACTGGCCGGGTCATGGGCCGCAGCCGGCATCAGTTTCAAGATTTCCTTGGCCTGGTCGGTGAGCCACAGCTGCCCGTTTTCGGCATTCCAGCGCCAGACACCGACTTCCGCCGCTCCAATGGCGTAGGTTATTTGGCGCTGCGCTTCCGATAGAAGACCGTTCAGCCTGTGGCTGCGGCCGCCATAAGTGACAATCGCCAAGACAAGAATAAATTGCGACCCGAGGATCAAAACGCCCGGCAGCAGGCGATTATGGTCGATGAACCGGACAATTTGATGCTCGGCGGTGGCATCAAACACGTGCAGCGCGCCAAAAAAAGCGATGAAACAGATGGCAAGGGATATAACTATGGCGGCCCAGGCGACCGCGTCCAGCAAAACTCCGCCACTAAGCCTGCCCTTGAAGAACCCACGCCACTTGTCCGACTTATTATTCGGAGCCGAGGGTTGATCTGCAGGGAGTGCCGGCTCGATGCGCCGTCGCGGTAGTGCGGTTTCCAGGATGGCCCCAAGTATCATCAGCCCTGATCTTTCGCCGGCGGCCTCGTCCCTGAATATTCATGTCGTGGTGCGTAGGAAAACTTGTTCTTGGATGCTACATCTTCTGTACACGGAGTGGCAATAACAGTCGACCGATTGACAGCTTATCATGCCCGAACATTCCCTAATCAGGTTAGTCACGCACCAGTTATTGAAAAGTCAT
>Ga0163163_10004397_pt1 | contig 12011 bp, 12 predicted proteins | sample S65metaG_FD_119766 | JGI IMG/M metagenome (GOLD analysis project Ga0163163, IMG submission 119766) | Switchgrass rhizosphere microbial communities from Kellogg Biological Station, Michigan, USA - S6-5 metaG | ecosystem: Host-associated > Plants > Roots > Rhizosphere > Soil | place: USA... | reverse complement strand
TCGGGATGCGTCACCGGCTCCTTGAGTACAGCGGTCATGGCGAGTCCCGTCCCATTGCTCTCGCCGGTCGCCGAGCTCGGCGGCCGGCCCTCGGATACGTCGCGCTGAACGGCCGCCGGATCGCGCCGCCCTATACGGTCTCCAGTTTCATCAGCGCTCGGCGTCCTGTCCGGGATATGGCGCGATCCGCGAACATGTCTGATCGTCACGGCACGAACGTCGCGGGCGTGTTCAGACCGCCCAGCACAGGACGCGGAACGCCACCCTACGACCCACCGCGTGTGTCACAGTGGCCGGTGGGCACCGCACAGGCTGGGGACATGTCCGGCCGAGGTCGTCGGATCCGCGAAGCGATCAGGTCCCGTGTCCTGAGGGCCCGCTACGAGGCGATTTTCGCGGTCCAGAGCGGGATCGCCGCCGGCCTGGCGTGGTTCCTCGCCAACGATGTCTTTCCCCACACCCGCCCATTCTTCGCACCCGTCGCGGCCGTGATCGTGCTGAGCGCGGGAGTCGGACTGCGGTGGGTGCGGGCACTGGAGCTCGCGAGCGGGGTCGCCCTCGGCGTGGTGCTGGGGGACGCCATAGTCCTCGTGATCGGCGTCGGCCCGGTCCAGATCGCGGTGGTGGTGACGCTCGCGATCATCGCCATCGCGGTGTTCGGCGGCGGCGGCGTCGCGGTCCCGCAGGCCGCCGCGTCGGCCGCCCTCGTCGCCACGCTCGCGCCGCCGACCACCGGGTTCTTCTTCGAGCGGCTCTTCGACGCGATCCTCGGGGGCGCCATCGCGCTGACCATCATGGTTCTGCTGCCGTTCAACCCACTGACGCGGACCAGGCGCGCGGCCGGGCAGGTGCTGTCGGTGCTCGCCGAGGCATTGACCAGTGGCGCACGCTCCCTCGAACGAGCCGATCCGGAAACCGCCGAGGCAGCCTTGACCACGCTGCGCGAGCACGAGCCCGACCTGGGGGCGTTGCGCGACGCGGTCACCACGGGGCGCGAGACGGCCACCGTCGCGCCACTGCGCTGGGGCTCGCGAGCCGCGTTGAGCCAGTACGCCAACGCCGCCGCCCGCATAGATCGGGCGACCCGGAGCGTGCGGGTCATCGAGTCGCGCATCGCGTCGTTGATACGCGATGGTGAGCCTTCGCCGCACGCGCTCGGCGAGTCGTTGGGCGCGCTGGCGAAGGGCGTGATGTCGCTGCGTCACGACCTCGCCGACGGCCGGGACCCGGCGAAAGCCCGAGCCATCACGCTTGACGCCGTGCGCGCTGGCCGCGTCGCGAATGCTCAAGGGCTCGGGACTGCTGGGTTAGAGATCGTGTCGCAAGTGGACAGTGCAGCGACTAACCTGTTGTGCGCCGCCGGCCTGGATGGCGACGAGGCGACGATCCAGGTCCGGCGCGCGTCAGCGAGCGGGCAGGGCTAGTGGTCAGGTACGGCGGTCACGCCGAAGTACCGTCCCACGGCTCACGCCAGCCGCCGTACTCGGCGACCAGTTGGTCTGATTCCGTCGGGCCAAAGCTGCCCGGCTTGTACGGGTGCACGGGCGGCGGGTTGTCCAGCAACGGCTGCATGATGCGCCACTCCTCCTCGACGCCGTCCTGCCGGGTGAAGCGGGTCGGGTTGCCGACCAGCGCGCCATGCAGGAGCACCTCGTACGGCACGGTCTTCGGTCCGGTGAAGTCGTGGTCCATGTTGACTGAGCTGGGACCCTGGTGATACCCGAGGTGGGCGTTCACGGTCAACCGAAGCCCGGCGGGCGGGTCGAGCCGGACGACGAGCTCGGACGGGTCCGGTGTGGTGTGGAATCCGGGTAGGGCCATCCCGAGCTTCGGCGGCTCGCGGAAGATGAGCCGCACCTCGGTCTCGGTGACCGGCAGGCGCTTACCGGTGCGGATGAAGATGGGGACGCCGTCCCAGCGCCAGTTCTCGATGTCCAGCCGTAGCGCTGCGTACGTCTCGGTGGTTGAGCCGGACGCGACGCCGTCGATCTGCTGGTACCCGTCGTACTGGCCGCGAACGAAGTGGCTGGGATCGGCCGCCTGCACCGCCTTCCACAGGGCCAGCTGGTTGTTCTTGATCGTCTGCGGATCGGCGCCGGCGGGTGCTTCCATGGTCGCGGCCGAGGTCAGCTGCAAGAGGTGGTTGACCACCACGTCCTGAAGCGCGCCGACCTTGTCGTAGAAATGGCCGCGGTCCTCGACACCGAAGCTCTCGGCCATCGTGATCTGTACGCAGGACAGGAAGTTGCGGCTCCACACCGGTTCGAGGACGGAGTTGGCGAACCGAAGGAACAGTAGCTCCTCGATGCCCATCTTGCCGAGGAAGTGGTCGATGCGAAGGATCTGGTCCTCGCGCACGTACTGGTGCAGCTCGGCGGCCAGCTCGCGGGCTGAGGCCAGGTCGTGGCCGAACGGCTTCTCCACCACGATCCGGCCGTTGTGGATCAGGTCCGCTTTGGACAGTCCCTTCACGGTGGTTCCGAACAGGAAGGGCGGAATCTCCAGGTAGAACACAGGCGTCTGGGCGCCCTTGATCGCCGACCCGACCTTGTCGTATGTGGCCGGGTCGGAGAAGTCGCCGGAGATGTAGGACATGCGCGCGGCCAGACGGTCGAAGACGTCGGGGTCCATCTTGCCTTCGGTGGCCTCGATCGAGTCCTGCGCGCGCTTGCGCAGATCGTCGACGCTCCAGTGGTCCGCCGCCACCCCCACGATCGGGCAGTTCAGCAGGGACCTCTCCTCCAGCCGGTACAGGGCCTGGAACGTCATCACCTTGGCCAGGTCCCCGGTGATCCCGAAGATCACCAACACGTCGGCGTCATGCTTTGCTGTGTCCACTCGACTACCCCCCAGAATGTCGGTTCCCTCAGTGCATCAGTGGTTTCGCCGTGTGTCCGGCGTATGGCCCAAGACGCGCGGATCACGCCTGGGTCAGGCGCCGGCGCAGGACGTAGTAGGTCCAGGCCTGGTAGGCCAGGACGACCGGTAGGAAGATCGCGACGACGATGGTCATGACCTTCAGCGAGTACGGCCCCGACGAGGTGTTGTGGACGGTCAGGTTGTTGGCCGGGTTCAGGGTGGAGATGATGACGTTGGGGTAAAGGTCGCCGAGGATGGTCACGACCATGGACGCGATCGTGGTCGCGGTGGCGACGAAGGCCCAGCCCCAGGCTCCCCTGAGCACCAGGAACAACGCGCCGAGGGCGGCGACGAGCGCGATCAGTTCGATCAGGTTCAGGAGGGCTCCGTGCCCGATGACGACGTGGGTCCAGATCACCATCGCGAACACGAGGGCGACCGCGACCGGGGCGAGGACACGCGTCGCCAGCATCGCCCGCTCGTGTGGCTCCCCATGGACCTTGAGGCTGAGGAACACCGCCCCGTGCAACAGCGTGATCGCAACGAACGCGATGCCCGTGACCACCGAGTAGCCGGGCAGCAGGTCCCCGAAGTTGCCAACGAACTCCTGGTTCGCGTCGATCGGCAGGCCGTGGGCGAAGTCGGCCAGCATGATGCCGACCAGCAGCGGTGCGAGCAGGCTCGACAGGATCAGGGCGGTGCTCCATCCCCGCCGCCACCGCGCCGAGTCGCGCCTGTTGCGGAACTCGATGCCGACCCCGCGCAGGATCAGCGCGATCAGCAGCAGCACCACCAACGGGTAGAGGGCGGAGATCCCCGTGGCGTACCAACCGGGGAACGCGGCGAACATGCCGGCGATGGCGACGACGAGCCAGACCTCATTGCCGTCCCAGACGGGGGCGATGGTGTGCATCACCTCCCGTTGCCCGACTTCGTCCCGCCCGACGATGCCGTGCAGCGCGCCGACGCCGAAGTCGAAGCCCTCCAGCAGCATGAACCCGGTCCACAGGACGGTGATGGCGATGAACCAGAACGTAACCATGGCTATGTCCTCAGTAGGAGATGAACTCGAGCTCGCCGGGCGACTCCTCCGGTCTCTCGTCCTCGCGGACGAGCTGTTTTCGCGCGTAGTGGGTCATGAGGACTGTGTCCACAATGGCCAGTGCTCCGTAGAGCACGCCGAAGATGATGATGCTCGTCACGATGGTCGCCGCGCCGACCGAGGCCGAGACGCCGTCGCCGGTCTTTTGCAGACCCTGCACGATCCAGGGCTGGCGGCCGTTCTCGGTCAGCATCCAGCCGGCGATGTTCATGATGAAGGGCAGCGGCGCCATCCAGACCGCCAGATGCAGGAACCAGCGGGTGCGGCCCAGGCTGCCGCGCCAGTACAGGAGGCCGCCGATGAGCGCGATCAGCAGCACCAGCGCCCCGCCGTAGGCCATCACCCGCATCGACCAGTACTGGATGAACACGTTGGGGACGTAGTCGCCCGGGCCGTACTGCTGCTGGTACTGCGCGTTGACCTGGTTGAGGCCCAATACCTTGCCGTTCCATGAGTTGGTCGCGAGCAGCGACAGCAGGTGGGGGATCTGGATGACCTTCGTCGGGGTCTCGTCGCGGGTCCCGCCGCCGATCTGGAACAGCGAGAACGAGCAGGGCTGACACGTGTTCCACTGCGCCTCGGCGGCGGCGATCTTCATAGGTTGGTACGTGCCCTCGACGACGCCGAGTTCGCTGCCGACCAGAAGGTTGACCAGGGTGGACGGGATGAGCACGATCAGGGCCAGCCGGGCCGACCGGTTGAACACCTCCGGGCTGTTGCGCTTGCGCAGGTGCCACACGGAGACGCCGAGCATGACCGCGCTGGCGGTGATGAGAGAAGCCAGGATGACGTGGACGTAGGCCCAGAGGAACACGGTGTTCGTCATCACCGCCCAGATGCTGGTCATCTGGGCCCGGCCCTGTGCGTTGATCGTGTAGCCAACCGGGCGCTGCATCCACGAGTTCGCGGCCATGATGAACGCGGCCGACAGGACGCCACCGGCCGCGACCGCCCAGATGGTAGCGAGGTGCAGGCGTGGTGACAGCCGGTTCCAGCCGAACAGCCACAGGCCGAGGAAGACCGACTCGAGGAAGAACGCGGCCAGGCCCTCCATGGCGAGCGGAGCACCGAAGACGTCGCCCACGAAGCGGGAGTACGCCGACCAGTTCATGCCGAACTGGAACTCCTGCACGAGCCCGGTGACGACCCCGACCGCGACGTTGATGACCAGGAGCGTGCCGAAGAACTTCGTCAGCCGCAGATCCTCGGGTCGGCCCTTGCGATGCCAGGAGGTCTGCAGCACCGCGGTCAGAAAGCCCAGCCCGATCGTCAGGGGTACGAACAGGAAGTGGTAGATGGTCGTCATCCCGAACTGGAAACGGGCCAGGTCTACGTTGTCCACTCGCCGTCTCCTCCTTTCGTCGGCAGGGCGGGCGCGAGTTCGACCGGGTGGCGGCGGTTGAGCCAACGCTGCACCGCCAGGGTCGCGGTTCCGCCAACGAGCAGCATGGCGACGTTCGTCGCCAGCACGGCGAGGGCGCCGCCTGCCTTGGTGGGCTGGCTGACGGCCAGCGCGACACCGATGTAGGCCGCCGCCGGGATCGTGGTGACCGAGATGGCGACGCCGACCGCCGAACTGGCCCGGGTCTCGAGCGCCAACATCGCGGCCACGCCGGCGGCCAGGGCGACCCCGAACGTGCCGACGCCGATCGTGACCAGACCGGAGAGCCCAGCCGCCTCGGCGGAGAACCCCGATGGCAGGCGACCGATGACGCGCAGGAAAGCGGCGACAAGGCCGGCGGCCACACCGGTGATCGCCAGTCCGGCCCAGAGGGTGAGGAACGATCGCACCGCGAGGCCCCAACGGGCGCCGATGAGACCGACACACGCCGCCGAGAGCGGCAGGGTGTCCGGGCTGACCGCCATCGCACCGACGATCAGCGTGGAGTTGACCGTGATGACGCCGTAGCTCGCGATGACCCCGGCCACGACCATGAAGACGACGTACCGGGCCAACGGACGGGAGTTGCGCCGGGCCAGATCGATCATGTCGGCCCACACGAGCGACGTTTCCCGGCCGCGGGGGACAGCCGGTCCGATGTCCTCCGCGCGCAGGACGGCGATCGCGTCGGCCCGGACCCCGGTCCTGTCCAGATGGGTCAGCACCTCGGTCGCCGCGTCGGATTCGACGTCGGCATACAGCAGTCCATGGTGGACACTGTTGAAGACGGGCAGCAGCACGGTGTTGCGTGCGCGGCCGGAGCCCTCGAGCCAGGTGCCGAGCCCGCTCAGCTGGCTGTTGTCTCCCGAGACGCGTAGCTGCAGCATGCGTCGGCCTCAGAAGGTCGCGATCGGGTTGACCGGCGAGCCCGTGCCGCCGGGAACGCGCAGCGGGGCGATGGCGCAGAGGAACTCCCACCGCGCCTCGCGCTCACACTGCGCGGCCAGGTCATCGAGCTGCAGGTAGTCCAGCAGGTACAGCCCCATCGCGTTCACCGCGAGCACATGGATCGGAAAGTCGACGTCCTCGACGTGGCTGGGCGCCGCGTCGCTGTTGGTGTCGCAGCCGAGGACGGCGACCTGGCGCTCGGCCAGCAGCGGCGCGACACCGGGGTGTAGGCCGGCCTTGGCTTTGCCGGTGTCCCACGGTCCAAGCTCGGCCAGTCGTCGGTTGTGTCCGGTACGTACCAGCAGGATGTCGCCCTTCTCGGCCCGTACCGACTGCTGGTGCTCGGCGGCGCGCACCTCGTCCGCGCTCACCTGGTCCCCGGGGTCCAGCCAATGCACGCCCCGCAGCCGGGGGATGTCGAGCAGCACGCCTCGCCCGACGATCCCGTCGGTGGCCGGCAGCACGTCTTCGGCCGCCGCGCCGTCCTCGGTCGCCGACGAGTCCGGCTTTCCGCCGAAGAACATTCCGTGATAGCTGACGTGACACAGCGCGTCGAGGTGAGTGTGCCCGTCGTTGTGAAAGTCGCTCCCGATGTAGTCCTTGATGAACTGCACCCCCTCGGACGCTGAATCGCTCAGCGCGGTCATCCGATGGTGGGCGGGTGTCGGGTTGTCGGGGCGGCGCTCGTCAGTCATCGGCAGGGATAGACCGATGGACACCCCGGAACGGACGAGATGCGCTGCCGCGACCACGCGGTCCGGCGTCAGGTGCTCGAGCGTCCCGCGCGATGAGGGGTGATCCCAGTGGCGAACCTGGGCGTACAGCTTGTCGAACTCGTGCTTGGTCAGTTTCGTCGTCACGTGCCACCGCTGGACTGTCCCCAATGGATTCTCGGCAGCTCGACCTGGTCGGGGTCGAGCAGCTTCGCCGAGCGGTGGTGCGGCCGGAAGTAGAAGTCGTTCGCCCAGGCGATGAACGCCTTGAGTTCCGCACCGGTGTTGGCCAGCAGCTCGGCGTGCACGCCGAGCCAGGACGCGAACGCGAGTCGACCGTGCATCTCATGGCGATGCGCGCCGATCTCGGCCACCGCGGCCTTCCGCCCGATCATCGCCATGATGCCCTTGTCGCGGTAGTGGAACGGTTGACGACCGGTACCGTCGATGTCGCCGAGAATGTTCTTCGCGGCCCACTCGCCGGACTGCTGCGCGACGCTGCCCAGTTGGGGCAGCGCGGATTCGTCGCCGTACGGGATGTTGGCGACATCGCCGACGGCGAAGATGTGGGGATGCCCAGGCACCGTGAGGTCCGGCTGCACGTCGATCCGTCCCCCATGTCCCTGACTCAGGCCGGCGTTCGCGGCGATGGGCGCGGCCATCTCGCCGCCACCCCAGATCACCAGGTGGGTGGGGACCGTCGTGCCGTCGCTGAGCACGGCGTGGTCGCGCGCGACCTCCTTCAACGAAGTCCCCAGCCGCAGCTCGACGCCGCGGCGCTGCAACTGCTTGGCCGCGTACTCGTGGGACTCGTCGCTGAACGGAGCCAACAACGTGTGTCCGACGTCGACGAGAATGATCTTCGCTCCGGCCACGGCGAGGTTCGGATAGCGGTGCGGCATCACGTCGGCGATGAGCTCAGACAGCGACCCGGCGATCTCGACTCCGGTCGGGCCGCCGCCCACGATCACGAACGTCAGCGCGCCGTCCTCGATCAGCTCCGGCTTAGCCGCCGCGTCATTGAACAGCTGCAGGACCCGCTCCCGCAGCCGCCGGGCATCGGCGAGGCTGTAGAGCGGGAAGGCGAACTCGCGCGCCCCCGGCGTATGGAAGAAGTTGGGCTGGGCGCCCGCGGCCAGCACCAGGTAGTCGCAGGCGAGAGTGGTGCCATCGGCCAGGGTCGCGCTGGGCTGGTCGATGTCGGCGGCCACCACGTCGCCCTGCACCGTCTTGACGCTGGGCTGACGCCGGAAGATCTCGGTGTGCTCGAAGGTCATGTCCTTGCCGGCCAGTTCGGCCGTGGCGACCTGGTACAGCAGCGGCTGGAACTGGTGGTAGCCGTTCTGGTCCACGAGGGTGACGTCGACCCGGTCGTCCTCGCCCAGCAGTGCGGCACAGGCTACGCCGGCAAAGCCACCACCGACGACAACGACGCGGGTACGGGAGGTGTCCGGCATAGTGACCATGCTCGCGCCGCCCCTCGGATCGCGGGTCGGAACCCACAAAGTCGGCTGGTTGACCTTCCCCTATGTGGGTTACGCCAGCGCTTCCTGGACTCGTGTCAGATTCACCGACTAGATGGCGCTCGCTCGGAGAGTAGTATCACTACGTATGCGGGCCGAGGCGTTGAAAGGACACCTGGACGGACTGCTGCTGGCGGTTCTGGCGTCCGGGCCGGCGCATGGCTACGCCGTCATCGAGGCGATCAGGTCCGGTAGCGGCGGTACGTTCGACCTTCCGACCGGGACCGTCTATCCGGCGCTTCACCGCTTGGAGGTCGCCGGACTCATCACCGGGTCGTGGTCCGACGGTGAGGGACGGCGCCGTCGCACGTACCGCCTGACCGCGGCTGGGCGGCGGGCCCTGGTCGAACATCGCTCGGTCTGGACTCAGTTTTCGGGCGCCGTCTCTGCGATCATGGCTACCGGTACGTGATGGACGGTCCACAGTCGGCGGGATACGTCGAGGAGTACCTGCGCACTCTCGGCGACGCCCTCCCTGTCTCGGATCGAGGCAGACGACCGATTCTCACCGAAGTCGCCGACGGCCTGCACTGCGCGGTGGAGGCACATGCCCAGCGCGGCCTTGATGCGGTGGACGCCGAGCGCGCGGCCGTCGCCGAATTCGGCGATCCGCGCCAACTCGCTGCGGACTTCTCGAGGCAGCTGACAGTCGCCTGTGCCCGCAGAACCGGGTTGGCGCTCGTGCTGTCCGGCCCATTCGTCGGCATGGCGTGGGTGCTCGCCTCCGGGCAGGGCACGAGCGTGGTGTCCAATGTGGTGAGTCTCGTGGCGGCGGTTCCGGTGCTCGCGTTGGTACTGGTTGTGGGCGTTCCGGCGGCGGTGATGGCCAGCCGATCTTCGACAAGCGCCGGCACCGCGATCGTCGCGGCCGTCTCGGCGATCGTGGCGGACGCCCTCCTGATGGGGTGGCTGTTGGCGCGCGCCTCAACGGCCACTGGGATGCTGTTCGCCGCAGCGGGTCTGAGCGCGACGCGGGCAGCTACGGCGACCGCGAGGGTTCGTCGGATCGCGCGTCTTCGCGCGGCCGCGCACTGATTCCGTCCCGGTAGCGTCGCAGAGCCAGCAGCACCAGCGGGGTGCCGACAGCGACGGGCAAGACCCAGTACGTCCAGTGGGGCAGGAGCTTCCAGAGTGGCAGTTGCGGGCCATTGTCCACATAGAACCCGGTCAGCAACGCGATGTAGGAACCGCCCATGCCGACTGCGTGCCACGTGTAGAGGGTGGGTCTGCGCGACGGCCGGGAACGCCAGCCAATGGCGGCCAATCCCACCGCGACGAGGGCGATCGCGAAAAGGTGGGCATCCTCTCGCCATCGGATGGCCGTCATCACGGTGGCTGTCGCGAACATGACCGCGATGCCCCACAGGTAGAACCGGCCCGCCCGTGGATGGCGGCCGGGCCGTTTGCGGGCGGTGGCGGCCAGCGCCCCGGTGACCACCGACCACACACCACCGAGGACGTGCACGCCGAGGGCGACCGCGAACACCGGCCCTGCCGAAGGAATGTCAAGCCCCGCAACGGTGGAACTCAGCATGGTTGTCCTTCCCGAGGCCGAGTCTACGTCATCATACGTAGCAACACTACCTATTGTTCCGTGCTTGACAAGCAGGAACGACTCGACGAGCATTGAGTCAATGACTCTTGAGGCAACCGATCTGGATCGCCGGGCGCGGGTGCACGCCGCGCTCGGCGAACCGGCGCGATTGGCGATCGTGGATCGCCTGGTGCTGGGTGACGTGTCGCCGGGCGACATAGGGCGGCAGCTCGACCTACCCACGAACCTTGTCGCGCACCATGTCGCCGTGCTGGAGGCGGCGGGGTTGCTCCGTCGGGCCAGGTCCGAGGGCGACCGCCGTCGTACATACCTGAGCCTGGTGCCGGGTGTGCTGGATGGGCTGGTCCAAGCGCATCATCTGGCGGCGCCGCGGGTGGTCTTCGTGTGTACGCAGAACTCGGCGCGATCGCAGTTGGCGGCAGCGGTATTGACCTCACGATCGTCCGTGCCGGCAGCTTCCGCCGGGACGCAACCGGCGGACCGGGTACATCCGCGGGCGGTTCGTGTGGGCCGTCGGCACGGGATCGGGCTGGACGGCGCCCGGCCGGCGCACGTGCGCGACGTGTTGCGGGCGGACGATCTGGTGATCTCGGTATGCGACAACGCGAATGAGCACCTGCCGGTGGACGGCTCGCGACTGCATTGGTCCGTGCCGGATCCGGCGCCGGCCGACACCGATGCGGCGTTCGAGTCGGCGTTCGTGGAGATAGAGGATCGGGTCGAGCGGCTGTTGTCTGTCCTCGGCGGAGGGAATGCATGACGAACGAAGCAGTGCTTTCAGTGGATCAGCAGCTCGCGCTGCGTACCGCGGCGACCCGGTTGGCAACGGAGTTCGCGGGAGTGTTCGGGGCCGAGACCATCGAGCGGTTCTTGTCGACGAGCTACGACCAGTTCGCGGCCCGATCGACCGTGCCGCGGTTTCTTCCGCTCATCGCGGAGCGGTTCGCGCGGCAGCGGTTGACCGCGTTGGCCAGGGTTGAGGGTCTGAGTCACGACGGTCGGCCGACGGTGCTGTTCCTGTGTGTGCACAACGCTGGGCGTAGCCAGATGGCGCTGGGGTTCTTCCAGCACCTGGCCGGCGACCGCGCGGTGGGGTGGTCAGGCGGATCCGAGCCCGGCGTTGAGGTCAATCCCGCGGCCGTGGCGGCGATGCGTGAGGTCGGGATCGACATCGCGAGCGAGTACCCGAAGCCGTGGACGGACGAGGTGGTTCGCGCGGCCGACGTCGTGGTCAGCATGGGCTGCGGGGACGCGTGCCCGGTCTTCCCGGGCAAGCGGTACGTGGACTGGGAGCTGGACGATCCGGCCGGGATGAGTGTGGAGGGTGTTCGGCCGGTCCGGGATGAGATCGAGCGGCGGGTGCGTGGGCTGCTCGCGGAACTGAACGTCGCGGTGGCGGACCGGTGAAGGGTCTGGCGCGGCGGGCGCTGGCGGAGGCCCTCGGCACGGGCCTGCTCGTCACCGCGGTCGTGGGATCCGGCGTGATGGCCTCGCGGCTGTCGCCCGGCGATGTCGGCCTGCAGCTGTTGGAGAACTCGACCGCCACGGCGTTCGCGTTGGGTGTGCTGATCCTGGTGTTCGGGCCGTTGTCGGGCGCGCATTTCAACCCGGTGGTGTCGGTGGCTGACTGGTGGCTCGGGCGTCGCCGAAGGGTCGGCCTCGGCGTGGTTGAGCTGGCGGTGTACCTGCCCGCCCAGGTGGTCGGCGCAGTCGCCGGATCGGTGCTGGCGAACGCCATGTTCGGACTACCGGCGCTAGAACTGTCCACAAAGGACCGAACAGGCTGGCCGCTCTGGCTGGGTGAGGTGGTCGCGACCGCGGGGCTGGTGCTACTGGTGTTCGCGCTGGCGCGCAACGGCCGAACGGCTGTAGCGCCGGCGGCGGTGGGCGCATACATCGGGGCGGCGTACTGGTTCACGTCGTCCACCTC
>Ga0163163_10004396_pt1 | contig 12012 bp, 11 predicted proteins | sample S65metaG_FD_119766 | JGI IMG/M metagenome (GOLD analysis project Ga0163163, IMG submission 119766) | Switchgrass rhizosphere microbial communities from Kellogg Biological Station, Michigan, USA - S6-5 metaG | ecosystem: Host-associated > Plants > Roots > Rhizosphere > Soil | place: USA... | reverse complement strand
GACAATATGATAGCTGCCATCCTTCATGTACAACTTTAGGTTGGCCGCCCAGGCCGCGCAGGCCAGAATCGCGAGAGTCAGCAGATACTTCCGCATACCTTTAGTAGACCACTCTCCGGCCCCGCCGGTTTCGACGCTAAGATTTGGCGAACTCCGCCGTCTTCTGTTTCGTATAGGGGTACGAGAAGGGCCATAATAGTTCCTTGAGGTCCCATTCACTTTATGTCGCAATTTAAGTCGATTCTTTCGGTGATTCTCTGTTTCGCGGTGGCGCTCCCGGTATTTTCCCAGACGCCCGAAATCAAGGGCAGTTCCAGTACGGGTTGGTTCGCGAACCTCACGCGGAACTACCGCCCCACCACGGTGGCCCGCATCAACTTCGAGGATTCTCAGCGGATCGAGCGGCTGATACGCGCCGGCCGCATCTACCTCTCCCTGCGCGATGCCATCGCGCTCGCCCTGGAAAACAATCTCGATATCGAGGTGGCGCGCCTCAATCCCAAACTTCAGCAAGCCAACGTGCAGCGCGCCAGCGCCGGAGCATTGCTGCGTAACGTGAACAACAACATTTCGAATGGACCCTCGTCGGCTTCCCTCGGTATCCTGGCAGGGGCCAATTCGCTGGGTAGCACCAACACCGGTTCCGCCAACGGCGGCACCGGCGGTGTGCTTAGCGGCCTCAGCGTCCAGTTGGCGGGTTCCGCCATACCTAACCTCGACCCCACCTTCTTCCTGAACTCGCAGTTTCAGCACCAGACCACGCCGCTAACCAGCACCTTCACTACCGGCACCAACTTCCTGGTCACGTCCTACAAGAACGCGAATTTCGGCGTCCAGCAGGGCTTCCTGACCGGCACCAGCGTGTCTGTCGGTATGGGCAACACTCTCGGGTATAGCCAGAATTCACCCAACAACGATTTCAACCCGGTCACTCAGGGCGCACTCAGCTTTTCGATCACTCAAAACCTGCTGAACGGCTTTGGCGTCGCCGTCAACAACCGCGCCATCCGTATCGCTAAGAATCAGTTGCACATCTCCGACCTGACGTTCAAGCAGCAGGTAATCTCCACCGTCAACAACGTCGTGGGCCTGTATTGGGACTTGGTATCGTTCAACGACAGCCTCAAAGTGAAACAGCAGACTCTGGAACTCAATACCCAGCTTTACACCGATAACAAGCGCCGCGCCGAGCTGGGTGCACTGGCCGAAATCGATATCATCCAGGCTGAGGCCGAAATGAAGAGCAGCCAGCAGGATGTAACTACCGCGGAAACGCAGGTGATGCAGCAGGAAATGATCCTCAAGAGCGCGATCACCCGCAGTGGCTTCAGCAACGCCGCCGTCGTCTCGGCGCGCATCGTCCCTACGGACCACTTCGATGTTCCACAGCAGGATGCCATCCAGCCGACGCAGGACATGCTCAGCGAGGCTTTCCAGAAGAGGCCCGAAATTGAACAGAGCCAGATTGGGCTGGAAGATGCCCGCATTAACATGCTCGGCACCAGGAACAACCTACTCCCGACGCTCAGCGTTTTTGCGAATCTCTCGAACAATGGCCTGGCGGGCAGCGTGAACACTTTGCCGGTCAACATTACAACGTGTTCTCTGGTAGTCCCTACCGGCACTCCGTGTCCACAGAGCGCCCAGATCATACGGTCTATTGTGCGTACGCCCGCCGACGTAAACGGCTTTTTTCTCGGCGGATATGGATCTTTTCTGACCCAGTTGTTTAGTCGGAACTTCCCTAACTACAGCGCCGGCTTCCAGCTCAACGTCCCCATCCGCAATCGCGCCAACCAAGCCGATTTGATCACCGACGAGCTGAATTACCGCCAGTCGCAGATCCAGGACAAGCAGCTGCAAAACAACATCAAGCTGAACGTGATCAATGCGCAGATCGCGCTGAAACAGGCGCGCGCGGCATACGAAACCGCCGTCTCCGCCCGCAAGCTCCAGGAGCAGGTGCTGGCCGGCGAGAGGCGCAAATACGAGTTGGGCACGTCCAGCATCCTCAACGTAGTCATCGTGCAGCGCGACACCACCACCCGCGAAATCGCCGAAGTGGACACGCGCAGTCAGTACATCAAGGCGCGCACCGCCCTCGATAACGTCCTCGGCAGGACGCTCGAAGTCCAGAACGTGGATATCGGCCAGGCAAAGCAGGGAATCGTGACCCGCGAACCGGACATGATCCCGGCCGCAATCCAGAACCGCTGATCGGCCAATCCCCATTTATAATGGGTGTTGGCTAACATATTTCCTTTTCAACCCTACCGCTACGCCTCGGGCGCCGGTCCGCTACAGAACCTTGTCACGCAGCCCTACGACAAGATCTCGCCGGCCATGCAGCGCCATTACCTCGAGGTGAGCCCGTACAATCTGGTGCGCGTCATCCTCGGAGAGCGCAAACCCGACGACAACGAAACTGAAAACGTCTACACCCGCTCCACCCGGACCATGCAAGAGTGGATTTCGAGCGGCATATGGGCGCGCAACGCCGAGCCCGGCATGTTCGCCTACTTCCAGGAATTCGTCGTGCCCGATACCGGCGAGCGTCTGGTGCGCAAGAGCTTCATCGCTCTCGGACAGGTGGAAGAGTATTCCGCCGGCATAGTCTTCCGCCACGAGCAGACTCTATCCGGCCCCAAGAAAGACCGCATGGAGCTGCTCAAGCACACTCACACCCACTTCGAACCCATCTTCATGCTGTACCCCGACCCGTCGGGCCTCATCGATGAGTTGCTCGACCAGGCGGCAGCCGCGCCGCCGGTCGCCGAAGTCACCGACGAGTACGGCGCCATCCACCGGATCTGGAAAATCGGCGGCGGGAAGCACATACAGCAATTGATGTCGGACAAGAAGCTGCTGATCGCCGACGGCCACCACCGCTACGAAACCGCCATGGCCTTCCAGCGCGACCACCCCCAACTTCCCGGTGCCAACCGCATGATCATGGCCTTCGTCAACATGCACTCGCCGGGCTTGAAGATTCTGGCCACCCACCGCCTGGTCAGTGGAGTCGATCCTTCCGGATTCCTGGCCGCCGCCGCGCGGGAGTTCGACGTTCGCGAAATCGTCTCGCTCGATGAACTCAAGGCCGCCTGGGCGGCCGCCGGCGACCGAAGCATCATCGGTGCCGCCATCGGCGATAAGCTCTATCAGTTGGAAGACCGCACAGCGCGCGGCGCTCTCGACGTACGCATCCTGCACGAAGGCTTGCTCGGCAAAGCGCTCGGCATCACCGAGGAGGCGGTGCGCGATGAAAAGCACATCCGCTACATACGCGGCATCGATGCGGCAGTGGAAGAGGTGCGCAAAGGTGCCGCGCAAATTGCCTTCCTGCTCAAGCCCACCAGCGTACAGCAGGTGGCCGACACCAGCTTCAGCGGCGGCGTGATGCCCCAGAAGTCCACCGACTTCTATCCCAAGCTGCTTTCCGGTATGGTGATGTACAAACTGGACTAACCGGTTAACACTCCGGCTCCGCCCGCCGTCTTTCCGTCAGATTGAATCTGAGGAGGAGACAATCGATGAAAACGACAATCGTAAGTTTGATGCTGGCCTGTGCGGGCCAAATGTTTGCTGGCGGCTTCTGGCTGCAACTGGGGAATCCGGAAGCCAGCCCGGCTGCCGGAAAGATGGGCGCCGTGGTCACCATCAAGGCCGTGGGCTGCCACGATCCGGCCGCCGCCAAGGTGACCGCCACGGCCGTCGGTGTGGTCAACGGCGAGCGACGCACCATTCCTTTGGAACTCAAACCGCTCGGCGAGCCGGGCGCCTATGCACTGTCCCAACAGTGGCCCAAGGAGGGGAAGTGGGTCATCCAACTGGCGGGCAGGAACGACGAACAGTTCACCAATACGCTGATCAGCGCCGGCCCCGGCGGCATCGACCGCCTGCATGCCAAAGCGGACATGAAGGCGTTCGCGCCTTCCGATGTGGACGCGATGCTCAGGTAGGACAGGCCATGGCCTTGCGTGGTTTGTCAACCCTCACGGACAATGGTGGGTTGACAGACGACAAAAGGCGATCGTCTGTCCTACGCCTTCACTCTCGATATGATGCATCTGATGCTGGTGTCGAGCGAGACGACGGCGGACGATGTGTTGGTCTGCGCAGCGGCGGAGGGAGACCGCGGGGCATTCGGCGAACTCTATGTACGGTACGCGCGCATGGTGCACGGCATCCTGTTGGCGCGCGTACCGCCGGGTGAAGCCGAAGATCTCGTACAGGAGGTCTTCCTCTCCGCCATGAAGCAACTGCGCGGCCTGCGCACGGCGGCGGCGTTTCGCGGATGGTTGTCCACGATTGCGCGCAATCGCGCCATGGACTACTTTCGCAGCGCACGTGAAACCACGACGCTCGAACTCGTGGAACCCGCCACGCCGCGCGGCGACGCGCAGGATGCTTTCCTGGTGCTAAATCAGATTCGCAGACTCCCCGATGCTTATCGCGAAACCTTGATCCTGCGCCTGGTGGAAGGCATGACTGGTCCGGAGATCGCGGCGCAAACAGGGCTCACGCACGAATCCGTGCGCGTCAATCTGTGCCGTGGGATGAAGATGCTGCGCGAATTGCTGGAGGCGAAATGAACGACGATTATTTATGGGATCGTTCCGGTCCGCCGGACCTGGAAGTGGCGCGTCTGGAACAGCGCCTGGCACCGCTGCGCTATCGCCATCGCAAGCCGCGCCCGTTGCGCGGACGCTGGGCAGTGGCGGGCGCGTTGCTCGCCGCCGCGGCCGGACTGCTCCTGACGGTCACGCCGGGGCAGCAGACCACTGAATGGCAGGTGGCCGGAGCGAAACTGCGCCAGGGGCAAGTCCTGCGCACCGGCAATGCGTCAATACGTCTGGAAGCCGATGATGTCGGCCGTGTGGACCTCGCCGCCAACTCGGTATTGCGTACCGCGGGCGGCAAACGACTCGCGCTGCAACGCGGCGAACTGCATGCTTTCATCTGGGCGCCCGCGCGTGATTTCGTCGTCGAGACACCTTCGGCGCGCGCTGTCGATCTGGGCTGCGAGTACACCCTCAACGTCGATGAAAAGGGCGACGGAGTATTGCGTGTCTCGCTCGGGTGGGTGGCATTTCAGGTGGGCGATCGCGAGGCTTTTATCCCGGCCGGCGCCACCTGCGCAACCCGGAAACGGGGTGGTCCGGGCATCCCCTATTTCGAGGATACTTCCGACGGATTGCGCCGCAGTGTGGAACGCTTCGAGCGCGGCGATCCGGGCGCGCTTACTGGCCTCCTGGCAGCCGCCGGCCCGCACGACGGCCTGACGTTGTGGCATCTGTTGACGCGGGTTCCGGAGGCCGACCGCGGCGCGGTATTCGACCGCTTCCGCCAACTGGTGCAATTGCCCGCCGGAGTTTCCCGCGACAGCGTGGTGCACCGTGACCCTCGGGCCATCGACCAATGCTGGAACGCGCTCGATCTCCAGAACACGGGGTGGTGGCGCGGTTGGGAACGAAAGTGGAACGAATAGCACACACTCCGGACCACCCCCTAAGGTCCCGTGTACATTCTGCATGCGCCTGGCCCGCAAGACATGCACGAGGCCCGTCAGGGTAGCCTTGGCCGCGGAAACTCCGCCGGTTTAGTGAGAGGCCTTCCGCGTACTGCTCTTGGCGCGGGTTGTGCGGGAGGAACCTACCACTGCCGTTTTCTCCTCTTCCTCATCCTCGCTGGAAGAACCGTACAACATCGTCGCTATCTCCGTAAGTTTCGCGTCCGCCTGCTTTTCTTCGTCCTCCGTCTGTTGGAGAAGGTCCACGGCGCCATCCAGACCCAACTGCTCCGCGATCGCGATTGCGGTTCCGTAGGCCGACACCTCATAGTGTTCCACCCTTTGCGCGTCCGCGATCAGAGTGAGGTCACGCAGGGTGCCCTTTTCTTCTTCCTGAATGGCTTCGGCACCCTCCTCGAGCAACCCCTTCATTCCTTTGCAGGGCTTGCCCTTAGCGGCTACACCAACCATGCCGAAAATCTCCTCCAGCCGGGACACTTGAGTCTCCGTCTCACTCAAGTGGGATCGGATTGCGTCCGCAAGCTCACTGGATTCCGCGGCCTTGGCGATTTTGGGCAGCGTTTTGACCAATTGCTTCTCCGCATCGTAGATGTCGCGAAGTTGTCCGACAAACAGTTCCTGTAGCGTTTCGTGATTCATGGGATTCTCTCCGTTTGTTAGATCACTGCCCGCGCGGATTGTTTCAACGGCTGGACTCAGAATTGCTTTCTTTGGAGGTATGACCAGCAGTGAATATGGCCGCGCTTTTGAGGAGGGATTCCATCCCACTGTGAGGTTCATGGTATCCAAAGGACTGCCGCCCGATGCCGCCGAAGAGATAGCCCAGGCTGCATGGACTCGAGGGTGGGAGAGAATCGATCAACTTCGCGACCAGGACGCAATCAGAACGTGGATTAATACAATTGCACTGAACATGCTACGGCGAAATACACATACAGAAAGCAAAATTGAACCGCTATTGGACCTCGCCGGAAAACCGGATTGGGGCGTCGCATCGATCGAACTGGAAAGCCTTCTCAATTCCTGCTGTCCGTCGGAGAGAGTCCTTCTCCTGCATCAATTGCACGGACTGACAACCAGTGAAATGGCACGCGCGGTGGGGGTGACGGAAACCGCCGTGCGCATACGCCTGATGCGGGCGCGGCGTTCGGCCAGGTCGCGAATGACACGGGTCTAAATAGCACCGACGCCGTAAACCTTGCCGAGACCGCCATCTTGTACGAACACGATCACGCGGCCGGTGCCCGCCGGCACCGCGACACTCTGCTCGAAGGCGGCGCCACGCTTCACAGAGCCGAGCTTCCGCAGGCTGCGCAGGATGGCCACATGGTGTAACTGACGGCCCTTGTTTTCACCCGCGGCCACCTGCGAGGTCGCGCGATCGTCGGCCAGCGCCAGCCAGACCTCCGCCGATTTGGGCGCGGGATCGATCTGTACCTGGACTCCCGACGCGGTGCGCGTCAGGTGAACGCCGATCTTCTCCCGGGTACGGGCGCGCGCAATCTCGACCGTCGCCCGCCGTGTATCGTTACCCACAAATTCCGTGACGCCATCGATCACCATTTGCGGTGTGTACGGGCCCGTGGTGCCGAATCCGCGCGCGTAGCCTTCCTGCCGGACGGTGTTGGCGTGCGCGCTGAACGGGTCGCGCCATCCGAGCCGGTCCCAATAGTCCACGTGTTCGCTGAGCACGATCACCTGCGGATCGAGGGATTCGAGCAAACGGTCGGCGGGAGGACAACTGGAGCAGCCTTCGCTGGTAAACAACTCGACGAGGATGGGAGAGCGTACCGAATCGGCGTCGGCGGCCAGGAGCGATGCGCTGAACCCGGCCAGTAGTATATTGCGGAACATAAGCCCTCCCTTATCCCTTCGTACCACAAAATGTTCCGAGGACGATTATTTATTCCCCGCGGGCAACCGGATTCCAATCAGCGCCGCGACTAGCGGCGGCGACTTGGATTGGAGATCTTGTCGATAGCTGTCTTCGCGGCGCGCGCGATATCGATAGGGGGCATGAAGCCGAAACCGCGGCCGCGGGAATAGACGGGGTCGGAGTGGACGGCCAGTTCACGGAGTTTGGGAAGGTCGCCGGAATCGCCCAGGTCCGCGATGATGGCGAGGGCGACGACCTGCGCGGCCACGTCGCCTTTATCAAGAACGCGTCGTGCCACGGCGAGGACCGCTGGATCGTGCGATCGCGCCGCGTGTTCCAGCGCGGTCACGCCGGACACGCTACTCTGCCCGGCGGCGCGCAACAAGTAGGGGAGCGCCACTTTCGGCTCATACCCGCCAAGCGCCGAGATGGCGCTCGATGCCAGCAGGACATTGTCGCTGAGGGCGACGCCGCCGAGAGCTTCGAGGGCGCGCGGATCCTGCAGTTCTCCGAGCTCCCGGGCGGCCGCCATTTGGGTATCGGCATCGCCGCTATTGAGTCCTTCGATCAGCGTATCGACCGCGCCCGCTTCCCGCAGGTCGCGCGCGGCGCAGGCGCGGACGGTCTTGTCGGCGAGCGCACTTTTGAGAGCGGAAACCACTTCGGCGGAACGCTGGCCGCGCAGGGCGTAGCAGGCGTCGTTGCGCTGGGCGACGCTGGCGTCACCGTCCATCATGGCGGCGATCAGCAGGGCGATGGCTGCCGCGGTCATTTCGCCGCCTCTTTCGCGGTTTCCGCCAGCGCAGCCCGCGCCAGGACAGCCTGTTTGGGATCGAAGTTCGGGTTCAGGGCGAGCGCGCGCTCCAGGTGTTTGCGCGAACCGTCCCGGTCGCCGAGCGCGAGAGCGATCATGCCGGCATGGTAATGGAAGGCGGGTTCGGGCGTGTTCAGTTCGAGCGCTTTTTCGCTGACCTGTTTGGCTTCCGAATACTGCTTGTTCTGGTAGAGCACCCAGGCCAGGGCATCGTGCTGGTAGATGTCGCGGCGCGTCTTCATTTCCTCCTTAATCATGGCGAGCGCGTGATCGAGGTTGCGGCCGTGGTCGGCGTAGGCGAGCGCGAGATTGCGATTCGCGGGGAAGCCGGCGGCCTGGTCCATGCGCTCGATGACCGCCAGGCGCGCGGCCTGTTTGCGGGCCTCCTCGGGTTTGCCTGCGGCGTCGTACAAATCTTCCAACGCGGCGGAGTACTCGGGCAGAGGCACGGCGGCTTGCGCTTTTAGGTAATGCTCGATGGCTTCGGCGATCCTGCCGGCCTGCGCGTTAAGTCTGCCGAGCCCGGCATGCGCGGGGTGGTATCCGGGGAATAGCTTGAGTGCTCCCTGGAAGGCCTTGCCGGCCTCCTCGATACGGCCGACCTTGAGTTCCATGTTGCCCAGATCGACCAGGCACCACGCCACATTTTCCGGCGAGCGGCTGCCGGAATCGATGGCCATCTTCATGATCTCGATGGCGCCGTTGGAATCGCCCGCAACGAAGCGGTAGTAGGCGGCGCGGTTGTAGCTGGACATGTCGGGGCGGAGTTGCACCATTTTCTGGTAGGCGTCGGCGGCGGCGCTATACTCGCCGAGTTCCATGAGGGAGTCGCCCAGCGTGCCGTAATTCCACGGATCTTCGGGAGCGATGCGGATGAGTTCGCGCGAATTGGCGGCGGCGAGCGGAAAATCGTGGCGCTCGAGTTCGATGGCGGAGCGAAGGCGCAGGGCTTCGTAGTTGACGCGGTCGTTGGAGAGCACGCCATCAACGATCTTGGCGGCGCGATTCAAGTAGTCCGGATCCATGGTTTCGCGCATCTTTTGCAGATAGGTCGCGGCCATTTGATTCTGGTAATGCGCATCCTCGGGTTTCGTGCCGGAGAGGGCGGCGTACATGGCAATGCGGTCATCGGTCTTGAGGCGGGCGACGGCGTCATAGAGCGCGCGGTCCTGTAGAAGGTCGCCGAACTTTTCGTTGCCGGACTGCGCGAAGGCGGCGAAGGTGAGAGTAAGTAACAGGATGGATTTCATAAGTCCTCGTATGAGTAAGAAGAGGACAGGCCCGGAGGCCTGTCCTAATTGGTTAGTTGCCAGTCGCGGTGCCGCGGCCGTTGGTGCCGTTGATCTGGCTATGGGAGAAGCCTGCGTGAGGAGCCGGGTGGAACGGGAAGTGGTCCAGCAACGGAACGTCGTTGGAGTTGACTCCGTCTCCGAGCGGCGGGACATTGGTGAAGCCGGGAACCAGGACGCCGGCAAGGGCGCGGAACCCGATATCGACCACGTCGTCAATTGGCCGGCGTCCGCCGAAGGGCCAGCCCGCGTTGTCGCCGCCCAGAGGACCGAGGCGGTTCTGGCTGGCGAACGGTGTCGGGGCGATGGTGAGATCGACGCGCGTAAGGTCGGGCACGAAAACGCCCAACAGGTCTTTGCGCGGGGCGGGCGGCACGGTCAGGCCGAAGACACCCTTGAGTACACCAGTGGCGAAGAACGGGTCGCCGATGTAGGCGGCCCACTGCTGGTCGTCAACCGGCAGGCTGCGGTTCCAGCGATCTTTCAACGGCAGGGGGATAAGCGCCTCCACGGTCAGCGGATTGCCGACCCGGTCGACCTGCATATAGTCGCCGTAGTGGATGGGATCGTTGGGGCTCGGCCGCACAGTCACCACCTGGCGGGAGGTGCTGGCCCAGGCGCCGATCTTGGCATTGGGGTCGGTGGCGCTGGTAGGCACGGTGCCGCTGGCGGTCACCATGGTGATCGGCACTTCAACGGCGATTAGGCTGATGTTGTAGCCTGCGAAGCCATCGACGGCCGTGGGCGCGGCGGGGCCCTGGCCCTGATCGGCGCTGCCGGAGAGCACGGGCGCCGGGGCGCGGAAGTTCAGCGTGTCGAAGGTGGCGGCGCTATCGAAATAGAAAGCGTCGTCCCGCGGTCCGGCGAAGACCCGCATGCCGTTTGCAAGTGTAAACACTGACGGGGCGCCGAGTTTCGCCTCGTAGTTGGGAGTGCTGTTGGGTCCCAGGTTGGGAGGCGCCACGGAGAGTGCGTGGCCGTTGACGTCTTTGTCGTAGACTGCCACGACTTTGTTTTGTTTCAGATCCCGGATGATCACTATGTAGGTTTCGTAAAGCAGGATGCCGGGGCTGTCGATCGAGTCGATCTTCCCGAAATACGACACGAACGTGGGGTTGTCACGATAAGAGTCGCGGAACTGAAAGTCGATCTGTAAGTCGGGGGCTCCATCGAGTCCCCGCGAGTTATTGATGTTGAAGCGGTACAGGACGCTGGTCGAGAACTTATAGTAACTCGGCCCGTTGTCCGGGTTCTGGAACCCCTGCGCGCTCATACTCATCACAAGACGATCGCTCTTTCCGGTTTCATAACTGCGGAAAGCGTAAAAATCGTTCAGGTTCGCGGTCTGGTCTTCGAGCAACAGGGGGCCGTTGCGATGACTGGCAGCGAACGCGGCGCCGATAGCGACCACGGACGCAAGTGTCCCACGTGCGATTGGACCCATCGTTAAATCCTCCTTCAGGATTTGGGCTACACCGCTACTTACGAGGCGGGACCGGGATTTGGATTTGCCGTGGGGCGTGGATTTGCGGATACTCGAAGACTGCGCCCGCTTCGATGCGCTCCAGCACGATCTGGCCATCGCTATGCAAGCGCGCCGTGTCGATGCCTTCGCAGTGGGGCAGGTAGGCCGCAAGTTTCCGCAATCCCTTGCGAAGTTGGCGGGCGGCGCCGACCGGATTGCCGCGCTCGGTGTGGTACAGGCCGACCGCGAAGTGGATGAGCGCTTGCAGGAAGAGGCGGCGCGGACCGCGCTCCGGGGTCCAGACTTCTTCCCAAACTTCGTGGCACTCGAAGAAGCGGCGGGTGTTAAAGAGGTGAATCCCGCGCTCCAGCAGTTCGTCCATAACGCTACGTAATATAGCAGGCGGAGTTTGCCTTGACAGGTTGGCCGGCGGCAAGGCGGTGAATCGCGAACTGTATTACTATGCGGATTCGAGGAAATTCATGTTCACTGCTACCGCCGGTCTCATTCTTCCCAGCACCACCACCGGATCGTTCCCCCGCCCCCGCTGGTTCGACGTCAGTATGTGGGGACGGCCGCTGGATACCTGCATGCTCGACGTCCACTTCCGTGAGAAGTTTCAAGACGCAATGGCAACGCTGCTCAGCGACCAGGAGCGCGCCGGACTCGACATTCTCACGCACGGCGATTTTCACGTGGATGAAGATCTGGCCGGACGGGCCTGGCACCACTACCCGCTGCAGCGCTGGGCCGGATTCGAAGGCGATCATCTGCAGCCCGAAGAGACCACCGCGCCCTGGCTTCACTACCCGCCGGGCACCCTGCTCAACGAGATCTATACGGGGTGGCGCTGGCCCCACGTGGTGGACAAAATCGAGCACAGGCCCCTGGACTATGCCAAACTGTGGCGGATCGCGCAGGGAAAGACGCGCAAACCGGTCAAGTTCGGCACCTGCTGTTCGCAGGTGATGGCGCTCTTCCTGGACATACACACCCCCAAGTACAAGGACAAACGCGAAGTGATCTGGGACATGGCCG
>Ga0163163_10004394_pt1 | contig 12013 bp, 5 predicted proteins | sample S65metaG_FD_119766 | JGI IMG/M metagenome (GOLD analysis project Ga0163163, IMG submission 119766) | Switchgrass rhizosphere microbial communities from Kellogg Biological Station, Michigan, USA - S6-5 metaG | ecosystem: Host-associated > Plants > Roots > Rhizosphere > Soil | place: USA: Michigan... | reverse complement strand
TGGTGTACAGGTGGGGCTTGCAGTCGGGATCGTCCCCTTCATACTCCGTCACCTCTCCCTCAGTGACGACGATCAGGCTATGTCCAGGATGCGTGTGCCAGCCGGTGCTCCCTTGCGGTTGCCAGACATTGCTCTGCACGTAGAGATCCGACGATCCCTTTGTTTTCTGAAGGGATAGCCAGGCACTCGTTTGATGATCAGCAGTTCGGGAAGCGGGGATGATCGATTGGTTGAAAACCTCGATATCGCCGAACGTACCTTTGGCGAGCGTAGCGGCAGTGAATCCGGCATTGGCCGGGGTCGCCATCACACCTCTTGCATGGTAAAGGGCCGTGACCATGATCACGGCGCTGAACAACACTAACCACGTCAGTTTTCGTCGCATCTAAAACTCCTTTTTGCGGATGGCATCGCCGGATTGAGGCGTCTGGACACCATCAGACGGGTTCGTGGCTTGCGTCAAACGGCAAGGCGCGGAATTGCCGCTGCCCCATTAACTTGCGGTAGAATGCCGCGCTTTGCGGTCCCCAAGCAACGGACGTACAATCGGCTTCCCCGGGCCCTCCACTACCGGGAAAATCAGGAGAGCGCGATGGGCGAACCTTTCTCCGGCACGCCGCCATCCGCGAGGCCACCCGACGACCGTCTAGATTCGTGGAAAGAAATCGCGGCGTACCTCAATCGCGACGTGACGACGGTGCAGCGCTGGGAAAAGCGGGAGGGAATGCCCATCCATCGCCATCTGCATGACAGGATCGGCTCGGTCTACGCCTCTCGCAGGGAGTTGGACACCTGGGCTCGTGGTCGGAATCTTCCTGGAGCACAGGAGACGGGGAACGAAGCGGTGTCGTCCCGTTCTCCCTCAGCGCCGCAGTCTGCAAAATCGAACTATCGAATCCGATGGAAGCTTGTTCTACCAGGGGCGGCGGCGCTGCTCGCGCTGATCGTCGGCGTGAGTGTCTGGTTGCAGAAAACGGAGTACTTCTGGCGAAATCCAATATCGGATCTGCGATTTCAGGCGATTACCGATTTCGATGGGATGGAACAGGCCGCCGCAATATCACCCGACGGTAAATTTGTGGCGTTTCTTTCTAATCGGGAGGGGCAAATGGATGTCTGGCTCACGCAAGTGGGTTCAGGACAGTTCCACAACCTTACCCACGGAAGCGCGCCGGAACTCGTCAATCCATCTGTCCGCACCCTGGGGTTCTCCCAGGATGGCTCTCTCGTGACGTATTGGGTTCGCAAGCAAGGTGGTGCAGGTGGCGATATCAGCATATGGGCAGTTCCCACCTTGGGAGGACAGCCGAAGCCATATCTCGAGGGCATCGCCGAATTCGATTGGTCGCGCGACGGTTCCCGGCTGGTATACCACACGCCCGGACCGGGAGACCCGATGTTCGTTACAAAGGGCGGCAGCCGCCAAGCAGACGACAAGCCGATCTTCACCGCGCCTGGCGGACTCCACTCTCACTTTCCCTCGTGGGCACCAGACGGGGCATTTATCTACTTTGTCCAGGGAGCTCTCCCAGACAACTTGGACATCTGGCGCATACCTTCTGGAGGTGGAACGCCTGAACGGATGACGTCGCAGAACTGTTGGGTGAGTCATCCGGTATTTCTCAACAAGCGGACGATGATGTACCTCGCTACTGATTCCGATGGATCGGGCCCTTGGCTCTACAGTATCGATGTCGCTCGTCGAATTCCCCACAGACTCACTTCAGGCCCCAACCGATATACCTCCCTGGCGGCCAGCGCTGACGGTCGCCGTTTGGTTGCCACTCTTACCAATCCCAAGAGCTCGCTCTGGCGTTTGCAGATTTCTGATGGATCTAAGATGGCGAGCGCGGCGGCTCCAATCTCGCTCACGACCAGTTCCGGGTTTTCTCCACGGCTCGGAGAAAACTTCCTTCTGTATGTTTCTACCACCGGCGAAAGCGAGAGTATCTGGAAGCTTGCCGACGGAATTTCCACCGAGTTGTGGAAGGGGGAAGGAGAAATATTTGGTGGACCCGCAATCTCCCGCGACGGAGGTCACATAGCGTTTTCGCTCCGGCAGAAAGGGCAGCCGTTCCTCTATGTAATGCAAACCGACGGCACGAACGCCCGGCTTGTATCTGGTTCACTCAAGTTACAGGGCGATCCAGCATGGTCACCTGACGGACAGTCAATCATCTCGGCAGCAAACGATAACGGCATCCCACATCTCTTCCGGATACCACTCGACGGCCGCCCAGCTACTGTCTTTGTCCGTGAGTACTCGATCGGTCCAGCGTGGGCGCCGAACGGACGCTATGTTCTGTACTCTGGAGCGGATATTGGCACTACGTTTTCAGTGAAGGCTGTGACCGCCGAAGCTGCAGCACATCCGCTGCCCGCTCTGAACCTGACTCGCGGCGCCCGACACTTAACTTTTCTACCCGACGGGCGAAGGGTAGTGCTCCTGCGCGGAGAGATTAAGCATAAGAATCTCTGGCTTATCGATCTGGAGACCGGGGCTGAGCAACAACTGACCAACCTCGCTCCTGACTTCGACATTCGCGATTTCGACATCTCGCCGGATGGTCGCGAAATTGTCCTCGAACGAGTTCAGGACCATTCGGACGTGGTGCTGTTGGATTTCCAGAGCAATCCTGAGTAAGCAACTCGACAGTTGGTGATCCGAACCGTGCTGGAAACAGGAAGATGCGCACGCGCTTTTCACTCTTGGAGGTGCAGTCTTGGTGAATGGTGATCGAGGGGCATTGCGACGCCCATTATTGTTGGTACTTTGCATCCTCAGCCTACCCTTTAATGCTCGGGCGCAAGAAAAAGGGAACTCATTATCAATCATGCCGCTGCCCGCACACTTCGAGCAGGGTCAAGGTGAATTCATTGTCGACGGAAGTCTTGGCATCGTGTTGAAGGGGTATCAAGAACCTCGTCTGGAACGAGCTCGTCAGCGCTTCTTGGATACGCTTTCGCGCGAAACTGGGATTCCCCTCTGGCGTGAGGCAGCCGTCAACCAGCCTCACTTCATAGTCCAGACTGAGGGACCGAGCGCTGCTGTGCAGCGATTGGACGAGGATGAATCCTACCATCTCGCGATTTCGTCAACGTCCGTCGAACTGAAGGCCGCGAACCCGATTGGAGTTCTTCGCGGCCTTCAGACCTTCCTTCAACTTGTGAGAGTCACTCCTCGTGGATTCAGCGCTCCAGTTGTTGTTATCGACGATAAGCCGCGCTTTCCGTGGCGCGGCTTGCTCATCGACTCCGGACATCGTTTTGTTCCCGTTGCAGACGTGAAGCGCAATCTGGATGGAATGGAAGCCGTTAAGCTCAACGTCCTCCATTGGCGTTTCGCAGACAATGCTGGCTTTCATATCGAGAGCAAGAAGTTTCCCTTGCTCCAGGGAAAGGGTTCTGGAGGATTTTATTATTCGCAGGACGAAGTCCGTGAAGTGATTGCATTTGCACGAGACCGTGGAATCAGGGTTGTCCCAGAGTTTGATATGCCTTGCCACACAACCTCCTGGTTTGCGGGTTATCCCGAGTTGTCCAGCGGTCAAGATCCCAGTAACAGTTCAGCGATCGATCCGACCAGAGAAAGCACATATAAGTTTCTCGACGGATTCCTAGGCGAGATGACCTCGCTCTTCCCCGATTACTACATTCACCTCGGTGGCGATGAATGCGACCCAAAGGAATGGGAAGGGAACCCGCGCATACACGAATTCATGCAGGCTCACGCGATGAAAGATGCCGGTGCCCTGCAGGCCGTATTCACGACCAGGGTCCAAAGACTCGTCGCCGATCGAAAGAAGATCATGATGGGATGGGATGAAGTGCTTCGTCCCGACACGCCCCAAGACGTAGTCATTCATTCCTGGCGCGGTCCGAGTTCCCTGGCGGAGGCCGCTCGGAGCGGCAATCGAGGAGTGCTGTCTTCCGGATACTACATCGACTTGAATCAGTCGGCCGCGGAACATTACCTCGTGGACCCACTCGGGGATCTCACGACCGCCACACTTACTCCGGAACAGAAGGCACGAGTCCTTGGTGGCGAGGCCACCATGTGGACCGACATCGTTTCGCACGAGAATATGGATAACCGGATTTGGCCGCGCACGGCAGCAGTCGCGGAGCGGCTGTGGTCGCCGGGGGAGGTCCGGGACGTTGGCTCGATGTATCGTCGGCTCGCGATCGTGTCGCAGAAACTTGTCTACCATGGTCTGCGCCATCGCCTCATCACGGACGAGATGTTGCAGCGCATGACGGGTGAATCCGATCCCGTTCCACTGAAGGTGCTTGCGGCAGTCGTGCAGCCTCCACGGATGTATGAACGTCAGGATCTGCGGACATTTACGGACTTTACCCCCATCAATCGCCTCGACGATGCGGTGTCTCCCGAAAGTGATACAGCCCGCGAATTCAATGAGATTGCAAAGCGTATCGCCCGAGAACAAGCCACTACTCAGGATTGGCAGCAGGCACGGGACTGGCTTTTGTTGTGGCGAGATAACGACGCGAAGTTACAACCCTTGCTGTCGCGATCCTTCTTAACCCAGGATTTGGCACCGGTGTCGCGCAACTTATCACGGGTCGCGGAGATCGGCTTACAGGCTCTAGATGATCTTCATGAACATCGGCTCGTCAACGCAGACGTGCGAAATCGAAATATCGAGTTCCTGAAGTCTGCCGCGAAGCCTCAGGCAGTACTGCTTCTGATGGTTGCACCAGCGGTGGAAGAGCTCGTGCAAGCAACCAGGACCCAGTAGAACGACGAGGTTGCGGGTCAGCGCTTCGCGGGCGGCCGCTTGCTGGCTTTGGCGGAACTGGCGCTTCCAGTCGAATCTAATAATTGTCGCAGTTGACGGCGCAACTGATTGGACCTGCTGGTAGCTTGCTCGAATGCCTGGCGAGCGGCGGAGGATCGCGCGTCACTTCCGAGTTGCGCATATACGCGGCTCAACTGATAGAAGGTGCGGGGATTGTCCGGGTCTCCCGCTGCTGAGAGTTCAAGCGCTTTGCGCGAGCCCTCGTAGTCGCCTCGTTCGGCAAGGGTGACTCCTCGAATCAGGTTCGCGCCGGGATGCTGCGGATCACGCGCGAGGACTCGATCGGAAAGGCGTGTAGCCTCTTCCAAGTCGCCCCGAGTTTGAGAAATGTCTGCGAGCAGGTAGAGCGCTTCGCTATGGGCAGGATCGAGGGCGAGCACACGTTCCAGGGGAACAGTCGCTTCATCGTACTTCTTCATCGCGTGTAATGCCGCGGCGTAAGCCAGTTGCGCTCGGATGGAATCTGGCGACAGTTCAGCGGAGCGAGCGAGCGGAATTGTGGCGGCCTCCGTGTCTCCAGCCCAGAGCTGAGCCAAACCTAGTAAGTAGAGATAATCGGGGTTATCAGGCTCTAAACGTGTAGCCGCTGCCATCGAGCGAACAGTTTCAGCAGGTTTGCCCAGCCGAAGACCGACGAGACCATAGTGGTAAAGCAGGTCAGTCGAATTAGGAGCCATCTCGAGAGCGCTCCTCAATTTTGTAATTGCCTGAAGATAGTCCCCACGGGCAGAGCTTTGACGCGCCGATTCGAGTAAAGCTGTCGGTCCGACCGAGGAGGCTGGCCGATTTACCGCCTTCGACGACCTCGCCGGTTGCGCTTGTGAAAAGGCGTTGATGCCGAAACCGAACAGCAGGCAGACGATGACTGTCCTGGTCATTGCGCCTGCTCCCCTTCGCCTATGCGTTGTCCGGAGTGTTTTAGTTGCTGAAAGAGAGCGAATTGCTTTTTGGCTTCATCCTGCCGGCCCAGCTTTTGGTAAGCACGCCCGAGCTGATAGTGCACCCGAGGTTCCTCAGGCGCGAGCCGCATACTTGCTTCGAGTTGTTCGACCGCTCCCGCCGCATCGCCTTGGTCTAGAAGGATGCGTCCTAGCAGGTAGCGTGCATTCGGGTGTGCAGGTGTTTGTTTCAACAGTTCTCTCAGTAGTTGTGCCGCCTCGTCCTTCTTGCCCTCACGCTCGTAAACGTAAGCCAAGTGATACCGCGCGCGTGGTTCAGTGGGAGTGGAATTCAGCTCTGCGCGCAGGTGCTGTTCCGCTTCCACCAAATTGCCTTGGCGAATCAGTACCAGAGCAGCGGCAAGATTCGCACCCAGGACGTTCGGGTTTAGCTGAACAGCCCGTTGGTATTCAGCGAGCGCGGCGTCGAAGTCTCCCTGCTGCGCGTTCGCGTCGCCGAGCAGCGCGTATAACTCCGCCGAACCTCCACTTCGGCGAATCATCTCCGAAAACACCTTCGCCGCGAGACCCGCCTTTCCGACATTTACCAGTGATACACCCAGTGCGTACTGGAGGTTTGCATCCTGTCCAACGCCTGGATCTTGCTGCAGCATCTCGACCGCACAAGCGTATGAGCGCACATGAAAACATGACAATGCCAGCAATCGAGCAATTGTCCGGTTGTTTGCATCGAGCGCGATCGCTTGACGTAGAGGATCGATCGCCAGATCGTACATCCCCGCTTGAAACCGCGCGGTGCCCAACGATGCCTGCACGTTTGGAAATCCCGGCTCCCACTTCGCAGCTCGATACAAAGTAGCTGCAGCCGCGCGGTCTCGGTGGCGCTGCGAAAGAATGACGCCCAGATTGAAATAGGAACGCGCAACAATATCCACGAGATCTCTGCGGGCTGCGTTTACTTCCGAAGCAGGCAGCGGGTCAGCCGACACCTTCCAGATTCCACTGACTCTCTTTTCTTGAGACGCTGCACCGGCAGCCATGTACTGCTCAAGTTGTTCCTGCGATTCAACGTGATACTTTTCTTTCAACTCTCTTGCACGAACAAAATGCGGCGCAGCCTCCTCAGCTTTGCCTAGCCCGCGCAGTGCTTGTGCCAACACGTACTCGGCATTACCAAGGTTCGCAACGGCGTCATCCCCTGCGGCGAGATATCTCTTCAGCGAATCAGCCGCTCCTGCCATTTGTCCAGCTTGAAATTGTGCCTGGCCGAGGTAGTAGAGGGGCAATGCATTCCTCCCCAGTTTCGCAGCTTTGGCCAAGCGTGGAATCGCCTCCTGTTCCTGGTGCCCGGCCAGCAATGCGACGCCCGCGTTCAAGTTCGTCAGGTAGTCCTCGGGCGCAACTTCCAATTCGCGTCGAAAAGCGACAATGGCATCATCCAAACCACCCTGTCGCCGAAGCAGCATGGTTCCGAGATAGTAATTCGCACGGGGAATGTGCGGATCGATTCGAAGCGCCTCGCGAAATTCTTGTTCAGCCTCCGGCACCCGATCGTAGTCGCGCCAGGTGCGGCCGATCAGGACGTGTGTGGCTGCGCCGGGACGTAATCGCAAGAGGTTAGCGAAGGCCTGGCGAGCCTTTGGTACGCTTCCGGACTGTACCGCAATGACTCCCTCAACGTAGGCGATTTCGGGGTCCGCCGGCGCAGATCCGCGCGCCTCCGAGATTTGCTGCAACGCTTCCTGAAACTGATTTTGAGCCGCATAGCTTACGGCCATCAGCTGCAGAATGCGTGGATTCTTAGAGCCAACTGAAAGTTCGTGCAACACCAATTCGGCTTGTTTTGGTTTCTCCTGTTGTAAGTAAACGGTGGCAACGCCCAGCAGTGGCTCGGTCGGATCACTGAGATTTTGACTGGCCTCGCTGAATGCCGTGAGTGCCTCGTCCCATTGACCCTGGGTGCTTGCGAGATTACCCAGCGCAGAAAGTGCCCTGGCGGCTGCAAAATGATATTCGCTCTCCGCAAGTAGGTAATCCTTTTTGCGAAGCGCCTCCTCAGCAGAAATGAGACTTGATTGTGGGGAGAGCGAAGCCTGCCCCGGATTCGGAGCCTGCGCCACCAAAGTGGTGACGAAGCAGATCAAGGTTGCGGTCATCTGTCTGAGGGCAGACATTCGGAAAAGAGCCGACTAGCTCAAGCTCATTCTATTCCCAACTGTTATCGAAAATTCAGGTAGTAACTCCCAATAAAAAAATGTCGTAGAGACATTGACACCATTGTGCGTTCGGGACTAAAGTTCCTCGCTAACTGCGTAGCAGGGTTTGTTGAATCGTTTCAATAAATCCTGTGGGGCCTCTGATCTCACCGGGTCTGGAGGAAAAGGAAATGCGGCGCTCGCGAATTTCAGTCTTACTCACCGTCGTTCTCTTGGTTAGCCTGGCAGCTCAAGGCCAACGATTCCTCGGTACCATCACCGGAACGGTCACCGATCCCAGCGGCGCGGTGGTTCCCGACACCGAAGTCAGAGTCACCGACGTTGGCACCGGGCTGGCGCGAACTGTTCGCACCGACACGCAAGGTGTTTTTACCTTCCCTCAGCTGCCGCTCGGCTCTTATCAGGTAACGGCAACTAAGGCAGGGTTTAAAAAGTATCTGAAGACCGACGTTACACTCCACGTCGCCGATATCCTGCGGGTGCCGATCACCCTTGAAACCGGAGCAGTGACTGAGCTGATAACGGTTGAGGCCAATCAAATCCAGGTTCAGACCGAGAGCGGCGAGCTCTCCGGGTTGGTCACCGGCCAACAGGTCCGCGAGCTACCGCTCAATGGTCGGAACTTCGTACAGTTGTCGCAATTAATGCCGGGGGTTTCGACGGCCGAGTCCTTCGACACCAAGAACAAAGGTTTGCTAACCGGTGTCGATATGTCCGTCAGTGGTAGTGGTGCTACCAACAATCTGTGGCTGGTCGATGGAGCAAGTAATAACGACGTCGGTTCGAACCGCACCATCCTGGTTTACCCATCGGTCGATTCAATTGCGGAGTTCAAGGTACAACGGAACAGCTATGGCCCGGAATTCGGTCAAGCCGCAGGAGCGCAGATCAACATCGTTACCCGGCAAGGCAGCAATGCATTCCATGGTGATGTGTATTACTTCGGGCGCAACGATGTCTTCAACGCGCGCAACTACTTTCTCGCGCGAACCGGAGAGAAAGATAAGATCCGTCGCCACGACTACGGCTACACGATTGGCGGACCAATCATCAAGGACAAGGTTTTCTTTTTCTGGTCAGAGGAATGGAACAAGGAGAAGCGCGGGACCACGCGCACCGCGTTCGTGCCTACTGCGCAAGAGAAGGCCGGTAACTTTACAGGCACGCACGCTAACTTCGTCGCCACGAGCGGCGCTTGCGGGCCGGACACGCCTGTGGACCCAAATACCGGGAACCCATTCCCAGGAGACATCATTCCTGCTAACCAGCTAAGTCCAGCTGGACTGCTCTACATGCAGCTCTATCCCGACCCGAACACTCCCATCAATCCAAGCACCTGCGTGAATTGGATCGCATCCGTAAATACTCCCATCAACTGGCGCGAGGAGAGCATACGCACCGACGTCAATATCACCAAGTCAAGTACGTTGATGTTGAGGTATACCCAGGACACCTGGAAGAACGCCGCTCCCAATGCCGGAGAGGCTAACGGCCTGTGGGGTGACGATCCGTTCCCGGGCGTTGACTCAGCCTGGGATCAGCCTGGCAAGCAGTTCGTCGCAAAGCTCACCCAAACTCTCGGCGATACGGCAGTCAACTCGTTGCAGTTCTCTTATTCCGGCAACCGAATTTTTGTCACTCGAGGTGGGCTGGACGCCGGGCTCAACGATCAGATTGATCAGGCGGCGCCACCTATTTTCGGTTTCGATGCCAAGACGACTGGCGACCAGATAGCTCACCCGACATTCTGGGGAGCTCAGGGATATCAGCCGCTTTGGAATATGGCGCCTTGGTCCAACCTACAGGATCTTTATGCTCTGCGCGATGACTTCACCAAAGTCATGGGCCAACACTCGTTAAAGGCCGGCGTGTTATTCGGGTGGAACAAGAAGAATGAATTCATCGGCGGAGCCAGTTCGGCGGAGCAATCGGAATTCTGGGGTGCAGCAGACGCCACCACCGGCAACACTGTCGCTGATTTTCTGTTGAAGGACCTGCCTTGGGGTTTCGACGAAAACCGTACGCAGCCCGATGCGCACACTCGCTGGAAGGACCTTGAGTTCTATGTCGGAGACACGTGGAAGGTAAGTCGCAAGGTCACGCTGGATCTTGGTTTACGCTACTCCATCCTTTACGAACCCTACGACGCCGCCAATGCTATCGGTACCTTTGTCCCCGGTCTTTTCAATCCTGGGTTGGGTAACGATCCCTGTAATGGGCTTCTGTTCCCATCGACCAATCCATGCACCGCCCAGGGATTTGCCGGAGGAACCGTCACTTCAAACCGTGCTTTCCGCAACACTGATTACAATGCGTTCGCCCCGAGATTGGGCTTCGCGTGGGATCTACTGGGTAATGGGAAAACTGTGTTCCGCGGCGGCATTGGCCAGTTCTACCAACGCGAGCGAGTTTCACCCTATTTGCCAGTGGCCGGTAATCCTCCGTTTAGCGCCAACATCAGTGGCAGCCGCACACTCGATAACAATCTAGCCGACACACAGTCGGCATGCCTTGACTGTTCGACCTCGAGTGGTTCGCCCAACGCCGGCATCGACCTAAGATCGAGTCTGCCGAATACCTGGCAATGGAACGCCACCATCGAACAGGAACTCGCGAAGAATACGGTTCTCGAGGTTAGCTACGTGGGAAGTCGTGGCATCCACTTGACCAGTACCTGGGCCGCGAATGAAGTTGCACCGGCCAACCGGCTGGCATATGTGCAGGCGGATGCCGCAGGCGACACCGACACACAAGCAGCTCTACGTCCATTCCCGGAACTCGCGACCAATGCCAACATCCTGATGTTCGGGAGGACTGGCAACTCGATCTACCATTCGCTGCAGTCGCAGGTTCGCGGCCGGTTTGGGCGAGGCTCGCAATTTGAAGCGTCCTACACCTGGTCAAAACTCATTGATGATGGTCTTCTCGACAGCTCTGACGGTGGATTGAGCGGAGGCAGCATCATCGACACATCGAATCCGGGACTGACACGCGGTCCATCAGCATTGAATCGTCCGCATATCTTCAATGCAAGCCTGGTCTATCTCACTCCGGCACTCGGGAAGACGAGTGGATTAGTCAGGAATGTCTTCGGCGATTGGGAAATTGCGACGATCGTTATCCTTTCGCACGGAGCATCGATCACTCCGCACGTCGGCGCTGTACCTGGGCTCCAGGCAGGGCCCTCGGGAACAGGATTCCAAAACAATCAGTTGCTGATGCGAACGCCTGGCGAACCGTGTCGGAACTCGGGTGGCCCACCCGAACAATGGCTTAACCCGAATGCCTTCACCCTGGCTGGGTTTGACCTGGGGACGATCGGTACCGCCCACCGTGGTCAATGCTACGGCCCCGGATTAACTCAAACCGATTTGGCGATTTATAAGAACTGGAAGGTGCCGTTCATCAAGAGCGGCTTCACTTCGGAAAAGTTGAACATTCAATTCCGCGCAGAGATGTTCAATGTATTCAACAAAGCACAATTCCGGAACCTGCTGCTCGACTACAACGCAAACGATGCTGCGTTCAACACAGGCGACCCTCTGACGGCTACGCGAATCATAAGTTCGACACCGGGAGCCGGCTTCGGTTCAGCCCAACTCGCGCGTGATCCGCGGCAGATCCAGTTCGGTCTGAAATTCAGCTTCTAGACGCCATCGAGAAGCAAAGCCCAGCCAAAGGTGCTGGGCTTTTTTATTGGGTAAACAAAGATGACTCCGTCAGGGTTGGACTATAGTCAGGAACTGGTTGGTCTTGATATCTCGTTGCGTTGAAGTCGTCCCGTTTGGCCAAATCACTTCGATACTCTCGATCTTCTGCTCAGTGCCCAGTCCAAAATGCTGGCGCATGTCGTCCTGCGAGAGGTAGCTTGTGCCACTCTGCACGACCCGGGATTGCACCCTGCTGGCTGAGTGAAGACGGATCACCGCCCCAATCGCGTCCGTGTTCGGAGCTCTGCCCCGCAGTTTTATTGTGATCCAGTTACCAGCTGGCGCTTCGTTGTGCAGAACCTGCGGTCTCCCGTCGAGATCGTTGATCACGATGTCGAGCGCGCCGTCGTTGTCGAGGTCTCCCACCG
>Ga0163163_10004393_pt1 | contig 12013 bp, 11 predicted proteins | sample S65metaG_FD_119766 | JGI IMG/M metagenome (GOLD analysis project Ga0163163, IMG submission 119766) | Switchgrass rhizosphere microbial communities from Kellogg Biological Station, Michigan, USA - S6-5 metaG | ecosystem: Host-associated > Plants > Roots > Rhizosphere > Soil | place: USA... | reverse complement strand
TCTCATGCGAGTCCATGCAAACCTGACAGTTGTTGATCGCGGAAACGGCTTCGCACCAGAGTTCGAAGTCAGCATGTTCGACGCCGTGCGTGCGCAGGATATTCATTCGGAGCCGAGCCGGCATCGTTCGATACTTCTCGTTGGAGACGGAGTGCAAATAACGATTAGAAGACGTTGTTCATGCCCATGATGGCGGCGGCGCCCTTGGCGGCCTCGACGACATTGGCGGGCACGCGGGCACTGGCTTCCGCGACGGCGGCACCGATGAGCCGCTGGTTGCCGGATGCAATCGCACAGGCCACAAGAGTTCCCCAACGCTGCGCGTCGGTGAGGACAGTATCCTGTCGCACCAGCGAGGAGTAGTTCAGCTTCAGATCTTTTGCGTAATCAGGTAAAGAATCGATCAGGGTATCCATAAACTTTTCTCGTGAGGAACTGCCCCACCCTCTCGCGAAAGGCACACGAGAAGGGTAGGGCTTCCTCGGAACTTTAAGAACTAAACGTGGAGGGTTTCTTCGCCCTTCTGCCAGTTGCAGGGGCAGAGCTCGTCGGTCTGGAGGGCGTCGAGTACGCGCAGAACTTCCTGCGGATTGCGTCCCACGGAAAGATCGGTCACATAGGCAAAACGGATGACGCCGTCGGGATCGACGATGTAGGCGGCGCGCTGAGCGACGCCGGCTTCGGGGTCGAGAATTCCAAGCTGACCAGTGAGGTCGCGCTTAACGTCGGCGAGCATCGGGAAGGGAAGATCCTTCAGATCGGCATGATGCGTACGCCAGGCGTGGTGCACGAATTCGGAGTCAGTGGAACCGCCGAGGATCTGTGCGTCGCGATCGGTGAACTCTTTGTTCAACTTGCCAAAGGCAGCAATTTCCGTGGGGCAAACAAACGTGAAATCTTTAGGCCAGAAGAAGAAGACCTTCCACTTACCCTCGTAATCGGCGTTTGTGAGCTCTTTGAACTCCTCGCCCTTCTTCAAACTCATGGTTGCAGTCAACTTAAAGTCGGGGAACTTCTCTCCAACACCTAACATTCATTCTCCTATAGATTTAGTGATTTGATACGGGTTTCGAGCATTTCTGGCATACGCCGTGAATCTCTACGCTCATCCTGTCGACCCGGAAACCCTTGGGAATTTTGCCGAGTAATTTCGGCGGTTTGAGTGCGTCCTCGTCGAGATCGAAAACGGCTTTGCATTTCGTGCAGACGAGGTGGTGATGAGGTTCTGTGGTGGCGTCCACACGAATGGAACCGTGATGCAGACTAAGTTCGCGCAGTACGCCGCTTTCTACGAAGGTGTGCAGGGTTTTGTAAACCGTCGCGAGCGAGATGCTGGGAATCTGCTTCCGAACCACGTCATAAACTTCTTCAGGACTGGGATGGCCGGGAGCGGACATGAGCGACTGGTAAATGATGGCTCGCTGGTGCGTGACTGCCAGACCGTTTCGACGGCAGAGTTCACGGAAATCAGTTTGGCTTTCGGGCTGCATCTACGAAATTTGATGAAGGCAGCATGCTAGAGATTCTTTTTTGATAACTGTTATTAAATTTCTGGAGTGATTTATCCTGAAAGCAGAGAAGCTTTGGGCTGCCCGCAGATGCTCACGGCCTTCGACTCAGCTCGGTAAAGCCGGCTGCTCAGGATGACACAATGGCGAAGAAGCGAAAAAAGAAGACTTTCGACGTTGTGAAGGCGGTTAAGTCGGCTGCCCGCAAAGCGGTAGGGCCAGTTCCTCCCACACGCCGAGCCGAGACGAGTCCGAAAAAACAGCCAAAAACAGGCAAGTACAAACCCACCTTGGGCGAGCTCCTGGGCGATGAATGAAGGTACCCATCCGGCTGGGTACTGAAGTAATGGTTTTGGCTGTTGGGCGGTATCGCAGGGCGCGGAAGTTGGGGATAATATCGCTAACCCGATCCAGTAGGCGGGCAAACCTCAGGACCCCAGGAAGAGACTCAAATTGCGGAAGGGCACCGCTATATTCGCGGCTATTCTTGCGTTGGCTAGCACAGTTCTAGCGCAGGAAGTGTCTGTCCCAGAAAAGCCGCGCTATGTGTTTCAGCGACTGGGTGAAGAGATCGGCCTCTCCACCCTCACCGTTACATCTTTAGCGCAAGATTCAAGGGGGTTCATGTGGATCGGCACGCAGAGCGGGCTGATCCGATATGACGGCCATCGTGCGCGCAAGTACAGCATCCAGGATGGATTGGCGAGCACCATCATCGACCAGGTCATTATTGGATCGACCGGTCAATTGATCATCGGGACAAGAAAAGGAGTATCGATCTATTCGAACGATCATTTTGTCATTTTGCCGAGGGTGCCGGGGACAACAGTTGATCCAGCCTACCAATTTGTTGCGGTGGACAAGTTAGGGAACATCTATCACGCGACGACAAAAGGACTGTTCCGATATTCGGCGCAAAATACTGGGCAGTTCACTCGCATCGAGATCGATGGGGAAAAGGAAGCGCCGATTGAGGCGGTGTACGCCTCGCCAGATGGGCATGTTTGGTTTGCGTCCCATGGGCGACTCGGCATATTGCGGGCAGGCGAACCGGCACACTGGCTGACGATCAGGAATCAACTGGCGCAAGAGCAGGTGATTGCGCTGGTGGAAGACGGAAGCGGGACGCTCTGGGTGCGGACGCCGAAGCAGCTTTCGCGTTTCGATGCCGCTCAACAATTGCTAACTCAAGAAAACGTCAAAATTCCGGCTGCCAATGATTACGGTGTACCGACGGTCGACCGTGCCGGCAATTTGCTGGTGCCTACCGTTGGTGGCGTCTATCGACATGCAGATGGAAAGTGGGAATCGATTGATCGCACGCGCGGGATGCCGGTGAATGCGGTGTACTCGATCACCGAGGATCAAGAGGGCGCTTATTGGCTGGGACTGGCTGGTGCTGGAGTAGTTCGCTGGCAGGGAACGAATTCGTGGAAAGGCTGGACGGAGGCTGAGGGGCTCCCGGATAACGTGATTTGGGCGATTACCCGAGATGAGGCGAAGCGACTCTGGGTAGGAACGAATAACGGCGTTGCCATGTGGGATGCGACTGGACATGCCTGGCGCAGATGGAACGCCGATAGTGGACTGAATGGAAGCGTGGTGCGCAGCATCGCGACTACAAGCGACGGAGCGATCTGGGTCCAGAGCTATCCGGGCGGCTTAACGCGCTTCGACGCCAGGACTCTAGTGCCCGTGCGAGTGAGTACGCCCTCCCCGGAACCGAGCGGGATGGTTCGCGGACTAGATGGCAGATTGTGGATTGGAAGCAAGTCCTACTTAAAAGTGTTGAAGTCGAACAAAGCGCCGTATGAGTTCGAAGACATCGCGATTCCAAAAGAAGTGCAGGGCTTGACGGCGCATTTGCAGATCAAGCGGGGAGTGCTGTGGAGCGGCGGCGCTAACGGAGTCGCGCGATTTGATGGCAGCCGCTGGTATGAGTTCTCGGCCAAGGATGGGCTGAAGGATGACCTGGTTACAGATCTCGCCGTTGTCAGTGAAGATGAGATCTGGTTTCACTACAACGAAGCGTATGGCTTGTGGCGCCTGAAGATCAAGGACGGCAAGACTGAATTGCATCATTTTGGAACTCAAGATGGTTTGCCGGCCGATGAAGTCTACCTGGTGGGCGCCGACCTGAGGGGCAATGTCTGGGCGGGCGGTCCGCTGGGGCTGACACTCTTCCCGCGAAAGGGCGCGGTTCAGCGATTCACGAGAGAAGATGGACTGATATGGGACGACCTTGACGCAGAAGCCTATTTTGCCGACGAGGATGGCGGCATCTTTTTTGGGACCAGTGGTGGTTTAGCGCGGTACAAACCCGAGGCGGTCAAGGATCAAGTTATCAGCAAGCCGGCGGTGGTAATTACTTCTGCCGTCCTGGGCAATAAGGAGCATTCGCAAGAGACCGGCGTTCGGGTCCCATATAAGGAAAACATCCTTCAGGTCGAATTTGCAGCGCTCACATTCCGCGACTCGGATCGCGTTCGCTGCTACTACCAACTTAAGGGGCTAGAGAACGAAATCAGTGAGACAGCGCTGAGAGAGACGCGATACCCGGCATTGCCTGCCGGTGATTACACCTTCGAGGTTTTTTGTAAGAACTCGATTGGCGTGGTGAGTTCGCCCGCATCTTTTAGTTTTACGATCGCCAGACCTTGGTGGCAACGGTGGGAGACGCGACTGATAGCGCTGGCGATGGTCCTTCTGGGTGTCGCTGCCTTTGTGAAATTCCGGCTGTCACATCTTGAGCGTGAAAGATTGCGATTGGAAGTTGCCGTGGCGCAGCGAAACACCGAACTCGCCAGAACCAACCAAGAGTTAAAGGAAGCGTCGTTAACGGATCCACTGACGGGCACTCGCAACCGCCGCTTCTTCGATCTAATCATTCCGTCCGACGTTAACCAGGCCATACGGACCTATTCGCCGCCGCTGTCACTGGGCGGCGGGCGCAATCGCGACCTGGTGCTTTACCTAATCGACATCGATCACTTCAAGCAAGTAAACGACGATTTGGGCCATTCTGCTGGTGATCGCATGCTGGTGGACATCAGCGCGAGAATTTCTTCGGTTATGCGGCAAACGGACGTGCTCATCCGGTGGGGTGGAGAAGAGTTTCTCCTGGTTAGCCGTGCAGCGGAACGATCGGAAGCAGCACAACTAGCGCTTCGCGTGTTGCACGCTGTAGGCGGGGAGGGATACGACATCCCGGGGGTTGAACTCCCTGTCTGGAGGACGTGTTCAGTGGGCTGGGCGCCGTTCCCGTGGTTTGAGGATCGTCCGGATCTAGTGGAATACGAGACGATATTAAAGATGGCAGACCGTGCTCTTTACCGGGCGAAGTCACTGGGCAGGAACCGAGCATTTGGGATCGTGCCGCTCGGAACTGCGGAAGAGACGAGAAACGTAGCCTTTGAAAATCTGGTCTTCGAGTGGACCGAGCTACAGGGGCCCAGGACAGAGGATTCGGCTCGGACCGAGTCGTAGACTATTCACTTATTCCATACCCCCAAACATCGTATTCTGCCGGGCTTGACGATGAATTGGCCCCGCGAGAGACGATAGGCTCCACGTGAACTACAATTGAAGATGCGGGTTGGGGCGAATCCGCGAATTGCCAGGGCTAAGACTGATTGGCGGAGGATTTGCCATCTGAGCGTAAAAAAGAGTGGTAGCACAGCTGAAAAACTTCGTTGGAAGTCGCGTCCTGCGATTGCCTTAAGCAACGGTACGGTAGAGTTGATCGTATTGACAGGCGGTGGTCACATCGCCTCTTTCCGCTTTGTGGGAAGGGGGCCGAATCTTCTGTTCGAAACTCCGTGGACGACTATCGATCCCCAGACCTTCCAAGAGGGTCGCGACGCTTCAATTTATGGGAGCGGTCCAAGCGGGCGATTTTTTTCCGGATTCACGGGGCATACCACCGCAGTTGGATATTACGGACTGCCCTCCAAGAGCGAAGCGCGAGCAGGCTTGCCAGAACACGGCGAGGTTGCAAGTAGTCTTTGGCGCGTGGTGAAGATGTCGGGAGGCAGCGCAGCGAAGGTCTCGATGGAAGCAAAAGCGCAAATCAGCGGGCTGCGACTGCACCGAGAGATTGAGTTGCGACGCGGTGAATCGTTCGCGCGAATCAGTGAGTCGGTGTCAAACGACCGGAAGACAGAGAACTTCTTCCAGTGGGTTCAGCGCGCGACGTTCGGTGAGCCGCTGCTTGCTCCTAAAGTAAGTGTCGTAACCGTGCCAGGATTTCGCGGGCGGACTTCCGAGAGAAGTTACGATGGCAAAGATCTGCTGGCGAAGAATCAGCAGTTTCGTTGGCCTGTCGCCGCCAGCGCGCATGGCGGGAGTTGCGATCTGCGGCAGGCTTTTCACCAGGAAGGGAGAGGCTACGAGGCTGCGGTGTTGCTGGATACAACGCGAGACACCGGGTTCATATCCGTTTTCAATCCCGAGTTACGAATTGCTGCTGGATATTCATTTCCGACAAAGAACTTCCCGTGGATCGCGATGTGGGAGGAGAACCGTACGCGCACGGCTATTCCTTGGAATGGGACGACTCGAGTCCGTGGAATCGAGTTTGGGAATTCGCCCTTTTCAACGGGGCTGGCACAGGCGATCTTCGATGGACCTTTGTTTGAAACGCCAGTGGTAGCGGGGTTGGATGCCGGTGCAAGTGTGACCGCTGAGTACCGTCTTTTCGCGGCAGAAATTTCGCCAACGTGGGAAGCTATCGGCGACGTTCGCGAAGATGGCGACCAGATCATCTTGCGAGGCACGCACCGCTCCGAGTCGGTTCGTATCTAATTGGACCTGGTTCTAAAACGGATACTGAATCGACTCTGTACGACCGTTACGGATACTTCGATAAGCTGCGTCGAGGATGGCCTGGTTGCGAGCGCCTTCCTCTCCGGGGACTGGGAACGGTGCCTGGAGTTCAATCGCTGCCGAGAAAGCATCTACCTGTTTGGCGTACACTTCTTCGTTTCTCAGATCCTCAGTATCGACGACCTGACCGCCGCGCACTAGTTTCAACTGAATGGGATGATCGACGTTGAGAGCATTCTCAGCGCGCAGGGTTCCATTGGTGCCGACGATCTCAAGCGGTGTTCGGTATTCGGCGCGCGTGGAGACGAGGACGGTTGCGAGGGTTCCGCGCACAAACGAGAGGTTGACGATAGCAGCAGCCTCGACGGCGCCCGAAGCTTGATCATAGTGGGCGATGGCCTGCACCGTGAGCGGATCGTCTTCCAGCAGAAAACGAAGCGCGTCGATGCAATGCACGCCGACATCCGCTATAGGGCCGCCGGCAGCCATCGAGGCATCCGTAAGCCAAGTGCGTTGATGCTGGAGGCCGGAATACGAGAACTCAGCGCGTGCAAAGACGACCTGGCCGATGTCGCCGGAACTAATGCGCTCACGAATGCGGTGAAGGCTTTGCTCGAACCGGAAACAGTGTGCGACGCCGAGGAGAACGCCGGCACTCCTGGCGGCGTTGACCATCTGCGTTGCTTCGTTTACGTTCATCGCCATTGGCTTCTCGCAGAGCACGTGTTTCTTGTGCTCGGCCGCGATGAGGACATCCCGCAGATGAAAGGAGTCCGGGGAAGTCACGAAGACTGCGTCCACTTCGGGACAGCGGCAGAGTTCTTCAGTGCTCTGAAAGACATGCCGGATGGAATACTCCGCAGCCGCGGCGGCAGCCTTCTCTGCGCTACGTCTGGATAATGCGGACACAGTGGAGAGCTTCGCATGAGCGAAACCAGGCATGAGGCGCTTTACAGCGTGGAGACCGAACCCAACAATACCGTACCGAACCATGAGTTATTGAACCTTTAGGAGTGAATTAGCAGCGCCAGTTCGTCCAGTGTTGTTGTCGCGCACCACGATCCGAACGAGGTAGTCGCCGGAGGGAAGATCGATAGCATTCTTATAGGTGATGCCAGAAGTTTGAATCGTCGCAACAGCTTCCGGTGGCAGTTCGCGTTGCACCTTTTGAGCAAATTGTCCGACGATTGTTCCATCTTTCGCGCGGGCGACGCCGGCGAACTCGAGATTAAGTCTTCGCTGTGCCGGGTCGATCACGTTCGCTGCTGGACTCACCTCAATGGTGAACGCGTTGGAAGTCTTGTCACCTTTCTTCTGGGTGGTCGTCCACTCACCTTTGAAGGGAATTCCGGAATCAAGGAGCAATGAGCGAACGGCAGTATTCATGTCCTGTTCGCGAGTCTTCTCCGGATCCGGGAGCGGATAAAGGAATCCATTGCGAGATCGGATGTTGGTACCTTTTTCGTCGACCTTGACCTGAAGCTTATGCCATCCGTCCTTTGTCCCTTTGCTGTCGACGTAGAAGCCGACCATGTAATAGTCGCGGGAGTCTTCGAGAGCCTCTTTGAAGCAGTCGGATAGCTCAGCGCGGTTGTAGCAAGGTTTCCCTCCTGTTCCGGCAGCGAGCCGTTCGAAGGTGGTAATTACGTCTTGATTCGCCAACTGCCGACCGTCTTTCTCAGCATTCGTTGGCGAATACTTGTGCGTGGGATCCATCGCATCCCACGCAGTATTCTTGATGCCGCGTGCGTCGACTGGATACATTGCGATGTTTGCATTGTTCAGTAGTTGGGTGGTGTAAGCATCGAGACTGGTGGCTTCGCTGACCTGAGAGATGTCGAATGTCACGGCGGTACGTCCCTGCCGGGTGGTGGATGAGAATGGGTAGCCGGAGCTCGCCCACACCAGTGATTTGCGTCCGGGCAGGCCGGAGAGCGACAGGGCTATCTGCTGCAGCGCTTCGAGTGAATTGATACGGGTAGTCCGCTCCTGAAAAGCGAGCATGCGCTGTTCACTGTCCTTAGCGCTGTCCAAACCTTTCAGGTATTGGGTGACTTTATCTCCAGATGCATTGTCAGAAATGACTGCCGTTTCTACTTCCTGAAGACTCTCGTCGAGCGTGACGCTGCTCTGTTCGGTTTGACCAGCACCCTTGGTGGAGCGCTGCAGAGCCATCGCGATTGCCTTTGGATCGGTAGTGAAATCCTGGAGGAGGCGAATGCCTCTGTCCTCGATCGAGATGAGGCGGACCGGTTCACCGGTATCCGCGGAATGAGTCAGAAAGCGGGAAAGACCTTCTCGAACTCGGACGAGGTCAAGGGTAGCGGTGGTTATCCGATCGATAGCGATGACGGTGTATCGGGCGGTTTCCGGCGTTCCGAGTAGTTGATTCGTAAACTCCCTGGGTCCAACCGGTACACGTTGAAGGCGCTGGGTCGAAGTGCGAACTTCTTCAAAGACTGCGATCTTCTGGGGCTTTCCGTCCTGAAGGAGAGTGAATGATTCCTGCTTCAGTTTCGAGACGTGTTGTCCGTGGCTCCGAACTTGAACGGGGATCAGTACCAGGTTGGTTTGTGACCTAAAACTGGGGGTTGAGGTAGCGGCCTGCTGCGCGACCGAGCTGAACGTCGTTAGGATGCACGAGAGCGAGACGACTGCGAAACGGAGAGGTGGAGTCATAGGGGCCGCATTTTGTGCCGTCGCGGAAGGATAATGCAGAAGCCACGTACTTGCAAAGAAGTGGAAGGGCTGGGTCCTCGACTAACTGTTGAAAGCAACACCTTTGACGGAAGCATTTGCAGTGTTGGAATCGGCACTAAAGAAGGGTTGGGTTGAGAAGCCGAAGGTGCCGGCTACCATGCGGTCGGGGAATATCTGTATGCGGGAATTAAAAAGACTTACGGCTGAATTGTAAAGTTCGCGGCGGTCCGCAATCTGCTCTTCAATCGAGGTGAGAGATTCCTGCAGCTGAAGGAAGTTCTCGTTGGCGCGAAGGCGTGGGTAGGACTCAGCGGTGGCGAACAGCTGCCGAAGTGGCGGTATGGCAAATGCCGCTGCGTTAAGTTTGTCAGTACGCCCGCGAGCTGCAGTCCATTGTCCACGGGAGGCTGAGACGGCCTGCATTACCGACGATTCGTGGTCCATGTAGGCTTTGCAGACAGAAACCAGGTTCGGGATGAGATCGAAGCGTTGTTGAAGTAGGACGTCAACATTGGAGAATGCTCGATCGACCTCATTCCGAAGGCTTACAAGGCCGTTGTAAATGAGAGCGCCATATATGGCGGTACCGAGGGAGGCGAGTCCTAAGAGCGATGCGAACTCGGCCAGAAGACTGTTGTCGCTTATGAATATCTCGGTGAGGGAGGTCGCCTTAGCAGATGTCGTGGCGTGCGCAAGAATGCCTGTGGCGAGAACCACACAAACTGAGCCGACCAAAATCCGGAGAAATCCGCGCGTCCCGAGCTTGTGTAACATGTCGGCCTTCCCTCCCTCCATAATGTAAGGCGTCTGCCAGAAAGTCTTGCGAATGATCGTGGAACCAGTAAGGCCGGGCTCGTGACGGGGAGATGCGGAGCCGTACACAACGACGGGATCACCGGGGCTGAGATTCGTTTCCGTAAAACGCAGTGGATTGCGAGAGTTCAAGCCGCGGGTCAAGCAATACTCGCGGAACATTTCGTCGAGCGACTCAACTTGCTGACTGGCGCGGTCGCTGGCTGCACGTGCATATTCGACTACCCCATCACTGGAAGAATACTTCAGGTCCTGCTCCAGCCAGAGCACCGCTCTCTCTGGTTCGACCCTGATTTCACCGGAGGCATCTTCGACATAGAAAGGCATTCTCAGTTCACGTCTGTGGACCGTTCTCCAGTCCCGAGATTTTCCATTGCTGCGGTATTCCTCAACGACCACTTTTGAGATGAACGAGGGGAGGTGACCGATGAGACTTGGGATTGGGTTTGGGCCGCCGACCTTTCCGCTAACGACAACTGGGCCCAGGGCGACTGAGCGGCATTTACTGATTGGGGTGCAATCGAGCAATCGTTTGTCGTACCAATCACCAAAGCCGATGAAATAAGCGAACAGCCCAAAGCACAGCATCAGAAAGCCGATCGCAATGAGCAGTGAGTCGTTCATTTCGCCAATGGCGCGCACTCTATCATTGTCAGTGGCAAAAGCCAAAAAGTCGGGTAGGGATGGCTTGCCATCTCGCGTGGTGGGAATACGAGTGTTCAGGCCGGCGAGTTTCAGATTATTGGAACAGTGCTAAAAACTGATCAGGATTTCGCTTCTGCTCTCGGGCAGTTGAAGGTCTAGACCGCGTTCGCGGTTGGCTGCGAGAGTGGCGTCCACATTGAGCTGACTCAAAGGGATCTGCTGGGACGGCCGGTGTGACTCTTTTATGGTTAGTATCGAGTCGGTGACCGTGTAGTTCTGCGATTCAATCCTGCGGCCGTCGGAAAGAATAAAGATAGCCGCTATCGACGGAGTAGCGGATTTGACGACGCGATTTGAGGCTTCTGGAACTTCGATAATCTTTGGGTCAGCGGGAGGAAGGGCGGGGGCCGCCGCGACGACGGCGGGCTGTTCTTCGCGCACTACGACGACCGGTGCGGGCTGTTCCGAGACGGCGGAGGAACGGTTGTCGTAGTAATCGTCGTAAAAGCCGTAGGGATAAATAACTGCGCCGCCACCGAAGCGATTGCCGCGATGAAAGTGGTTGCCAAATCTCGGGCCATTCAGCCCCGACGGGGGAAGCGGACGACCAACGGGCCCTGCGCTGATGCTTGAGCGCATTTGCGCCGATACGGGGAGGACTAACAAAAACCCAGCTACGAATGCAAGCCATCTACTGCTTAATGTACTGCTCATTGACAATATGATACGCCCGGAGGCAAGACGGAATCGTCTCCAAATTGTAAAAAGGCCCGAAAATCGTGCCTTGAGCCAGTAGAGTTTCAGCAGAGGAATCGCCCCACCGGAAGCATCTCGTGCACGCCGCTGCCCATAGTTATCATCGGGATGTCAGCCAGGTGGGAAACCAATATCCCGCCAAAGCGCCACAAACGTGACCTGCCGTCGCCGCCAACCACAAAAACGACAGCGGTGCTTCGGTCGCGTTTTGCCATCAACAACTCCATAATGCCCCACTCGAACCAGCGAACGGGTGCGTACACAACGAAATACTGAAGAAGGATGTTGGGCCATGCTTGCAAATGCGCCATTCCTCCTACCAGGAATATGCCAATTCCGGCAGCAATGCCGATGAAAAGCCGAATGAATCCGAAGCCTAACCCGGCACGAAGTGCTGATTTGTCAGCAGGCTTGAGCCACCAAACGCCCAATGTGCACCAGGCGGTGTAGGCGATGTACTTCACCGCGACGTACGTCCCAAGTTGAATCGAGCCATCCATGGTTTGTTTCCGGGGCACATCTTACGACACGATCGAGACATGGTTCTTTGATCCGTCAACACGTCTGATACGATAGCGGCCATTCCGTGGATGGAGCGACATATGCGTCGAGCAAGTTCGATTCTGGCGACCGTGCTAGTTCTGGTCGTGACAGCACTATCCGGCAGTCCTGCCCAAGATGCGCGATTGAAGAATTCATTCCGACGTCCTGAAAAGAACGGATGGACGTTTGTGCACTTGCAGGGTTCCCCCGCAGAGATAGGGTTC
>Ga0163163_10004392_pt1 | contig 12016 bp, 9 predicted proteins | sample S65metaG_FD_119766 | JGI IMG/M metagenome (GOLD analysis project Ga0163163, IMG submission 119766) | Switchgrass rhizosphere microbial communities from Kellogg Biological Station, Michigan, USA - S6-5 metaG | ecosystem: Host-associated > Plants > Roots > Rhizosphere > Soil | place: USA: Michigan... | reverse complement strand
CAGCACCACGAGACACAAGACCCTTGCGCGCATCACCACATCCTCCTGTTTTCTGATGCACGATTGTAGCCGGAGTCGGGCCTCAAGCAGCACGGTGTCGGGTCACTTTCAACGGCTTCACGCCGCTCACTGTCGAGGTTCTACCACCGAGAGACTATGAGAGCGGACCGTTGCAGATAAGCTCCCTCCGGAGTTTCAAACCAAAGGAGGCTGTGATGACTGCGAAGATCCGCTCTGCGATGAGTGTAGACGAACCGACGTTGTATGTGGCGTTCGAGCTGGGGAAGAAGGAGTGGAAGCTGGCGATGACGTCGGGCTTCGGGGTGCGGCCGTGGGTGACGACGGTGGCAGCCGGTGACCTGGGCGCGGTTGCGCGGGCGGTGACGCGCGGCCGGGTGCGAGCGAAGGTCGCGGCGACCGGTCCGGTGGTGAGCTGCTACGAAGCCGGGCGGGATGGGTTCTGGGTGCATCACGCGCTGACGAGCCTGGGACTGGAGAATCGCGTGGTGGATTCGTCGAGTATCGAAGTGAATCGGCGCGCGCGGCGGACGAAGACGGATCGACTGGACGCCCAGAAACTGGTGATGATGCTGGTGCGGGTGTGCAGCGGGGAGGCGCACGTATGGCAGGAGGTGCGGGTGCCGCCGGTGGCGGTCGAGGCGGCGCGCCAGGTGAGCCGCGAACGGACCGCGCTGGTGAAAGAGCAGACGCGGCTGCGCAATCAGGTCGACAGTTGGCTGGCGGCGTGGGGGTGTGTGGTCTCGGCGCGGGCGCGGCGGGCGACGGCGTGGTGGCGGACGGCGCGAGATTGGGCCGCGGCGCCGCTGCCGGCTGAATTGCAAGCGCGGCTCGCGCGGGCGGACGCCCGCCGGCTGGTGCTGGCCGAGCAGATCGCCGCGCTGGAGGCCGAGCAAGCGGCGGCGACCCGTGGGGCGGCGCCGGACAGTGCGTTGGGGCGCTTGGTGCGGCTCAAAGGCGTCGCGACGACGAGTGCCTCGGTGTTGCTCGATGAAGGCTTGGTGTGGCGAGCCTTCCGGAATCGGCGCGAGATCGGGGGGCTGCTCGGGTTTGCGCCGGCGAAATATGACAGCGGCGAATCCGCCCGGGACCAAGGCATCAGTCGGGCGGGCAACGCCCAGTGGCAGGCGGTGAGTATTCAACTGGCATGGAATTGGGTGCGCTGGCAACCGGAGAGTGCGCTCACGCAGTGGTATCGCGCCCACTTTGGCGCCCGGCAACGCGCACAACGCATTGGGATTGTCGCCGTCGCGCGCAAACTGGTCATCGCCTTGTGGCGCTATAGCACGAGTGGAGTCGTGCCGGCGGGCGCGGTCCTCAAATCCGCCGCGGGCGCCTAACGAAGACCGCCGGACCGCGGCGTGTCACGCGTGCGGCGCGTACGATGACGGCTGGGTCGCTGAGGCGACCGTCACCGAGAGGGTACCGCCGCCCACGTGTCCGGTTCGAGACTGCACAGTCTCTGGGGGCCGCACGCATCGTGCGAGCCCGGATAGAAGTCGAGCGCTGGGTCCCGCGACCCATGGCTCACACCGGACCGCGCGTGACGACGAGAGGTGGTGGGAATTTCTCTCGGGTGAGCGACCGCCAACGGGGGAGCACATTCGAGTCGATCGGGTTCATCGTCGGCCGCCTGCGCGGACCGCTCACGGGGATGGGCGGTCTGCTCGGCGGCAGCTTCGCACGGAGGACGATGAAGACCAGAGAGGACTGATCTTATCTGGGGGATTTGACAACGGTCCGCAACATAGAAGTCGTCATGCCACAACGTTTAACGCAGAGCACGCAGAGATTCCTCAATTCTTCGCCGCGGTCCCTGGGTCTCCGCGTTGAAGACCTATCACCGGCGCCTTTTGAAACCTCTCTGAGGTTTGGGTCGGCGAATCTCTGTGATTGCCTTTGAAACAGAGACACTGTCTCCAGCCAGAGGCAAGAGCCGGAAGGGCCGACATCCGCCGCAAGAAATCCAGTCTGCAGGTCCCAGGCTTGTCGTAAGATTTCTCGCATGGACATCTTCAGAATCGGTCCTGACGGAGTGCTGCTTGTTCAGGCGCTGCTCGTGTCGATTGTGGTCGCGGCGCTCGCCTGGCGGCGGGTCGCGCTCTCCGCGGCGGCGCTGTCGACCGCCGCTGTGGCGATTGCCTGTGGGCTCTGGATCGCGTGGCTGCCGGACACCAACCATCCCGTGGTGGCAGGCCTGTTCGTGATTGTCCCTAGCGTGGTACTGCTCGGCGCGTCGCGCGTGCGCTGGATGGCGCATCATGCGTGGATGCTGCTGCTGATGGGGCCGTTCGTGTTCATCGGCTGCTACGTCGGGATCTGCGAGTTCTGCGTCAAAACGAAGCTGATCTGACCCGCCCGAAGGAACGCGCCGGCACGGAGCGTGGCGAGCGTTTGCTTGCGACCAAGCACGAAGGTCTTTTCAACCGCGTCAACCCATGACAGACTGCGTCCACGCACGGAGCGCTGGCGCGTGCGATCGGTCAAGAGGAGGCAGGGTATGTTGCGAAGATTAGCGATGCTTGTCGTGCTGTTCGGGCTGTCGGGTGGGGCAGCGTTGGCCCAGGACGTCGATGCGCGGGCGGCGCTGTTGGCCTCGGCCAAGGCGATGGGCGCCGACAGCCTGAAGACCATCGAGATTGCGGCGGCCGGCTCGACGTCGCTCATCGGCCAGCAGTATTCCGTGGAGGGCAACTGGCCGCAGATCCAGATCGCCGACTACACACGGGCCATCGACTTCGACGCGAAGTGGTCGCGCGAGGACTACACCAGGCGCCAGGGTAATTTCCCGACGTTCGGCCGCGTGCCGCTCGCCGATCAGCACGTGACGGCCGTCGTCAACGGTGCGTACGCGTGGGACATCACCGACGGCAAGCCGGTCCCCTTCACGAGGGGATATCTCGACGGTGTGTCCTACAACGAGCTGCGGCAGCTCGAACTGGCGATCACGCCACACGGGTTCCTGAAGGCGGCGCTCGCGGCGTCCGATGCGAAGGCGATCAAGCTCCAGCTGATCGGCGCCTCGGATTTCGGCCTGTCACAGCACGGGCGGTGGGTGACGATCGTGAACTTCACCTTCCTGGGCAAATACAAGATCAACGGTCATATCGACGATCACAATCTCGTCGAGCTGGTCGGCGCCCAGTTCGCGAATCCGGTGTATGGCGACATGGACTACGAGATGCGCTACACCGAGTACAAGGACTTCGGCGGCGTGAAGTTCCCGATGCTGCTGCACACCCATCAGGGGGATCCCAGGGTGAACGTCGCGCACAACTATTACGAGTACCGAGTGACCAGCGTGAAGCCGAACGTTCCGGTCACCACGATACCCGTGCCCGACTTGGTGCGCACGGCGGTCATTGCGCCCGCCAGGGTGGAGAGTCAGAAGCTCGCCGAGGGCGTCTGGCTGCTCGGCGGCGGGACGCACAACAGCCTGCTCGTCGCGTTCAAGGACTACGTCGCCGTGGTCGACGCGCCGAACAACGAGGCGCGTTCACTGGCGGTGATTGCCGAAGCCGCCCGCCTGGCGCCAGGCAAGCCGGTGCAATACGTCATCAACACGCACCACCACTTCGATCACGCGGGCGGCCTCCGCACCTATCTCTCGCAGGGCACGACGATCGTGACTCACGAGTCGAACAAGCAGTATTACCTCGACATCCTGTTCCATCCTTCGCCGCGCACGCTGCAGCCCGACCGGATGGCGCTGTTCAGCCCGATGTACTGGATCAGCCGCCGCCCGCCGCCGATCGAGACAGTCGCCGGCGAAGCCCGCAGCTCCGCGAAATACGTGGTGACCGATGGCGAGCGCATCCTCGAAATCGACAAGGTCGAGGACGTGTCGTACCAGCTCGGCGATCGGTCGTACGCGCAAGGCAATCACAGCGCCGACATGCTGATCGCGTATCTGCCGAAGGAGAAGATCCTCTTCAACGCGGATCTTTACACGCCGCCGGCACCGGGCGCGCCGGCCCCGGCGCCGAATGCCGGCATCCGGACCCTCGATCAGAACATCCGCAGGCTGAAACTCGACGTGGCTCAGCACGCGCCGGCCCACGGACGCGTCGGCACCCAGGAAGAGTTCCTGAAAATCGTCGGGACCGCGCCGGCCGGCCAACGTGCCCAGGCGCGGTAGCGGACCTGCCGGCGCCGGATTGGTCTGGCCGCCGGACGAGCATGCGGCGAGGTGGTTCGTTTTGCGTGAGGAGACCCATGGCCCAGGTATCGATGACGGTCAACGGGCGGTTGCGGAAGGCGAGCGTCGATCCGCGAACGCTCCTGGTATTTTTCCTGCGTGAACAGTTGTTCTTGACCGGCACGCACGTGGGCTGCGATACGAGTCAATGCGGCGCATGTACCGTGCTCGTCGACGGCCGCACGGCAAAGGCCTGCACGATGTTCGCGGTGCAGGCGGACGGCTCCACAGTCACCACCATCGAAGGCCTGGCGACGGAGTCGACGCTTCATCCGCTGCAGCAGGGATTCTGGGAGGAGCACGGTCTCCAATGCGGCTTCTGCACGCCGGGGATGATCATGGCCGCGGTCGGCCTGCTGCAGGACAACCCGAAGCCGTCGGAGCGCGAGATCCGGGAGGGCATTTCCGGAAACTTCTGTCGCTGCACCGGCTACCAGCACATCGTCAATGCCATTCAACACGCAGCCGGTGGGAGGTGAGCTGATGGCGTCTCCGGTCCTCCCAAAGCTCGTCGGCCAGCGCATCAAACGTCGCGAAGACCCCAGGCTGATTCAAGGCCGCGCCACCTACGTCGACGACGTCAAGGTGGCCGGGATGCTGCATCTGGCCTTCAAGCGCAGCGACATCTCGCACGGCCGCATCCGATCGATCGACGTCAGCGCCGCGCTGGCGATGGACGGCGTCGAAACCGTCTTCACCGGCGCACAGCTTGCCGAGTTGGTGCCGCCGATGCCTCTCGGCACGCCCTGGCCCTCGCCGGACCACCGGGCCCTGGCCGTCGACACGGTCCGGTATGCGGGCGAGCCGGTCGCGGTGGTCGTGGCGCGCGACCGCTACGTGGCACGCGATGCCGCCGATGCGATTGCGGTCTCCTACGATTCCCTGCCGGCCGTCGTCGATCCCGAGCTGGCGATGACCGGTCAACCGGCCGTGATCCATCCGGCGTTTCCGAACAATCTTGCGCTGGACGGCATTCCCGGCGGCACCGGCGTGTCCGGCGGCGTCGTCGACGATGCGGCGATCGACAAGGCCTTCGCGGACGCCGATGTGGTCATCTCACAGCGAATGGTGAATCACCGGCTGGTGCCCAACGCCATGGAGACGCGTGGTGTGCTCGCGCACTACGAGCCGGGCAAGGGCACGATGACGATCTGGTCGTCGACCCAGAGCCCGCACGTGCTGCGCTCGATCATCGCGGCCATGAACGGGCTCGGTCAGGATCAAGTGCGCGCGATCGCGCCGGAAGTCGGCGGAGGATTCGGCGCCAAAATCAACATCTACGGAGAGGATTTCGCGGCCGCGGCGATCTCGAAGCAGCTGGGCATGCCGGTCAAGTGGATCGAGGATCGCTCGGAGGCCTTCGTGGCCACGAGCCACGGACGCGACATCATCGGCTACGTGGATCTCGCGGCGACGCGCGAGGGCAAGGTGCTCGGCATCAAGCTGCGCCTCATCGCGGACATCGGCGCCTACAACCTGCTCTTCACCGCAATGATTCCAACGCTGACGATGTTGATGGCCAACGCGACCTACGACATCCCGGCGGTTCGCGTGACGGTCACCGAAGTCTTCACCAACAAGACGCCGACCGACGCGTATCGCGGCGCCGGTCGGCCAGAAGCGACCTACTTCGTGGAGCGCGCGCTCGACATGCTCGCCCGCGAGCTGAAGATGGATCCGGCCGACGTGCGCCGCAAGAACTTCATTCAACCCAATCAGTTTCCCTACGCCACGCAGATGGGAGCAGTCTACGACTCGGGCGACTACGAAAGGGCGCTGGATCTGGCGTTGAAGAATGCCAACTGGGACCAGCTGAAGAACGAACGAGACAAAGCGAAGCAGGAGGGGCGGCTGGTCGGCCTTGGTCTGGCGATGTACGTGGAAGTGTGCGGGCTCGGACCGTCGGCGATTCTTCCCACCGGCGGGTGGGAGCATTCCCAGATCACCGTCGAGCGCGACGGCCGGATCAGCGCGACGACCGGCGCGTCTCCGCACGGCCAGGGCAACGAGACCACGTTCGCGCAGATGTTGGCCGATCAGTTCGGCGTGCCGATCGAGCACATCACGATTCTCCACGGAGACACGGCGATCGTGAAGCAGGGGATCGGGACCTTCGGCAGTCGATCGCAGGCCGTCGGGGGGACGGCCCTGCACCTGGCCGGCGGCAAGGTGAAAACGAAGATGGCGAAGTTCGCCGCGGCGATGCTCGAGGCGGCCGAAGAAGATCTCGTCTTCGAGAACGGACGCGTCTTCGTGAAGGGTGCACCGGCTTCCGGCAAGTCGTTCGCCGAAGTGTCGGCCTTCGCGTATGTGCCGGTGCCCCTGCCGCCCGGTCTCGAACCCGGCCTCAGCGAGGAGGCGTTCTTCGAGCCGGCCAACAATACGTATCCGTTCGGCTGCCATATCTCGATGCTCGAGGTGGACCGCGAGACGGGCGAGCCGACGCTGCTGAAGCTCGTGGCGGTAGACGATGCCGGGCACCTGATCAATCCGTTGATTGTCGAAGGGCAGATTCACGGCGGCCTGGTCCAGGGCATCGGTCAGGCGATGATCGAGGAAGCGGTCTACAACAACGAGGGGCAGCTCGTGACCGGCTCGTTCATGGACTATGCGATGCCGCGGGCGACGGACTTCCCGCGTTTCGAGCTGGACAGCACCGTGACGCCCACGCCGTCCAACCCGCTCGGCGCGAAGGGCGTCGGCGAAGCCGGGACGCTCGGCTCGACGCCCTCGATCGTCTCGGCCGCTGTCGACGCATTGAGCGAGTTCGGCGTCACCCACATCGACATGATGCTGCGGCCCGAAAAGCTGTGGCGGATCATCCAGGGAGGCCGCGCGTGATTCCGACTGCGTTCGACTATCAGAGGGCGACGTCGGTAGACGATGCGCTGGCCAAGCTGCAGGCCGCGGGCGAGGGCGCGAAATTCCTGGCGGGCGGCCACAGCCTCGTGCCGTTGATGAAGCTGCGGATGAGCGAGCCGACCGGACTCGTCGACATCGCGCGGATCCCGGACTTGGCGGGCATCCGCGCCGTGGACGGGGCGATCGAGATTGGGGCGGGCACCACTCACACCGAGGTGGCCGCGTCCGCGCTCTTGCGAGACCGCTGTCCGATGATCGCCGAGGCGGCCGCGGAGATCGGCGATCCGCAGGTCCGCAACCGGGGCACGCTCGGCGGCAGCCTGGCCCATGCGGATCCGGCCGCCGACTATCCGCCCGTCATCCTGGCGCTCGACGCCGACATCTCCGTCCGCGGTTTGAACGGATCGCGGACGATCAAGGCCAGTAAGTTTTTTCTGGATCTCTTCACCGTCGACCTGCAGGAAGGCGAGCTCATCACCCATGTGCGATTCGCGCCGGCGAACGCCGCGGCGTACGCGAAGCTCCATCAACGCGCGTCGCATTTCGCGATCGTGGGTGTGGCGGCGGTGGTCGACGTCGATCGCGGAAGCTTTCAGTCGGCGCGCCTGGCGCTGACCGGAGCGTGCTCGCACGCACAGCGACTCACCGCTGTCGAACAGCGGCTCGTCGGCAAACCGGCCACCACGGCGACGATCGACGACGCCGTGCGCAACGCCGGCGCCGAACTCGCGGACGTCAATTCGGACATTCACGCGAGCGAGGAATATCGTCGGGCGATGGTTCCGGTCTTCGCGCGCCGCGCCCTGACGCGCGCCCTCGCACGTCTCGCGTGAATGGGCGAGAATGTTTGCGCTGGACGAATCACAACGTTTTAACGCAGAGCACGCTGAGCCCGCAGTAGTGTCCGCCTTCAGGCGGACCGTCGTGGTCCGGCTAAAGCCGGACACTACGTCGAGATCGTAAACATCAATCTGATACACGACGTCCCTGCCTGAAGACGTTGTGATGTGTTCCGAGACCGTCGATCAGAGCTTGGCTTGGAGGCTCGCGAAGAACCGGTCCTGCATCATCTTGGCGACGCCGGCGATTAAACGCTGACCGAGGCGCGCGATGGTTCCGCCGGTCTGCACTGTGCCGTGGAGGTCGAGGACGGTCGCCGCGCCGTCCGGGCGCAGTGCGATGGCCGCATCACCTTTGACGAAGCCGGTCTTTCCTTGACCTTCAACGCTCAAGCGATACGACGAGCACGGGACCTTGTCTGACAAAACGACGATGCCGTCGTAGGAACCGGTGACGGCGGACAACGCGACGTTGAGGCGCGCGCGGTAGCGATCGTCGCCGTCGGGCTCGAGCGCCTGGCAGCCGGGAATGCACGACGCGATCACCGCCGGATCCATGAGCAGTGTCCACAGGCGATCGGGTGATGCGTTGAATCGGTACGAACCAGTGATGTCCATTGCTTAGTAATTGGAGCACACTGCGCAATGAGATAGCGAACCACAAAGGTCACAAAGATCACGAAGAAGACCGAGAGAGCCACGCGTTTTTAGTGGCCGCCCTTCGCGAGGCCGTTCAAGTGTACTGCGAGATCCGCGAGGTTGATGAGATTCCGCGCCGGGAGGAAGTCGTCGACGAACGGCAGCGCGGCTTGCAGGCCACGGGTCAAAGGCGCGTAATCCTGGGTGCCAATCAGCGGATTGAGCCAGACGAGGCGACGGCAATTCCGCTTGAGCCGCGAGATCTCCTGGCGAAGCTCGGCCGGATCGCCGCGATCCCACCCATCCGAGATCAACAGAACGACCGGACGGTGCCCGAGCACACGCCGACTCCAGTGCCGGCGAAGCTGCCGCAGTGCGCTGCCAATGCGTGTGCCGCCCGACCAGTCGGATACGGTCTGCGAGACGCTCGCCATCGCCGCGTCGACGCGGCGCGCGTGGAGCTGCGGCGTGATGCGGGTCAATCGCGTCGAGAACAGGAAGGCCTCGACTCGCGGGTCGCGCCTGGCCAGAGCATGCGCGAAATACAGGAGCATCCGCGTGTAGCGCTCCATCGAGCCGCTGACGTCGCAGAGCAGGACCAGGCGTCGAGGGACGGTCTTGCGGTGCAGCCGTGGCAGGGCCAGGAGGTTGCCGCCGGTGCGCACGCTGTGCGCGAGGGCTCGCCGCAGATCGATCTTCGAGCCGCGACCTTTGATCCATCGCCGGGTACGGCGAAGTCCCGGGTGCCAGACCAGCAGCTGCAGGGCAGCCTGCCCGATTGCCAGTTCCTCTGGGGTGAATGTGGCGAAGTCTTTCGAGGCCAACGCTTCCACCGCGCTCCAGGTGGGGGTCGTGTCGGTGGTGTCGGCGTCGCCTGGGAGGTCGGCGATGCCGATCGGCGCCAGGTCGTCGTTGGCTGACGCTTCGGCGTCGGTCTCGTGCGAGGCGGGTTCGGCGTCGCCCGGCGCGGCCGTCACGGATGCGTCAGCGCGCCAGAACGCATCGAATGCGCGATCGAAGACCTCGAGATCCTCGCGGCGACCGACGAAGATCGCGCGCAGCGCGTGGCGCACCTCGTCGCGATCCTCCAGACTGACGTGGAGCAGGGCCTCGGTCGCATCCAATATCCGTCCGATCGGCACGTCCAGTCCCAGCGGCCGCAGGCACCGGCCGAAGGCGAGTAGCCGACGCTGAAAGGACGAGTCGTGATGCACGAGTGGCGGTTCTCAGTCCTCTGATTTCTTGAGCGATTTCCATTTGCAACGTCGTGTCCGGCTTTAGCCGGACCGTGAGAGTCCGCCTGAAGGCGGACGCTACGGACAAACGAAAAATGCTCGCACTCCAAGTTTTCAGTTCGGGCTGCGCTTTCCAGCCGCCTGCTAGTCGACCCGCGGATGCGCGGTGCGGGCGCTGGCGAGGAGCGACACCAGCCGTTCGCCGCGGACGGCATCCAAATCGTCCTTGTCCTTGAGCACGACGCCGAGCGTGAGATCAAGCACGGTCGCGTCGGGCTCGTCCCGGTCGAGGGCGACGAGCGCCGCGGTCCAGTCGAGCGTCTCGGAGACGCCTGGCGCTTTGTGCAAATCCACGCTCCGCATCTGCTGCACGAGGGCGGTGACCCGTGCCGCGAGCGCCGCCGATGCCGCCGGCACGCGCATGCGCACGATCGCCAGCTCCTTCTCGAACGAGGGATGGTCGATCCATTGGTACAGGCAGCGGCGCCTGAGCGCGTCGTGCACCTCGCGCGTGCGGTTCGAGGTCAGGATCACGATCGGCGGATCGCCGGCGCGAATGGTGCCCAGCTCCGGGATCGTGATCTGGTACTCGGCCAGAAGCTCGAGGAGATAGCCTTCGAACTCTTCGTCGGCGCGGTCGATCTCGTCGATCAGGAGAACGGCGGATCGCGGCCGCTCCGGGTCGATCGCGCGAAGCAGGGCCCGCTTGATCAGGAAGGCGTCGCTGTACAGCTCGCGCCGGGCCGCCTGTCGGTCGAGCGCACCTGTCGCCTCCAGGATCCGAAGCTCGACGAGCTGGCGCGCATAGTCCCATTCGTAGACGGCGTGGTTGATGTCGAGGCCTTCGTAGCATTGGAGGCGGATCAACTCCGTGCCGAGCGCGTCGGCGAGGGCGCTCGCCAGGGCGGTCTTGCCGACGCCGGGTTCGCCCTCCAGAAAGAGCGGCCGTTTGAGTCGCATCGACAGGTAGACGGAGACCGCGAGTCCGCGCTCCGCGACATAGTGCTGCGCGGCGAGACAGGTCTGGAGCTCGTCGATGGAATCGGGAATGATGATGCGCCTCGCCAGCCGCTCGCCGACCTGAGTGGTGTGTGCGTTGATGACCATGGCGGCCAGCGACGGTCGCCATGGCCAGTGCGGGGGTTTACGTGACTCTCATTTCCCGATCACTTCCCGATCACTTCCCGACGGCCTTCCACAGGTCCGCTTTGGTCTGCGGCATGGCCGAGGTGTGCACGTTGATGTAGCGGTCGAAGTTCGTCAGATTGAGCTTCTCGAGAATGGGCACCATGGCCTTGATGTGATCGTTGGCGGGTTGACCGGGCGCAGGCAGCGAGAAATCTCCCTGGAACATCACCTTCTCCTTGGGGAGGTAGGCCACGAGCAGTCCGTTCGAGTGCGGCACGGGAGCGATGTGGTACAGCTCGACGGTGTGCGTCCCATCGGAATAAACCTTCTTCTCGGACACCGCTTCGATTTTGGCTTTCTTCGGATTCTTCGCCAGCGTGTCGTTCAGCAGCGTTCGCGGAGTGTTGAGCGCTTTCTCCAGGAATGCCTCGTTGTTCTTCTGCGTGATGATGGTGGCGCCCTCGGCCACCAGCGGCGGCAGCCCGCCGGTGTGATCGGAATGAGGATGCGTGTTCATGACGTAGCGGATTGGCTTGTTGGGGATCAGCTTCTTGGTTTCCGCGATGTACGCGAGACCACGCGCTTCGGATTGCCCGGCCTCGAGCATCATGACGTAATCCTTGAACTCGACAATCACCGAGTCATAGCTGCCGGGTCCGGTGGTCAGCCTGTAGACGCCGTCGCCGAGCTTTTCAGAAGTGACGGTCAACGGCGCCGGCGCGCCCCCGGGGGCCCCGCCGCCGCCGCCACGCCCGCCGGCCGGCGCCGGGGCCGGCACCAGCGAGGCGACATCGGCGGGATTCGCCTTGGCCGCTGTCACATCGACCTCGAAGTAGGGCCAGCCGCCGCGCGTCTGGACGATCTTGGCTGGCGCCGTCACCCCGCCAAAGTCCTTCCAGCCTGAATACACGGCGAGGATGTGCATGTCGCCCATGATGTTGTCGCCGAGCCACGTCTCGACTCGATCGACGACGTTCTGCTCGTTCACGTAGCCGTTGATGACGTAGTTCTTGCCCGAAGGCGCCTTGACGGTCGGACTCCAGGACAGGACCACGTAGTTCTTGCCATCGACCTTGCGGCGGCTTGCCGTCGCGTTG
>Ga0163163_10004390_pt1 | contig 12017 bp, 10 predicted proteins | sample S65metaG_FD_119766 | JGI IMG/M metagenome (GOLD analysis project Ga0163163, IMG submission 119766) | Switchgrass rhizosphere microbial communities from Kellogg Biological Station, Michigan, USA - S6-5 metaG | ecosystem: Host-associated > Plants > Roots > Rhizosphere > Soil | place: USA... | reverse complement strand
TCACTGTCAGCAAAAGGCATTGGCTTCGGTAGCATCTTCGGTAAAGATCTTATCGATTCCGGAAAATTATTCGGTGAAAACAATCCCATCCGGCTGTTGTGGCATGGCGGGTTCTTTTGGATATGAGAAGGAACATTATGATCTCTCCATGAAAATTGGTGAGCTCGTGCTGTTTCCCGCCGTTCGGAAATCTGACGCTGATACCATCATTGCTGCTCCCGGCACCAGCTGCAGGCACCAGGTAAAAGATGGAACCGGGCGGCATGCGCTTCACCCGGTAGAAGTGTTGTTTGAAGCGTTGAGATAGTGTTAAGGTTGACGGTTGACAGTTGGCGGTTGGCGGTATCCTTATTACCTTAATACCTCAATACCCAAACATGAAGCGACTTTTAGTATCTCTGATTATTTCATCAATAACAACAACACTCTTCGCCCAGAACTGGTCTGACACCACCGCGCAAATCGAAAAGATATTCAGTCGTTACGCAGCCAATGAGCCGGGTACTGAACTCGCTATCATGCGAAATGGTAAGCTGATCTTTTCAAAAGCCTGGGGTATGGCCGATTTGGAACACAACGCACAACTCACCGTTGAATCGCCAACGGAAGCTGGATCGGTTTCTAAACAATTTACAGCCGCATCAATCCTTTTGCTCGAACAGCAAGGCAAACTTTCCATCAATGATGATATCCGCAAATACATTCCTGAGCTGCCGAATTATGGACATCCGATTCTGATTCGCCACATGCTTGAGCATACCAGTGGATTGAAAGATTGGGGCAGTGTGGCTGAGTTGGCAGGTTGGCCTCGTTCAACCAAAACTTATACAAATGAAGAAGCCTTATTGATCCTTAGCAGGCAGAAAACCCTCAACAATATTCCCGGGGAAGAATATATCTATAGCAATTCCAATTTCAATGTACTTGCCACAGTGGTAAAACGCGTGAGTGGTATGAGTCTCGCCGAGTTCTCAAAAAAATACATTTTTGAACCGGCCGGCATGAAGCACACACAATGGCGCGATGATTTCAAGAATGTAGTCCCCAATCGGGCGATGGCATACGCTTATGACAGTAAGAATTACAAAACGAACATGCCGAACGAATATGTGTATGGCCAGGGGGGATTGCTCACCACCGCCGAAGACCTGGTAGCCTGGAATGAATACTATAGCAGCGGTAAACTTGGTAACCCATCCCTCTTCACGAAACAGACAACCTCTTATCCTTTCAATAATGGAAGGCCACACAACTATGCTGCAGGATTGGTGATTACCAGCAATAAGGGATGGAAACTGATCTCGCACTCAGGTGCAACTGCCAGTTACCGTGCAAATTTGGAATACTATCCGGAACTCGGCCTATCTATTGCGTGGCTGAGTAACACTTCACGTTATGACGGCGCGCCTTTCAATGTTGCACAGGCGATTGCTGAATTAATGATACCAGCAAAAGTTGCTAAGACAGCCGAAGTTAAGCCGGTACCGTTCGCTATTTCGGCCGCCTCGATGAAAAGCTTTGCGGGCTGGTACCGCAACAACAGGTCAGGTGATGGCTTGAATCTTGTTGCAAAGGGTGATCAGCTTTTGGCGTATTCAACGGATACGCTGATTGCGCAAAATGACCATTCCTTCAAATGGGGAAGAAGCGTTTTTGATTGGTATGGCAAAGACAGGAAGCAACTGCGTCAAATCACCGGTGCAAACGACACGATCTATTTCTCGCCGGTCGCATCCGGAGCTATGGACTCGGCTGCGTGGAAAATCTATCTTGGAGATTATGCATCCACTGAAGCCGACGCTGAATACGCGGTGAAAATGAAAGATGGCAAGCTGAATCTTTTTATGCAGCCCGATAAATGGTTTGAGTTGACGCCAACTTACAAAGACGCGTTTGACTTCAACCTCGGCACGATTTATTTCACAAGAGATAAAACTGGAAAAATTACCGGCTTCAAAGCAAGCGTGGATAGGGCAAGAAATATCGAATTCAAAAGGCTGTGAACGCTGAACTTTGAACTACCAATTACCATCCTATCCCATAATCATCCCCATGATTGCTTGATCCACCCCACAAGCTGCCATGCTTCCAGTCGAAATAGATAGCATTGATGGGACCTGAAGTGCGTGCACCATAAGTAAGGCGATAACCCATTCTAATTAATTCTTTTCTCGTCCATGGCGGTGTATCATCATTGATGAGAATATCGCCCGGTTTGGGTTTGCGATCTTCTCCACCCAGGGAGAGATACATTTGATAGGTATTAAAATTGGGCGCCTCAGTTGCCTCCTGCACATTCATGCCAAACTCAACAATATCCAGGAAAAATTGCAGCAGGTTTTGATCCTGCGTATCACCACCCTGTACCGCGAATGAGAGGAACGGCTTCCCGTCTTTCATAGCGAGGGTAGGCGTTAACGTTACCCTTGGTCTCTTGCCCGGCTCAACCACATTAAAAGGATCCAGTTTCGGATCACATACAAAACTTTGCATCCGCTGGCTCATGCCGACACCTGTTTTTCCTGCAATGCAAGCCGGGATCCAGCCACCACTGGGCGTTACCGAAACAACCCAACCTTCTTTGTCTGCAGCTTCAATGGAAGTGGTTCCTCTCCAAACTTTTTCGAGGTACTGATCATTGACCGCCTGCGCAGGATAGTTTGAAGCCGTGGCCCACTGACTCAGATAATTCAGGAAAGGGTTTTGCTTATTTTCAAAAGGATAGGGATCACCCGGACCAATCTTTGGATCATTGTGATCCATATTGATCAGTTTCGCCCGCTCCTTCGCATATTGCTTCGACAATAATCCCTTGATGGGCTCTTCCGGCGGAAAATAGGGATCGCCATAATAAAAATCACGATCGGCAAAAGCCAGGCTCATGGCCTGGTACACCGTATTAATATACCTGGAGGAATTATAGCCCATGCCCTTCAAATCAAAATTCTCCAGGATATTCAAGGCCTGCAGCATGGCGGGGCCCTGTGTCCACTGCGCGAGTTTGTAAACATCAATGCCCCTGTAATTAACCGAAAGTGGCTCTTCAATTTTCACATTCCATTTTGCGAGGTCTTCCGCAGTAATCAATCCACCTTGTTCCTGTACCCCTCTTGCATATTCTTTTGCGATGTCTCCTTTATAGAATCGATCATAGGCAGCATATATGGCTTCCTTTCTGCTCTTTCCTTTTTTCAACGCTTCCTGTTCCGCATCTACCATTTTTTGTAAGGTTGCCAAAAGATCGGTCTGCTTGAATATTTCTCCAGCCTCGGGCGCTTCTCTTTTTTCACCCAGGTGCGGAAGCATCACTGCCTTTGCGTATGGCCATTGCTTGATCCGGTCTTTGTTGCGTTCAATGCTATTCGCTGTTTCAATTTCAATCGGGTAACCAGCAGCCAGCTGCATAGCCGGCGCAAGCACATCTTTCAGGCTCATCGTGCCATACTCAGCAAGCATGGTGCAGAGTCCGCCAGGTGTGCCCGGTGTTACCGCCGCAAGTGGACCATATTCCGGAGGGTAGTTCATTCCCTTCGACTTAAAAAAATCAGTAGTGGCGCCTGTCGGGGCAACACCGAGTGCATTGAGGGCAATGATCTTGCCCGTCTTCGGATTATAAATGAGCGCCTGTGTTTCACCGCCCCAACTCAGCACATCCCACATGGTGCAGGTCGCTGCGAGCATTGCGCAGGCCGCGTCAACGGCATTGCCGCCTTTTTGAAACGTCATTGAACCCGCGGTTGCCGCGAGTGGCTTACCGGTAATTGCGACCCAGTTCTTTCCGAAGATGACCGGTTTCTGGGTTTGTTGCGCGAAGGAAGATGTTATAAAAAAAACTAAGATGATGATGATGGAAAAAGCAGAACGCATAGCAAGTTGATTGATGATTAAAGATAAGCACCAAAAAAACACCCCATCTCTTTTTTTGAGACAGGGTGTGTCGAATTAACCAACTAAACAATATGAAATCAGAATCCCCAACCTTTCATGACGGCAAGGTCTTCTTTTACGCAATCAACGGGTTTTAGTCCTTGGTAAGATTCCTGCTCGATAATAAAGAGCGTGGTGCCGCCGGAACTGCGACCCAGATCAACTACTTCTTTTACAGGTATAATTCCCTTTCCAAGAATTGTACTTTGGTATTCCCAGCCCATTTCAGTTTTCTTGTCGCCCTTGATCTCATCTTTCACGTGCATGGATTCAAACCTGCCGGGATATTTTTTCATGATGTCAAGTGCTTTCGCGCCGCCATTGTACATATTTCCGATATCGAGTTGTTGTGCAACCAGTGCGGGATCTGTATTCTGGAGGATGATATCATAAACGGCTTCACCATTCAATTTCTGGCTGAATTCGAAATCATGGTTATGGTAGCCGAATTTCATGCCTGATTTCTTGCAGAGTTCTCCACTCTTGTTAAAGACTTCCATGTATTTTTTCAGGCCATCATGGTCTTTTCTCAGGCTTACGTCAAGCCATGGGCTGATCACATATTTTTGTCCGCAGGTGGCAGCGTCTTCCACTGTATATTTCCACGCGTCAGAAAAATCATTTTTGGTAGCATCCCATGCAGTGGTTCCCATCACGGTATGTCCGCTGTACATTTTCAATCCGAGATCGTCCAGCACTTTCTTGAATTCCGGGGCAGTCCAACCATAGAATTTACGGTTCACATAATTGGCGTGCTCAACAAATTTGTAACCCATGCCAGAAATCGCCTTCAACGTTCCCATGGCATCGGCTTTCATATCATCGCGAACGGAATACAATTGAACACCGCAATATTCATCGCGAAAGTTATTGGCAAAAAGTCCCTTTGAAAAGAGTGTGGCGCCCGCCACTGACAATGCGCTCGTTTTTAGAAATTTTCTTCTGGATGTGTGCATAGCAGAATTTTATGAAGATGAAAATTAGGCAATTTAGAAAAACAAAAATCCCCGGGGGTCAGTAGATTTTCGAAATGTTGGGGTCGGCCAAAATTCAAGACGTTAATTTCCAATTTCCGGTTGCATGGACTTTAATTATTTCACGTACTTCGTCCAGAAATCGATGGTCCGCTGCCAGGCCAGCCTGGCCGCGGCCTCATTGTACCTCGTTGGCGCCGTATCATTGTGGAAGGCGTGGTTGGCACCTTCGTACATGTACAATTCATATTTCACGCCAGCTTTCTTCAATGCATCTTCATAGGCTGGTATGCCGGCGTTAATGCGTTCATCCAGGCTCCCATAATGCAGTTGAACAGCGGATTTAATCTTTGGAACATCTGCAGCATCTGGCTGGCGGCCATAAAATGCCACGGCCGCCTTCAGGTTTGGCATATTCACCGCGAGCTGGTTCGCCAGGCCGCCTCCCCAACAAAATCCAACACAACCGAATTTGCCATTGGACTCCTTGCGTCCGCCCAGGTAATCAAAAGCCTTGATAAAGTTTTGCAGGTTTTGTTGTGCATCCAATTTGCCAATCATATCGCGCGCCGAGTCCTCGTTGGTTGGTGTACCGCCTTGTGAACTCAGCGCGTCGGGTGCCATGGCCAGGAAACCTGCATTGGCAGCCCTTCTGGTCACATCTTCGATGTGTGGATTTAAGCCTCGGTTTTCGTGGATGACAATCACTGTTCCATACTTACCATCCGCCTTTGGCCTCGCCACATATGCTTTTATTTCTCCTGTCGCACCTGGATAGGTAACATTTTCAGTTACCAGATCGATGTTGGAAGTAACCGCAGCTTTCGCATAATTTGATTCCAGTAATGGAAGCAGAGCCGTTGCAGCAACAGTGCTGCCTGCCAGTTTTGCCAGCCTGCTCAAAAACTCATCACGCTTGAGCGGCTTGTGCGTGTATTCGTCGTACAGATTGATAATTTGCTGGTCCATGTGGATGTTTTGAGGACGCAGAAATTACGAATTTCTGGCCGGAATTCGACCGGTGTGAAAACTTTTATGCGAATTGCAGGGGGTTTTTTGCGGGAATGTGCATAATTGTAATGCCCTGCAGCTGTGGCTTCAGGAAATTCATCATCCACTCCGATCCCGGTTCTTCACTAAGTGCATGACCAAGCACAATCAGTGCAGCCCTGCCATCCAGGTAACGTGCATCGCGAATGTATTCTGCGGTCTCCCATTCACTGAGTTCGCCTACTATGAGTAAATCAGGCTTTGCGTTTTGCATGACGTTAATTTGAGTCCTGCCACCGGCGGCGCCAGGGAGAAGGGCGATTTTTTTTATCGACTGCGCAGGGTCACCGATCATTCTCACTTGTGCGATTCCCAGCTTTTTCTTTACATCTTCAATGATGTCGCCAAGTTTGGTGGCGGGCATATTGATGATTTGCGGAGTTGCGGTGTCTGAATATTTTTCCCAGTCCATTTGTTTGAGCACACCGGACAGCACACCGTCAGGACGGTGTGCATGCACGTAGTCGTGACAACGCCAAACGGCTATATTACTTTCTTTTAACAGGGCACGCTTATATTTGTAAACATCCGAATTGGCGAGCCATTCCGTTTCGTCGAGGTGATTATAGAAAGTGGGCTCATGTGCAATAATGAAGTTGGCGCCAAGCTTAGAAGCCTGTGTGATCACATCACAAGTTGCAAACATCGTCGTAACGATCCCTGTCACCCTTTGACTACCCTCTCCCGCCTTAAGCGTGTCCACAGTTTGTTTGAAGGGTGCTCCCGGCACGGTTGCGGTAAAGAGGTCGATAACCTCCTGCACGGTCCAGTCCTTTCCCTTTTGGCCTGGAAGCGCACAGGCTTCCTGCGATGAGGATACAAGAGAAGTGAGGGTCAGGCCTCCCAGGAAGGTGCCCATGAATTCTCTTCTGCTTTGGAATTCTTTCCTGCCGGCAGGAATGTTGCTATGTTGATTTTTCACTTATTATTACATTTAGTACAGTGTAATTTAAAATCATTCTCAGATGAAATCATTGTTTTGCCTTGCTATTTTTGTCTTCCCACTGTTTGGCTTTGTTCGCGCGCAGGACCTCAGAAAGGATCACGCGAAACTGGAGCAAAGTTTTTACCAGGAAACAAGGGTACTAAAATATGCGCCCGACGGCACGCGACAGGATTCAGACGTTTACCGACTCTGGATCAAAGAATCGCCGGATGAAAAAGGAGAGAAATATACCTGCGTGCAATTCATGATTCAGTCGGGCAACAAACCGGCTTATTCCATTCCTTCCCTTGCCGGTTTCAGCTATCACTATTCGTCTAGTCCGGGTAAGGACCGGAAGGGCCAGCTGTTTGGGATTGATCACGATGCATTTGAAAAACTAAAGGACAGTTCCGGTAAATCAATCCCGCTTGAGCAAACCTTTCTGACCTATAATGCCTTTGTGGATTTTCATTCGTTGTTTGTTTTTTCGGAAAAATCAGATTCCGGCCGTGGCGTGCAGGACCTGCATCAACCTGGCGATAAGATCGTTCACGGTGCGTCTTTCTCCGAACCCCAGGAGAACCTTGGCAAACAGGTTGCTGACGGTTCAAAATTCAAAAACGGGGAGATCACATTGGAATGGAAGGGCAATGGTCCGGCCAACGGCAGAAACTGCGCCATCCTTGGTTATGACTCCGGCGAAAGCTCATTTTATCTCATCACCAAACCCGTTCCGCTGGTAACGGTGAAGACTAAGGGCAGTTCGCACTATTTCGGCGACGTATTTAAGGATCTTGAAACAGGATGGATACAGAAGGCCAGCATGCACGAAATTGTGGTCAGTGAAACCGCAGTCCCCGCGCAAAAAGATATTCATTCAGTGATCGAGAGGAAGATTGTGATGGTGAATTTGGGAAATTAGCGATTCACATATTTGTAAATCATCTCAGAAACTTCTGCCAACATATTCGTCGCTCCTTTTTCGTCTTCTATTTCCTTTCCCAACAACACTAACACATATTTTCTGCCATTGGGAAGGAATATGATTCCTGAATCGTGGTGCACGCTTGTAAACCAGCCCGTCTTGTGCGCCACTTTGACATCCGGAGGAAGTTTTGCAGGAATGATATCATTGAATTTTTGATCCAGGAGAATCTTGATCATCTGTTCACACGACTTTTTATTTACTGCCTTGCCCTTTGCAATTTTTTCAAAGAGCAGCATCAGGTCATATGCGGCTACGGTATTGCTTAAACCGGCCTGGTAAGCTTTATCGTCCTCAACACCGCGCAACACATGCAGATTGGGCATACCCATCGAAGCCATCGTTGCAGAAACATTTTTCGCATCCACCAATTCAATCATCAGGTTGGTGCTGAGGTTGCTGCTTACAATGATCATCTGGTAGATAAGCTGATTGATGCTCCTCTTTTCTCCAAGATGACGGTACAATTCCGTTTCACTGTCATCGGTTGAATCCAGTTTGTATTCCGACCCGTCCACTATACTTTTGAAATTGTTGTGCAAGGTGATGGAATCGTCCAGTGAAATTTTCTTTTTCCTGACCTGGTTAAAAACTTCCACCAAAACAGGCGTCTTCATGGTACTCGCCGCATGGTACGACATTTGCTCGTTGAGCAGCAGTGTTTCACCCGTTTTCAGGTCCTTAAAGGCAACTGCAAACACACCCTTTTGTCCAGCCAGCTTGAGAATCACCGCGGCCTTGATTTCATCAGAAACTTCCTGAGCGTAAGTATTTTTTGTTAGGGCAAGATGGAAAAATAACAAGGTCATAGAGGCGAAAAGCTGAAACCGCATGCAGAAGTTTTAGCAAGGAAGATACTACAAATTAAGAACCGAAGATTTCTACACGAGTTCGCATTAACTTTAAGAAAATATCATTAACAAAAGATCCATGAAAATTTCTTTCGCCGATCTGCATGACCAGTTCAGACAGATTTTACTTAAATATAATTTCCCGGGTGATCGTGCTATCCTTTGCGCACGTTTATTTGCAGAGAATAGTCGGGACGGAATTTCAAGTCACGGTGTGAACCGCTTCCCGGTTTTCATTAAAATTGTGCAGGATGGATTTGTAAAACCAGATGCAAAACCGGAGAAAGTTGGAGAAATGGGTGTGGTGGAATATTGGGATGGCCAATTGGCACCAGGCATGTGGTCAGCAACAGTGGCGATGGACAGGGCAATTGAGCTGGCAAAGAAAAACGGAATGGGCTGTGTGTCGTTGAAGAACACTAACCATTGGATGCGTGGTGGAAGTTATGGCTGGCAGGCGGCGGATGCCGGATGTGTTGGCATCTGTTGTTCAAATACGATTGCAAACATGCCACCCTGGGGAGGAAAAGAACCGAGACTGGGAAACAATCCACTGGTGATTGCCATACCAAGAAAGGACGGACATATTGTACTGGATATGGCAATGTCACAATTTTCGTATGGCAAATTGCAGGAATATGAATTACGTGGGAGCGATTTGCCAGTAGCAGGCGGTTATGACGAGGAAGGCGAACTCACTGCCAATCCATTTGCGATTCGTGCTTCGCGCAGAACATTACCAATTGGATTTTGGAAGGGATCGGGGCTTTCCTTTATTCTCGATGTGTTGGTTGCTTCGCTTAGTGGTGGCCGTTCGGTTGCAGCGATCACAGCAAATGGAAGGGAATTTGGATTATCCCAGATCTTTGTTTGCTTCGATGGCAAGAACCTACACGAGGATATAATTGAATCCATCATTGCCTATGCCAAGAGTAGCGCTCCAGCGCAAACAGGACAAGAAATTTTTTATCCGGGTGAAAAGACACTGGCAATAAGACGTAAATCTGAGGCGGAAGGAATAGAGGTGAATGAGGAGATTTGGAATCAGATACTGGCGCTGTGAGGTAAAGGGTGAAGGGTAAAAGGTAAAAGGACTTAAGGATTATGAAAACAAAAATATTATTGCTGTTATTTGCTTTGTTGCCGCTATTCACGGTGGCTCAACGCAAAGCTATCTTCATCATTGCCGATGGCATACCCGCTGATCTGATCGACACGCTGCCCACGCCTAACCTGCATGCCATTGCAAAGGAAGGCGCGCTCATCAAATCGCACGTCGGGGGCGAGCGGGGTGGCTACTCTCAAACACCCACCATTTCTGCCGTTGGTTACAATAGCCTGCTTACTTCAACATGGCTGAATAAACACAATGTATGGGACAACGATATCAAGGCACCAAATTATAACTACTGGACCCTTTTTCGCATTTTGAAATCGAAGCGTCCCGCGTCAAAGACAGCCATTTTTTCAACCTGGTTGGAAAACAGAATCCGGTTGGTAGGAGACAATATTCCGGAAACCGGCAATTTCAAAGTCGACTACCACCTGGACGGCCTCGAGCGCGACACGGTTCGTTTTCCACATGATGACAGCAGCAATTATATTCATCGCATTGATGAGATCGTCACTGACAGTGCCGCAAAATGTATTCGCAAATTTGCGCCTGATCTCACCTGGGTCTATCTAGAATTTACAGACGACATGGGCCATACTTATGGAAACAGTCCGCAGTTTTACAAGGCCATCATGACGATGGATAAACAGGTAGGCAGAATCTGGGATGCGATAAAATATCGGGAAAAGCAATTTGGAGAGGAATGGCAAATTTTTGTCACCACTGACCATGGGCGTGATGCGCAAACAGGAAAGAATCACGGCGGTCAATCAGACCGTGAACGAAATACCTGGATGGTCACCAATGCAAAGGACCTAAATGCTTACGCTTCCATGAACCCCGGCATTGTAGACATAGCCCCCACCATTCTCAAATTTTTAAAAGTGGCTGTGCCGAAAGAGCAGGCTTTTGAGATGGATGGCGTGTCTCTTACCGGTGATCTTTCACTAGTCAATCCAACCGCTACTGTGCAGGACAAAAAGCTCACTATTCGATGGAAGGCAATGAATCCATCGGGTAAAACGAAGATCCGGCTTTGCCTCACTAATCGCTTCCGAACTACAGGCGCCGACTACTACCAACTCATCGGTGAAGTGCCGGTTAGCGACCAGCAGTTTGAATTTGACCTGTCGAAGTTGCCTGCCACCGATTTCTACAAAATAGTGCTGGAAGCTCCGCTAAATACGGTAAATCGCTGGGTAAGGCCCTAAAACGAAGACCGCAATTCATACTCCTTTTTACACAACTCATGTACATCTCCATTTGATCGGCTTTTTCCGTGGGCAATATTTGGGGAGGATTTTAATCACCTCCAAAAACAATGTTATGAAACGGAATTCAAAAAGTCTGATCATCAAGAGAGCAGGATTTGTTCTCTGCACATCAGTCATTCTGAGCATTGTTCTGCTATCTTTTTCAGTGAATAGGGCAGTAGACGATGTTTGGAAACAGCTCGGCATTAGTCAACAGACAGGAAATGACAACATTAAAAACAGCTTCCTCAGCGGGTATTTTTATCATTACGGCGCTGAAGCTGTCAGGAACGCCACCAGCGGCAATCGCGCTGCTGCGGCAGGCACGCTGTTAACCTATGTAAAACAGTTTGTGAACAGCGATGGTTTCAAGAAAGAATATGAAGCACAACGCCAGGCAAAAAAGCCACAGGTACAGGAAAGGAAGACACCCCGCAGTGCAGATAAGATCAGGAAGGACATGATTGACGAGACCCAAAAAGCATTGGACGATTTAACGACAAGAATGAAGACCATGACGCCAGATATGCAAAAGTTGATGGAACCTACAGTGAAATCTTATGAGGAAATGATAAAAAGCTACAAGGATCCGAAGAATGAGATGTTCACCATGATGGCTACAGTAGAATCACAATTGTACGAACAGAATGGAAAGAGCGATGTAGATGAAATGAAAAAATGGGAAGAAGAATGGCCGGCTGATGTGAAACCATTAATTAAGAAAAGGCTTCAAAAGTATTTGTCGATCTCAGCCACAGTTGATTTCAGCGCGGAATTGAAAGATAAGAATGGGAAAAAAGTGTTTGTGAAAGACGAGTACGAAAGAAAATCAGCAGACTGGAAAATGATCTATCGTGCAGGTGCGGATGTGAATGGTGTGGCGAAAGGGTTTGCGGAGCAGTGGTTGAAGGAATTGAACTAGTGCTTCCTACATAGAC
>Ga0163163_10004389_pt1 | contig 12019 bp, 6 predicted proteins | sample S65metaG_FD_119766 | JGI IMG/M metagenome (GOLD analysis project Ga0163163, IMG submission 119766) | Switchgrass rhizosphere microbial communities from Kellogg Biological Station, Michigan, USA - S6-5 metaG | ecosystem: Host-associated > Plants > Roots > Rhizosphere > Soil | place: USA: Michigan... | reverse complement strand
TCGGGCAACTACTGTCCGGCCGCGTCGGTCACGCGCGCCCAGATGGCGGTCTTTCTCCTGAAGGCGGAGCACGGCGCGGGCTGGACGCCGCCGCCGGCGACCGGCAGCGTTTTCGGCGACGTCCCCGCGGGCTCCTTCGCGGCGGCGTGGATCGAGGCGCTCGCGGCGGAGGGCATCACGGGCGGCTGCGGCGGCGGCGACTACTGTCCCTCGAGCCCGGTGCTGCGGCAGCAGATGGCCGTGTTCCTGCTGAAGGCGGAGCACGGCGCGTCCTACGTGCCGCCCTCCTGCGCCGGGACCTTCGACGACGTGTCGTGCCCGTCGCCGTTCGCGGACTGGATCGAGCGGCTCGCTTCCGAGCAGATCACCGGCGGATGCGGCGGCGGAGACTACTGCCCGATCGCGAGCGTCACGCGCGGACAGATGGCGGCCTTCCTCGTCAAGACGTTCGATCTCCCGTAGCCCAGACTCCCGGCGCGACTTCTTCTTGACAACCCGTCTCCCTGACCCTACCGTCGCGCCCCACGCTCGGGGTTCAGCAATGACGAACGGAGGAGTCGTGGTCCCCAACCGGATCCTGCGAGGCGGAGTCTGCGCGTTGGCCCTGGCCATCGCGTCCGCCGCCTCGGCCGCCGCGGTCCCTGCCGCCCGGAGCCCGCAGACGCAGATCGTCCAGGGCCTGCCTCCGACGGCCACCGACACGCCGACCAGCACGCCCACGTCGGCTCCGCCGACGGCGACGGACACCCCGACCAGCACGCCCACGTCCGTCCCGCCGACGGCGACGGACACACCGACGAGCACGCCCACGTCGGCCCCGCCGACGGCGACGGACACCCCGACGAGCACGCCCACGTCCGGGTCTCCGACCCCCACGTTCACCGCGACTCCGACGATCACGTCCGCGGTCTCGCCGACGTTCACCCCGAACGGCGGCATCCCGACGGCGACGCCGGCGCCCGGGGCGGCGGCCGTCCCGGCGCTGTCGCCCGTGTGGCAAATCGCCCTCGTGCTCGCCCTGTCGGGGGCGTCGCTCCTGGTCCTGCGGAAGTACTAGCCGAAGGAAACCGGCCGCCTTCGATCCGTCGACGGCCAGCTCGCGGCCCGGTCGTCCGCGATAAGCTCTACGGCATTCCTGGAGGTACAACGATGCGCCTGAGCCTCGGCATCGCCGTGCTGTCCGCCGCCCTCCCGCTGTCCGCCGCGACGTTCACCGTCACGAACACGAACGATTCGGGGCCCGGTTCCCTGCGCCAGGCCATCACCGACGCGAACGCGACCCCCGGCCCCGACTCGATCGTCTTCGCCATCCCGTCGGACGATCCCGGCTGCCACGTTTTCGGGCTCTGCGAGATCCACCCGACCACGAACCTGCCGACGATCACGGAGCAGGTCACGATCGACGGCTACACGCAGACGGACGCGAGCCCGAACACCGCCGACCAGGGGACGAACGCCGTGCTGATGATCCAGATCGTCGGCGACCTGGACAACGACGCCGTCTCGAACGGGCTCAACGTCCAGGCCAGCAACTGCGAGATCCGCGGCCTGGTGATCGACGACTTCGACCACGGCGTGTACGTCGTGAACGCGTCCGGCGTGACGATCGGCGGGTGCTTCATCGGGACCGAATACGACGGCCTCACCTCCCCCTCGGGAAACGACACGGGAGTCCTGGGCGTCTTCGCCACCAACATCGTGATCGGCGGCACGGACCCGGCGGACCGGAACCTGATCTCCGGCAACTTCTTCTCCGGCGTCGACCTCCAGGACTCCGACGGCGCCCAGATCCAGGGCAATCTGATCGGCACGAACGCGCCCGGCACGCTCGGGCTGGGGAACGGAGGAGGCGTCTCGGTCAGCAGCTTCACGTCCACGGCGAGCGTGACCATCGGCGGTTCCGGACAGGGCGCCGGCAACGTGATCTCCGGGAACGTCGACAACGGGATCCTGCTGAACCTCACGTCCGGCAGCGCCGTCCTCGTCCAGGGCAACCGGATCGGCATCGACTTCGGCGGCACCGCCATCCTGGGCAACGGCCTCGCCGGCGTGCGCGTCGCGGTCGACGGTGCGCTCATCGGCGGGACGGGTCCCGGCGAGGGAAACGTGATCGCGAACAGCGGCACCGCAGGCGTAGACGTGAGCTCCAGCGTCTCCGGGGTAACGATCCGCGGCAACTCCATCTACTCGAACAGTCTCCCGTTCTCGCTGGGCATCGACCTGTCGCCGACGGGCGTGAATTTCAACGACGCCGGGGACGTCGATACGGGAGCCAATCTCGGCCAGAACTATCCGATCATCGTGTCGGCGGTCGGCTCCGGCGGCGGCACGCACGTCCAGGGAGTGCTCCACTCCAAGCCGAACACCACGTACGACGTGGACTTCTATTCGAACGGAGCATGTTTCGACCGGCCGGGGGCTCACCTGCAGGGGCGCGCGATGCTCGGCACGACGCAGGTCACGACGGATGGCAACGGGACCGCGATCATCGACGTGACGGTTCCGGGCTCGATCGGGCTCGGCGACCACGTCAGCGCCACGGCGACCGACGCCCAGGGGAACACGTCCGAGTTCTCGCAACCGCCGGTCCAGTTCGTGAATCCCAATTCCGGCCCCGCCCAGGGCGGAGGCACGGTCGACGTCTTCGGATCGGACTTCCTCGCCGGCGCGACGCTGGACGTCGGCGGGGTGCCGGCCGCGAACGTGAACGTCAACAGCTTCACCCACCTCACGGCGACGCTGCCCGATCTCTCTCCCGGCACGGTGAACGACGTGACCATCACCGACCCGGACGGAACCGCCGGCACGTTCGAGGGCGGCTACGTCGTCGACTTCAACGACGTGCCGCCTTCGCACCAGTTCTACTTCTTCGTGACGGGCCTCGTGTACAACCGGATCACGGCGGGCATCGGGGGCGGCAGCTACGGCGTCGACATGCCGGTCCTGCGCCAGCAGATGGCCGTGTTCCTGGAGAAGGCCCGGCACGGCCTCTGCTACGTGCCCGACTCATGTCACGGCACCTTCGGCGACGTCCCCTGTCCCTCGCCGTTCGCCGACTGGATCGAGGCCCTGGCGACCGACGGCATCACGGGAGGCTGCGGCGGCGGAAACTTCTGCCCGACCCTGCCGGTGCGGCGCGACCAGATGGCGCCGTTCCTCCTGAAGGCGGAGCACGGTTCCTCGTACGTCCCGCCGCCCTGCGCCGGGGTCTTCAAGGACGTCCCGTGTCCGTCCCAGTTCGCGGACTGGATCGAGCAGCTCAAGGCGGAGAACGTGACGAGCGGCTGCGGCGGGACGAGCTACTGCCCGTCGGCGAACAACACTCGCGGGCAGATGGCGGTCTTCGTGGTGAAGGTGTTCTTCTGAGACATATTAGCTACGGCTAATATGTCGCGGCCTCCGCGTCGAGCGACGCGCGTGCCGCGCGCGCGTCGGCGAGGCGCTGCTGCGGTGGCGACTGTTTCGCCATCGTCGCGATCGCCAGGTCCAGGAGCTTCTGAGCCTCGGCGCGGTCCTCGGGACGGCCGAGCGCGGCGAGGTCCGAGGCGACCTGGAAGCGCTCGACGGCGGTGCCGGCGCTCGCCTCCCCCTCGATCTTGAGAAGGGCGGCGAGCGAGTCGCGATGGAGAGGGAGCGCCTCGGCGGCCCGGCCCTCGAGGCGGAGCGTCTCGCCGAGGCGCGACCGGGCCTCGACCGCCTCGCCGCTGTCCTTCCCGTTGATCTCCTCGATCTTCGCGACCACCTCGCGCTGGAGCGCCTCGGCCTCGGCGAGCCGGCCCTGCAGCCGGATCTGAACCGCGCGATTGCCGCGGATCTGCCACGTGAACGTGTGCTTCTCGCCGAGCACCTCGCGGAAGAGCGCCTCGACCTGCAGCATCTCCTTCTCCGCCTCCGCGTGATGCCCGCGCCTGGCGGCGATGAGCGCCAGCCCGTTCTCGCACTTCCCGACCTCGAAGTGCTTCGGGTCGATCGATCGCCACAGCTCCAGGGCCTCGCGATACGCCGTCTCCGACTCATCCAGCCTTCCCTGCTCGAGGTAGAAGAGGCCCATCAGCTGCAGGCTCTGGCCGACCGCCTGATGCCTCGGTCCCAGGGACCTCCGGCGCACGTCGAGCGCGTGCCGGAAGAGCTTCTCGGCCTCCGCCGGGTTCCCCCGGCGCTTGAGCAGCTCGGCGAGGTTCAGGTCGCTCTGCGCGAGGTTGACGTGCTCCGGACCCAGCTGCTTCACGAGCACCGCCTGCGAGTCGCGGCAGGTCTTCTCGGCCTCGTCGAGGCGATCGAGCTCGTCCAGGAGGACGCAGAGATTGCGCAGGTGCACGGCCGTCAGGACGTGCTCGTCGCCGAGGACCCGGCGGTAGGTCTCGTAGACCCGCCTCTCGGTCTGCTCGGCGCGTGCGCTGTCGCCCTTCCAGAACAGCACCTGCGCCCAGTCGCTGCGCGCGCGCGCCGTGGCCAGGCTGTCGGGCGGCTCCCGCGCCTCGAGCAGCGCGAGCGCGCGGCTCATCTCCTTCTCCGCCTGGTCGAGCTTTCCCTTCGACATCGTCACCGCGCCGAGAGTCGCGAGGCTCCGGCCGATCGCCGGGTCGTCGCCGGGCAGGATCCGCTCGCGGATCGACAGGGACCGCTTCGCCAGCTCCTCCGCGGCGTCGAGCCGGCCGAGGCTGCGGTCGATGCGCGCCACGGACTCGAGAAGGTCGGCCTGGACGTCCGGCTCCCGGCCGAGCTCGGTCTGCAGGCGCTTGCCGGCCTGGTCGAGGATCTCCTTCGCGGAGACGTCGCCGCCCGTCTGCTCGGGATCGGCGATTTCGAAGAGGCCGATCAGGAACTCCTTGACTCCCTCCGCACGACGCGCCGCGGCGGCCGCCGTCTTCGCGTTCGCCTCCGCGCGCTTCGCCTGCCGGGCCGCGACCGCGATTCCCGTCACGAGCGAGGCCAGGACGAGGATCGCCGCCGCGACGCCGACGCGATTGCGCCGGACGAATTTCGAGAGCCGGTAGCCGAAGGTGTCGGGGCGGGCCTTGACGGGCTGGCCCTCGCGATGCCGCCGGAGGTCGCCGGCGAGCGCCGTGACCGAGGCGTAGCGCCGCTCGGGCTCACGCCGGAGCGCGGCCAGCAGGATGTTGTCCAGATCGCCGCGCAGCCGCCTCTCGAGCCGGCGGCGGTCCCCCTCCGTGGGGCTCGCGAGCGGGAGCGCGGCGACGGGCTCCCGCGCGACGCGCTGGCTCGCCCTCTCCTTCACGTCCTCCGCGGCGACCGAGGCGAGCGCCGCCGCGCCGCGGCCCTCGCGCTTCTGGGGCAGCGTCCCGGTCAGGAGCTCGTAGCCCAGCGCTCCCAGGGCCCAGACGTCGGTCGCGGTCGTCACGGGCTCGCCGAGGATCTGCTCGGGAGCCGCGTACGCCGGCGTGAGGAGACGGAGCTCGGTGCGCGTCTCCGCGGCGGCCTCGCCCGTGTCGTCGGGGCCGAGCAGCTTCGCGATGCCGAAGTCCAGGAGCTTGACGTCGCCGCCCGTCGTGACGAGGACGTTGGAGGGCTTCAGGTCCCGATGCACGACGAGGTTGCGGTGCGCCGCGGCCACCGCATCGCAGCAGTCCTGCAGGAGGCGGAGCCGCTCGTCGACGCCGAGGCTGTGCGAGCGGCAGTAGCTCGTGATCGGCTCGCCCTCGACGAGCTCCATCACGAAGTAGGGCCGCCCGTCCTCGGTGGCTCCGCCGTCGAGGAGCCTCGCGATGTGCGGGTGCTCGAGCCGCGCGAGGATGCGCCGCTCGCGGGAGAACCGGGAGAGCACTTCGTCCGACGCCATTCCGCGGCGCAGCAGCTTGATCGCGACGCGCTGCTCGAAGAGCCCGTCCGCGCGCTCGGCCAGGAGGACCTCGCCCATGCCGCCCCGCCCGAGACGGCCGAGGACACGGTACGGCCCGATCCGCTCGGGCGGCGCCGGTTCGTCGGGCGCGACCCCCAGACCCTCAAAGAGCCCGCCGGCGACGGCGACGGCCGGCGTCTCGAGGAAGCGCCCGGCCTCCGAGTCCGCCGCGAGAAGCCTCTCGACCCGTTCCGCGAGATCGCGGTCCGGGACAGCGGCCAGACGGGAGAGGCGCTCGGAGGCCGAGAGCTCGACGAGCTCCTCGAAGAGCGGCCGGACCTCGGTCCAGCGCTCTTTCCCCATCACGAGCCCGAGTCCGTCGAAAGCTCCTGGTAGAGAAACGCGCGCGCCGCCTGCCAGTGGCGCTTGACCGTGCGCTCCGACCGGCCCGACATCTCTGCGATCTCCTCCACCGAGAGGCCGGCGAAGAAGCGCCACTCGACGAGCTGCGCGAGCTCGCCGTCGACTTCGCCGAGTCGCCCCAGGGCCTCGTCGAGCGCGACGATCTCCGCGGCGCGCTCCTCGACCGGTATCTCGACGTTCTCGAGGTCCAGGGGACGCCGGCCGGAGCCGCGCCGCTGCCGCGTCCTCGATCGCGCCTGGTCGACGAGGATCATTCGCATCGCCCGCCCCGCGATCGAGAAGAAATGGGAGCGGTCCTTCGCGGTCCAGCCGGCGCCGCGCGAGAGCTTGAGATAGGCCTCGTGGACGAGGGCGGTCGTCGAGAGCGTCCGCTCCGCCGGCGCGCCCTGCAGCTGCCGGTGGGCGATCGCTCGAAGCTCGCCATAAAGTATTGAAAAGACGCGGTCCAGCGCATCGCGGTCGCCCGATTCGGCGGCGCGCAGAAGCCCCGTGACCTCTTCAGGCCGGCTTTCGGGGGGGCCCGCAGTCATGGATGGGGCAATTGTATCCAACGGCTCCGAAGCTCCCGGCGCGACGTTTGACCCCCATTCGCCCCGTTTGTCGAGCAAGTCGGCAGGAGGACCCAATGCTCAAGCGACTCGGGTTGGTCGGAGCCCTCTTCGCGGCCGCAGGCGCGCTGTCTGCGAACACCTATACGGTCACCACCACCGCCGACTCCGGCGCCGGGTCGCTGCGGCAGGCGATCCTGGACGCCAACGCCAACCCCGGCGCCGACACGATCGCCTTCAACATCGTCGGAAGCGGCGTCCAGACCATCGTGCCGGCAAGCTCCCTGGACGCGATCACGGACGCCGTCACGATCGACGGCTACACCCAGCCGGGCTCCTCGGCAAACACGCACCCGGTGGGAGAGGGTCTCGACACGGTCCTGAAGATCGAGATCGACGGCGAGTCGGCCCCCGGAAACGGCCTTTTCGTCAGCGCGCCGAACGTGACGATCCGGGGTCTCGCGATCAACCGCTTTTCCGTCTACCAGATCGAGACGTCCGGCGTCCTGGACACGCAGCACCTCGTGATCGAAGGTTGCTTCCTCGGCATCTCGCCGGACGGGGTCCACAACTACCAGGTCGGCGCCGGCAACGGCATCGAGGTGACGAACCTCGACTTCCGGGTCGGCGGCCTGACGCCCGCCGCGCGCAACCTGATCACGCACCAGTGCCTGCTGCGCGGCGGCGGGGTCGTCCAGGGCAACCTCATCGGAACCGACGCGACCGGTCTGCGCACTCCGGCGGGAGACGCTCTCACCGGAAAGGGCGTGTACCTCTACAACAGCCAGCCGATCACGTTCGGAGGAACCGACCCCAACGCGCCCAACGTCGTCGCCGGCTTCGACGAGGGCATGAGGATCGAGACCCCGAACGCGACGGTCCAGGGCAACTTCTTCGGCGTCGACGCGGCGCAGACCGGGGTGATCCCGAGCGGCTCGACCGGGATCGTGGTGATCTTCACCAGCGGCGTCAACAACAGCAAGATCGGCGGGACCGGCCCGGGCGAGGGCAACGTGATCGGCGGGTTCGACACGGGACTGACCCTCGGGAAGGCCGTCGTCTTCCAGGGCAACTCCGTCGGGACCGACACGACCGGGACGAAGAATTTCGGCAACCGGTCGATCGGGGTGCTCGCCTCGGGCTTCGGCGGCCCGATCGGGGGCGTCGGTCCCGGGGAGGCGAACGTCATCGCCTTCAACGGCTGGGTGGGCATCCTCGTGCCGACGACGCACGTCTCCATTCGAGGCAATCGGATCTTCAACAACGGAATCGGCGGCACCGACGCCAGCGGATACGGCATGGCGATCGACCTGAACTTTCAGAGCACGCCGGGCGGGCCGACCCCGAACGACGCGGGCGACGGGGACTCCGGCACCGGCAACGACTTCCAGAATTTCCCGCTGATGACGTCGGCCGCGCCCGAGGGCGGCGGGACGCGCGTGATCGGCACTCTCAACAGCACCGCGTCCACGACGTTCGACCTGGACTTCTATGCGAATTCCTGCCGCGCGCGGCCGCGCGCGCTCCTGCAGGCCGAGCAGTACATCGGCTCGATCCAGGTCACGACGGACGCGTCCGGAAACGCCTCGTTCAACGCGCTGCTGCCGACGCCGATCGAAGCCGGCTCGCCGGTCACCGCCACGGCGACGGCGCCCAACGGCGACACGTCCGAGCTCTGGCAGGAGATGGTCTTCAAGGCAACCAGGGGCGTCGGAGGTCCGGGCGACAACAACTCGCAGTCTCTCCTGGGCCAGATGTTCGAGGACGGCGCCACGCTGACGATCGGCGGCAACGTCGTGCCGAACACCTTCGAGAACCCCACGCGGATCGACTTCGTCGGCCCGGCGCTCTCGCCGGGCGGGGTCTACGACGTCACCGTCACGAACCCGGGCGGACTGGCGGGGACGCTCCACAACGGATACGTATCCCGTTTCTCGGACGTCCCGTTCAACGACCTCTTCGACCTGCTCATCTCCAAGCTGGTCGCGGGCGGGATCACCGCCGGCTGCGGCGGCGGCAACTACTGCGAAACCGCCAGCGTCACGCGGCAGCAGATGGCGGTCTTCGTCCTGAAGTCGAAGCACGGCATCTGCTTCACGCCTCCCGCCTGCCAGGGAGTCTTCGCCGACGTTCCCTGCAGCTCGAGCTTCGCGCCGTGGATCGAGCAGTTCGCCGCCGAGGGCATCACGGGAGGCTGCGGCGGCGGCAGCTACTGCCCGACCACTCCCGTCCGTCGGGACCAGATGGCCGTCTTCCTGCTGAAGGGGAAGTTCGGCTCGACCTTCACGCCCCCGCCGTGCACGGGCGTCTTCCCGGACGTGGCGTGCCCGTCCACGTTCGGCGACTGGATCGAGGAGCTGGCGGCCGAGGGCGTCACCGGAGGCTGCGGCGGCGGCGACTACTGTCCCGGGAGCAACGTGACGCGCGGGCAGATGGCGGCGTTCCTTGTGAAGGCATTCAGTCTGCCATAGGCTCACGAAGCCGAAAGGGAGTCACCATGCGCACGATCGGTCTGTTCCTGGCCATCGTCTCGTCGGCGGTTGTCGCTTCGGCGAACACTTACACGGTCACCTCGACGGCCGACTCCGGAGCCGGGTCGCTGCGCCAGGCGATCCTGGACGCCAACGCGAACCCCGGCGCCGACACGATCGCGTTCAACGTCGTCGGCGGCGGGATGCACACGATTACGCTGGTGTCGGCGCTGCCGACGATCAGCGACGCGGTTACGGTCGACGGCTACACGCAGCCCGGCTCGTTCGCCAACACGAACCCGGCGAGCATGGGCCTGAACACGGTGCTCCAGGTCGAGATCGACTGCACCTCGGTCGGAGCGACGAGCTGCATGAAGGTCGCCGCGGACGACGTGACTTTGAAGGGGCTCGTCGTCAACCGAGCGCCGCAATACGAGATCGACGTCCTGGACGGGCACCAGAATTTCGTCCTGGAGGGCTGCTTCCTCGGAACCGACGCGACGGGAACCCAGGTCCTCGACCCGTTCCACGGCGGCATCGAGTTCCACCAGGACCACCAGAACGGCCGCGTCGGCGGAATTACGCCCGCCGCGCGCAATCTGCTCGCCGTCAAGAACGGGGCCGGCACGCTACTGGCGAACGGTCCTCCGGGCTTCGTCGACGGGCTCGTCGCGGGAAACCTGATGGGAACGGACATCACCGGGACGCTCGACCTGAACGCGAGCACGTTCGCGCTGAACATTCTCGGCGGAACCAACACGGTCATCGGGGGAACCTCTCCCGACGCGCGCAACGTCATCGACGGCGGCATCAACATCGGCAGCGGCTCGCCCGGCACGAACGCGAGCGGAAACCTCGTCCAGGGAAACTTCATCGGAACGGACGTCACCGGCACCGTCGAGTTTCTCTGCGGCGGGGAGTGCCTTCGCATCAGCGATCAGGACAACACCATCGGCGGCTCCGCGCCGGGGGCCGGAAATCGGATCGGCGGTGGGTCTTCGGGGCCGGGCATTCGGATCTCCGCGAAGGCTTCGGGAACGGTCATCCAGGGCAACTCGATCGGCACCGACGAGACCGGGACCGTCCGACTCTTCATCCCGGGCTACGCGATCCTCGCCCAGCAGGTCACGGGCGGCGTCACGATCGGCGGCATCAATCCGGGAGAAGGCAACTTCATTTCGAACTGCGGTCTCGGCGCCGTCGGCGTCGACACCTCGGGGACCGCGACGATCCGAGGTAACTCGATCTTCGACAATCCGGGCACCAACCCGACGAGCGGCCTCGCCATCGATCTCTTCACGAGCAGCACCCCCGGCGTGACGTTCAACGATGCGGGCGACGCCGATACGGGCCCGAACGGCTTGCAGAACTATCCGCTGATCACGTCGGTGACCTACGGCGCGTCGACGACGACGGTGAACGGGACGCTGTCCAGCGCGCCGTCCACGATGTACGACGTGGACTTCTACGGCAATCCCTCCTGCGTGCGCCGCCCGCAGGACACGCCGGAGGGGCGGATCTTCCTCGGTACGCACCCGGTCACGACGGATGGGTCCGGAGAGGCCACCTTCAGCGTCGTCCTGCCGGTCGCCGTCGAGAACGGCTCGATCGTCACGGCGACCGCGACGGACCCGGCCGGCAACACGTCGGAGCTCTCGCCGCGGTTCGCCATCGTCAGCACGCCCCCCTACGGCAACAGTCACGCGACGAACGTCACGATCACGGGCCTCGCGTTCGAGGACGGCGCGACGGTCACGGTCGGCGGTCTCCCGGCGATCAACGTGGTCGTGACGAATTCGCACACGATCACCGCCACGACGCCGTCGCTGCCCGAGGGATCCGTCAACGACATCGTCGTGACGAACCCCGGTGCGGGCGGGCAGTCGGGCACGATCCCACGCGGCTTCCTCGGGGATTTCAACGACGTTCCGGACGACAGTCAATTCAACCAGTCCGTGATGCGTCTCGTCGGCAACGGCGTCACGGCCGGAGTCGGAAACGGCCTCTACGGCGTCAACCAGCCGACGCTGCGTCAGCAGATGGCCGTCTTCCTGCTGAAGGCCGAGCACGGCGCCTGCTACGTGCCGCCGCCCTGCTCCGGAGTCTTCCCCGACGTGCCCTGCTCGTCGGGATTCGCGCCATGGATCGAGAGGTTCGCCGCGGAAGGCATCACGGGCGGCTGCGGCGGGGGCAATTACTGCCCGACCAGCCCGGCGCGCCGCGACCAGATGGCCGTCTTCATCCTCCGGTCTGAGCATGGGCCGTCCTACACGCCGCCGCCCTGCGCCGGGGTCTTCGGAGACGTGACATGCCCGTCGCCGTTCGCCGACTGGATCGAGCAGCTCGCGGCCGAAGGCATCACGGGCGGTTGCGGCGGCAACAACTACTGCCCGGGCAGCAGCGTCACGCGCGGACAGATGGCGGTGTTCCTGATGAAGGCGTTCAGCCTGCCGTGAGCCGGGGTATCAGGATGCCGGAACCAGCGGCCGAACGAGGAGGCGGAACGTGAAGCGAACCCTCGTGGTGCTCGGCGGCCTGTTGTTCCTCTCGGGTGTCGCGTCGGCGAACACCTACACCGTCACGTCCACCGCCGACTCCGGCGCGGGGACGCTGCGCCAGGCGATTCTCGACGCGAACGCGAACCCGGGCGCGGACACGATCGCGTTTGCCATCGCGGGCTCCGGAGTCCACCTGATCACGCCCGCGACGGCGCTGCCGGTCATCTCGGACGCGGTGACGATCGATGGATACACCCAGGCGGGCTCGAGCGCGAATAC
>Ga0163163_10004384_pt1 | contig 12026 bp, 10 predicted proteins | sample S65metaG_FD_119766 | JGI IMG/M metagenome (GOLD analysis project Ga0163163, IMG submission 119766) | Switchgrass rhizosphere microbial communities from Kellogg Biological Station, Michigan, USA - S6-5 metaG | ecosystem: Host-associated > Plants > Roots > Rhizosphere > Soil | place: USA... | reverse complement strand
CGCAGCGCGGCGCGCGCCGCGGCCAGCGCCGGGAGGTCACGCGAGGTCGCCGGGGCCGTCGCCGTCGAGGAGTCGTCGCTCATGGTCACTCCGATGCTCGCCACAAGACGGCGGCCGTGCCGCCACGTCCGGCGCCGCCATACCTGCAAGCTAGTTGCTCACGCAATATCTTCCTTCATCTTCTTTGCGCTACCCATCAGAACATGCTCGCGTCGGCGAACCGGCCCGGTCCGTCAGCCCGAGTGCCCATGATCGCAACAGCCGCCCGACATCGAATGGTCACCATAATGTGACGTTCCGATGACAGTCGGAATCGATGATGAACCATAAATGAACGAAAAATGTCCGGCGACGGAAGACGTCACGGACATTGGGTGCGATCGGCGCCGCCCCGTGCGGGCGCGGGCTACAACCGATCCGTGGGTGACATCGCGCTGGTCCTGGTCGTCATCACGGCGCTGGCCTTCGACTTCACCAACGGCTTCCACGACACGGCGAACGCCATGGCAGCCTCGATCGCGACGAAGGCGCTGCGGCCCAAGGCCGCGGTCGCGCTCGCGGCGGTGCTCAACCTGGCAGGAGCGTTCCTCTCGCTGTCCGTCGCGGCGACGATCGCGAGCGGGCTGGTCAACACGCATCTGATCACGCTGCCCGTCGTCTTCGCCGGGCTAGCCGGCGGTATCTCCTGGAACCTCGCCACCTGGTACCTGGGCATCCCGTCCAGCTCGTCGCACGCGCTCATCGGCGGAGTGATCGGCTCGACCCTGGCGGCCGCCGGGACGGACGCGGTCAAGTGGCACGGCCTCGTGCAGAAGGTCGTGATCCCGGCTGTGCTGTCCCCCGTCATCGCCGTCCTGATCGCGGCGGTCGGCACCTTCCTCATCTTCCGGATCAGCCGCGGCGTCCGGCGCGAGACCAGGGACCGCGGGCTGCGGCTGGGCCAGGTCGGGGCGGCGTCGATGATGTCGCTGGCGCACGGCACCAACGACGCACAGAAGACGATGGGCATCATCACCCTCGCGCTGATCACCAACGGTTCCCTCGCCACCGGCTCGAAGGCGCCCACCTGGGTGATCGTGGCCTGCGCCGTGGCGCTCTCCCTGGGCACCTACTGCGGCGGCTGGCGCATCATCAGGACCCTCGGCAAGGGCCTCGTCACCATCGAGCCGCCGCAGGGCCTCGCGGCGGACTCGTCCTCCGCGGCGACCATCCTGCTGTCCAGCCACTTCGGCTACTCGCTGTCGACGACCCACGTCGCGTCCGGGTCGATCCTCGGCAGCGGGCTGGGCAGCCGGGACGGGCGGGTCCGCTGGGGCGTCGCCCGCCGGATGGTCACCGCGTGGCTGCTGACGCTGCCGGCCGCGGGGCTCGTCGGCGCGGGCGGCTATGGCGTCGTACACGGCATCGGCGGCACGGCGGGCGTCGCCGTCGGCTTCGCGGTCCTCGTCGTCGGCGCCGGCGTGCTGTTCACGCTGTCGCGACGGTCGCCTGTCGGCCATCACGATCTTCACGAGGATCCGGTCGACCCAGCCGCCGACGCGGCGACGGCGACCTCGCCGACCGCCGAGACCCAGGTGGCTGCCTAGCCATGGGCGTCGCTACGCACGGTCCCGCCCAGCTGACGGCTCGCGTCCCGTCGACAGTTCACGTCCCATCGACAGTTCACGTCCCATCGACGGAGGCGCGACCATGACGTCCTGGATCGATCTGGACGCCCTGTGGAAGATCGTCGCCATCGGGCTGCTGTGCGGCGCCGGCCTGCCGGCCGTGTTCGCCGTGGGGCTGCGGGTGCTGAGCCTCGCCGAGCGGCGCGCCGCCGCCGCTGCCGGCCCGCTTCCCGACGCCGCACCGATCGTCCTGGGGCCCGGTGGCGGCGCGGCCCCGCGGCCCCGCACGGCGCGGGCCGGAGCCGAGGCGGTGGCCGCGGGCCTGTGCTTCGCCGTGGTGGTCGCCGCCATCGGCTGGGGCGTCGCCTTCATCGTCTCGAACGGCTGAGGGCTGACATTCGTCTTACGTGCCGCTAACGGCACGCTGGATCGCCTCTGCGAGGGTGCTGCCTGCCGGCGAGGGCAGGGCCCAGCGGATGGAGGCAACGAGCGATGCGACGAGCGGGGCTACATCGCGGCGCACTACCCACTGGACACCCGTCGTGTGTACGTGACCGGCTTCTCCAGCGGCGCCATCGGCTGCCAGCGACGTAACGGACCGTGCCGACTTGTCGGACGCCGCGGCTAAGGTGATCAGCATGGCTGCTCCAGACGCGACGGCAGATACGAGGACGCTGACACTGGAAGCTCCGATCACCTCGGTGGTCGTCTACCCGAAGCAGGCCCGGATCACCCGCCGCGGCACAGTGAGGCTGCCGTTCGGCGGTGGCCATGCCCCAGGTGGCGCCGGCGAGGCCCCCGAGGTCATCGTCGCGCTCGGCGGGCTGCCGATGGAGCTCGACGAGGACTCGGTGCGGGTCGCCGGCCGCGGCGCGGTGCGGGTGCTCGGCGTGGAGGTCGTCTTCGAGCCGCGCTCGGTGACCGTGGACCCGCGCCTGACCGAGCTGCAGGACGAGGTCAGCCGGCTGCGGCGGCGTGTCCGGGAGCTGGCCGACGACCACGAAGCCCAGCAGGCCGGCCGCAGGTTCCTGGACGTGGCGGCCCGGAACGGCGCCGCGGCGCTCGCCCGCGGCTGGGGCGCGCCGTCCTGGAGCGCCGGCACCGCCGAGGACGGTTCGACGGCGCCCGTGACCAGCGGCGAGGAGCGGCGGCTGGCGGAGGTCGGCGGAGCGCTCGCGGCGCGGCTGGCCGTCGTCCAGGCTCGGCTGCGCGCGATCGCAGACGAGCAGGAGGACGTTCAGAAGCGGCTCGACGCGGCCCAGCGAGCGATCGAGGGCCGCCGCGGCCTGCGCCTGCCGGACACCCGGCGCGTGGTCGTGACGCTGGAACCGACCGGCCCCGCCGACGGGGCTGCCCAAGCCGACGTCGAGCTGGAGGTCTCGTACCTCGTCAGCAGTGCCTGGTGGTGGGCACGGTACGACGCGCGGCTGGTCGGCGGCCAGGTCACGATCACCTGGTTCGGCATGGTGCGGCAGGAGAGCGGCGAGGACTGGCCGGTCGGCGACCTGCGGCTCTCGACCGCCCGGCCAGGCCGGTCCCGTGGCCTGCCCGAGCTCGCCGCCTGGTACGTCGACGTCGCCCCGGCGGAGGCGATGCCGTTCGCCCGGGCCAAGCAGGACTCGACCTTCCCCGGCGGAGGGTTCGTCACCACCGCCGGGTCGGCGACGATGCCGGTCGCCGCCGCGCCGGCCATGGCGCTCGGCGGGGCGTTGCCGCCACCGCCGGTTGAGCATGCCGTCGCCATCGCCGACACCTCGGGAACCTCCGCGACCTACCGGCCGGCCCGGCCGCTGGCCGTCCCGGCCGACGGTCGCCCGCACCGCGCGACGCTCGCCGTCCTCGAGCTCGAGGCCCAGCTCGACTACCTGACCGTGCCGAAGCTCGCCCCTGAGGCGTACCTGCGGGCGACCGTCACGAACACCTCGGCGCACACCCTGCTGCCCGGCGGGGTCTCGGTCTTCCACGACGCCGACTTCGTCGGGACCAGCGGCATCGAGCTGGTCCCGCCGGGTGCCGAGGTGGAGCTTCAGCTCGGCGTCGACGACCGGCTGCTCGTCGAGCGGGAGCTGGTCAGCCGGGCCACCAGCCGCAAGGTCGTCGGCAACCTGCGGCGCACCGACGTCGCCTACGTGATCACGCTGACCAACCACACCCCGCGACAGGCGAAGGTGACCGTCCGCGACCAGATCCCGGTCTCCCGCCACGAGGGTGTCACGGTCAAGGACTTCCAGAGCTCCCCTGCCGTCGACGAGCGCACCGACCTCGGTCAACTCACCTGGACCGTCACTCTCGAACCCGGCGCGAAGCGCACGATCGAGTTCGGCTTCCGCCTGGAACACACCCGTGGCCTAAGCCTCACCGGCTGGACGGACTGAAGACGATCCGCCGGCGATCGCGCCACCGTGTGGCTCCCGGCGCGACGGCTACGCCGACGCGTCGGGACGCGCGCGGCGATAGCTGGTGGTGCGGGCCGAGGCGGACGAGCCGCCCGCCGACGGCGTCGCGGCGCTTTCGGTGATCCGGGCGTGCAGGCGGTCGCGGATCTCGTCCGGGGTGTAGGCGCGTCGCGCGCGTTCCGCGCGGGCCACCATCGCGCCCGTGGCCGCCACCCCTACGACCCCGGCCAGACCTAGTACCTTCCACCAACGCATACCTCAGGCTAGTGCCCGTCCGCGCGCCTGCTAGGCCCAATTCGCGAGAAGACTGCCACTAAGTCGTCCTGGTAGCCCTGCCGGGCGTACCAGGAAGATCGGGTGTGCGGCTGGCTGGCTCGCTGGTTCTCGATGATCCTGGGGATATTGGGCCCGGGCCGCCCAAATCAAGATCCTTTTGTGGGCGTTCCGGCTCTCATGGCGGGGGAATTCGAGGGCAAGGCGTGATCGTCCTGTGCAGAAGGGCCCGGTGGCGCGTTACGTGGTCCTAGTCTGGGGACATGTGCGCCATGCCGGTCAGCCTGGACGCCGCGGTGGAAGCCAGCCGTACCGGTGACCTGTGGCTCTTTCGGGGCCGCACGCCGGCCGACCGGGCTATCCAGACGCTTACGAACAGCCCGGTCAACCACGTCGGAATGGCGGTCGTCATCGACGACCTGCCCCCGATGATCTGGCACGCCGAGCTGGGCCGGTCGTTGCCCGACCGCTGGACGGGCGACCGCCACCGCGGAGTCCAGCTGCACGACCTGCGCGACGCGGTGACAGTCTGGGGCCAGCGGTACGACCAGCGCGCCTGGCTGCGCCAGCTCGAGCCCGAGGTCTCCCGCGAGGCGGAGGACGCGGCGCTGCGGATCGTGGCCCGGCTCGACGGCACGCCCTTCCCGTCGACGGCGCAGCTCGCCGGCCGCTGGCTGCGCGGCCGGGTGCCCACCGTCGTCCGGCGGGGCCGCGACGGCTCGGCCGTCGCGCAGCCGCCCGCACCTGACGAGGACTACGTCGCCGAACCCTGGTTCGAATCCTTCCCGTGGCATGCCGAACCCCGCAGCCCCAGCCAGCTGGCCGCCGGGTCGGCCGGCTCGCCCGGTGCCTCCGCTCCCGCGACGCCGCCCCCAGAAGGCGGCGGCGATGGCGGCGCACGGCCGGCCCGCTGGTCGCGGCTGCGCGAGCTCGCCGCGCGGCGGCGCGGCTGGGCGGACGCGACGACCACCCCCGGCGACCGCACGGACAGCGGTGACGACGACGCGAGGACGACGGGCGCCGGCGAGTCCGACCGCTCCGACCGCGTCGCCGAGGCCTCCGCCACCTTGGAGACCGCCTACTGCGCCGAGGTCGTCGCCATCACCTACCAGGCGATGGGACTGCTCGCCCCAGGCCGCCGGCCGAACTGGTACGACCCGGGCCGCTTCTGGAGCGGCGACGACCTGCCACTCGCCCTCGGCTTCGCTCTGGGCGCCGAGATCGCCGTCGCCATCCAGGGCTGAGCTGCCATCCAGGCTGAGGGGACGGCTGTTCGCCCGGGCCTGGCGGCGTGATTGGGTGAGGCCATGGACGAGAAGGGCATCTTCACCCAGATCAACGCGCTGGTCGCTGAGGAGCACGAGCTGCGCGCCAAGCGGGCCGCCGGGCAGGTCGAGCCCGAGACCGAGCTCGAGCGGCTCCGACACGTCGAGGAGTCGCTGGACCAGTGCTGGGACCTGCTGCGCCGCCGCGACGCGCTGCGCCGGGCCGGCCGTGACCCGGACGAGGCGACCGCGGCGCCGGTCAGCCAGGTCGAGGGCTACGTCCAGTAGCGGACCAGTCACCTATGGCCTGGCGATCGCGCGGCCGGACCGGGCTGCCGGTCAGTGATGGCCGGCCAGCGCCCGGGCCGGCGGGCCGCAGGCGAATGGTGAACGCCGCCCCGCCCTCGGGTGCGGCAGCGGCGAACGCCCGCCCGCCCAGCCGCGCCGCCAGCCGGGCGACGAGTGCCAGGCCGAGCCCCGTCGAGACCGGCCGCAGGCCGCGGTACCGCTCGTAGAGCACCGAGCGCTCGAACGCGACCGCCAGGTCGTCGTCGGTAAGCCCCGGGCCCCCGTCCCGCACCTCCAACACCGCGACCAGCGCCCCGGTCCCGCTGCCGCTGCCGCCTCCGGTTCCGCCTGCGCCTCCTCCTCCTCCTCCTGCGCCGTGGCCTCCGCTCCCCAGCTCGGCCCGGGCCGCGAACACGATCGGCGCGCCGGCCGGCACCAGCCGCAGCGCGTTCTCCGCGAGCCCGTCGAGGATCTGCCGCAGCCGGACCGCGTCAGCCACGGCCACGACCGGCCCGGCCGGCACCTCGACGCGCAGCTCGACGCCCTCGGCCATGCACCGGCGCCGCCAGACCTCGGCGGCGTCGGCGACGATCCGCGTGAGGTCGACGGGGCCGAGATCGACGCGGAAGTCGTCGGCATCCAGGCGAGCCAGGTCGAGCAGGTCCTGGACCAGCCGGTCCAGCCGCAGCGCCTCGTCGAGAATCACCTGGCCGGCGTCCCCGGCCTGCCCGGCCGGGGTGACACCATCGGCGAGCGCCTCGGCGAAGCCGCGGATCGCCGTCAGCGGCGTGCGCAGCTCGTGCGACACCGAGAGCAGGAACTCGCGCTGACCCGCCTCGCTGAGCGCGAGCGCGGCGGCCAGGCCGCCGAGCGCGTCCGCCACGTCGGCGATCTCCGCCGGGCCGCCGGCCGGCGACGCGAGCGCGACATCGACGTCGCGGCGGCCCCGGGCCAGGTCCCGCGCCGTCGTCGCCAGCGCCCGCAGCGGCCGGGCCAGCCGGCGGGCCAGCACGAGGCCGGCGGTGGTCGCGACGGCGAGCGCGACCACCAGCGCCACCACGAGCCGGCGCGCCAGCGCCGAGGTGAGCTCCTGCGCCTGCGACGCCGGCTGGACGAGCAGCGCCGTAGTGCCGTCGGGCAGCGGCCGGGTCGCCACGAGGACCCGGCGGCCGGTGCCCGTGCGCACGACGTCGGTCCGGCGGGTGCCCGCGAGGCGGTGCAGCGTCACCGCCGGCAGCGCGGTCGCCCACCGGGCGCCGACGGGGCTCATCGCCGTGCGTACGGAGCCGCGCGGGCCGAGGATCAGCAGGCCGATCTGCTGGGAACCGATGGCCCGGGTGACGGTGGCGCGCAGGTCGGCGGACGCCTGCGGCTGCTCGTAGACGGCGACGACGAGGTCGGCCTGCCGGCCGAGGACCCGCCGGGCCTGCAGCTCGCCGACGTCGCCGAGCTGGCCGAGGAAGACCGCCCCGGTGATGACCACGGCGAGCAGCGCGACCAGCGTGGTCGCCAGCGCGGTACGCCGCCCGAGGCCCCCAGCGCGGCGGCCCTCGGGTCGGCCCGCGCGTCGGCCCGGCCGCCGCCGCGCCTTCCCGGCGCCCTGCTGGCTAGCCATCGGCGGTGTAGCCGACGCCGCGAACGGTGCGGATCGGGGAGGCGCCGCCGAGCTTGGCCCGGACCTGGGCGACGTGGACGTCGACCGTGCGGGTGCCAGCCGCCGCCTGGTACCCCCAGACCTGCGACAGCAGCCGCTCCCGGGTGAAGACGAGACCCGGGCGGGCTGCCAGCGCCGCCAGCAGGTCGAACTCGGTCGCGGTCAGCGCGATGGCCTCGCCGCTCGCGTGCACCTGCCGGCGGTCCAGGTCCAGCTCGACGGTGCCCACGCGCAGCACCCGGCTCGCCGGCCGGTCCGGCCCGGGCCCCGCCCGGCGCAGCACCGCCCGCAGCCGGGCCACCAGCTCGCGCGGCGAGAACGGCTTGACCAGGTAGTCGTCCGCGCCGAGCTCCAGGCCGAGGATGCGGTCGACCTCGTCGTCCCTCGCCGTGACGAACAGGACCGGCGTCCAGTCGTCCTCGGCGCGCAGCGACCGCACCACGTCGCGCCCGTCCAGCCCCGGCAGGCGGATGTCCAGGACGATCGCGACGGGCGCGAGCGCGCGGGCGGCCGCGAGCCCGGCCCTGCCGTCGTGACGGACCTCGACGCCGAAGCCCTCCCGCGTCAGGTAGAGGCGGATCAGGTCGCAGATGTGCGGCTCGTCCTCGACCACCAGCACGAGCCCCGACGAGCGCTGGGCGGCGGCTCCCGGCACGTCCGCCACGCCTGCCACGCCTGCCGTCAAGGTGGGCGCGGCAGGCGTCACGGTGGGACGCCCGCCTTGGCCGGCCGGTGCGGGCCGGGCCGTGGAAGCCGGCGCGGTCACCGGAGAAGTCGGGAGGTTTCCCACCTGCCCAGTGTGCGGCGCCGCCTGCCCGCGGCCGCCCCCGGCCGGGCACATGCGGGGTTTACTTACGGTTCTCGAACATGGTGGCCACGGCACGCTGACGGCCCGCCGCCACTGTCGGACCATGGCCACCGCGCGTTCCGATGTCGCGTTCCTCTACCGGCGGGCCGGGTTCGGCGCCCGCCCGGCCGAGCTCGACGCCGCCGTCGCCGGAGGGTACGAGTCGGCCGTCGACGCACTTGTCGGGGCTGAGGCTTCCGCGGCGGCGAGCGCCGGGGCCGCCGCCGGGGTGGAGCCGCCGCCGTCATTCGACCCGTTGCCTCGGCTGACCGGAGCGGGCGGCGCGGGTGGCGACGCCGAGACACGCGCGACCTACGCCCGGATGGCCCGGGAGCAGGCGACGCAGCTGACCGGCTGGTGGCTGCGCCGGATGGTCGACACCAACGACCCGTTCACCGAGAAGCTCACCTTCTTCTGGCACGGGCACTTCGCGACGTCGGTCACCAAGGTGCGCGACTCGTCGATGATGCTCGCCCAGAACCAGATCTTCCGGCGCTGCGGCGTCGGGCCGTTCGACGCACTCACGCTTGCGGTCGCCCACGACCCGGCCATGCTGGTCTGGCTGGACGCCGGGCAGAACCGCAAGGAGCACCCGAACGAGAACTTCTCCCGCGAGCTGATGGAGCTGTTCACCCTCGGCATCGGCAACTACACCGAGACCGACGTCCGTGAGGCGGCGCGGGCGTTCACCGGCTGGCGGGTCGACCAGACCCGGACCGGTTTCCAACTGGCCGCCCGGCAGCACGACGACGGGTCGAAGACGGTGCTCGGCAAGACGGGCGACCTCAGCGGTGAGGACGTCGTCGCCCTGGTCACCCACCGGCCCGCCTCGGCACGCTGGGTGTGTTCCCGGCTGTTCAGCCGGTACGCCGCCCCGGTCGCGCCCGACGCCAACCCGGCCGCAGGCGCCATGCTCGCCGCCTACGGCTCGACGCTCGACGTCGGCGCCGCCGTGCGGGCCATGCTGCACACCCCCGCCTTCCTGGCGGCTCGGGGAAAGCTGGTCGCCCAGCCAGTCGAGTACGTCGTCACCGTGCTTCGGGCGCTCGGCCTGCGGGTCACGCCGCCGCCCGCCGGCGCCGCGGCCGACGCGCCGGCCTCCATCACCGCTGGAAGCGGAACGGTTGCGCAACGTGTCGTGCTGTCGACCCTGTCCGGGCTCGGCCAGGTGCCGTTCCAGCCGCCGAGCGTCGGCGGGTGGCCCGCGAACGGGGCGTGGCTGACGACCGCGTCCACCCAGGTCCGCGCCAAGTTCGCCAGCGCGGCGGCGACCGCCGCCGAGCTGTCGGTGATCACCGACGAGCCGCCCGCCGGCCGGCCGGACGCCGTCGCCCACCTGCTCTCGCTCGACGGCTGGACGGCGAGGACGCGGGCGGCGATGGCCGGTGCCGGTGGCAACCCGGTCCGCCTCGTCGCGCTCGGGCTGCTGTCGCCCGAGTACCTGACCGCCTGAAAGTCTGTCTGAAGGAAGGAGGGAAGGCCGATGCCGTTCGACCGGCGCCGGTTCCTGATCGCGTCCGGGGTGACCGGCGGGCTCGCCGCGGCTGCCACGGCCGGGGTCGTGTCCTACCGGGAGCTGCACGGCGGCGCCGCCGAGGAGCCGCTGGCCGGCGGCGGCGTCCTCGTCGTCGTCACCCTGTACGGCGGCAACGACGGGCTGAACATGGTGATCCCCGTCGACGACCCGGCCTACCGGGCCGCCCGCGGCGAGCTCGCCTACTCAGCGGACCAGGCGCTGCGGCTCGCCGACGGCGACGGATCCGCGCTGCACCCTGCCATGACCGGGCTGCGCACGCTGTGGGACGACCATCGGCTGGCGATCGTCCGCGGCGTCGGCTACCCGAAGCCGGACCACAGCCACTTCCGGTCGATGGCCATCTGGCAGACCGCCTCCCCGGGCACCGCGTCGACGACGGGCTGGCTCGGCCGCTGGCTCGACGCCCAGGCCAAAGCGCCTTCCCAGGGCCTCGCGGGGGCCGCCGGCGCCGCGGCGCTGCGGGCGATCTCGGTCGGGCCTACGCTCGCGCCGCTGGTCGTCGGCGCGACGACCGCCGCCGCGGCGGTCCCGACCGGCCCGTTCGCGGCGCCCGGCGGCGCACTCGGGCAGGAGCTGCGCCACCTCTACCTTCCTGACCCGGCCGATGGGCCGCTCGCCGCGCGGGTCGCGTCGTCCGGCACCGACCTGTTCACCGTCGCCGGCACGCTCGGCCCGGTGCTCGCCAGCCGGAGCGACCAGGACCAGGCCCCGGCCGGCCAGCTGGACGCCGGCGGCGGCGACGCCAGCGCCGCGCCGGCGACCAGGCCAGTGACGCCGTCTCCGGCCGGCCTGTCCCCGGCCAGGTCGGCGCCGGCGGCAGCCGCGCCGACGGCGGCGAAGGCCGGCGAACTGGGGGAGCAGCTTGACGTCGTCGCCGCCTGCATCCGCGCAGGCGTGCCGACCAGGGTCTACTCCGTCAACCTGGGCGGCTTCGACACCCACACCCAGGAGAAGGCCACCCAGGCGAGGCTGCTCGGCGAGCTCGACGCGGCGCTGACCCGATTCCAGGCGGCTGTCGGCGGCGACCCACACGGGGCGGCGGTGACGACGATGGTCTACTCGGAGTTCGGCCGCCGGGTCGCGGCCAATGCCAACACCGGTACCGACCACGGCACCGCCGGCCCCGTCCTCGTCCTCGGCAGCCACGTCCAGGGCGGCTGCTACGGCGACGCCCCCAGCCTGACCAGGCTCGACGACGGCGACCTGAAGGTCACCACCGACTTCCGGTCGGTCTACGCAACGGTCCTCGAACGTGTCCTGGGTACCGATGCGGGCGTCGTCCTCGGCTCCCAGGATGCCTTTCCTCGCCTCGCCTTCCTCTGATGACCGATGCCCCGCTGGCCGACGCTGCGCTACCCAACACTCGCACCACTGCGCCCTGTGGTCCACGGCGTTGACGACCGCCGGCGGTGACCATGATCGTCCCGATGTGCGGGCGGTGTTCCGGCGAAGGGCCACGTCGACGAGGTCGAGGAGGTCGAGGAGGTCGAGGGAGTCGGAAAGCTGACCTCGTCGCGTCGGCCGGGAATGTCTGTGCGCCGTAGGGTGTCCTTTGGGCGGTATGGCGGCGCACCTCAGTGCCGTCGTGGTGGGTGGCCATCCCGGCGTGCCCCATTACGTGCCGGACGCCCCCGGCTGGCCGCGCGCCGCTCTGGCGCCGGGGCGGCAACGGCTGGCGGGCGGCAACGGCTGGCGGGGTGCCGGTTGCTGTCGGCGGGCCGGCGATGGTGGGTGTCGCGGTTGTCGGAGGGATGAGCAGTGACGGAGCCTGGCCAGGTGCTGACGGAGACCATCGAGGCGGGCACCGGCCCCGTCGGCGCGGACCCGCTCGACAATGTGCTGTGGTCGGCGCTGTCCGGGCGGCAGACGACCTTCGCCGAGCGAGTCGGTGACGCCGCCCGGTTCCAGACCGACGTGGCGCCGTTCGCGGCGATGGCGGGCGGCCCCGGGGAGTGGGCCTGGGACGACCTGGCCGCGGTCGTCGGCCCGGGCGGCCCGGCGGTCCTGTTCTTCGTCGACGAGGAGCCGCCGGCCGGCTGGCGGTCTGTCGACCGGCTGGGCCTCGTCCAGATGGTCGCGACCGACGCGTTCGTCGACGCACCCGAGCCCGCGGCGCGGCCGCTCGGCCCCGACGACGTGCCCGCGATGCTCGACCTGGT
>Ga0163163_10004381_pt1 | contig 12030 bp, 7 predicted proteins | sample S65metaG_FD_119766 | JGI IMG/M metagenome (GOLD analysis project Ga0163163, IMG submission 119766) | Switchgrass rhizosphere microbial communities from Kellogg Biological Station, Michigan, USA - S6-5 metaG | ecosystem: Host-associated > Plants > Roots > Rhizosphere > Soil | place: USA: Michigan... | reverse complement strand
TTCTCGTTGAAGATCATGTCGCCGACAGCCGTCAACGTGACGTCGTTCGGCTCTTCCTTTAGCATCTGAGTGATTCTCGAATCCCAGTCGACTTTCTCAGGGGCTTCGGGAGGTTTAATACGGTGGGAGTAGACCGACTTGCTCTGATCCCATTTGTACTTGTCTTGTGCGGATGGTGCGCTCGTACCTTGCGCGTCCGCCATCACTGTCACGAAGACGAACAAGGCAGTCAACAACTGTCGGGTTCTCATGATGCTATTCATCCAGGGGAGTGGTGACCGTCTTGAACTTCTATATCCCGCTCACCGAAAACACAAGGGCCCCGTTCTTCCGGGGCCCTTGCGGGGGAGGGTTACCAGAGGATTTTCAGACCTAGCTGTATGTGACGCGAACCGCCTGAACCGACAACCGGGTTGGCCTGATAAACATCAGGCGTAAAGACCAGTTGTCCGACCGTTCCACCTGCAATCCGACTAGTCGCGCTTGAGGGGTTGAAGTTGGGGTGATTGAGCACGTTGAAGAATTCGCCACGCAACTGCATTTTTACCCGCTCGTTGAACTTGACGAGCTTGGTGACGGACATATCCCAGTTGTAGAAGCCTGGTCCGCGGAGGATGTTCCGTCCCATATTACCGAAGGTGAGTGGATCGGGCGGAGTCATGACCGCACTTCCCATCTGATAGCAGCCGAATTCATCCAATTGCGAGGCCGAAGCATGAGCTGCGCACAGCGTATTATTCACGGCATCGCTACCCTCGAAATATGGAATACCGTTGACTGAAGTCTTCATGTCGTGCGGATTCCCGAAGAAGTTCCAGTGCTCGAAGCCATAGGTGAATGTTCCGCTGATGTCATTTGACCCGTCATACGGATCGTATGGCCTGCCACCCTGCAGGGTAAGAATGCTGGTGGCTTGCCATCCCTTCAACAGCCCCAGGGGCGCTTCCCTTTCCGGCAGGTTGTACGTCATCGCCATTGTGAAGCGATGGCGAATGTCGTTGTCGCCATTGCCCCGCATCGCGTTGTAGTTAAATGCATCCTGCGGAGCGTCACTTCCTGAATTGCTAGTGCCGTTGTCGATCGCGTGCGCGTAGGTGTAGCCCATCAGGAAGTCGAGCCCCTTCCATGCTTTCTGGGTCAACGTGACCTGCAGTCCGTTGTAGGTCGAGGCCCCCAGGTTCTCGATCATTACTGCATAGCCTATCCATGGAAAACACGGTCCGCCACGACCCAGGCCATAAGCGGTCCCTTCGTCCGATACCGAGGGAGCACAATTTGCCACGAATGGACGCCCGAACTGTTCGCTACCATCGTCGATGGCCTGGTCGACCTGGTTGATATCGCGGTGGCTGAACAGGTTCACGCCTCTCTGGCCCACATACGCAACTTCTAACACGGTCGATTTGGTCAGTTGTTGTTGAATGTTGGCGTTCCACGAAAACACCCGCGGAGTCTTCAGGTCTGGCAACACGCCAAGTACGTCGCACGTACTATCGATGCTGCAAGTCAACGACTCAGTACTGTTGACATCGAAGACTGGGCCTGCAAGTGACCAATTGATCTGGTCTGAGTCGAGCGTGCGGCTGAACGTCGCTATATCACCGGTCTCAACACCAGCAGCACCCGTGGGGTTCAGGTTCAGGCCAGTTGAGTTAATGAACATCCGGATTGGCGGAACTTCGTAAATGAGAGCCGTGCCCGCACGGAACACCGTCTTACCGGTGCCGAACATATCCCATGCGAATCCGACGCGCGGAGAGAAGTTGGTCCACTGGGTGTTGTAGGGTGAGTCGATACCCTTCCCCACCTGTACCAGTCCCCGCGACGGAATGAAGTTCGCAAGGAGATTGTTTTCATCCTTGATCGGAGTCTCGACGTCATAACGAAGACCCAGGTTCACGCTGACTCGCTTCGAAACGCGCCAGTCATCACGGATGAAACCTGCATAGCCGTTCATCGTGATATGCCGTGTCGGGTCGCCCTGTTGCAGCTTTCCATCACGAACGTTTCCGGTTAGGAAGTCCGTTAACTGCCGGAACCGGATCTGACCGCGGGCATTGGTCGCGCGATAGTTATCCGTACCGCCGTGACGGATCTCACCACCGAACTGGATCTGGTGGGATCCCCGCGACCAGGAGATGTTGTCGTTGAACTGGTAGTTATAGTTGGGCGTGGTCTCCAGGGGCCAGCCGCAACCACCGCCCAGGTTATCGAACACGCTAAAGACGATACAGGGGAACCCGCCCAGCTTGGGGTCCGCTATACCAGTATTGATGCCATAGGCCGCAGCCGAGTCAACGTTGTGGTCGGCCGTATTGATGGCCTGCCACATGCGGTTCATTCCGAAACTGGATTGGTTGAGCCAATGCGAATTCGGGGTCCACGTCCAGTTGAGACCAACAACCGTATTCTTGGTATCCGCCACTGAGAGGAATTCAGGCCGCAAGAATATGCCGTCCTCTTCTGTCTGGTGGCTATTGCCATACACCCATCGTCCCGACAGTATCTGGTTCTTCGTAAGGTGATAATCGGACTTTACGACGAGATTGTCCTCACGATTGAGGTTATTGAAATCGAAGTTGATCCCGGTCGGATTGGAACCGTCGGCGATGGCTGCTGCGTTGCCGGGATTTGGCAGGAATAATTCCGAGAGCTTTAAGCTCAAGGGATTGCAGGTACCGGCGGCCTGGCAAGCCGCGATTGCATCGGGAAGGCTGTATGTCAGCGCGTAAGAAGGAGACGCACCCTGACTCAGGAGAGATGTAGTGACCGGGCTGCTGGTCTCAAACGCGTTTCCCACCTTGTGCCGCACGCCTTCGTACACGCCGAAGATGAACCACTTGTCCTTGATAATCGGGCCGCCGGCGCTGGCGCCGAACTGATGCAGGAGAAGCGCTGAGGCCGGCTGCGGTATCGGGTTGAAGTAATTCCGCGCGTCGAGCGCTGCGTTGCGATGGAAGTAGTAGTCGGTTCCGTGGAACTGGTTGGTACCACCCTTTAAACCAACATTAACTACCACGCCGGGCTTCGAGCCGTACTCCGCGCCCTGGTTCTCCTGGGTGTTGAACTCCTGGATCGCATCCAGCGGAAGATGCGTGGCCGGAGTGCCCTGCACGCCGACACCATTGAAAACCGTGTCGCCGTAGTACGGGTCGTTATTGTCGACACCGTCGACCATGAAATTGTTGTCTTCCGACCGATTGCCGTTCGAGGTCACCGACAGGAAGCCACCACCAGGGCTGCGCTGCACGCCGGGACGCAAGGCCAGCAGGTTTTGGATGTCACGTCCCTGGAGCGGTAGCTCATTAATGGCCTTATTCGTCAGCGTGCCGCCTAGAGTGTCTGTCACTGTATCGACCAACGTCTGCTCCCCCGTCACTTCTACCGATTCGGACACGCGCCCAGGTTTGAGCGAGAAATCGATCTGGAGATTCGTCGCGACCTCGAGTCGGATACCGTTGCGTTGCATCTTCTGAAAACCCGTTAACTCAACCGTGACCGAATAAATACCCGGGTTCAGATTCGGAGCAAAGTAATCGCCGGCGGCATTGGTCTTCAACTCGCGATTGGTGCCGGTTGCGATCTCAGTGATGACCACCTTGGCTCCGGGTACGATCGCACCTGAGGAATCTGTGATCCGTCCGACGATGCGACCTTGTTGTGTTTGAGAAAACAACATCGCACTGAAACCGAATGTCATCAGCAATAGCACGAAGATACGAGTGCGCAGCATGTAGCCCTCTCTTTGTCTGTTCTTATTCGGTCCACTCTAGAATTCGGATCGATATGGGGAATCGATTCCCCTGCTGGATGCCGTTACAAATGTAACTACTCTGGATCCAGGAGGTCAGCAACTTATAGTAAGAGGCCAGTGGTACTGTCAAGCGTTTTCTGGGAATCGCCTTATTCAGTTGGGACGAATGGCAGTCGGGCCGGAAGATCGACCTCAGAGAGATTTTGTCACATATGTAACAACTCTATTGACAGCGGTTCGAGTTTCGCGGATGCTGTCCACTCCACATGAGCCGCCAAGATAGACAGGCAAAGCCTGGCGCATCGATCCCCAGTTGGAGTCAGCGGATCGCTCGCCTCACGCCGAAGAAGCACGAACTGATTCGCCCGCTGGTTGAGAACCCGGGCGATTTCGTATTTCTGAGCATCCGGGCGCTGGCTGAAAAACTTGGGACCGATACCGCCACGACACTCCGCATCGCGCGAACCATGGGATTTTCCGGTTACCCGGAATTTCGTAGGTACTTGCACGAGGTGACGGTTGCGCATGCCACTTCCCTGCAGTCGATGCTCTCTGCTTCTGCAAAAGACTCTGATATCCCTGCTCATGTTCGCGATTCCTTAAGCCAGGACCAGAAGAATTTCGTCGGATTGCGGAACTCGATCGACGCTGAACGCTTGGGCGCTCTGGCAAAGCGCATCTGGTCGGCCCGGCGCATCGTCCTCATCGCCGGTGATCTCGCTGCGAGCCTGGTTCTTTACTTTGAGTACCACCTGAGCATGCTGGGCCTGCCTGTGTTCGCCGCCACCAGTCCCGGGCGCATCGTGACCGTTTTGCGTTCAGCAGACAAGAATGACCTGGTAGTTGCCATCAGCTTCCATCGCGGGTTGAGACAGACCGTCGAGGGCTTGCGCCAGGCGAAAACGAAGGGAGCGTTCTGCGTCGGTATCACCGACACGCTTATCTCTCCGATCGTGCGTTTCTCCGATGAGTGTTTTCTCACTTCAGTAACCACGCAGCACTTCGGAGATTCATACGTGGCGCCGACTGCGCTTATCAATGTCCTGCTGGCGGCTTGTGCGAATTACCGTCGCGACCACACATTGCGACTCATGCGTGAAGCAGAACAGGACGAGCAACGCGGATATCGCTGGTACGAAGACAGCGATTCCGACCAGTCGGGCCGGACCCCTAGGGCGACCCGTACCGGCAAGAGTCCACGGTAACCGCGGAAGTTCAAATGAAGATAGAAGCCGTCACAATCAGGGAGCTTAGCATGCGGCTGAAGGCTCCCTACGAGACCAGCGCCGGTACGGAATGGAATCGAAGGATCATCCTCGTACAAGTCTTTTCGGAAGGATTGTCCGGTTGGGGTGAGGTCACTGTCGATGAAACTCCCACTTTCACGAGCGAGACTACTGAAACAGCCTGGCATATCCTTCGCGACTTCCTCGTCCCGATGGTCCTCGGCAAAACGGTGAGTGGCGGTTCGGATGTGGGCGATCTGTTGCGGTCCGTTCGCGGCCATGAAATGGCACGCGCAGCCCTCGAGGATGCGGTCTGGGATATCGAGGCACAGCGGAATAATCTTCCTCTGAGCGCTCTGCTCGGAGGCACCCTCACGGAAATCCCTTGCGGGGCCGCTTTAGGGATTCAACTCTCGCATGATCTTCTATTCGAGAAGATTGCCGGCGAACTCGCAGCCGGGTATCAACGCATAAAGTTGAAGATCAAACCTGGCCACGATGTAGGTCTCGTTGCGAAGGTACGAAAGACATTTCCTAAAATTCGGCTGATGGTCGATGGCAATTCCGCGTACCGGCTCGAGGATGCGAGTCTCTTCGAGCGCATGGACGATTATGACCTGGAAATGATCGAGCAGCCGCTCTGGTGGGACGGCATTCTGGACCATGCAAAGCTGCAGTCGAAGCTCAAGACTCCACTCTGTCTCGATGAATCCATCCGCAATCTGCACCTTGCCAAGGAAGCCTTCGAGTTGAAAGCCTGTCGAATTCTGAACATCAAGCTGGGGCGGGTAGGTGGTCACTCAGCAGCACGGCACATCCATAATCTCTGTGTAGCATCGGGCATACCTGCATGGTGCGGCGGTATGCTCGAGTCCGGAGTAGGACGAGCCCACAACATCGCAATGTCCACGTTGCCCGGATTCGTGCTCCCTGGCGATGTCTCGGCCAGCCAGCGGTATTGGGAAGAGGACATTATCGAGCCTGAGGTTGAGATCACTCGTAATGGCACGATCAAAGTTCCGAAAGGCGCAGGACTCGGCTACACAGTGCGTGTACCGCGTGTAGAACAGCTAACTGTTCGCCGCCGAACCTGGAAAGACACTTCTCGCATATCTTTTGCCGTAGTGGGACGGCAGAACTAATCCAACTGCTTTCATCGAAAGGAGCCCCGGCTTTTGCCGGGACGTCCGAAATGCCGAAGACAAAAATCATCACTGCAATTCTTTTGGGATGTCTCGCGCTCACATCCGCCATTGCGTCGGCTCAACAGCCGCGGATTACATTCGACGAGTTCTTTAACAGCGTAAGTATCACGACGGTGAAAATCTCGCCGGATGGTCGATCCGTGCTCATTGGCACAAGGCGCCCCGATTGGGATCACAACCGATTCCGCCGCGACATCTGGATTTATCGCGAGGGTAGCGGGGACCCTATCCTTCTCACCCATGCGGGACGCGACGGAAGTCCGGAATGGTCTCCGGACGGCAGATGGATAGCGTTCCTGTCTGATCGAAGTTTGCCTGCGGAGAATGCCGGCGATGAACCTGCAAGCGAAAAGCAACTTACCCAGCTGTTCCTGATCTCTCCGGCAGGCGGCGAGGCTTTTCCGGTCACCGTGGGGGAAGAACCGGTCAGCGAATTTGCCTGGTCTCCCGACTCAACCTCTCTCTATTTCGTCACACGGCAACCGTGGAGTGCTACGAAGCGTACTCAGTACAAAGCCGAATGGAAGGATGTGGAACAGTTTCGGGAATCCGAGCGCGGCGCAGTAATCGTGCGCATCAGTGTTGCGGATGCCATGAACGCGGCCAATGGTATCGCTTCGAACACGCTCGTAAAGGTTCCGGGCAAGGCGTTAGGTCAGGACAAAGGAGAAACTGCCGAGACACCGGGAGCGAAGATTATCGCTACGTTGCCTTACAACATCGGGGAGATCGCCATCTCGCCTGATGGAAACACTGTTGCTTTCACAAGCAGACCGCCGTCGGGTCGAATTGAGGACGTGGACTCAGACGAACTTTATATTTTGAGTGCGCGTGGAGGTGAGCCTCGGCAATTGACGAAAAACCAGCTCCCGGAGAATGGCATACGCTGGAGCGCTAACAGTCGGCAGATATTCTTCGCAGCTCATGGCGATATCAACGCGGGCTACGAGCAGATTCAGCGCCGTATTTACTCCTTAGATATAGAAGGCGGACAACTCAAGCGATGGGCAACCGATTCCATCGGCTCTCTTTCCGATCCTGACTTTGCAACGGATGGCAGCTTGGTCTCAGCCGTAAGCCACGGTACCCAGGTTCAGTTGTTTCGCTGGAAGTCCGAGGATGGAAAGCTTGCCCCTGTGACCGATTGGCCCGGAACCTATGGCGATTTCTCCCTGGCGAAGAATTCTCCACGTGTGGCGTTTGTTTATTCATCCCTGGGACATCCGACGGAGGTTTATCTCGCCGAAGGAATGGATAAGATGCGCGACGCACGCGCAGTCACATCGTTCAACGAACTGTTTACCCACCGCGCCTTGCCGAAGGGCGTCCCTTATCACTGGAAAGCTGATGACGGAACGGACGTCGAAGGCATGCTGATCTATCCGCCTGGTCAGTTCGGTGCCAAACACCTGCGCACGCTGACCCTGATTCATGGTGGTCCCGCCAGTGCCGATGGCGACAAGTTCCGCGCCGATCATTATGACTGGGCGATTCTCGCAGCCAGCGAAGGTTGGCTGGTCTTTCGACCCAACTACCGTGGATCGAGCGGCTACGGGGATAAATTCCAACGAGACATTTCCCCACAACTCCTCTCGAGGCCAGGCAAGGACATTCTCGAAGGAATCGACTCGCTCGTACGCGATGGTATCGCCGATCCCGAACGCTTGACTATCGGCGGCTACAGCTATGGCGGATATCTCACAAACTGGCTCATCACCCAGACTCCTCGCTTCAAGGCAGCCGTATCCGGCGCCGGCGCGGTCGAACACGCTGCCACATGGGGAAACGACGACCTCACCTTCGACGATGCCTGGTACCTGGGCGGAACTCCCTGGGAAGCGCAGAAGAACTACAACGAACAAGCCGCACTCTGGCAGATGAACCGGGTAACGACTCCAACTCATATTGTCGCCGGCAGCAGCGACGTTCGCGTGCCCGTGCTCGAGGCGTATCTGCTGGAACGCGCTCTCCATACTCTCAAAGTGCCAAGCACCTTGCTCATTTTCCCGGGAGAGGGCCACAGCCTGGGAAAGAATCCGTGGCATGGAAAAATCAAAGTAAGAGAAGAACTGAAATGGCTGGAAAAATATTGCCCAGCCGATGCTCACGTGCAGTAACGCAAAACAAAGAACCACTTAGAGGGCCTCGACCAGAATGATGTACAGCACAACAATCAGAGTTCTGCTAACCGGTGTATTCCTCCTGGCAACTCAGTCCGGAAATGCCCAAGAATCGCCGTATAAATACTTCAAGACGGGTAACTCCACTGATGTTTCAACCAAGACCGTCTCCGGATTTGCATTGATGGGAGGCGGCAAGGACCTGGATCCAGCCTTCCAGTGGCTTTGCAAGAAGTCCGGCGGTGGAGACTTCCTCGTGCTCCGAGCGACTGGCACGGATGCTTACAACAGCTACATTGCGAACCTTTGCAAGTTGAACTCGGTTGCCACTCTCGTCATCCCAAACAAGGACGCCGCGATGGATCCTTTCGTCGCGGCGACAATTCGGAAGGCGGAGGTGCTGTTCATCGCGGGGGGCGACCAATCTAACTATGTGCGGTATTGGCGGGGCACGCCGGTTCAGGATGCGATCAACGATCTGATATCGCGCGGTGTTCCCGTGGGTGGAACCAGCGCCGGCCTTGCGATTCTCGGACAGTTTTCGTATTCGGCATTGAACGACGCCAACTCTCCCGGCAATCTTGAATCTCGCCAAGCCCTCGCAGATCCGTACAACGAGCGCGTTACGATCAGCGAGGATTTTCTAAGGGTCGAATTATTGCGAAGAACGATCACAGATACACACTTTGTAGCCCGCGACCGGCTTGGCCGATTGCTGACATTCATGGCACGTATCGTTCAAGACAGAATCTCTGACGACATCCGTGGCATCGGCATCGATGAGCGATCTGCGGCTCTAGTTAACGCCGACGGAACGGCTGAGATCGTGGGAACTGGCTCCGGGGCGTACTTCTTCCATCCAATTCGGCCACCGGAAACCTGTGCAAAAGGTAAGCCCCTGAGCTATCGAGAAATCTCGGTTTACAAGGCCCCCGAGGGGGCGACATTCAATCTGACGACATGGAAAGGCTCTGGCGGTGCGTCCTATGATCTCGACGTCAAAGATGGAGTGGTGCAACAACCGAGGCCCTGACGAATCGCCGCATTCAGGTTGGTGGGAAATCTGAGAAAAAAACAAAACGCCCGCAAAGGGCGTCACGGATGTCACTCAAATTGATGGCGGGGACGACGAAACTCAAACTCACGACCTCTGTTGAGGCCATCTCCGACTTATCCTGCGGTAGCCGTTCACCTTGGTTGATATTCAATGCGGCCATTCTTCGTGGCCGAGCAATGAGCTGGATCATTTATTGAGACTGGGAGAGGCTGTTCCGCTAAACTCGGCGATCTCGCCGGCGCCATTAGCGACGTTGACGAGTACCCCACAATGCTTCGGAAAGCGACTCCAAGGCACGTCGCTTCTCGAATATAATTTCCCGCCACTAACGCCACCTTGTCCGCCGCGCGGAGGAAGTTATGAACAAGACTATTGCTGTAACCGTTGCTGCCTTAGTGATTGCGGCCGGCGTCTATGCAGCTATGTCGCAGCAAACGAAACAAGACGCCATCAAGGCTGTTATGCCAGACACAATCCAGTGGTTCACACCCCCCTACTACACCGATGGCAGACAGCGGGCGCGGCTGTTCGGTGACTCGAGTGAAGGCGGGCTGTGGATCGACCGAGTCAAAATTCCCCGCGGCGGGCGAGTCCTCGCTCACACCCACCCGGAGGACGAACTCGTCACTGTCATAGAAGGCACCTGGTTCGTGGGCGAGGGAGCGAAGTTCGACGAGGCGAAGCTACGGCCGTATCCGTTGGGGAGTTTCGTCGTTATTCCGGCGGGCGTCCGTCATTTCGCAGCGGCGAATGAGGGACCGGTCATTGTTCAGCTCAGCGGCACAGGCAAGTTTCGAACGCAGTACCTGGAGAAGTAGCGCACCGAGTCTGTCAAACATGCTCCCATACTGCTCTCTTAGCCACCGCTTCTTCCTCAATCAGCTCGGATATTTTCATTTCGCAGTGATTCGATCTTCGCCGAGATAATTAGCGGAAAAAGAAGCGAATCGCTGTTTCCATTTGCGGGCGTATCTGGAAGAATCTGTTTCAACAGATGGGTTGTGGTAAGGGGTGCCTCGGGATCTATTTCACGTAAACAAACAGACCGCGCCCAGCTCTGCTTAACCATGTCGCCGTGACGCAGCTCACGGCGAACACTCTAACCCCTAGACTAATGTTTCCCCTCAGATTCCCTTCCCCAGGGCCCTCAAAGAGCTTCCGGCCTTTTGTGGTTCGTAATTATCAAAATAGAAGGAGGCATGACGTGGCTTCTTCTCGGCGGTACATCTTCTGCGCGCTGATCTTATTGTTTGCAGCACTACTTTTGGCCCCTGCGGCACGGGCCGATACCGTATACATCTATTCGGGAAGCGCCCTCACTTCCACAATCGGCACCTGCCCGTCCCCGTGCGCCGTCACGGTGATGTTGCAGTACGCAACTCCGCTACCCGTCAACGCCAGCGATCCTAACGGTTTCCCTCCTCCCTACCTGGGTCCGCCCTACTATCCGTCTCATGATTGTTCCATTGGTCCGGCATGTGCCATTATCACGGGCTCCGGAGTCGTAGTATCGAATGTGCCAAGCATCGGTATTTTCGAAACCGGGCCCGATGGGCTGCCTACTCGATGGCTGATTATTGGGGACAACGGAAGTCAGTACGTTCTTATGTCCACACAGTCCGGCGACTCTATCCTTTGTGAGATGAACTGCAATTCGGCGGACACGTCACCCTACTCAGCGTCGAACCAAGACAACCCTGGCTCTTGGTCCGTTAGCGTCACCCCAGTTCCGGAACCATCCAGCTTGGTGCTGCTCGGCAGCGGCGCATTCGTAGTCATCGTTAGGATGCGCCGGAGACTGCTGGGTTGACATTCAGGTGGGTATCTCAGTCTGAGATGGCTAGTGGTAACGAGACCTCTCACCAATTACTTGAAGTTCGCGTATAGCTGGTAGGAGCCTTGAGATAGGGGACGGCGCAATATCCCAAACGGCTCGACTCTTGCAAGTCCTATTATTATCGACTACTCATGACGTGGCGCTTCTGCAGGGTCCAGACGGATTGCCCATCAGGGTGCCGATTATAGAGACCGTGAGCCCCTGTTTGAGGACCAAACTCCGTGATGGCCTGTTCGCTACGATGCCGCCGGTCCGGGATCTGACTTCTCATTGGTAACGAAGTGCCGTGAGCGGCTCCACGCGCGCGGCCCGTAGCGCGGGAACGTAGGTGGCGATCATGGCGGTCACACCGAGCACTACGAGTAGTCCGCCATAAATACTGACATCCGTCGGACGCACGTCGAACAGTACGCTCGCCAGTGCTCGCGACAACACGAGTGAACCGCCCAGACCGATTCCCAGTCCCAGCAGCGTGATGCGCACACCGCGTTTCATCACCAGAGCGAGGATCTGACCCTTCTGCGCGCCAAGGGCCATGCGGATGCCGATCTCGCGCGTGCGCTGGCTGACCATGTAAGCGATCACGCCGAACAGGCCGATCGTGGCCAGAATGAGCGCCGACAGCGAGAAACCGGCGATCAGAAACATGTTGAATTTCGGCTCGGCGAGCGCAGTCTCGCGAATCGCCTCCATAGAGCTGACGCGTGCGAGAGCGATGTTCGGGTCTATGCTGTTGAGGGCGGACCGCACCGGAGCGACATATTGCTTGGGATCACCCTCGGTGCGAACGACATAGGCAAGCACGCCCCACGGATCCTGCTGATGCGGGAC
>Ga0163163_10004380_pt1 | contig 12031 bp, 11 predicted proteins | sample S65metaG_FD_119766 | JGI IMG/M metagenome (GOLD analysis project Ga0163163, IMG submission 119766) | Switchgrass rhizosphere microbial communities from Kellogg Biological Station, Michigan, USA - S6-5 metaG | ecosystem: Host-associated > Plants > Roots > Rhizosphere > Soil | place: USA... | reverse complement strand
TTCGAAATAGGCGCGGGCGCGCTCAAGATCCGCGGGTGTGTCGACGCTGATTGGCGCCGCGTCAACAAGCGCCACGTCGATGCGCATGCCGGCCTCGAGCGCGCGCAATTGCTCGAGCCGCTCGCGGATTTCCAATGGCGAGCGGGGCAGGCTCGCGAAGCGTATGAGCGCCGCGCGCCGAAAGGCATATACACCGATATGCTCGAGAAGGTCTCCGTCGCCGTGAGGGGCAGGCACGCGGGTGAAGTAGAGTGCCCGCAGCCGCTTCTCGCCGCTCGCGGTTCCGATCACCTTGACGACGCTTGCGTGCTCACCGCGCTGGCGGTCTCTCATCGGGGCCGCCAGCGTGGCGATGTCGACAGCCGCATCGGCGAGCAGGTCCGCCGCGGCGCGAAGCATTTGGGGGCCGATGTTCGGCATGTCGCCCTGCAGATTGATGACGATGTCGTGCCGGCCGGTCGGATCAGCCTCGCGCACGGCGGCAAGCACTCGATCCGAGCCGCTCTGGTGCTCGGCGCTCGTCAGAATTGCCGCGCCGCCCGCCGCTTCCACAGCTCGCGCGATTTCCGCCGTATCCGTCGCGACGAGGACGGGTCCCAAAGCTGCTTCGCGGGCGCGCCGCCAGACATGCACGATCAGCGGCGTGCCGGCGATGTCGAGCAGGGGTTTGCCAGGCAGGCGTTCCGCCGCCATCCGGGCCGGTATGACAACAATGGGTTCGGGCATGTGGCGGAGCGCATCCCAAGCGCGCGGTGAGGCGGCGATAGGTAGCAAGCGCCCGCCTCTATACGTGTTGCCAAGTTCCCGGCAAACCGAGTAAGCGAAAGCGGCGCGTGGACCGGCGAAAACTGCGCTGCAACGCCGGCGCAAGTTTCGAGTTCTTGGCACGTGCCGAGTTCTTGGAAAGACGATCGGAGCCGGGGGAAAATGGACTCCTTCGAATTCAACAAGATGGCCGGCGGCGTTCTCGGCACTCTCCTCTTCGTGATGGCGCTCGGCGTATTCAGCGACGCGGTTTTTTCCCATCCGAAGCTTGCCAAACCAGGCTATGACCTGCCGGCCGCCGAAGAGGCCGCCTTATCGACCGGCGGCGAGCAGGCCGCGGTCGCGCCGCTGCCGGAGCGCCTCGCCAAGGCCGATCCGAAGAAGGGCGAGGCGAGCGCCAAGGCCTGCACGGCCTGCCACAATTTCGAGAAGGGCGCCGGGGCCAAGATCGGTCCGCCGCTCTACGGCGTCGTCGACCGCCAGCGGGCGTCGGTTCCGGGTTTCGCCTATTCCGACGCAATGAAGGGCAAGCCCGGCAACTGGACTTTCGAGGAGCTCGACAAATTCATCGCCAATCCGAAGGCCGACATTCCCGGCACCAAGATGGCCTATGCCGGCGAGAAGGACCCACAGAAGCGTGCCGACATCGTCGACTACCTGAATTCGCTGTCGGACAGTCCGAAGCCGCTGCCGCAGCCGACCGCGGCTGCTGCGCCGGCTGCCGGCCAGACGCAGGGCGGCGGCCAGCAGCCGACGCCAACCGCGCCGAAAGGCGAGCAACCCGCACCGGCAAACGTGCCGCCCACCAAAACCGAAGCGCCGAAATAGCCTCGGTACCCCGACCTCACGAGAGGTTGATCGATCGAGCTTGCGGCTGCGCTAATATGTGACGCCGGTTTAATTGGCACGGCTGCCGAAAAGCGACATATTCTTCGACAGTCTGGTCGCGGGCAGGCTTCGCCGCTCGCCGGGAGGATTGATGATTTCGCGTTTTCTGTTGAGCCGCCGTGCCGCCTTGCGAGCTGGCGCTGCAATGATCGTCGCGCCGCCATGGGCCCGCGCCGAGACGAAGGGCGACTCGGCCGTCCCGGCAGGGAGCTCCGAAGGCGTCGAGCGTCACGGCCTCTCGACCTTCGGCGACCTTAGGGAGCCGCCTGATTTCAAGGCGTTCGGCTACGTCAATACGACAGCGCCGAAGGGCGGCATGGTCGGCCAGGAAATGTACGGCACGTTCAACTCGCTGAACGCCTATGTCATGCGCGGCGATCCTGCCGCCGCGATGAGCCTGATCTTCGATAGTTTGATGACGGGCAGCCTCGACGAGCGCGACGCTTTGTACGGGCTCGTCGCCAAAAGCGTGTGGGTCTCGCGGGATCGTCGCACCTATCGTTTTCGGCTGCGAAAGGAAGCGCGGTTCCACGACGGCTCGCCGCTGACGGCCAAAGACGTCGTTTTCTCGCTGAATACGCTGAAGACGAAGGGTCATCCGACGATCCGCGTCGAGCTGCGCGATGTGGAGAACGTCGTCGCCGAAGCCGACGATGTCGTCACCATCACATTGGCCGCGACGCGCAGCCGCGAAACGCCGTTGATGATCGCGCGCCAGCCGATCTTCTCGGCGGCATATTACGCCAATCATCCTTTCGAGGAATCGACGCTCGATCCGCCGCTTGGCTCGAGCGCCTACAAGGTCGGCCGGTTCGAGCAGGGCCGCTACATCACGTTCGAGCGCGTGAAGGATTATTGGGGCAAGGACCTGCCGGTCAATGTCGGCCAGGCGAACTTCGATGTCGTGCGCTTCGATTATTTCGCCGACCGGCCGGTGGCGTTCGAGGCGTTCAAGTCGGGCGCCTTCCCCGTGCATGAGGAATTCACCGCCGCGAATTGGGCGACCGCTTACGATTTCCCGGCGTTTCGCGACGGCCGCGTCAAGCGCGAGGAAATCCCGGACGAAAACATATCCGGCATCCAGGGCTGGTTCTTCAACCTGCGCCGACCGCAGTTCAAGGATCCGCGCGTGCGCGAAGCGATCGGCGCCTGTTTCGACTTCGTCTGGACGAATCGCAATCTGATGTATGGATCCTACACCCGCACGCAGTCGTTCTTCGAGAATTCCGAAATGAAGGCCAAAGGTCTTCCGGACGAGCAAGAAAAGGCGTTGTTCGAACCCTTCCGCGATAAGCTGCCGGCGGAGGTTTTTGGCGAACCTTTCGTTCCGCCGTTATCGGACGGATCGGGTCAGGATCGCACGTTGCTCAAACGCGCCAACGATCTTCTAAACCAGGCGGGCTGCAAACGTTCCGACGGAACGTTGATGCTGCCTGACGGTAAGCCTTTGGAGATCGAGTTTCTCGATTTCTCCAATACGATGGAGCGCCACACGCAGCCCTTCATCAAAAATCTTGCCCTTCTCGGAATCACGGCGCGACTCCGGGTCGTCGATCCGGCGCAATATCGGCAGCGGCTGGAAAAATTCGATTTCGACATGATGGTGCAGCGCCTGGTCATGTCGTTCTCTCCCGGCGAGGAATTGCGCGCCCTGTTCGGGTCCGATGCCGCCAAGATGATCGGCTCGCGCAACATGACGGGCATCGCAGATCCGGCGGTCGACGGCTTGGTGTCGAAGGCACTCGTCGCCTCGAGCCGCGACGAGCTCATTCACATCTGCCGCGCTCTCGATCGCGTGCTGCGCGCCAATCGCATCTGGGTGCCGCACTGGTACAAGCCGAATCACTGGATCGCGCATTGGGACGTGTTCGGGCGTCCGCCGAAGTCGCCGAAGTACGATCCGGGCATTCTTTCGACCTGGTGGTGGGACGCGGAAAAGGCAAAGCAGATCAATTATTCCGCCGGCTGATTGATGCTCGCCTACATCGCGCGCCGGATTTTGTTGATGATCCCGACGATTTTCGGGATCATGCTCGTCTCCTTCATCATCGTGCAATTCGCGCCCGGCGGTCCGGTCGAGCGCATCGTTGCGCAGTTGCAAGGCTTTGAAGCCGGCGCGACGTCGCGCTTCGGCGGCGGCGGTTCGGATGTCGGGCAGACCGGCGGCGGCCAGGCCGGCGGCTCCGGTGCCGACACGACGGGACGCTACCGCGGCGCGCAGGGGCTCGATCCGAAGTTCATCGCCGAATTGGAGAAGCAGTTCGGCTTCGACAAGCCGGCGCCCGAGCGCTTCCTTATCATGCTGAAGAATTATTCGATGTTCAATTTCGGGCGCAGCTATTTTCGCGATGTCCCGGTGCTGCAATTGATCCGCGAGAAGCTGCCGGTGTCGATTTCGCTCGGGTTATGGATGACGCTGCTTTCCTACTCGATCTCGATCCCGCTCGGGATCACCAAGGCGGTCAACGATGGATCGCGCTTCGACGTCTGGAGTTCGGCCGTCGTCATAATCGGCTACGCCATACCGAGCTTTCTGTTCGCGATTCTCTTGATCGTGCTTTTTGCCGGCGGTTCGTTCTGGCAGATTTTCCCGTTGCGTGGGCTGACGTCGGAATATTTCGACCAGCTCTCGCTTGTCGACAAAGTGAGGGATTACGTCTGGCATATCACCTTGCCGGTTATCTCGATGGCGCTCGGTGCTTTCGCAACCGCCACCTTTCTCACCAAGAATTCGTTTCTTGAGGAGATCAAAAAGCAATACGTCCTGACCGCACGGATGAAGGGATTGAACCGGCGCCAGGTTCTCTATGGCCACATTTTCCGCAATGCCATGCTGGTCGTCGTGTCGGGCTTTCCCGGTGCTTTCATAAGTGCCTTCTTCACCGGTGCGCTTCTGATCGAGACCATTTTTTCGCTCGACGGATTGGGCCTGCTCTCGTTCGAGTCGATCGTCAATCGCGACTACCCCGTCGTCTTTGCCAATCTGTTCATATTTTCGCTGCTCGGTCTTTTCGTGAATCTCCTTTCCGACCTCACCTATACGTGGATCGATCCGCGGATCGATTTCGAGACGCGCGAGGTCTAGAAGGTGAGCTCGCCCGTTCTGCGCGACGAGATGGCGGCAGCCGCGCGGGAAAATCTCGTGCCGGCACTGCCCCGCTCGGGTCTCTTGAAACTGCGGCCGCTCAACCAGCGCCGGCTCGACAATTTCCAGCGCAATCGGCGCGGCTACTATTCCTTCTGGATATTTGCCGTCATGTTCGTCGTGTCGCTGTTTGCAGAATTCATTTGCAACGACAAGCCGATCGTCGCCTCTTACAAGGGCGACCTGCTTTTCCCGATTTTCAGGCATTATCCGGAGGAAAAGTTCGGCGGCTTTCTCGCGCAGACCGACTACCGCGACCCGATGATTTCAGGAGAAATTGACGCCCATGGCTGGGCGATATGGCCGCCGATCCGCTATTCCTATAACACGCACAATCTCGACATGCCGCTGCCGGCGCCCTCGCCGCCGACTTGGATGCTTTCAGAGGCGCAGTGCCGGAAAGCGGCGGCGCGCAAGCTGAAGCCGGGTGAGCCGAATAACGGCTGCCGCGATATCGAGTGGAATTGGCTCGGCACCGACGATCAGGGCCGCGATGTCGTCGCGCGGCTGCTTTACGGCTTCCGCATCTCGGTTCTGTTCGGGTTGATTCTGGCGAGCATCTCGTCGGTGATCGGCGTCACCGCCGGCGCGGTTCAGGGCTATTTCGGCGGCTGGACCGATCTTCTGTTCCAGCGCTTCATAGAAATCTGGTCGTCGCTGCCGCACCTTTATCTGCTGATCATCGTCTCCTCGATCATCACGCCGAGCTTCCTCGTCCTTCTGGTGATCTTGCTGCTGTTCTCCTGGGTTTCGCTCGTTCATGTCGTGCGCGCCGAATTCCTGCGCGCGCGCAATTTCGAATATGTCAACGCGGCGCGGGCACTCGGGCTCTCCAACGCCAAGATCATTTTCAAGCACGTCCTGCCGAACGCAATGGTCGCGACGTTGACGTTTCTCCCGTTCATTCTGAACTCCTCGATCACGACATTGACGTCGCTCGATTTCCTCGGCTTCGGCCTGCCGCCGGGATCGCCGTCGCTCGGCGAGCTCCTGCTGCAGGGCAAGTCGAATCTGCAGGCGCCGTGGCTCGGGCTCACCGGGTTCATCGTCATCGCCATCATGCTGTCGCTCTTGGTGTTCACCGGCGAGGCGGTGCGCGACGCCTTCGATCCGCGCAAGACATTCGAGCGGGGATGATGACCGAGCCCCTCCTCGAAGTTCGTGATCTCTCCGTCGTTTTCCGCCAGGGCGAGCGCGAAACGCTCGCTGTCGATCGCGTCTCTTTCTCCCTGGAGCGCGGCCGCACGCTGGCGCTCGTCGGCGAATCTGGGTCGGGAAAGTCGGTTACGGCGCTGTCCGTCGTGCGGCTGCTCGGATTTTCCGGGCACGCGTCAGGCCAGGTCCTGTTCCAGGGCGAGGACATGCTGGCCGTCGGCGAAGCGCGGCTGCGCGACATCCGCGGCGCCAAGATTACGATGGTTTTTCAGGAGCCGATGACGTCGCTCAATCCGCTGCACACGATCGAGCGGCAGATCGGCGAAATCATCGAGCTGCATGGCAAGCCCGGGGCGGATATCCAGCGCTGCGTGATCGATCTCCTCAACGAGGTCGGTATCCGCGATCCCGAATCGCGCCTCCGCGCCTATCCGCATCAGCTGTCCGGCGGACAGCGCCAGCGCGTGATGATCGCCATGGCGCTCGCCAACCGTCCCGAGCTCTTGATCGCCGACGAGCCGACGACGGCGCTCGACGTCACCGTGCAAGCGCAAATCCTGAAATTGCTTAAGGAAGAGCAGCAGCGCATGGGAATGGCGCTTTTGTTCATCACCCATGATCTGGGCATCGTTCGCAAGCTCGCCGAGGATGTTTGCGTCATGCAGAAAGGCCGTATCGTCGAAGCCGGCCCGGTTGCGGAGATTTTCTCAAACCCGCAGCATGCCTACACGAAAGCGCTGCTCGCGGCGGAGCCGAAGGGCATCGCGCCTGGTTCGGACAGCAAGGCGCCCATCATCGTCACCGGCAACAATGTCCGCGTGTGGTTCTCGATCAAGCGCGGCTTCCTGCGCCGCACCGTCGGCTACATCAAGGCGGTCGACGGGATCGACCTCACGGTGCGGCAAGGACAGACGCTTGGCGTCGTCGGCGAATCCGGTTCCGGCAAGACGACGCTCGGCCTGGCGCTGTTGCGCCTGATCCGCTCGGAGGGCGTCATCACCTATCTCGGCCAGCGGCTCGACGGATTGCGCTCGAAAGAGATGCGGCCGTTCCGTCGCGACATGCAGGTGGTCTTCCAAGACCCGTACGGCTCGCTGTCGCCGCGGCTGTCCGTGGCGGAAATCGTCGCCGAAGGATTGCGCGTCCAGAACCGCAAACTGTCGGAGCGGCAGCGGCGTGAGATCGTCGCCCGCGCGCTCGCCGATACCGGCCTCGATCCCGCGGCGATGGACCGCTATCCGCACGAATTTTCCGGCGGCCAGCGGCAGCGCATCGCCATCGCGCGGGCGATGGCGCTTGAGCCGAAATTCATCGTGCTCGACGAGCCGACCTCGGCGCTCGACATGTCGGTGCAGGCACAGATCGTCGATCTGCTGCACGAGCTGCAGCGCAAGCGGGGCTTGGCTTATATGTTCATCAGTCACGACCTCAAGGTCGTGAAGGCGCTCGCGACCGACCTCATCGTCATGCGCCACGGCAAGGTGGTCGAAGCAGGTTCGGCGATCGATCTCTTTCGTGCGCCGCAAACCGACTATACGCGGGCGCTCTTCGCGGCGGCCTTCAAGATCGAGGCCGTTCCCGCCGCGGGCGTATCGGAATAAAAACGGGAACGGTTCTCGATCCGGAGAACCGTTCCCGCGGCGTGCATTATCCGGTCGGCGAGCGGCCTTCCGCCATTCCGAACTGCAGATGATGCTGCAGCGGGTTGCCGCCGTCAGCGGCGACATCGGTGTAAGTCGTCAAATAGCCGTTCGTCGAGAACACGGCTGAGGGGTCACGGCCCTCGTGCCATCCGAACATCTCGTCACGCAAATTTGCGATCCGAGATTTCGATGGCTTATGATCGCACAGCACTCGTTTTAACTCGAGCGCCGTTTTTGCGCACCACCCTCGCATAAAGAGACGGGGCGCGAACGGCAATTCTAGATTCAAACACTGCTACATTGAAGTAATAAGTTGTCGAACTTAATTTTAGGCAGAACGAACTCGGGTTGCTAATGCCTTGGTAAAGAAGCATTTTGTGGAAACCGAGGCTTTGCTCGATGAGCTGCGCTAGGCTGACATTCTCGCTTTCGCTGCCCTCAATAATCGACGCGCATGAGGAAGAGACCGTGCGGCGGCGCGACCATGCCGCAGCGCGCCCGGTCGCGCGCCTCGAGCGCGGCAATAAGGTCGGCGGCGCTCCATTTGCCCGAGCCGACATGCTCGAGCGAGCCCACCATTGAGCGCACTTGCGTGTGCAGGAACGAGCGCGCCGAGGCGTGGATTTCGATGTGCTCGCCGAGGCGGACGACATCGAGGCGGTCGAGCCTGCGGACCGGGCTTTTCGCCTGGCACTCGGCGGCACGAAAGGTGGAGAAGTCGTGCCGCCCGATGAGACTTTGTGCCGCCGCATGCATGGCGACGGCGTCGAGGCGGCGGGCGACGTGCCAGAGATAATGGCGGGCGAGTGCCGGCGGCGCCCGCCGATTGAGAATGCGGTAGAGATAATGGCGCGAAACCGCCGAGAAACGCGCCTCGAAATCCGCGCCGACTTTCTCCGTTGAAAGAATCGCGATCGGCGCCGGCTTGAGATGCGCGTTCAACGCGTCGCGTAAACGATCGGCACGCCATTCGCGCGGCAAGTCGACATGCGCAACCTGGCCGTTCGCATGCACGCCCGCATCAGTGCGCCCGGCCGCATGTACGACGCGACGCTCGCCGGAAATGCGCTCGATCGCAGTCTCGATTGCCTCTTGCACCGACATCCCGTTCGCCTGGCGCTGCCAGCCGACAAAAGGCGTGCCGTCATACTCGATGGTCAGCTTGTAACGCGGCATCAGTTGCGAAGTGCGTGGGCTGGCGGTCGCGCGCCGCGCAGGAAGCTTGCCGCGTCCATCGGCGCCTTGCCCGCACGCTGAACGCTGAGAAGGCGAACCGCGCCGCTGCCGCACGCCATCGTGAGCTGATCGTCGATAATCGCGCCCGGCACTCCGCTGCCCTCGGCAAGCGTCGAACGCAACACTTTGATGCGTTCCATGCCGCGGCCGAAATCCGCTTCGAAATAGGCGCCCGGAAATGGCGACAATCCGCGAATGTGATTGTGCACCTCGCGCGCCGGTCGTGACCAATCGATGCGGCATTCCTCTTTGGAAATTTTGTGGGCGTAAGTGACCCCGTCTTCCGATTGTGCATGAAACACAAGCGAATCGCGCGCGAGTGCCGCAAGCGCTCGGATGATGAGATCGGCGCCGAGCAGCGACAGCCGATCCTGCATTTCGCCGGCCGTATCGTCGGTGCCGATCGCGACGCGCGCGGCGAGCGAAACCGGACCGGTATCGAGACCTTCCTCCATCCGCATCACCATGATCCCGGTCGCTTTATCGCCGGCCATGATCGCGCGCTGGATTGGCGCGGCGCCGCGCCAGCGCGGCAACAGCGAAGCGTGCAGATTAAGGCAGCCGTGCACGGGCGCCGCAAGGATCGACTTCGGCAGGATGAGGCCATAGGCAACGACGACCGCGACATCCGCCCCATGCGCGCGAAAAATCTCCACTTGTTCGTCATCGCGCAACGTCTTCGGCGTGAAAACCGGATTCGCGAATTGCTTGGCAAGCGTCTGCACCGGCGAGGGCGTAAGCGTCAGGCCACGGCGGCCGGCGGGCTGCGGTGCACGCGTATAAACCGCGACGATCTCGTGTCCGTGGCCAGCAAGCGCGCTCAACGCAGGGACGGCAAATTGCGGCGTCCCCATGAAGACGATTCGCATCAGCTGCCGGTTTGACGCGGCTGCGTCTCGCGTTCGTCGCTGTCGCGTTTCGCCTGTTTGATAAACTTCTTGATAACGCGCTCGCGTTTCAGGCGCGAGAGATAATCGATGAACAGAATCCCGTTCAGATGATCAATCTCGTGCTGGAGTGCGGTTGCAAGCAGACCATCAGCCTCAATCTCCTGCGTCTCGCCATTGCGGTCGAGAAAGCGCGCACGCACCCGCTCCGGCCGCTCGACGTCGTCCATAAAGTCGGGAATTGACAGGCAGCCTTCCTGATAGACACGCGTCTCGTCGGACGACCAGACGATCTCGGGATTGACTAGGAATAACGGCCGCTTCTCCTCGCCGTCTTTCGCGGTGTCGATGACGGCGACCCGCTTCGGCACGCCAACTTGGATCGCAGCTAGCCCCACGCCTGGCGCGTCGTACATTGTCTCCAGCATGTCATCCATGAGCCGGCGCACGTCGTCATCGACGCGCGCGACCGGCTCGGATTTTTGCCGCAGCCGGGGATCGGGAAGGCTGATGATCGGGCGAATGGCCATCGCTTGCTCGTCGAGAATCCGGTTGAGATAAGCATCGGACGCGGAAGGGTCAATTTGCCGTCACGGCCACGTTGACCTGCGCGGACGGACAGCTAGCATTGTCCAAAACGAATTTCGGGAGGGCTGGATGCGCGCCCACGCTGGCCATGCTCGTGGCCTCTGCCGCGCTGAGCTGGTCGGTTTCCGCAGCCGAGGCGCCGCGCTTCGAAGTCGACGCCTCCTGGCCGAAGACGCTGCCGAACAAATGGATCATGGGCCAGGCGGCGGGCGTCGCCGTCGATGGCGACGAGCATATCTAGGTGATCCAGCGCCCGAAGACGCTGACGGCGGACGAGAAGGCCGCCTCCCTCAATCCGCCGACGATCAAATGCTGCGTGCCGGCGCCACCGGTCATGGAGCTGCAGGGCTACGACTGGCCGCAGAACGAGCACGGCATCCATATCGATCCGAAGGGCTTTGTCTGGATCGGCGGCAACGGCGACGAGGACGGGCAAATTCTGAAGTTCACGAAGGACGGCAAATTCGTCCTGCAGATCGGCCATCCCGGCGCGCAGACCAATTCCGGCGATACGTCGCGGCTCGGCCGCCCGGCCAATATGACGGTCGATGATGCGGCGCATGAAATCTTTGTCGCCGACGGTTATTACAATCACCGCATCGTCGTCTTCGACTCTGAGACCGGCGCGTTCAAGCGGATGTGGGGCGCCTACGGCAAGCCGCCGACCGACAATAAGATGCCGGCCTATGATCCTTCCGCCTCTCCCTCACCGCAATTCGCTAATCCCGTTCATTGCGTGAAGCTCGCGCGCGACGGGCTCGTTTATGTCTGCGACCGCACCAACGATCGCATTCAGGTCTTCCGTAAGGACGGCACATTCGTGAAGGAATTCTTTGTCGAGAAGAACACGCTCGCGAACGGCTCGGTCTGGGATCTCGATCTTTTCCCCGACGAGAAGGAAACTTGGCTCCTCAACGCCGACGGCGCCAACAACGAGGTACGCACGCTTGATCGCGACACCGGCGAGATTTTGGGCGCGTTCGGCCGCAACGGCCGGCAGGCCGGCGAATTCCACTGGATTCACAACCTCGCGATCGACTCGCGCGGCAACGTTTTCACGACGGAGGTCGATACGGGAAAGCGCGCGCAAGTTCTTGTTCTGCGGCGATATGGTGTTGCGGAAACGGGCGGAGGTGCGGGGACCTCTTAAGCGGTATTTGGCCGCTCTGAGCTGCACCGGGGCTAGCCGAAAAATATGCCGATGAAAAATCCTCCTCATCCGGGTGCCGGAATTCGCGATGATATCGAGGCGCTTGGGCTCTCGATAGACGAGGCCGCGCAAGGCATAGGTGTGACCGGAGAACATCTCGACGCTCTCATAAATGCCGCGACTTCGATCACCCCGGAGATGGCGGTTCGCCTCGAAAAAGCGATCGGCAGCACAGCGGATAGCTGGTTACGAATGCAGACGGCCTATGATCTCGCCCAAGTTCGCGCGCGTGAGGCTGGCATCAAAGTGCGGCGCCTGACGCCCAAAGTGGCGTAGCTTCGGAAACCGATCACCCCGGCCCATCATCGAGCCGCGCCAGATCGAACGCCTCGACATCCTGAAGAAGCTCGATGAAGGCCGTTGCGCCGTAATCGGCTGCGGCCTCGCCCTTCTCGGCGCTCGCGGCGGCGGCGTTGCCGACCGCCCCCGAAGAGGAAAGGTCCTGCGCCATCCAGCCGAAGCCCGCCGGCCGGGCGGTGCGCAACCAGGCGAAATCACGCTCGAAATCGAGGCT